>JGI20225J20221_1000080_pt1 | contig 372073 bp, 328 predicted proteins | sample BioMet4_FD_20221 | JGI IMG/M metagenome (IMG submission 20221)
GCGGGCATTCGCGAGCTTGGCCAGAACATGGAAAGTGTGGACCACGACGTGGTGCTGCAGCGCGAGCGTATGCAGGAGGCCTCGCAGGCCGTTGAGCAGATCAATAACTCCATCCAGAACATCGCGCTCAATACGGGCAAGGCCGCTGAAGATGCGGAAATGGCCCGGCAGGGCGCTCTTGCTGGCGCGCTGGGAGTGCGGGGCGCTGTGACTTCCATCGAACAGGTCAAGGGGCGTATTCTGTCGCTCAAAGAGACCATGGCCAGCCTGGGTCAGCAGGCCGAGGGCATCGGGGCGGTGCTGGGGGTCATTACTGATATTGCCGACCAGACCAACCTGCTGGCGCTTAATGCTGCCATTGAGGCCGCCCGTGCGGGTGAGGCCGGGCGAGGCTTTGCCGTAGTTGCCGACGAGGTGCGCAAACTGGCAGAAAAAACCATGAACGCCACTCGCGAGGTTGGCGAGTCGTTGCGCAGCATTCAGGCCAAGGCCCGCGAAAATGTGCAGGCTGTTGACGCCGCCGCTCAGGATATCGTCAGTAGTGCGGGCACGGCCGAACAGGCCGCCGAAGATGTTAACCGTATCGCTGAATTTGTGCAGCAGGCCGCCAACGAGGTCTCCGCTATCGCCGAAGCCAGCAATGCGCAAACCGCCGCCAGCGAGCAGGTGCGCCGCGGCGTCACAGAAGTCAACGCAGTTGCGACGGAAACAGCCGATCACGTCAATCGCTCCATCCATGTGCTGGTGGAGATATCGGGCCAGGCGGAAGAGCTGGACGCCATTATCGGGGCCATGGGCAAGGGCCGGTTGGGCGGCGTGGTCGATTCCGACCAGCTCATAAGCTGGACGGATGAGCTCTCTGTGGGCGTTGCGGTCATTGACGAGCAGCACAAGGGGCTTGTGACGCTGATTAACGAACTTAATGCGGCCATGCGGCAGCGCCGGTCTGATGCCGTGCTGGCAGGCGTGCTCGACAGGCTGAAGCAGTACACCGTAAAGCATTTTGCCACTGAAGAAGAATTTTTTGACCGCTTTGGCTATCCTGACGCCCCCGCCCACAAAAAAGCCCACCGAGAGCTGGTGGAAAAAGTGCTGGCCTTTGAAAAAGAACTCAAATCAGGCCGTGCCAAGGTCACCATGGAGATCATGCGCTTTCTGAAAGACTGGCTGGTGGGGCACATCATGGGCACAGACAAACGCTACGGTCCCTTCCTGAACAGCAAGGGCGTGCGTTAGGGGCGCTGTTGCTGGTCGTGCGACCAGAGGCCCCGCCTGCACCGCTGCAGCATGCAAAAGAGCTGGACCCCATTGGGGTCCAGCTCTTTTGCGTTGCCGTGCAACCGCGAGGGCAGGGCGGATCAGGCCGCGTCGTCGTTTTCGTCGTCCAGGATCAGATACCGGTCGTTGGGCTTGAGCACAACGGCGCGGGCGCGGGCCTTGCGCTTTGCGTGGTACAGCGCCCTGTCGGCCCGTTCAAAAAGCTGCTCAATGGTGCGGATCTGCGGCGACAGGTTGTCGAGCACGGATATGCCCGCGCTTACCGTGATGTGAAGATTGTTTTTTTCAACATTGCCTTCAGTATCGCGGATCAGAAGGTTGAAATTTTTGATGGCGTTGCAAAAGCGGTTGATGACGCCCCCCAGCGCATGCGCGTTGGGCCCGGAAATAACCATGGCAAATTCGTCGCCACCAAAGCGGGCGGCCATGGCCTCGGTCTCACGCCCCAATTCTTCTCTGGCCCGTTTGAGGTGCACGCCCACAACCTTCAGCACCTGGTCGCCGATGAGGTGCCCGTAGGTGTCGTTAAATGACTTGAAGTGGTCAATGTCAAACAGGGCCAGCGCAATGGGATGCCTCTCGCTTTGCCAGCGCGCGTCGGCGTTTTTCATGAACATGTCAAGGCTCAGGCGGTTGGCAAGCTCTGTCAGTGGGTCAATGAAGGCGAGATTTTCAAGATTGCAGATGTCTTCCTCAAAAAGGACCTTAACCCGGCGAAAGGCCGACTGAAGCTTTTCAAGGACCTCGGTGCTGTTGGCATTTTCAGTAACAATAGAGAGGCTCTCTGTTTCAAGGTGGGCGATGTCGCCGTAGCGGGAAGAAAGCTTGTTGAAAAACTGGTTGATGACGGAAGAGGTCTCGTGAACCATGCTGTTAAGCTGGTTTACGAGGGGCTTGCTGAATATTTCACTGCATTTGCGGATTGTAGAAACAAGCTGATCTTCAGTATACTGCTTGTTTTTTAAAATTTCTGCCATCTGTGATAGAATGGCAATTTTTTGATCTTCATCAAGGTAATGATAGTCGTTCATTTCCCTGAAAAAAAGTAAAAGAGAGCGCCAGCGGGTTTCTGGTGGAACACCTGCCTTGTCAAACATCTCAAAGAGATTCAGGTAGGTGCTAGTGCAATGCGCTGAGGCTATTGTGGATTTCGGCATGGCTGCGCTTGTTTGTATGGATGAAAATATGTGGAAGGAGCGCGGAATAGCCGCCCCGTCTTTTTTAATTCTGTGTGTAGTAACTTCTGTGCAACACCATGTCAAAGATTGTAATAATAGGTTTTCAGAAAATTAATTATCGGCGCTACGTATGTATCCTCGATGGTATTTTTAAACTGGCCGTTTTTTAACGTAAAAGGCGGCGACATTATATGCCGCCGCCTTTTGCATCGCGCCTTGTTGCACTGCCGGTTATGGGCGGCAACATTGAATAACTGCTGAAAAAATCTGTCAGGGTTTGCCATAGCCCCCCGGCAGGCGGGGAGCAGGGGTCGCCGTCTGGGGCAGGGCCTGGTCAAATGACTGCACATGGGCGCGGGGCGCGTCCGCTGGCGCGGCATTGGGCTGGCCCGCAGGCGCAGCAGGACGCATGGCGCTGCGTCCATATGCCGCCTGAGCATGCGCACGGGGCACTGCGGTCACTGCCGGTTGAATGATGGGTTGGGCGGTTTTGGTCACCGAGCCAATGGGCTGCATGCGGGTGGCTATATCGTTTGCCGCCTTGCGGGCCTCGGGGGTTTCAATAATCTGGGCGTACGCGCCCCGCAGGCCGGAGAGAATGGATTCGACGCTGTTCAGCGAGTCCAGATCCATCTTGAGGTTGGCCCGCAGCAACCGCGCAGTGCAGAGCAGGTACAGGTTGTTGAGGTTAACAGCCAGGCTGCCGCCCTTGTCCATGTTCAACGACGCGGCAAGCTCGTTGATAATATCGATGACCTTGGAAATAAGGATGCCTTTTCCCGCATAGTCATTGGCAAGCATCTTGGTGCGCGCCTGCTGGATAAACTGGAGCGCGCCGTCGTAGAGCATGAGCAAAAGCTGCCCCTGATCCGTTGTGCCTACCTTGGTCTGAAAATATGCTTGCGCCGCTTTATTCATATATTGTCCTTATGACGGTGTTCGTTGGCGTGTGCTGCTGGTTGCTGATTTAACTGCTGCTAGTGGAGCTCTTCATGCTTGCGATCTGCGATGTCAGCTGATCTTTTTGCGTATTGTACTTCTTGAGGAGGGTTTCCAGATTGGCAAAATACGCCTTTTGCCGTGTTTCCCATTGGTCAAGGCGCGTCTGCTCCTGGGTAATTTTTTTGTCGATGTTGTCCATGATGGACTGATAGTTGTTCTTTAGAACCATCAGGGCGCCGTTTTGCGATTTAAGCGCAATGGCTGCCGCATTCTGGTCGTCCGTGCCGGTGGCGGTTACGTTTACATCCGTGTAGGTCAGCTCGCCCTTGAGAAAGGTGCTGACCGTCTGCACCAGGCCTTCCTTGATGCGGATCTGCCCGGAGTGGTCGCCAGCCGAGAGGTTGTCTATCTGCAGCGACAGGCCTCGTGCGTCGCCGGTGGCGACGCTGTAATAGTAGCCGGGCTGGCTGGTGTCGCGCGTGGCTTCCACGCCGCCCACCATAACTTTGGTTATGTTGCCCGATGCGTCCACCGAGTAGTTCACATCATATGTGCCGCCCTTGGTAATGCCAGAAATGTGGCTGCCATAGCGAAAGTCGGCGCTTGTGCTCGCACCCGTGCCGGAGGAGCAGAAAAAATCCACCACATCCGACAGGTGGTTGTTGATCATGTTCTCGTAATTGCTCTGATCCATCTGCTGCAGTTCGGCAATGCCGGAAGACGGAGCAATTTGCAAGAGACCGTAATTGGTGCTGGTCTGGTCGGTTTCAACTTTGATGCCCATGTTGGCCAGGTTGGCCAGCACGTCGCCCGACAGCACATCGCTGGCGGTTGTGCGGCTGGTAAAACCAGGAGGCGCGCTGTTGAGCATGGAGGTAAAGCGCGATTTGAACAGCTGCACGCCGTAGTTGCCCTGCAGCAGGCCGCCTTTTTCGGTGGTGAGCTGCGAGGTGCTGTAGTTGTCGCTGGTCGTTTTTTTGGGGTCGTTGGTGGTGACCGCCTTGTCAGGATCGTACTTGCTGGATTCGTTGATGGTCATCAGGATGGAGTTGACCGAATCCAGAAAGCTCTGGATGGACTTTTCCACCGAGGTGATGTCCGTGCTGACCGAAAGCGTGGCGCTGCCCTTGTCCTGGATGGTAAAGACCACGCCCGTAAGGACGTCGCTGACGCTGTTGGTGGCGGACTCCATCTCCACCGGCCAGTTGTCCACAGTATATTTGGCGTTGGCCGCGCTGCGGATGTTCCAGTTGGAGGAGCTGGTAACCTGCCCGTCAATGTTCGGCCCGCTGAAAGTATCGATATTGTTGAGCTTGAGGTAATAATTGCCCGTGGTGGGCAGCGTGCCTGTCTGCAGGTCGATGGTTGTCGTGCCGTCGGCGCTCACCAGCGAGCCGGTGAGGCCCTTGTTTTTGATGGCCGTGAGGATGTCGGTCATGCTGGACCCGCCCGCCAGCGTGATCGTTTGCGGAGTTGTGCTGGAGTTGGTCGTGTAGGTGTAGACCAGGTTTGGCGGCGTCTCCAGCGCATCGGTGGCCGTCATGTTGGTGATGGTGGTCGAGGCGTTTGTTTTGACGGTGACTGCATCCATGCCACCGCCAGAGCCGCCGGCGCTCATGTAAAAACGTTCGGTATTCGACAGGGTAACTGTATTGCCGCTGGCAGCGCCGTAGCTTGAGAGCTTGGTCAACAGATCCTGATAGGTTTTGTCCTGGGTAAGGCTGAAGCTCTGGGTGCTCCCGTTATGGTCTACGATGGTGTAGGTATAGCTTTTTGAGCTGTCGGCGCTGGTTCCGCCAAGCTTTTGGCTGAGCTTGGCGCTGTCAAAGGTAACGTCAGTACTGGCGGTATAGCTTTGCGTGCCGGCGTTGCCCACGACCTTGGTGCCCATCATGGAGGCATCCGAGGTAACCGTGGAGGTTATTTTGCCAGAGTCGCTGCTGCTGTCGGCAAAGGTGAATGTCGCGCCGTTGACGTTGGAAAGGTTCAGGTCCCACCCGCCGCTGCTGTTATAGGTCATTTCGGCCGAGCTAGCCCCGGAGGCCTGCGCAATCTGCAGCGCGGCTTCCTTCATGGTGGTTCCGGCCTTGACTGTCAGCGTGCGTGTGCCGGTGGTTGCTCCGTCGTTCATGTTGAGCACCACGGTCATATCTGCGGCAAGAGTCGTTGTGGTCGGCGACGAACCCACCGTAAATTTGGTGACCGGAGTGCTGAAGGTGGTCTGCTTGTCCGCGTCGCGGCGGTATACGGCCTTGACGTCGGTAAGCTGCAGATTGCCCGAACTGTCGACGCTGGCAATGCTGCGCCCCACCTGTGAATTAATGGCCGACGCAAGGTCGCTGTTGGTTTTGTTGCCGGCGATCTTGACCGAAAACGTGTTGCCGTCCTCCATGATGAGGTCGTAGGCAAAATTTGTGGGATCGGTAACGGAGCTGGACATGTCCAGCACGTTGTTGGATTTCCAGGTGGATGTAGCCCCTGTGGAGTTCATGCCCACAAGGTTTGAGCTGTGGATCACGAGCCCGTTGGCCGCGCCTGTGCTTTTGCCCGCAACCTGAAAGACATAGCCGGAGCTGGCCTGCACAATGCTGACCTTGACGCCGGGGTTGTCGGCGGCGTTGTTGATCATGCTTGCAAAGGAGTCGAGCGTGGTATTTGCCGGAACGGCCACGCTGTATTCCTTGCCCGCATATTCGTATGAAAAAGTCTGCGACGCACCGGAGGTGTTGATGATGTCGGTCTTGCTGCTGAAAACGTGCCCGGTATTGGCCCATATGGCGTTGCTGGCCACCTGGGTCACGTTGATGGTGTGCTGCACGTCGTCGGCTGCAGCGTTCGCGACAGCGGAAATGATGTTGCTGTTGCTGCTGGTCACATTTTTGGTGACAAAGCTGTTTTTGTTGGCCAGGTTGGCCAGCACGCTGCTGGCGGTGCTGACCTGGGTTATAACCTTGCCAAAAGCGTCATAGCGCAGCTTCCAGTCGCTTTTCCAGGCCTCCAGCTGGTTGAGTTGCGTGGACTCAACCTTCTTGAGTTTGGCAAGCACTGTGTCAAAGTTCGCATCCGAACCACTCAGGTTGGATATGGCATTTGAACCGGATATGCTGACTCCCATAAGCGCCTCGCATGAAAGATGTGCAGCCCCTGCGCGATACTGTCGCGATCAGTGGGATCTGCCAGCCGCCGATGGTCTAAAAGCGGCAATAGATGCCGAAAATCTGGCGGGCATAAAAATTTTTGCAAGATGCGTGCAAACCGGCGGACTGTCAAAATCACAATTTGGGGTAGCAAAAAAACATAAATAAATCGCACAATAGCAAGCGCCTTCATGCACTGCGTCGGTGTGCCGAGCGCTAAGGGGCGTGCGAACGCTTTTTGCTGTCCTGGGGGCAGTTTTTGCCCCCGCGCCGGGTGCAGGGCGGCTGACACCCTGTAATATCCTTAACGGAACACAGCAAAAAAAGTTTAGACAACCCGCCAGGCAATAGATGACGCGGAAGGGGAAACGTGGGGAGGCTGGCGGGCGTAGGCGAAACCCGCCAGGGTATTGTGTCGGAGCCTTGCGGCAGGTCAGACTGCCAGGCAATACGGCAGGCAATCGGGGGCAGGCAATCGGGGGCAGGCTGTATTGAGGCGGGCGGGCCTGCGACAGGCAGGTAACCTCCCCGCCCGCCGCAGCGCCAGCATGCTATTGCATAAATTCAGTCCAGCGGGCCAGCAGAGCGCGCAGGGCGTTGCCACGATGGCTGCGGGAGTTCTTTTCGTCCTTGGTCAGCTCCGCTGCGGTCTTTCCAATAAGTTTGTCAAAAAAAAGAGGGTCATAACCAAAGCCGTTGTCGCCTCGCCTGCTTTCAAGCAGCTGACCTTCCCAGGTGCCGCGCACGACCATCTCCTTGCCGTCGGGTCTGACGGCGGCCATGCAGCTGACAAAGCGGCAGCCGCGCTTGTCCGCAGGCACATTGGCCGTTTCGTGCAGCAGTTTGCGTATATTGCGGGCATCACGGCTTTCGCCGGGCTGGCTTTGCCAGTCGTCGGAATAGCGGGCGGAATAAACGCCGGGGGCCTTGGAGAGCGCGTCCACCTCAAGTCCGGAGTCGTCGGCAACGCTTACAAGGCCGGTCAGGGCCGCCACGGCCCGCGCCTTGATGAGGGCGTTTTCTTCAAAGGTGGTTCCGGTTTCTTCAATCTCGCCTATCTCGGGAAAGGACGAGAGGCCCAGAACCTCCACGCCAAACTCGGTCAGGGGGTCGGCCAGCTCGCGAACCTTGCCGGCGTTGTGGGTGGCCAGAACAATACGGAGAGCCTTGCTGTGCGACATGTGTGCATCCTTTATGGGTTTGAGCAAACAAGATAGCCGCTGCCCGCCCGCAGGTAAAGCTGGCGGAGGCTGTTTTGCGCCTTGTTAAAATCATAAGTTATACTGGCGTGTTACAATAATGGCCGCACCTCACGCTTTTCTTTTGCCGCATGCGGGAGTATAGTTTTCACCCATCATTCATCAGCGAGGAAATGAGCATGAAACTCATGGAAATATTTGACGTTCCCACCCAGGAAACCCGCATCCCCGTGCCTTATGTCATTGCCGAGGCTGGCGTAAACCACGAGGGCAGCATGGATATTGCCCGCCGGCTGGTTGACGAAGCCGCCGAGGGCGGCGCGGACGCCATCAAGTTTCAGACCTACAAGGCAGGAACCCTGGCCTCCAAGGATTCGCCCGCGTACTGGGACACATCCAAGGAGCCGACCTCCAGCCAGTACGAGCTGTTCAAGAAGCACGACTCGTTCTGGAAAAACGAATTTGAAGCGCTCAAAAAGTATTGCGACGCCGCAGGCATTGCCTTTATGTCCACGCCCTTTGACGTGGAGTCTGCGCATTTTCTTAACGATCTCATGGACGTGTTCAAGATTTCCTCGTCAGACATCACCAACAAGCCCTTTATCCGCATACTGTGCGATTTTAAAAAGCCCATCATTATGTCCACCGGCGCGGCCCATTTGCATGAAATCGCCGAAGCTGTCGAGTGGATTGAAGAAAAAGGCAACAAGCTGGCCCTGCTGCACTGCGTGCTCAACTATCCCACTGCCGATGAAAACGCTGCCCTGGGTATGATACCCGCGCTCAAGCGGCATTTTCCGCAGCACGCCATCGGCTACTCCGACCACACCCTGCCCAAGGACATGCATATACTGGAAACCGCGACCCTGCTTGGTGCGCGTATTCTTGAAAAGCATTTTTCGCACGACAAAACCCTGCCCGGCAACGACCATTACCACGCCATGGACAAGGAAGACCTCAAGCATTTTTACAAAAGGCTCCGCGCAACCCTTGCCAGCGTTGGCGACATGGAGCTGCGCGCCCTGCCTGAAGAAGAACCCGCCCGCCAGCACGCCCGTCGCTCGCTGGTGACGGCCCGCGCCGTACCCGCCGGTCAGCCCCTTACTGCGGCCGACCTAACCTGGAAGCGCCCTGCGCACGGCATTTCACCCCGCAATTACGACGAGGTGCTGGGCATGCGCGCCCGCCGTGATCTGGCCGAAGACACCGTGCTTTCCTGGGCCGACCTCGACAGGGCCTGATCATGAGCAACGGGCGCGTAACCCTTGTTCTTGGGCGCATGCCCCTCAAGGCCGACCCCGCGCTTTTTCGCGCGGCCGGGCCTTGGTGTTTTGCCGAGCAGGAGGAGTTTTTTCCCGACTGGGACAAAACCTTTACCTTTGCTCCCGAACCGCTGGTGGACTTTGATTTGCAGTTGCGGGCCTGCAGGGAGGTCAAGGCCCTCTGCGCGGACATTCTGCCCCACATCGCAGACCGTCTGTGCCCGCATGCCCGCACCCTGCCCGCCGCTTACTGGGAAACCCTGCTGACGCCATGGGCCATGAACGTCGCCAAGCAGGTGGTGGAGCGCTGGTGGCGGGTCAAGGCCATGGTGCAGAGCTGGGGGCAGGAGCCCCTGCACGTGCCCCTGCTGCCGAGGAACTGCTCCCTTACCTTTGCCACCGGGCCGGATTTTGTCCTGCACGGGGCACTGGGCCATTCATACAACCACTGGCTGTTTTCGCGCCTGCTGGAAGAGGTTTTTCCCGCTGCCTGGAGCATGGAGTACCTGCCTGCCGTGCAGAAAAGTTATGGTGAGCAGGAGTCGCTCTCCGGCAAGGAAAAACTGCGCGAAGTGCTGCGCAACCTGATGCTGCGCCTGCCTTGCCCGCGTCTTAAGGGTATGAGCATCGGGCAGAGTCTGCGCTTTTCGCTGGCCTTGCTGCACCGCAGCAAGGGGCCTGACAGGTCTCGTCCGCAGGTGGAGTACAGCAGCGCCGTCACGGGCATAGCCGCCGATTTTCCGGATAACTTTGCGCGCACCCTTGTGACCCTGTTTATGGCCTCGCTGCCGCAATTGCTGGCCAACCAGATTCACCCCGCAAGGTTAACGCCTGATCCGCTGGGGCCGCGTCTGCGCGTGGCCAGCGTGATGGCTTACGAAGATGCCGATTACCGGCAGTCGCTGGCCAGGTGGCGCGGTCGGGGCAACCGCCTGATGTATGTGCAGCACGGCAGCGACTATGGACAGGTGCGTTGCGTGTCCGACGTCGAGATGGTGGAATACAGCCAGCACGCCTTTGGAACCTGGGGCTGGAAAGAGCACCAGGGCAGCGCGGGCAATTTTGTGCCCCTGCCGTACCCGCAGCTGGATGGTCTGGAAGGCCGCTGGCAGGGACAGCAGGGCGAAAACCTGCTGTTTGTGGGTACGGAAATGCCCGCATTTCCCTACCGGCTGGACGCGCACCCCTCGCCCTTGCAGGTAGTGGAATACCGCAAGGACAAAGGACGTTTTTTTGCGGCGCTGGGGCGCGATGTGCAGGCCTGTTCGCTGTACCGTCCCTACTTCCCCGTGCCCGGTTCGCTGCGCGATGCCGACTGGGTGCTGGAGCGCTTCCCTCTGGTGCGCATGGCCACAGGCATGCTGTCAAAGCACCTGTACGCCTGCCGTCTGCTGGTGCTTGACCATAACGGAACCACCCTGCTGGAATCGCTGGTGGCCAATATCCCCATGGTGCTGTTTTGGCGGCGCGAGGCATGGGCGCTTACGAGCGATGCCACAGCGCTGCTGGACATGCTGGCCCAGGCGGGTATATGGCACGAGACGCCCCAAAAAGCCGCCGCCAAGGCCGCCGAAGTCTGGAAGGACCCGCTGGCATGGTGGATGAGCGACAAAGTGCAGCAGGCGCGCCGGGCATACTGTGCGCAGCAGGCCCTGACCGTGCAGGGGGGCCCTAACCCTTACTGGCTGAAAATGCTGAAGAGTCTGTAACTCATGCAAGTTCGTGTTTTTTCGTTGTCGCTGTTGATGGCTGCGGTCTTTTGCTCGATGCTGCTTGTGGGTGGCATGGCTTGGGCGGACGACGCCTCCACCCTGCGCGATGCGCAGGCCGCCCTGGACAAGGCCGACTATGATCAGGCCGTGCGCATTCTCAAGCCGCTGGTGGACAGCGGCAATGCCGAGGCCCTCTACGTCATGGGGCGCCTGATTCTCGAAGGAAAGGGCGTAAAGAAAAACAACACCCGCGCGGCGGAATTCTTCCGCCTTGCTGCGGAAAAGGGCGATGTCAGCGCCATGAATTCGTGGGCCACCTCGCTGGTTACCGGCGACGGCGTGCCCCGCAATTTTCACGAGGCCGCACGCTGGTTCCGCAAGGCCGCCGATCAGGGGCTGGCCATGGCCCAGTTCAATCTGGGCTATCTCTATGCTTACGGCAAGGGGCTGCCCAAGGACGAAAGCGCCGCCATCGACTGGTACACTCGCGCGGCAAATCAGGGGCTGGCCTCGGCGCAGTATTCACTCGGCTGGACGTACATGAACGCCAAGGGCGAAAACCAGAGCGACACCAAGGCTGCCCACTGGTTTGAAAAGGCTGCGGAGCAGGACCACGCCAAGGCGCAGAACAACCTTGCCTACATGTACGCCGAGGGGCGCGGCTACGCCCAGGATCCGGCCAAGGCCGTGCAGTGGTACACTCGTGCAGCCGAACAGGGCTATGCCGAAGCGCAGTACAACCTCGGCTACATGTACGAACAGGGGCGGGGCATTGCCCAGGATTATACCCAGGCGGTGGACTGGTACCGCAAGGCTGCGGAGCAGAACGAAGCTGCCGCCCAGTACAGCCTTGGCCTCATGTACGAGCAGGGCACGGGCGTTCCGCGCAACCTGACCGAGGCCAACCGCTGGTACCAGCTGGCTGCCAAAAACGGCGACCCGGACGCCAAGGCCGCGTTGCGCAGCATGTCCACAAAGGCTCCTGCGTCGGCCAAGGCTGCCGCCAGCCCCACCAAGCAGACCCGCGAAAAAAAGAAGCAGTAACCGTCGGGGCTTTTTGCCCCGCATGCGGTTTGTCGGGCCGCCGGACATGCCTTGTTGGCGTGCCCGGCGGCTTTTGCTTTGCAGAGCCGCTGCGCCGGCCGCATGGATGCCCTTTGTGGACATGCTGGCATAAAAAGACTGTTTATTGTCATTGCTGCCAGGGCGGGCATCTTTTACGCTGCCCGCATGAAGCAGAATCTTGTCATTTTCCTCTACCCCGGCATTGTCGCTCTGGACGTAACTGGCCCGCTGGAGGTGTTTGCGACGGCGACCCAACTGCTTAAGCTCGGCAACAGGCATAATGATGGCTATACGCCGGTGTTTGCGGCCACCCGCTGCGGTTCCGTGCGTTCGGCTTCCGGTCTGGGCCTGATAGCGGAGGTGACGCTCGGGAGCACTCGCCCCGACATTCTGTTGGTGCCAGGCGGCCCGGATGCGGAATCCGCCGCTGAAGACCCCCAGGTGAAGCGGCAGGTGCGCGCGGCGGCTGGGGCTCAGCCCATACCAGTACCGCCGCCATTTTTTCAGAGGGTAGCTGGTCTGCCGTTTATTGCCCCGGCAGGGCAAAAAACAGCGGCGCAATTCTGTGAGGGTTCTGAACTGCGCCGCTGAAGTGCTTGTGTGGTTGCGGGCAGGCTGCTAGCGCAAGCCGCTTTTTTTCTGAAAGGCAAGGATGGACAAAAATTCAAAGCCGATATTGGCGGCAAGATAGGCGGTCAGCTCGGCCTGATCAATGCCGGGCATGACCTCTACAATGTCAAACCCCACATAGTGCAGGTTTTTGAGCGCGCGCACTATGCTCAGCACCTCCCACGAGGTAAAACCGCCGACCTCGGGCGTGCCCGTGCCGGGGGCGTAAGCAGGGTCTACAAAATCAATGTCAAAGGTAAGGAACACCTTTGTGTCGCCTACCCTCTGCTTGATGGCTTCGACAACCGCGGGCAGGCCCATCTCGCGCATGGCGTGCGCGGGCAGCACCTTGAAACCCAGATCAGCGGCAATCTTGAAGTCGTCCGGGTCGTAGAGCGAGCCGCGCATGCCCAGCTGGATGGAGGTTGCGGGGTTTATGAGCCCTTCTTCAAGCGCGCGGCGAAAGGGCGTGCCGTGGTTGTAGGGCTGGCCAAATACGGATTCGTTCAGGTCCAGGTGCGAGTCAAAGTGCAGCAGGCTTACCTTGCCGTGCCGGGCGGCAACGGCGCGCAGCTCGGCAAGGGTGATGGCGTGGTCGCCGCCAAGGCCCAGCGGTACAACGTCTGCGTCAAGCAGGGGTTGCATGAACTGGGTGATGGCCTCGTAGGACTGCTCGATATATCCGGGTATGATATTGACGTCGCCAAAGTCGCCGCCAGCCAATTCGCCAAGAATATTGACCTCAAAGACGACGTTGTTGGGTTTGATCATGCTTGAGATGTGCCGGATGGCGGAGGGCCCGAAGCGCGACCCGGTGCGGTAGGAGCTGCCCGTGTCAAAAGGGATGCCAAAAACCGCAAAATCCATGCCCAGGGGGTCGTCCAGGCGCTGCATGCGCATAAAATTGCCGGTATTGCAAAATCGCGGGGATGAAGAAGCGCTGGGGGGCTGTTTGACAGACATATAAACCTCGATGGTTGGGCCGGTAAAACTCGGTCTGTTTGGTTTGTTCCGTAGTGCGGCGTGGAGGGTTGGCCTGGCGCGGGGGCGCGCCGGGCATGGACGCGGTCAGGCCGCGCAAACCCTGTATTGCACGTCCGAGGGCACGCAGTTTTTGCCGTTAATGGGCAAAATGTCCTGCGGGCAGGCGGACATGACCACCACGCAGTCAAAGTGCGCCTCAAACAGCACATGGTCGCCCGGCTTGCTCAGGGGCGGCAGCCAACGGGCTGTGTTGTCCACTATGGGGGTGTTCATCCACAGGTTCAGCGGGCAGGGGCAAAAATTCACGTTTATGCCCACATTGCGCAGGGCCGCGTACATGTTGTCCGTGCAGTTGGCGTGGTAGCCCTGCACACCAAGGCCCATGTAACGGTATATGTCGCAGGCGGCCATAAAGGTGTCGTGTGCGCCGTTGCTGGTGTCTTCGAGCATGGTGAGCACGGGGCGACGGTAGTTGGTCACCAGCCTGTCGCCGGGGCCGGGGACGCCCTTGTTGAGGTCCGGTCGCACATGCTGCATGGACATGTATTCAAGCGGGTTGCGCAGGTTAAAGGCCCAGGTGTCCACCACCTGCTCGCCGGTGATGTTGACGATTTCAATGCGTTCTCCGGCGCGTACAACGGCGGCGTCGCCGCAGCGTCCTGGTATGGTGATGTATTGGCTCATCCGATATTTTCTCCTGCTGCGGGTCAGGCGACCTGACCGTTGCGGTGCGTCCAGCTTTTTAAAAATGCCGCAAGCCGGGGGCTTTCGGGCGAATGAAAAAGTTTGTCGGGCGGCCCCTGCTCAACCACAGACCCGCCTTCCATAAACACGACCCGGTCGGCCACCTCGGCGGCAAAGCCCATCTCGTGGGTCACGATGAGCATGGTCATGCCGTCGCTGGCCAGGCTGCGCATAACCTGCAGCACATCGCCCACCAGTTCGGGGTCAAGGGCTGATGTAGGCTCGTCAAACAGCATGATGCGCGGCTCCATGGCAAGGGCACGGGCAATGGCTACCCGCTGCTGCTGCCCGCCGGAGAGCTTGGCCGGGTAACTGTGCGCCTTTTCCGCAAGGCCCACGCGTTCAAGGCATTCCATGCCCTTTTTTTCCGCCGTCGCGCGGGGCTTGCCCGCAACGGAAATGAGCGCCTCGGTGACGTTTTCCATTGCCGTCATGTGCGGCCACAGGTTGAAATGCTGAAAAACCATGCCCAGATCGCGCCTGCTGTCGCGGATGCGCGCCTCGCCAGCCCGGCGGCGGGTTCCGTTGTATTGCATCTCGTAGCCCATCAGCGCGCCTTCAACCAAAATCTCGCCTTCGTCGTAGACTTCCAGAAAATTTACGCAGCGCAGCAGGGTGCTCTTGCCTGACCCCGAGGGGCCTATAAGACAGACGACCTCTCTGGGCATTACTTCCATATCTATGCCCTGAAGCACCTCATGTTGCCCATACCGCTTGCGCACATCGCTGATCTTGATGGCCGGGGTGATTGTTTCTTCCATGGGCGTATCCTCCTTTAGCGCGTCAGATGCCTGGTCAGGCGTGTTTCGGCCTTGCCGGACACGACGGCCACGGCCTCGGATATTATCCAGTAGAGCAGGGCCAGCAGGCAAAGCGGCATGACGATTTCAAAGCTGATGTTCATGATGCGGGTGGCTGTTTTGGTCAGCTCCGCCACCGTGATGATGGACAGCACGGCCGAATCCTTGATGAGCGTGATGATCTGGTTGACGGCGGGCGGCAGCACTATCTGCGCCATTTGCGGCAGCTCTATGCGCCACAGCCTGCGCCACGGGCGTATGCCCAGACAGTGGGCCGCCTCGCGTTGACCCTCGGGGATGGATTCAAAACCGGCGCGGAAGATTTCGCAAAAATACGCCGCCGCGTACAAGGACATGCCCAGCATGCCCGCTGGCTCCGCATCCAGCACTATGCCGACGCGTGGGCCGCCGTAATAGAGCAGGTAAAGCTGGATGAGCAGCGGCGTTCCGCGGAAAAACTCGACATAGCAGGCCACGGGTCTGCGCAGCCATGGGAAGATGCGGCGGCCAAGCTCGGCGGCAAAGCCAAGAATCAGCCCACAGACAATGGCGACCATGCTTATGCGAATGGTAACCCACAGGGCCGCGGCAAAATCCGGTCCGTTTTCAGCCAAAAAACTCTGCCAGCGCAGCAAAAAGGTTGTGAGTGCATCCATCAGTGCTTCCCCTTGAGGCGCTCGCCCAGGCGGGAGATGATCAGGCACAGGGCCAGATAGATAATGGCGGCGGCAAGATACACTTCCACTGGTTTGTAGGTTGTGGATACAAGCTGCTCGCTGCGGCGCATGAGTTCGGTGACGCCGATAACGGATATGAGCGAGGAGTTTTTGAACAGGATGATAAACTCGTTGACGAGCTCCGGCCCGGTCAGCGAGAGCACCTGCGGCAGCTGAATGCGCGTGAGGATGCGCATGCGGCTCAGGCCCAGAGCCTTGGCGGCCTCAATCTGTCCTGCTGGTATGGAATTGAAACCGCCACGGTAGATCTCGGCCTGAAAGGCGCTGGTGTTGAGGCCAAGAGCCAGCACGGCGACCAGCAGCGAGGGAACTTCAATATTTACCGCAGAGGGCATGTAGAACAGCAAAAACAGGATCACCAGCACGGGTATGCCCCGCAAAAAGCTGATGTAGAGCCCCGCCGCCCGCACCAGCGGCCAGTATTGCGATCTGCGCATCTGGCACACTGTGATGCCCAGGATAATGCCAAGCGATATCGCAGCCAGGGACACAAAAACCGAAGTAATTGCGCCGTGGAGCAGCCCTGGCATTATGGAAAGGATAAATCCGACTTCGTTCATGGTAGCCTGCAGTGGGCGCGCCCACACTGTTGTCCGGTTTCAGCCGGTAGCGGCGCTTTGACGCCTACCCTGCACGGGTTGCTGCCTGCCTGAAGATAGACTGTTATGAGCAAATCACGTGCCGTTGCAATTAATATGTTTTATTATGGATAATTAGACGATTTTCCCCGTTTTTTTGCGCAGGGGCGTAAAACAAAAATGTTTCAAACCTGGAAAATCGGGGCCCTGCAAAACATTTTTGTTTCACACCTGGCCGTTGCCGGGCATCTGCGTGCGCTTCCACGCGGCATGGGCCGCCAAAAAGGCAAATACCACCGATGCGCCAGCCAGGGCGGTAATGCCGGCCACATCCTTGTCGGGCAACACCTCGACCAGATCCATGCCCACGGTGCGGCACTTGCTGCAAATACCGCGCACCAGGGTCATGGCCTCGTAGGTGGTAAAGCCCTCCACCTCTGGCGTGCCGGTACCGGGGGCGTATGCCGCATCAAGAAAATCAATGTCAAAGCTCAAGAACACCGGGGCGTCGCCTATGCGCGCCAGCGCCTCGCGTATCACCGCCTGCAGGCCCATGGCGTGCGCCTCGTGCCCCATGATAATGCGCAGCCCTTGCTGGCGGGGCCAGTCGAGCGCCTCGCGGCTATAGAGCGGCCCGCGTATGCCGATCTGGGTAGAGTGCTGGGGGAGGATCAGGCCTTCTTTAAGCGCCCAGTAAAAGGGCGTGCCGTGGTTGTAAGGCTTGCCGTAATAGCTGGGTATGGTGTCGCTGTGCGCGTCAAAGTGCAGCAGAGCCACGGGCCCCATGGCCGCATGCACGGCGCGCAGGTTTGGCAGGCTTATGCTGTGGTCGCCGCCCAGAATGACTGGCAGGGTTTTTGCGGCAAAAAAAGGCGTCAGGCTGCTGGTGATGGCGGCAAAGCTGTCTTCCATGTAGCCGGGGATGGTGTCTATGTCGCCGTGATCGGCAATGCTGAAGTGCTCGTCCACATCCACATCAAGCTCGGGGCAGTAGGGCTTGAGCAGCGTGGATGCCTCGCGGATGGCCGCCGGGCCAAACCGGGTGCCCGGGCGGTACGACACGCCGCTGTCAAAGGGCACGCCAATGACCGATACATCGGCCTGTGGGGTTTCGTCCGTGGCGGCTGATTGCCGCATAAATGTACGGATGCCGCAAAAGCGCGGCGACTGGAGGGAATTGACCGGGCACATGGCATGTCTCCTGAATGGATTGGGGCGAAAAAAACAGGCCCCGGCCTCAAACGACCGGGGCCTTGCTCATGACAACGCGTGCTGGCTATTGCACGGGATTGGGCAGATCGGTGGGAATTTCCATGGTAAAGCCAAACCATTTTTTCTGCAGTTCGGCCATCTTGCCGCTGGTGATAAGCTTGCGCAGGCCGTCGTCAAAAAAGGCCACAAGGCTTGCGCTGTCTGCGTCGTTACGGCCGACCCAGGTAAAGTACACCTTGGGGCCGAAGGGCGGGGTGAGAATTTTGAACACGCCGGGGCGGCGCTTGATGACGTCGGCAAGGTTGGGGTAGGACTGCGCCACGCCGTCAAGGCGGCCAGCGGCAAGGTCGGCATAGGCTTCGTCAAAGGCCACATATTCCTTGACCTTGATCTTGTCCTTGCCGCCCAGTTTTTCGGCCAGCAGGTCAATGGCCTTGATCTGGGCGGAGCCGGTCTGACAGCCAACGGTTTTGCCGTTCAGGTCTTCCGGCTTGGCAAAGGGGCTGTCGGCCCGCACCAGCATGGCCACAGTAGCGTCGGCCACGGGTACGCTGAGGGCGTAATGTTCTTTGCGTTCCCTGGTGGCTGTGACAGATGTGACGATATAGTCAAACTTTTTTGCGCTCAGGCCGGGCAGGATGCCCTGAAAGGGAATGTCCATGCGCTTGACTTTGACGCCGGGCATATCCTTCATAATAATATCAAGCATATCGGTGCTGTAGCCGACAATTTTGCCGTTTTCCATAAATTCAAACGGGGTAAAACGGGCTTCTGTGCCAATGACGATTTCGCCTTTGGCCTTGATGTCTGCAAGCAGGTCGGCGTGCGCCGCATTGGCGCCAAGCATAAGGGAACCGGCAAGCGCAGCGCCAAGCATGAATTTTTTTAGCAGCATGTTCATACAAAAAACCTCCAGATTTACAGAAGGTAGTGCAAAATGGCTGCCAAAATTTAAAAGTGTGTTATTTTATAGTGTTGAATTATTCAATATGGTTTTGCTATGGAATAGTAAAACATTATTGTTTCATTTAGCGTGTAAAGTCTGTTTTGTTTGCAAAATTGTATCAGATGGCCCCGCGGCTTTGATTTGCCGGGTAGATTTGAGGTTTGGCTGGCGCAGGCTGTAAACTGCTGGTTCGAGGGCATAAAAAAGCCCCCTTGCGGGGGGCTGCCGCCGTGGCGGCGGGCTTATAGCCATGCCCGCCAGATGCACACAAGGGCGGCTATGGCAATAATGCCTTGCAGCACCTTGCGAAAGGGAGCGGGGTCGATGCGTTTTGCAAAGGGGAAGGCGCAGAGGGTACCCAGCATGGTGGCAGGCAGGCCGTATGCGGCATAGCGCAGCACCTCGGGGGTGTAGAGCCCGGCCCCGGCCTGCAGCACGCAGGTGAGCGACGCGCGGATGACAAAAAAGACGCCCAGCGTGCCAAGAAATGTTCGTGGCGCCCAGCCNGCATACAGNCCGTANGCGCCCACCGGCGGNCCATCAAACGAGATGGCCGACCCCAGCACGCCNGAGGCAAANCCCGCCATGCCGCCCGCGAGCCACGATTCGCGCCCCGGCTGGCTAAATGAGCCCTTGCGCTGCCACAGCACAAAGGCCAGCAGCAACAGCCCCGTCAGCCCCTGAAGCATGCTNCCCGGAACCATCTGCAGGATGAACAGGCCGATGATCGAACCCGGTATGGCCCCGGCAAACATGGGATAGAGCGCCCGTACCTTGCAATGCCTGAAGTGCAGGGCCGCAATCATACCATCCATGACAATGTTGAGGATGCAGCTCAGGGCGATGACGTCCTGAATGGGAATAAACAGGGCGGCAACGGGCAGGGCGATCATGGCGCCGCCGATGCCACTTGCGCCGGAGACAAAACCGCCGGCAAACCAGGCCAGCACAACAACAAGAGCGGGAATATCCATACAGTATTCGCAGTCCACCGTGGGGTCTATATACCGGGTACACAGGCTGCCTNCAGGGCAGGGCGACAAGCCACGCCCTTGGGAGTACGCGTGATTCCCCACTTGGGTCAACCTTGNTGTCGGCAGCGGATACCTCCCCCCCTTGCGCCTTTTTTACTTCGATGGCCCCCAGTGCTGTGCTGTTTTGCTTGCGTGGATCTGCGGCCTGGGCCCCATACCACCGCGTGTCTGGGCAGGCCNCCCGGCAAAATGTAGCCTTTTGCTATAAAATGGTGATGGTCGGCATAAAGGTCTGAGCCTTTGACAGGCGAGAAATTTATTTNATCGGATGTTTTGTTATCAATAAAAATATCTGGCGCATATCTGTGGATTTATGATCAATTGTTTAAAATAATTATATAAATATCAATGCTAAAGACACGCTGCGTTGAAAAGCTGGCTCAAAGGGTCGGCACAGGCAGCTTTTCAGGTGTTGCGNNTCGTGCTATTTTTAGCACATTGTACCTTAACAGACAGCTTGACCATATCTTAACCCTGATGGATGCCAGCATGGCGGAACTGTTGCGTAACTTTGATGCCTATACGATGGCATTTCTCGTGGCAATTCTTTATTTGTCTCTGTCTGCAGTTCTTGTTTACACCGCAGTGTACCGCCGTACGTACCCTGGATTCGGCAATATGACTCTGGCGCAGGTGTCATGGTCTGCAGGGTTGCTGTTAAATTATTTTAGACCACTGAACATAGTATTTTCACTATATTTTGGTTCAGCGCTTATGCTGCTTCACGGAGTGTTGCTGTACAGGGGGCTGCTGTTGTACGGCGGTGTTCCGCATAAAAAGCGTATGGCTGTAAATGTTGCCGCTTTTGCCGTTATTTTGNTAATAATGGCATATTACATGTTTATAGATTATAATACGTGTGCNCGGGTCGTTATATTTTCAACGGGCATGGCCTTNTTTTCTTTTCGCATCGCTGTAGAACCCTATGTCTCAAAAAAATGGAAACGACACGCAACGCAGTCTGTTTTTTCCGTGTTGTTTCTTCTGCTTTGCGTGATGTTTGTCGTGCGCGCCTACAAGGCCCTGCACGCCGGAAGCTGTCTGCCGTCCGGGCCGGACGATACGGCCAAACTGCTGTTTTTGATGGCAACGGTGATCACGCCGATTGTGACGTTCAGCATTATCGCCATGACCTTTGCCCGCATGGAGGCGGAGCTGCGCTGCGCCAATGAAGGGCTGCAGGCCATGTCCGAGACTGACGCCCTCACCAGCCTTGCCAACCGCCGCAAGTTTGACGCGGCCTATAAAAGCGAGTGGGACAGGGCCATGCGCCTGCAACAGCCCATGGCGGTGGTAATTCTGGATGTTGACGACTTCAAGCACTACAACGACAGGTATGGACATCAGGTGGGCGACGCCTGCCTGCAAGCGCTGGCGCAGGTACTCAAGGAGTATACGCGGCGTGCCATGGACGTGGCCGCCCGTTATGGCGGCGAGGAATTTGCCATGATCCTGCCGGGCATGGACGGGGCTGCTGCGACGGCCCTGGCCGAAGACGTGCGCAGGTCTTTTGAGCAGACAGGCATTGAGCACGCGGGCCTTGAACCCGCAGGCCCTGGCCATGCGAAGGGCCGCCGACGCCCTGTGGTCACCATCAGCGCAGGGGTTGCCGCTCTTGTCCCTTCGGGCAAGGAGAGCCGGTTTGACCTGCTCAGCGCGGCGGATACCGCCCTGTACGCCGCCAAGGCCCTGGGCAAAAATGCCGTTGTGCTTGCCTGAGCCCGCTATGGGCCGCTAGCTTTGGGCTTGATGGTAGTAGGCCCGGCAGCGACAATGCCTTTTTGTTCCAGATCCGCCACCGAGAGGGCCTTTGAAAAAAGGAAGCCCTGCCCGACATTGCAGCCCATCATCTTGATTTTTCTATACTGGCCTTCGTTTTCAATGCCTTCTGCGATGGACAGGATACCGAGGTATCTTGCCAGATCAATAACCGTTTGCGTGATGGCGCAGGCGTCCGGGGCCTGATTGAGATCGCGCACAAAGGACTGGTCAATTTTCAGCAGGCTGATTGGGTAGTGGCGCAGTGAAGACAGCGACGAAAACCCGGTGCCAAAATCGTCAATGGAAATTTCCAGGCCCATATCCCTGAATTTTCCCAGGGCCTTGCGGGCTTCCTTAGGGTCGGTCATCAGAGCGCTTTCGGTCAGTTCAATGGCCAGCAGGTGCGGCGGTATGGCGTATTTGGCAAGGATGCGCTCTATCATGGGCAATGCCGCGCCCCGCAAAAACTGCGAGGGCGAAATGTTGATGGACACCTTGGGCGGGGTTATGCCAGCGGCAAGCCACCGTTCCACCTGTGCGGCGGCGCTGTCGGCGACCCATTCGCCCAGCTTGTCGATAAGACGGCTTTTTTCCGCCTGCGGAATAAACTTGCCGGGGAACAGCAGCCCGTCGTGCGGATGCTGCCAGCGCACCAGGGCTTCAAGCCCAACTACCCGCCCTGTATCAAGCGCCACCTGCGGCTGGTAGTGCAGCACAAGCTCGTTGTCGGTGATGGCGCGGGGCAGGCCGCTCTCTATCTGCAGCTGTATGGCCGCCTTGATCTGCAGGTCGTCGTTAAAGAAACTGTAAGTGTTTTTGCCTTGTTCCTTGGCATGATACATGGCGATGTCGGCATTTTGCAGCAGGCTGCTGATGTCGTTGCCGTGCCCAGGGTGCAGGGCTATGCCAATGCTAACCCCGGTGTAGATCTCATACCCGCTGACAGTGATGGGTTGCCGCAACGATTCTATGATCTGCCGGGCGATGGATGTGGCCTTCTGGGCGTCGGCGTCTTCAAGCAGCAGGGTAAACTCGTCGCCCCCGAAGCGCGAGACGGTGGCCTTGTTGCCTGCAGCGGCGGTGAGGCGTTTGGCCATTTCTTTCAGCAGGTTGTCGCCAGCGGCATGCCCGATGGAATCGTTGACTATTTTAAAATCGTCAATGTCAATAAAAGCAATGGCAAATTGGCGGCCCGTAGAGGGGCATGACTCCAGCAGCTTGTTCAGTCGGTCGCAGAATACGGCGCGGTTGGGCAGCTCGGTCAGCTCGTCGTGGGTTGCCAGAAACTCGATGCGGCGCTGGGTGACGGCAATTTTTTTAATGTCGGCAAATACGCCGATATAATTGGTGATGTTGCCGTGCGGGTCGCGTACTACCTTGATGTTGAGCCATTCCAGGTAGTAGGTTCCGTCTTTTTTGCGGTTCCATATTTCGCCCTCCCACCAGCCCTTGGCGAGCAGCTGATCCCACATATGCCGGTAGAATTCCTGCCCGTGGCGGCCAGAAGCCAGCTCCCGCGGGGTCATGCCCAGAATTTCGGATTGCGCATAGCCCGTAAGGCGGCAAAATGAATCGTTGACCGCGAGGATATTGGTTTCACTGTCCGTAATGCAGATAGCCTCGCCGGTAAAATCAAAAACCTGCCCGGTCAGCGCCAACTGCCTGTTGGCATCGTCGCGCCGACGCAGGCTGTCGTAAGCAAGCAGGGCCAGCGCCACCAGCAGGGCCGATACCAGCGAGGCCCCCCACAGCGTGACGTGCCGTATTTGTTCAAAGGGCGTAAAGGCATTGGACACAGCGCTGCCCACCACAAAGACCATGCCGTACTGTTTGAGCTTGTAGTAGCCAAAAATGCGCTCAATGCCGTCAATTTGCGAAGGGCGTCTGAAGTTGCCGCTGACGGGCGAATTTGCATCAAGGTAGGCCGTATCCAGGATTAAGTGCCCATAGACAAGCCCATTGCCTGTGGAGCGCACAAGCAGCGTGCCGTCTGAGCGTATGACATCTATGGAATCCAGATCATTCAGACCAAGACTGCGAAAAAAAGATGCGAAGTAGCTCGGCTCTACCGAAAGGACAATAACGCCCACAAGTTTGTCGTCGCGCACAATGGGGCTTGAAAACTGGATTGTCCATTTGCCGGAAACTCGCCCCAACACGGGTTTGCCCACGTAAATATCACGCCAGGGCGGGGTGAGGTGCACCCTGAAATGCTCGCGGTCTGCAATACTGACCGCGGCAGTGAGGGGCAGCGTGGAATAGCGGACCATCCCGTCGGCGTTTACAATGGTAATTTGCAGGGCTAGGTCACCAATGCTTTTTTTAAGGCGGTTCGCCTGCGCATCTATGTTGTCCGTGCTGGGCGTCCATGCGCCGTCAAGCTCGCGCGCCGTGAGCTCGATCCGCTTGACCGTGGACATCATGTGCTCGCTCAAGGCTCGGGCCAGCGTGCGCGTGGTGATTTCAATGGTGGATTGAACTTCTTTTTCGGATCGGGAAAGATCCCACAGGGTTGCCGACCAGATAAGCGCCAGCAAAAAAAAGAGAGACGACGCGGTAATGAAAAACGTGCGTCGGTTGTCGCCGCGTGGCGAGCCTTTGATGGGCCGGGTGTTGTGTTCATTTGTAAGCATCATTAAACCATGGTGTGAAAAGAATACAACATAGCGCCAAGCCTGCTGGACGCAGCGGCAATAAAGCGCGGCATAAACAATTGCTGCGAACACATGCTTACACGATATTGCGCAAGTTTTGAATACAAAAGCGCAACAGTTTATAACTAACTGTAATGTTATAATTTTATTTTATAAGTATTTTGCATTCAATGGCTTGGGCATAAGCCTGATTTGATGGGGGTAAGGGGTGACCTTACCCCACTGTGTATACCAGTTGTAACTTATTGGCTTTCAATGAGAGTACGGAAGCCGGGGAGGGGGGGAGGAAAGGGCCGCTGGAGATGGTTGCAGCCCTCCATGCACAACAAAAAAGCCGCCACGAAGATCCAGCGCTTGAATTCGGGCTTGATGTATCGCTTTCCGTCCGTGTCTACAGGCACATTGGCATATGCGCCCGGGGCGAGATAGGCAGTGGATCAAAGAGGGTTGGAATGATACGGGAGGGTTCGGGAAAAAAGGGAATTAAGAAAAACAACATTATTGCTTTATTTGTACTAGTTTAGACTTGATCTGACAGTCACTCCGTTTTGACGGCGTTGCCTGTCCGATTAATTAAGCTGTCCGGCCTTCTCTTGCCAGAGCGTTTTTCCTTCAATGAGTGTTTGCATGGGCGTTCTGCCGCAGCACATTTTTCCTTTTGACCTTACCCCACTGCGTATACAACTTGTAAGTTAGTGGTTCCTGATGGGTTGCAGGTGATATTTTTTTCACGGAACTCTTCCGGAGTCAGCCAGCCCAATGAGCTGTGCGGGCGCTGCTGGTTGTAATCCTGCCGCCAGGCTTCAACTGTTCTGCGGGCATCGTGCAGGGACAGAAACACGTTCTGATTTAAACACTCATCCCGGAATTTTCCGTTAAGCTTTCAATGTGCCCATTATCCGTGGGCTTCCCCGGACGAGTAAACTCTATCTGCACTCCTTGCTCAAAAGCCCATGTATCCAAGGCCTTACCGCTAAACTCCGGCCCATTATCTACCTTGATACGCTGTGGCAACCGACCTTGAAGGCGTAGTCTTTCAAGAACACGCACAACTCGAACTCCAGGCAACGACATATCCACTTCGAACGCGGGGCTTGAACGATTCCACATATCGGCAATTGTCAAAATCCGGAGGTGTCGCCCACCCATAAGGGAGTCGCTTACAACGTCCATCGCCCATTGCTCATCCGGGCCTGCGTCATTGGCTTCAATGGCTGTTTTGCCGCCTTCACGCATCTGTTTTCTCCAGCGGTAAAGCAAATTAAGAGCAGCGCCATACGTTCGTGCCACCAGAGAAACCGACAGACCTGGGTCCATGCTGACCTCTATCAGGCGAACTTTTCGCCGACAGACCAACGGCGACGGGGCGTTATGTTTTTTACTATCTCCACCGTTGAACTTGTTTTAGTACTAGTTTCAGCCATAGTTCCAGCACCTCCTCCTTAGTTAGAGGAGTGTCCGGTCGAAGTGGGGGCTAATCCATTGGGCTCTTCACTCTCTTGCGGGTACGCAACGAAAGGTTTAAATCCTTTCTGTCCGCTTGTGGTTCTGCACCAGCTCTTCCCGGCGCAATAATTCATGCAAGCGCGGAGAACCGAAACGCCGCCGGTCATTTGCCAGTTCCAGCATCCGAGTCCGCAAAAGAAGATCACGGTCCTCAGATGGTGACCGCATGGCTGCAAAGCTGTTAAACTGAGCACTTGGCAAGCCCGCCGCTCTGAGTAGCCATGATCCGCCTGAACGTGCTGCACGGCTGCCCTGTTGACGCAGACTCTTCAAAATTTTTAATCACTCCCCTTCAGACACGTATCAAGCCCGTCACCTACAAGTCCCTTTTCCACCGGCTTCTCCCTTTTCCTCAACTGCCAACCTCCTTGGCGTCCAGAAGATCATCCACAACTTGCCGCCATTTTAAAAGGTCGCATCCAAAGCCATGGGCTACGCCAAAACCAACCAAAACGCCACCCCGCCAAACCCCAAAATCGCTCAAATCGCAGACGTTTCAATTCTTTGCTCCATGCAGGAACACAACTTTCCAATGGCATACTTTCGGGGGGAGGGTCAAACATCGCGGTAAATATCGTGGGTTCTTCCATCCGGCTTTAATATTTCAAGTTGGGGTATTACCGCATTGGATACACGGCCTGAGTGGAGGAAGGTATTTCTTGTTTGCGCCTATAGTTTGAAGAAGCGATTGTCTTGGTTGAACGCAAACCTTGGGGTACTGGCAAAATTTAATAAGAATTCTGTCTGCTCTAGTTTTTAGATTTTTACCAAACAGTACCACAAAAAACCGCCCCATACTTGATCGTAGCGGGATAGGAGCGGGATAAAACGCATATAAACAGAAAAAGCCCTCACAGTGACTAGCTGTAAGGGCTTGATTCCTTTGGCTCCCCGAGACGGACTTGAACCGCCAACCTAGTGATTAACAGTACCACGGTCAGCGTATAGACAGAAGTTTCCACATGTTGCCACACGAATAAAAACCGCGTAGCAGTTGGGTTTGCGAGGATAGTGGTAGATGCAGAGAAATATGAAAACGGTAGCAGAGTGGTAGCAGCATGGACGGAAAAGGTAGCAGACCGGTAGCAGCAAAAAAGCAGCCCTTGCGCGAGAAAACCCGTTTCCCCGGCGTCTACTCGCGCAAACTCACCAACCGCAACACCGGCAAGCCAGATACCGCCTTTGACATAACCTACCGCAACACCGAGGGCAAGAAGGTCTGGGTGCTGATCGGTTACGCATCCGACGGCGTCAATGCGGCTTATGCCAATGCACAGCGCGGCAACACACTGGCGGGCATAACCAAAGGCGACAAGCCCAAAAAGGCCAGCCGCAGAGGCATGACCTTTGCCCAGGGCTGGGAAATCTTCGCGGAGAAGTGGCTCCCGAATCTGGCCAGCCCGCAGGATGAAAAGAACCGCTATAAATGGTACATTGAACCCCGTCTCGCACATCGCCGCATGGACGCCGTCACGTTGCTCGACCTCGAGGACATGAAGCGCGAACTCATGGCAAAGGGCCTCTCTGCGGCCACCGTGCGTCTGGCGCTGGGCGACGTTCGTCGTATCTACCGCAAACTTGCCGCGTGGGGGCTGTATGAAGGCACCATCCCGACAGAAGGGTTGGTCATGCCCAAGCTCGACAACGCCAGAACCCGATTTTTGACGCAAGATGAGGCCGTCAGACTTCTGGACGCCCTCAAAGCGCGTAGCACCACTTGGCACGCCATTGCGAGCCTCTCGCTGTACACTGGCATGCGAAAGGGGGAGGTGCTCAAGTTGCGTGGCGAGCACCTCGACTTCGGTTCTGGCCGCATCCTGATCAAAAACGCAAAAACTGGCAGCCGCGTCGTGCCCATGACTGCCGAGGCCGAGGAGCTGCTTAAAGCCCACATTCCGGATTCGCCCGATGCGCTGCTCTTTACACGCCGGGGAGGCGGGCCATATGCTGAGATAAGTTCCGACTCCGACGAAAGTTTCTGCCGGGCGGTCGAAGATTGCGAGCTGAACAAAGGGATCACAGACAGCCGCCACAAAGTCGTTTTTCACACCCTGCGGCACACTTACTGCTCGTGGCTGGCCATGGCCGGGGTTCCGTTGTTCACAATCGGCGAGCTGGTCGGTCACAACACAACCCAAATGACCAAACGGTATAGCCATCTGTGCCCGGATACCAAACATGACGCCGCATCCAAGATCGGCGAAATCATGCGCGCTGGCACGTCCCAAAAAACCGTTACGGCTGGTCATTAGTTTTCTGCCTCCGCGACTCAAGATATTTTTTTATTGACGCGTGGCTATACACAATGTTTGCCCCGTCCTTAGAATAGGCAGGCCCCTCGCCGTTCATGCGCCGTTTGCGCAGGGTATTTGGGTTGAGCGGATACAGTTTCCCAACCTCCTCGGTGGTGAGGTATTCTTTGCGTTTGAGCACCTCCAGCTCTACGACCGCTGGCGAAAGCTGCGCAGAGGGAAGTTCGCCGAGCAACGACGTTAGCACTGCCTTTAGACTGTCCGGCGTGGTTATGATTTGGATTTGTTCTGCAAGCTGACTCATATTTCCTCCTACCTACACCGCCATAAAAGCCCTTATGAATTCGATCGCCTGTTCGGCATTGATTGCATTGCCATAACCGCGCAGTCGTCCCACGCGGCAGGCAGCCCCATGAGCCAACGGGAATGTGCCGGGTTCAACTGGCCGGAACCGTCCATCCCGGCAGAACAGCCAGTCAGCATCTGCCCATTGGCCGTTAACCGGACCGGGCCTGCAATTGTTGCCAGTTGCGTCAAACTGCTGCCCGTCATGCCCTCGGTCATTGTTCCGCCACGCTCCCCATCCGTTGCACTCGGCGTTGTCCAGCCAGCGAGTTGGCATGCCGTCTGCAGATCCTGTCCGCCCAATCCATGAATCGCCGGCCCTTTCGCATTTTGAAATTTCGGGCTTGGCCAACCCGCTAACCACACAACCCTCCCTAGCAGGGCATTTATTGGCACGTTTCTGCACTCCGCGCCGTCCTTGTGGTCCCGAGTCGTGGGAGTCGGCCAACCAGCCAGATGGCAAACATTTCGCAACGTCCGCATATTCCGTGACGTATTTTTCGCATCCGCTCGCCCCCCCATGAATCCTCGACAGTTACAGTCGGCCACCCAGTAAAGCCGTTGCCGGAGGTGCGGCGAACCGACCCCCGCAGAGCAGGTATCGACCGCCCCGACGGCGTAACCCGCGTTTTCCAGGTCAGTTTGTACAAGGTCGAGCCAAGCGAGGCCAGGTTTGCTTGCAACCTGCTCACCAAAGCAGACTGGAGGGCGGCACTCGCTGATGAGGCGGTAAAATTCAGGCCACAGGTGGCGCTCGTCTTTAAATCCGCGTTGTTTACCGGACGAGCTAAACGGCTGGCAGGGACAACTCCCTGTCCACACAGGGCGGTCGTCTGACCATCCGGCGCGGCGCAGGGCATAGCTCCAGACGCCGATACCTGCGAAAAAATGGCACTGGGTAAACCCGGCAACGTCATTTGGCATAACATCGGCAATGCTCCTCGTATCCACCTCACCCGGCGCGATATGCCTGGCCTTGATGAGTTCCCGCAGCCATGCGGCCGCAAATGGGTTGTTCTCGTTGTAATAGGCGGGCATGCCCTACGCCAAACCCGCCAGCTGGCGGGCGTTGTTGTCTACCAGCACATACTGCAGGCCGTGGCGCTGGGTGATGTGCAGGCCAACGGACAGGGCAACCTCTCCGATTGCCTCGGCGCTGCCACGGTAGCCAAATTTGTTTTCTGCCACGATCGCCAAAAAACGCACCCCATGGAGCTGTTGTTGGGGGTATCTCGGCAGTACATAACCCAAGGCAAGCGGCAACGCCCGCCCTGCAGCAGTCAGCGTCGCGTCGTCAACTACGGTCTCCTGGTGCCTGCGGCTGGCTATGATGATTGTGGCCATCAGTGCCCGGCCATGTTCGCAACGCTGGCAGGTTTCAAGCTCAGAGCGAAGGGTTGTTTGCCAGATTGTGGTGTCGCAATCGTGGGCGCAGATAACAGCGCCAGCGCGCGGGCAAAATTGTTTAGCCATGGCTATTTGCCCTCCTTGCGTGCTGCGGTCAGCGTTGCCAGGCGCTCCATTTTTTCAGCCGTGCGGCGATCAACAGCCGCCGGGCCAAAGACCTTGACCATCTGCCGCCGCATCACGCCCACGTCGGCAAGTTCGTCCACCACCTCCGTAACCGTTGCCCGGCCATCGCGGTATCTGGTCAATGCCGCGATCAACTCGCCGCACTCCTCGATGCATTTGTCAATCTGGTGGTCCGCGCCAAACACCTCCAGCGCGTCAGTGATGATTTTATCCTGTGCGGAGGTCATGACCACGCCCTCCCTTCGACGGCTGCTTGCTTGGCTGTGATAATAACGGCAGGCGCTGCATACTTGGCCTTGATGGCCGACGAAACCCAGTCACTAATGCGCGGGCGCACGCCATACGATGCGCGCAATTTGCGCTCCATCCACACGGCATACTGCTCTGGCGCAAGGCTCATGATATCGCGTATAATGCCGCGCGGTTCCTGCCGCTTGGTGCTGTGGGTTTCAATGGTGGCCACAATGCCGCAGGAAACGGAAAGGGCGCAAAGTCCACCGCTGGCGAACATGCGCACCATTGACCGCATGGCCGTGTTGCAGGGTTTTACGCAGGCGACGTGCGGGGCATGCCCGCACCAGTCGGAGCACTTGCGCGCACCAGCCCAGTCGTCATCGGTAAGGATGCCGCCGATCACGCGCGGCGCAGAGACGGCCAGGGCGTGGATAAAGCGCGATATGCCCGCAAAGCCGTTGAAGCTCTGCTGCGCCAGCAGGGCTTCTTCCAAAACGTTGAAAAAGTCGCCCACAAGGCCGGTGTTTGAGGGCATAGTGGCAAGGGCGCGCAGGCTGGCTTCCGCGCTGGCCAAATGGAGGGGCATTACCCAGCCTTCGCGGCGCTGCCACCAGCCTGCCGCCTCGCGGGTGTAGGATTCGCAGATTTCGCACAGGTTGGCAGAGCGCGGGCCTGTTGCGCCGTGATTGCCGCAATCAAGAGCCAATCCCCGGCAGGGGTATGCCATGGCGTCGTAATCAATTGCTTCCATCGGTGCGCTCCTGTACTTCCTTGGCCATGCTACGCAAATTACGGGTTGCCCTGTATTCGCCCCACACGCCGAAAACGAACATTGCCGCTGTGAAAATGATGGCGAGAATTGTCATGACTGGCGTCCCCTGATCTTGCTGAACATGGTATTCCAAACAGTTACAGCGTCATTTTCATCAGCCCTTTTAGGCCCAGCCATGGCGCAATCCCGGTTGGAGCATTGCACATGCGAGTCAAAAAAATCGCCCGTAAGGTGGGCCGGGGAACCACAAATGCAGCATTTTTTTATGGTCAATTTTAAATCAGGGCCTTGCCCGCTAGTGAATATCAGCGCGCAAACAACAACCACCAGAACAAGAACAAACAAGTAGTTCATGGCTACACCGCTTCACGCTTGGGGTTGCCGCCCAAAATGGAGGGCACAATCTGCTGCAGCATCTGCCGGAACGTGGCGGGAACTCGCGCGCGCTGGCCGTCGATTCGGACAATCCAGCCGAACACACGCTTGCCGGGGGCTGGCTTGACGGGCCGGGAAAGCTCAATTACCTTGCTCATGTGTTTTTCTCCTCATGCACGTGAGGGGTTTTGGCCCTGGGCGGTGGATCGCCCAGGGCCTTTTTTGTTGCCTAGCGGTCGGTTTCCGCGCAGTTTTCAGTAGCAAGGCGCACCATCAGCAGAATGGCTTCAATGGCCTCGCTGGCGCGTTGCTTGATGCGGGGCAGCTCGTTGCGCTGGATCTTGCCGTCTGCGATGTCGTCTGCAGCTTCGGCGGCAAATTCGCCAAAATCGCGCACGGTGATGGAAAGTGTCTGGATGAACCCTGCGGGAAAAACGTCCTGCGGGTTGTGCTTGAGAGGGATAAAAGCGGCATTGAGCGCCCGGCACATGGCCTTGACGGGCAGGTTGCTGCCAGTGGCAAAGCAGATAGGCAAGATCAGATCAGCGGCGAGCTTGTGCCCCGGCTGGCAGCTAAGCTCGCTCATGAGCGTTGCGTAAGACCTGCCAACCAAATCAGCCACGGTTGCCGCATCCAGACTATTCGGGGGTTTTTTAACCACTTCGTGGCAGACGGCGACTATTGAGGGATATTCCGGCATGACAACCTCGCAAAAATCAGTTTTTATTTGCGTAGAGATGGGCGTAAAAAATCATTATATATCTAGAAATAACTATGCTGCAGGCTGTGCCTGCGATGTCTGTTTGGGCTTTGGTCCGGACGGCACGTCTTCTGGACGTGGGAGCAGGTGCGCGGGTACGCCTTCCTTTTTCAGTGCGGCATGCCGCCGCACGGGGATGGTTTCCTTGCACAGGGCGGTGGAAAGCGCAGGTTGTGAAATACCTATGCGTGCCGCAAGCTCCGTTATTGTAACCTCGTTTTCAATGCACCAGATTCTGAATGCTCGCTTCTTGCTTGCAGGCGTTTCTTGCGACTGCGTCACAATTGCGTTATGCACATAATCAGACATTATTTTATGACCTCCTGGAGAAGCACATGAGCGGCAAACCAAAAAACGAGGATGCTCTTACCCAAGAAATTCATCAGCGGACGGCAAGTTTGTATGAGCTTCGGATGCTCCGCCTCGACGAGTACGCGAAGGCAAAAAAGTGGGAAGCTCGCGGAATGGACGTTCTGTATCTTTTGCTCGCGGAAAAATACCACTGGACGCCCGCGCAAGTTCGCTCCCTCGCCGAAGATGAACTCGACTTGTTCATTGATTTTTTAGTTTCCGGCGCAAAGAAATAAGGCGAGCTTCAGCAAGCCAAAGTTTTGAACACTGAAGGGCTTCCCTTGCGGAAATGCCTTTGCGTTTGCACCAACGGACAAAGGCGGCATAGTTTACGCCGTGATTGCTGAATGTTTCTTTCCTGTTCATGACGCGGCCCTCGTCGGTATTGTGTTACGTTCTTGAGATAATGAATTAGAATAAATTTATTCCATTATCAACATAAAAAAATCCAAATGAAACAAGATTTTTCAAAACTATTTGAAATAATAAAAGATAAATTTATCCTTAACCACGGGGGAAAGGATAGTTTACCAGCCCTAGCCGATTTTTTAGGGCATAGCCACAAGGGAAAGGTCACCGCCTGGAGCAAAGGGCAATGGCCCAGCGCACAGGATTGTTGGTTGCTCCACATAAAAATGGGATTGGATATTGAGTGGCTTCTGACGGGCGAAGGGGATATGCTCCGGGCTGGGCTAACCCCGGCGGCGCATGGAGAAGATCAGCGCGTGCGTGAGCTTGAAGAAAGAGTGCGTCTGCTACAAGAGTTACTGGATGCGAAGGACAAAATTATTGCAATGTATGAGGAAAAGGGCGAGGGGCGAAAGAGCGTTGGCATAGATGCCCGCACTGGCCCGCCTGTTGTCCGCTCGTAGGGAGAAAACAGTAGCGGTCAGGCTGGCAATCCTGCAATTCAAAAAGCTAGGAATTTAACATGAAGAACTGTTTTGCATTTGTCCTAATTATTTTTGTTTTTGCTTTGACCGGCTGCAAGCTGGAACACACCTCGCGCGTCAAGCAATCGCAGTTGATGGGCGAAATAAAAACAGTTGACGCCACCATACGGGTGGAAGTTCCTGCATGCACCAACTATCAAGACAAAACCAAGCCCTCAAACGAGTTATTAAAAACAAATGACTTGATTAAAAAACTTTTTGCAGATTCAGAATATGAAGGATGCAAAAACGAGAATATGAACTCCATGGCTACATATATCGCCCCCATGGAAGTTGGGACTCTGCCCCCTGATAGCAAAGAATTTGAGACGAAAGGGGTAAGCCTCCTTCGTAATCAAAGCGGCGTGGTGTTTTTCTGCCTGTCCAAGAAAATTCGCGCGCAGATTGCCGAAGGAAGAAAAAATTCCATGGCGAACAATTTGACGCTGAATGTAAATATTCGCCTTAGCAACGATACAGAAAAAGATTCTAAGGTTTACCCTTATGCGGTGTTTGCTGGCGGGCATGCTTTTGCTGGACTGCCGGAATGGAAGAATAATATAACCGTCAAATCAAAAGATTCAATATTATTGACACTTTCAAATGTTGCATCCGAATTTGCTATTGCTCAAGGCATTGTTCCTGTTTTCAGCGAACCAGTGGAAAATGCTGAAAGTGATAAGAAATAACGTGAGATAGATTTTCAGCGCATACGCCGCCACTTCCACGGCGGCACCGGGTCAGATTCATTCCATAGCCCGCGCGGTGGTAAAGCCGTGCGGGCATCGTTTTGGTGGGTGCGCCACGTGTCGCACACATCGGCCTTGCAGTAGCGGCCATCAACCCACGCAAGCCCGGCTGTAACCAGCGCGTCTTGCAGCACAGTCAATTTATCCAGTAGCACGATGCCCGCCACCTCGCGCCCGTAACTTGGGCGCGAGGTTGCGGGCACGACTTCCACTCGCTGGCCAAGCACAAGGCCTGCGGTCAGCTCGCGGGCATCGTCTCCATATGGTTGCCCCAGCTCCGGGCAATCCACGCCGTAAATCCGCACGCGCACCACCTCGCCGGTATCAGCCCGGCGCACGCGCAAACTGTCGCCATCATGCACGGCAACCACCTGCCCGGACCATGCCCAGCAGGCGCAGGGAAGCAGCAGGGCAAATAGTGCAACAATGCTTGCAAATTTCATAATCACCCCTTTAAAACGTATCGACCTTCAATAACTTGAACGCGCCTAGCGGCAACCAGTTGTTGCACCGTGCGGGGCCGATGGCCGGGAGGTACGTCAAGTTGCAGCAGCAACAGGCGCTCAAAGCGGGAGCGCAGCACCTCGCCTTTACGCTGGGCAAGACACCGCGAATCGTGACGCCATGTGAGGCGGATTGCGCGCTGGCCGTCGGGCAGGGTGTCTGCATGCACATATGCCCCCAGGGCCGTGAGGGCGGCCAGTGGGTCAAACAGCTTGTTCATGGGGTAGCTATAGCCCAAACAGCGTTAGGACAAAATAAAGGCGGGGCCGAAACCCCGCCGTAAATCGCACGTATATAATATAAAATCAGTATATTACATTAACATATTGCATCATCAAAAAAAGCTGCCAGATCCTGCCCCAAATATTTTGTCACGTCCGGGCAGGCGTTGGCGATTGTGGCCACAACTGCGCGGGCCTGATCGCGGTCCAGATAGGAGTTGCACCCGTCAACGCGGATCCAGCGTTTGTTGCGATAGCAGCGGGTCGCCAGTGTTTGCCCGCCAGTGCTGGCAGTCAGCCCACGGCACACTCCGGGCAGGTAGGTGCGTGGGCGCAGCAGGGCGGCAAGTCCGCGGTCATTGACCGCCTGCCCGATGTGGTTGCCGAGGTCCACAAGCATATTCCGCAGGCCCGGCCCCCAAAAGCTGGATTGCGTAAAAAGGCAATCCTCTGCCGTAATCAGAGCGCCCCGGTGCGCCCACGCACCAAACGCGCGCACGTCGAAGGCGCGGCCCCAGTTGTGGATCCAGCACCTGCGCATCGTCACCGCCGTGCCGTCCTGTGCCTCCGGGCAGCGACGGCCAGAACCCATAATAACGCAGTTTTCCAGCTCCCAGTTTGCGTAGCGTACATCGTTGCCGGGATTGTCGCCGTTTCCGGCCAGCATGGCCTTGATGCCGCCCAAAATGACGCAGCCTTGCAGGCGCACCACCGCGCCGCGCACGCCGTCAATAATTTCATCCTGCTGGTCCACCGGGCAGGTGCGGAAATCAAACACGCACTGCTGAATAACCGTAACGCGCCCAGGGCCATATGCCGTTATTGCATCATCACCGGCAGCGAGCGGGGCAGTAAAAACCCGCCCGCTGTATTCCGTTGGCAGGGTTGCTGTGCACATATGATCCCCTACACTGCAAAACTAACGGCTATGGCCTGCACGGCTTCAACACGGGTGGCCGCAGCCACGGCGGAAAGCAGGGCATCGCGGCGGGCCTCGTGGATTGCGCGCAGGTCGGCCCATCCGGTGGGGTCGTCCGTTTTAAAATCTTCAATGGCCAACGCCAGCTCCACCGCGCTGGCGGGATTATTGCGGCTGGGCATTGTCAGGCTTGCCGTCATGGCCGCATCAAACCCTGCGTTGATTGAGGCGCGTTTAGCTGCCTGCGCTTCGGCCAATGGCTGTTGCGGCGCTTTAAGCAGTACACCAGCAGGCAGCGGCCCTGCCGTTTTCATTTCCCGCGCTGCGGCACCGAATGTATCTTCCGGCAACCACCAGGGCGTAGCTTCCTGCGCCAAATCCTCGCCAAATTTTTCGACAGGGCGGGCGCGGTGATCTTCAACCAATACAAAGCCTTTACCATCAACATACTGTGGCCAATTTCGGCCCCACGGCATGGACGGCAAAGGATCATATGAGGCATTGTTGGGCAGCAAGCCATGATCTTCGATCGAACTGACATAAAACCTTGTGGCATCGAATTGATTGGCGATTGCCATTGATTACTCCTTTAAATTTATTGTCGCCTCTCGGCGTGGGAGACGTGCATGGCGATATGTCGCGTCGTTTGCTTGCATCTATCTCTGGCGCGTGGATAACATTGGCATATGGCACAGGCGGCGGCGCGCTCACCGGGGCATGGGTACCTGGCGGTATATCCTCAGAAGCCACGTTGAACCCGAGACAAGTTGTCACGATAAGCGGCATCGATAGCGCTCGCGTTGTCCCCACCGGAGCCGCCAACAAATCCCGTGGTTGGGGAGCGTTAGCATGTTGCTATATGGGGCAGCCTGCATAGCTATGCCGCAGGAGTGCCGAGGTAGCAGCATGCTAGAGCACCCCATGCACGGGGTTTATTTGCTGCGCCTACGGGAACTTTGCGCGACGGGTCTATGCTCAAATCGCCGCCCGGGTATGAGGCTGATCCATCGCGTGGGAACGGTCGCGAGGCTCGGATATTGCTCATATACAGCACGCCTGTTGCCGTGACGATGTCTGTAGACGCGTATATACGGTCTGACAACGCGAGAGAGCTTGCAAAATTGCGGATCATATCAATATGCACACCTCCCACGCCGAGAGAGTCGAATCCAGCCGCTTCGGCGTACATGCCGCGCAGGTCGGGCATGCGCAACGTACCGGCTGTCAGATCCTGCACATAAAATGGTGCGCCGCCGATACCGCCCCAGCCAACGGTTGTTCCATCTGCGAGCGTTGCCCACGTCGCTGTGGTCATGGCCTGCCACTGCGCCTCGGTTTTACAGAGCAGTTGCCCGTCAGTTGTTTGCAGGTATGCCCATATTTGTGGGTACTGCGTGGCCGCGTTGGTAATCAAACCACCCTGCGCAGGCTGCATGCCGCTTTTTAGCGTGGGGTGCCGGAAATAGTAAAATTCACCGACCTCATATTTTGAGGTGGCAACGACAGAAAGTTTCCCAGCTGCGTCAATTTTGAGAGTCACGCCATCAGGGCGGCTGATGCCGTTGACCGTTGTTGTGGCAATACCGGGCAGCTGGTTTTTTGCCAGCTGCTCAATGGCCTTCTTGAGCTGGGTAAGGTCCTCGTTTTCAGGCACAAGCCCGGCGGCAAGAATTGCAGCTACAATTTCACGCTGCGGAAACTCCACAGCTTCCGCAGGCACCGCGCTGCCCTTGACCTTGGTTACAGCATTGCCCGTTACATAGGAGGCATTGGGATCAGAATTTCCCGCCGGTGCGTTATATTTCATGTCACTCCTCTCGGTATTCAAAGGTTAGAGCGGTGTGGGCCAGACGATCGCGGCGCATGAGGCATTCCAAGCTGGTGGCTTCGCTCCAGTCGGTCAGCAGTTCCGGGCAAAGAGATTCGCCGCAGCGGAACGCCAGCAGGCGATCACCGTGTACAATCACATTCCACCAGTAGCGCACATTAGGATCAGCCAGATAGCCAAATTCCTTGTGCTGCTGGGCCTCTGCCTCGGTAAGATTTGACGGGTCACTGCACTCATGGATGCCGCAGATAAATGGCCAATGCTCCTCAATTGTCACATCATAGCCGAGGCTTTCGGCAACCTCATACCAGTAGGCCAAATCCTGCCGCCCGGTGTCGCGCAGTTTTGCCAACACGGTGCTGCGCCGCTCTTGCAGCGTTGTGCCAGCTGGCAGGCAGGCGTCTGGCAGGCCCAACACGCGCTCCCAGTCCTCAAGGCCATTTATGGCCGTGAGCGGGTTGACCTCATCCAGCAGGGTGCTGGCCGTGGCATCAATGCGGGCCAGCTCGTCGGCACTGGCCTGCAGCAGCAGACCAAGACGCGAGCCGGGTTCGCGCGACCACGCCACGCCCTGCGGCAGCAGCGCCACAAGGGCATCTAAATAATCGTCAGACGTATGTATTTTCAGGGCGCTCATGCGGCACCACCTGCAGGATACGACGTCACTGTGCCGTCACTGGCCACAAATTCGACGGCCTGCAGCATGGGCAGCACACCGGCATCGGCCACAATGTCCACCGTGGGCGATATGAGGGTGTGGTCCAGCTCGCTGGCCGTCAGGCTGACCGCCTCACGAATGTGTGAGAGGTACAGCGTTGCACTGGGTTCCGCTTCTCGCGCCCATAAGTCGGCGAGCTCCTTTACAACTGCGGCGCGCATGGTCGCTGTATCTGGCGTGATCTTGAGGCGCACGGTGTTTTCCAGCGGCGTGGGGGCAAACACGTCCACGCCTTCCATAGCTGCCGGGCGCACCGTCTCCACATACGCGGCAACGCGGTCGACCATGGTTTGCGTGGGTATGGGGCCGGTTGTGGCGTTGTCGGTCACAAAACAGAGGCCCACGGTGCCGGGGCCCATCATGAGCGGGTAACACCATGCGCGGGTTACGCCGCTAATGCTTTTGGCCCACGCGATATAGTCTGCAGCGCTGCCGCCGCGCGGGGGAGTGCGCAGCCGAACCAAAACGCGGGCGCGCAGGCTGTCGTCCGTCTCCACGTCCGCGCCGCCAGAAAGGCCGGCGGCGTTGCTGTCTGCATTGACCGTGCATGTGGACAAAACACCAGAAACCGGCGCAACCAGCGACAATTCCGTGCCAGCAACGCAATTGCCCGCAGCGCCAGCAGTCACGGCAGTGATAGCAGCCACCGCCTGCCCGCTGGCAATCGTGGCGTCTGCATCAAGGCTGTACTGCTGCTGGGTTGCGTTGTTTATGAGCAGCGTTCCGGCGGTAACTATGGCCCCGTTGTTGCCCGTCAAAACGACAGAGCCCACGGCGCTGGATGCGTCCAGCCGGGTAATGTTCCACACGGCGGCCCAGCGCTCCATAAATTCGGCCTCGGCAGTGTCGACAAACACCTGCGGAAACAACCACGCAAAAAATCCGTACATGCCATGGCATGCCCCCGCCCAAACTTTGGCCAGCACGGCCAAAACGGATCGGGTCAAAATGGTGCCGCCGTCGAGCAGACGCGCCGAAATATCGCCATTTACACGGCTCACAAGCGTTTTTATGGTCGGGCGTTCCCAGCTCATCAATGCCCCCTAGGCTGCCGTGCCCAGACTCACGGTAGTGGGCCGGGCGGTTGTGTAATCGTACTCAAAAACCCAAACGCTATCGGCAGTATCCTGCCCGGCCTGCGCCACAGAAACCGATATGCCGATATGCCGGGTTTCAACCCGCACGGCGGCGGCAGAGACGGAAACCACATAGCCCAGGGCCTTTAGCCAGGCCAACGACTCCTCGGCATATTGCTGCGCCCGTACAATCACGGCTGGCAGGTCCTTTTCACGCCACAGCAGCCACAGGCGGGATCCAATCGGGCCGCTGGTGTCGCCATCCTCGCGGATTGCATCGCCCCACCAGCCGCGCCGGTCTTTTTCCGCCTCGGTCTGGCCTGCTGCTTCATCTGGCAGGGTGTCGTCGGCATTGGCGCGGGCATCCGTAAACAGGCTGACAACGACCGCAGTGAACAAACCCTGGTCGCCCTGTAGGTCAAAACCTTCGACACTGGACCCGGAGAGCACCAGATCAAAAAGCGCCGTGGAGTTGTTAAACGTGAGTTGCAGATCCTGCAGCATCATGCGCCCCCTACAGGTATGCCGGTGGTACTACTGCCGGGTTGTACGCCGGTGTGGGTGTGACCCATCTGGCTGACGCCGCCCGCAACCTGATCGCCGGTAGAGGAAATTTTGCCGGTCTGTGTGGTATCGCCTTCAATGGCCATGTTGGCCTTGATGGCAGCCGCACAACCGCCGTCACCGCCGAGGCCATACGAGGGCGTGTTGTAATTCACGCCTTCGGAAGCGTTTACCGTGTATGCCTTGGTTTCAAAGGTGACGCTTTCTTCGGCCTTGACCACATACTTTTTGGTCGTTAACTCCATTGTGTTCTGGCGCTTGAGCACGATGGAATCGCCTTCATCTGTGTAGAGGGCAACTTCGCCATTTTTCAGCCCTTTGAGCCGATAGCGTCGGTCGTCGACCGACAGAATGATACCGTGCTCGCGCCCACCGCCCACAAAAGCCACGAAACACTCCGCGCCGCCGTGCGGAACACTTGTAAAGCCGTACTGCTGCGGGCGCTCCACGTTGTCGACTGTTTCGCCGTCCAGAAGCTGGATTTGCTGACCCTGCATCTTGAGACCGTCCGAAACCAGATTGACGACGCCACGGGCAAACATACCGCGCAAACGGTTTGACAGGCGCTCAAACATGGCCGCGAGCTGGGAAATTTCGCTCACTTTTTGACCCCCTTGTTGGCCTTGGTGGCGTCGCTGGCGAGCCGCGTCTGAATGTCCATTTCCTGCTCAACCTTCAAATTGCCCTTGCCGCCGGTGCCCTTGCCGTCTTTCAGCTTTTTTGGCTCCGGTTTGAATGCGGCGGGGTCCCGCAGCTCCAGCTCGGTAATGCTACCGCTCTGGATGCTGCGCTTGAATACAATTTTGCTAATCAGCAGGCGCTGTTGCAGGCGCAGATAGGGAATATCGACCTCGGTCATAGAGTTTATTTCCCACAGCGGGCCTTGCTGCTCGGCACCCACGCCGAGCTGACGAAACCCCTGTACAACCACGCGCGCGGTTACAGATCGACCGGCGCGCACGGTTTTTTCCCATGCTGCACGCTGGCGCGCGGTGCCAGAGTCTGCGCTGTTTTCGGCCTTTATGAGCATGGGCCGGTAACGGGTGACGGCCTCATCCTTTATCGACGATGTAACTGCGCAGGCCGCCAACCCGAACTCGTGGTCATTGCCCGGTTTTTGGGCCTGCACAATATAGACAGAGTGGCGCTTGCTTATGTCGCATTCTAGGCTGGCTTCTTTGACATTCACACTCTGTTTAAATTTGCCCTGGCTGGTACGGCTGCCGATTTTAAGGATCACTATGCCGCCCTTGCCATCGGGGCAGGCGAAACATTCGCGCTGGTTAAGGGCGCGTTCCAGCGCGTCAAATGCCTTTTCCGCAGGCTCGAGCTTGAACGTGGGCAGGGCAGCGCCCACGTCACCCTCGGCGCGCACAGGCACACCAAAAGGGGCCGCCAAAATTTGCGCCAGCGCCGCACAGGTGAGGCCAGACCACTGGCCGGGCTTGTGCACGGCAGAGCAGTCGACCAGATCCGCGCTGGCATCACGTCCGGTCACGGTTATGACGTGCCCGGCGTGGGAAAACGCCGAGGAAACCTTGTCGATATAGCCCTTGATGACCTGATCTCCGCCGATCAGCACCTCGCAGCTCTGGCCAGCGGCGATAGGCAGGCTCTGCATGCCGCTCTGACTGTCGCCCCAGCGCTCGACCAGCCCCAGCGAAAAGCTGCCTGCCACGGCATCCACGGCGCGGGTTATCTCTACCGTCTGCCAAAACGTCCAGTCTACGCCGTCAATGCGCAGGGTAATGGGGTCAATGGGTAATTTTTCAGCCACGGAGCACCTCCAGCGTGCCGCGCGGCACAAACAGCGGGTGCACAATGCCATTGCGGTCGACCATGTCCGCCTCATTGGCCACGCTGCCGCCGTAGCGCCACGACAGGGCGAGCCAGGGCAGGGTGCGTGCCGTGGAAACCTCGACAACCTCAGGCGCGGCCTGCGCTGAGCTGGCCACTGCGGACAGGGCCTGCACGCGCATATCTGTGACCGAGGCCGCGTAATTGTCTGCATCTGCGGCCAGCTCAGCACCATTTGACGTTGAGAGATCCATTTCGTAACTGGCGTCCAGCGCGGCATCCACGGCGTCGGTCAGGCCGTGGCGCAGGTCCGTTGCCGCAGACTGGCTTACGGGCACCGCATCTGCCATGGCCGTGCCCGCCTCAACCGCTGCCAGCCGAGTGACGAGCGTATTGACGGCTACGGCGTTGCTCATGAGGAGCTGGCGCGACTGCCCGGCGTTGGGGGGATCGGCCACGTCGACATCACGCTGCGCAACATCGCACCATTTTGAGGCTATATCGGCGCTGTCTGCGCCTGAGAGCGGCATGGACTGCATGGCCGACCAAATGGCGAGGCCCATGGAGGCCAACGCGCCAAACTGGTACCCGGTGGCAGCGCCTAACAGCGAGGTAACAGCCGACATATTGCCGCGCATGACCTGCTGCACAACCGACAGAGAGTCGGTCACCAGGGCAAAACTCTGCGTGACGACCCACGCAGATTGCCCGGCTATGGTAAATGCCCTGTCAAATGAGGAGCAGGCCTGCGAACCGGCGGCGCTGCCAAACAGTTTTGCGCTGCGGCTGCTGTTGACTGTGCCGGTGGGGTTGCTGGGCGCGTCAGACCGTACAAACGACAGCGTAAACACGGCCATGCCGCCATCCTGCGCAGTTTCGCGCAGTTTGTACGGTCCGCCCTGAGCCACCTGCAGCTCGCCCAGCCATGGATGCACCAGCGTGCCCACGCCGGGCTTTTCAAGCGCGGCCTTGAGCTTGTCGCGCTTGTCCATGTAGTCAGCGCCGAGCACAAACGCCTGCAGCGTAAATTTTGCAGTGGCCAGCCCCATATCCTCAACATAGGGCAAATCACGCTGCGGAAATTCGTGGGTGACTGTGCGGCGTCCACCCTCGCCCTCGGCATCGGTCACGCCAAATTCAACCCCGCGAAAGCTGGCTTTGCGCAACTTGGCGCGCCAGCCCGTAGTGTTGCCAGCAATGGCAGTGCTGCTAACGGCCATCATAATCCAGACCCCGCCATCTGTTGACCAGTGAGGGATACATTGCTGGAGCTTCCCCCGCTCATGGCGGCGTCTAATGGGGTGCCATCCTTACTACTTACCCTTATATCAATAGTTTGGCGCTCCACGTGCTCGGTTCTGGATTGCTGAATGCTGGCAGTTGTAGGGCCAAGGTTCACCGGGGCTGCAGAAGGGGCAGCTCCCAAGGGGGCCGCTCCGCCCACTCCATCCAAACCAAAGAAGCCGCGCACAGAATCGCTTAGCGTACCCAGCCAGCCCGTCAGCTGCCCCCATTTTTCCTGCATGCCCTGCCAGATGCTGTCGATCCACTGCAGGCCGATAGATTTTAGATCAAACCCGGTCAGATACTGCACAAGGCCGTTCATGGCGTTGCCAAGCATCACCACCGGGTTAAATTTATTCAGGGCTGTGAGAATCCCCAGCGTCCAGCTTTTGTCGAATGCCGCTTGAACCTCGGCCCACTGGGCAGAAAACCAATCTTTGATCGCGCCCCAGTTTTCATAAATGAGGTATGCGCCGCCAGCGATGGCAGCGACGGCAGCGGCAAACCAGCCGACGGGCGTGGTCATGATGGCCGCGCCGAGGCTTAAAAATGACATGGTCAACCCGCCCAGGGCGATCATAAATTTGCCCGCGATCAGCAGGCCGAGCCCCTTCATGACGTTGCCCCAGCCGCCGAGCCAGCCGACTACCGTTTGCACTCCCTGACCGAAACTCATGATACTTGAAAGCGTTCCTTCGATACTTTTCCAAACACCATCAATGTCATCATTCAGACTTTTTGCCCACGATTCAAAACCGCTACCTACAGTTTCCCTCGTGACCATGGCCCATTCGCCAAATTTTTCAACGAGCTTGGTGATTGGTGGCAACAATAGCTTACCAATACTATAGCTCCACCCCTTGAAAATCACTCCAATATCTGAAAATGCCTTGCCGAATGCTTTTGAAGCATTCACATCCTCTCCGCTGAAAACCAGGCCCATTTCATGTGCCTGCATGCGCATGTTCTTTAGGGCTTCCGAACCTCTGGAAAGCATGGGCACAAAGGCGGCACCGCGCTCGCCCACCAGCGAGGTTACAAGGTCAGTGGCCTTGCCGGTCTGCCCGGCGTCCACAAGCTTTTTGACCTTGTCGGACAGCTCAAGCATGAGGTTTTCGGCGCTCTTTACTTCACCCTTTGCGGTTTTGGGGTTGATACCAGCCATTTGCAGCAGCTTGGCTTTTTCTTTGCTGCCGCCGACGGCATCGAGGGCAGCGCCCTGCAGATGCCGCAGGCCGCGCTCCAGCGCCTCCGTTTCCATGCCGGAGCGCTGGGCGGCGTAGGCGTATTCCTGCCATACGGTCAGGCCCACACCGGCGCGCTGGGCGGCCTTTGCCGCCTCACTGCCCGCGCTGGCAGTGGCCTTTGCCAGAGCCAATGCGCCGCCGCTGGCACCGGCAAAGGCCACGCCGATTTTGCCCACCATGGCGGACATTTGCCCGATAGCCCCGCGACCCTCGGCAATGACGTTCTGCAGCCCGTTTTTCACGCCGCCAAACCCTGTAGACAGTTTGTCCAGGCCGGTTTGCACGTGCAGGTTTTTCAAACCGGCCTGCAGCCCCTCGACGCTCCTGGTCAGGCCAGAAAAACCGCTCTGCAGCCGCGAAAACAGCCCACCGGTCTGGTCAGAACCGCCAAAAATGAGGTCAAAACGCGATGTTTTTCCACCACTGTCAGCCATGGGTCACTCCGTTTTCAGGGCTTTTGCAACTTCTCTTGTGCGAGCAGACCAAAATTGCAGGTCGGCAGCAGTCAATTTCAAGACGCTTTCTGGCGGCCAATGATAATTATAGGCCAACAGACCAATGGCTTTCCGCCAGTCTACTGGCCATCTTCTAAAAAACTGCCCATCACCACATTTACCTGACCCAGATCAGGGAGTTTAAGCTGGTTGACGACCGACAAGGGGAGGTTTGAAATGCGCGACAACACTCGCAGGGTGTCGCCGATGAGCATTTTCCCCTCTGCCGTTTCTGCCAAATCACCGGCCACAGGCTCACGGGTGATTTTGATCTCGGCTATCTGCTCATCACCGTGCATCAGCGGTTTTTTCAGCTTGATAATGATCGGAAATTCCATGCGGCACCTTCCTATTTTTGCTCAACAGCCTGTTTGCGCGATTCAAAGCGCACTTCGATTTCGCCTTCTTCGCATTCGACCTTGCCCTCGCCCGCAAACCATGCGTTTGACAGCACGATAACTTTGCCATTGGCCAGCTCCAGGGTGACGGTGACATTGTCGGCACCCTGAAACGTGGCCAGATCCAGATCAGCAGAGTCAGTGATCGCCCCTTCCACATGGGCAACCTGCGGCGTGGATTTGTAGCCGTGGACGCCATCGGCACCCACGATTGCCTCGCGCTTGTCCAGCCCCAAATTGTAGGAGAATTTGCCCTTGGCGTCGTACTGCGTGCCGTCAACCTTGAAATAGATGCGCCCGGCTCGCCGGTTGTTGGTTCCGTTGGCCATAATGCCCTCCGTATATATCACCCCCGGCCCCGCGCGAGGCCGGGGGGTTGCACAGTTAGACGATGTGGCGGATCAGGGTGCCCGCGATTTCAAACTGGTTGACCAGATCCGGCTCAAACATCCAGTCAAGGCGGTTCTGGTTTTTGTCGTTGCGGGCGCACAAAATGGAGCGTTTGAACGCGTCCAGACCCTCAACCAGCCCCATGGGTACCCATACATCGGCGCAACGGGCGATGGCCTCGCTTTTGCCCAGGCTGGGGGTCATGATGGGCTGTGTGGAGTCAAAACGGGCGGCGTCAGCATCCCCGGCCAGTTTGTGGCGCGGATATTTGAGCTTGAGGTAGTTGTTCCAGTCATGCCGCAGATAGGAGAGCGTCAGCGGGCTGTTGAGGCTCAAAAAGGCGGTGTCGTCGGCACCGGCGGCGTTGAGTCGGTAGGTGGTAATGAGTTTTTGAAAACACACTTCACCGCTGGCATTTACAAAACGGGTGCTCAAGCCCTCAAAAAGCCCCTGATTTTTGTCCGGGTAATTGGGCCAGCGGTCAGTTTTGGCCGGGGCCAGCACGCCGGGGATCGTCAGAGTATTGAAACCGCGCGCGGGGTCGTTGTTGCCGTAGTAGGCGACAATGCCCACGCACGCCGCGCAGTCTTCCCATGGGTTGGTTGGGGATCCCTCGCTGGGGATAATGGTCAGGTGTTTGTCATTACGGGCAGCAGCAAACGTGGTGCACGTCCCAAACGTGCCGCGTTTGACCATCAGCGCCTGACCATCAATCTGGTGCATGGGTCCCCAGCGGTCGTCCAGCTCACTTTTGAGCGCGGCCAGCGTAACAATATCGGTCATGCCGATGCCGATGACGTGGTACTGCTCATCCTGCATGGCGGCGATGATTGGCGCAGGATCCGGGTTGCCGGTTCCGCCGGTCATAGCCGTAAATGTGGCCGTGATGCCGCCGGGCATGGTTTCGTCGGCGTAATTGAGGCGCAGGTCGACGTCGTTGCCGCACTCGCCTTTGTGCCTGGCGGTCAGGGTGATTTGTCCGCCGCTGAACGTGGCCGAAACCGGCAGCGTTTTGTCGCTGTTAATGGCCGTGGTCAGACTGTCGGCAACCTGAGCAGCAGTAGCGCCCGAGGGGGCAGAGGCCCGCACGCGCGTGCCGCCAATATACAGGCAGAGCGGCGCTGCGCTGGTGACGGTGCCGTTAAGCGTAAGCGCACCCGTTGCCGCCGTGCCCTCGGCAGCGTCCGCAACGCCAATGCACAGCATTTTTGTAATGGTATTCGCCTTGAGATAGGCCGCGCACATGCTGGCCAGCATACTGCCCTGACCAAACAGGTTGGCAGCCTCGCCCGCACTCATTGGCCGTTGAATGGTCAGCGGGGCCGCGCTGCCTTTAAATTCTCCGCTGGTGAACATCTGGCCGATGAGCAGCACCGTGTAGGGCATGAGCGAGGCGTCGTCGGCCAGCACCATGGGGTCAAATTCCGCGTAGGCAAACGGAATGCGGATGGCGTCGGAAAGTGTGGGGAATGCAATACCCATTTTACGCCTCCGTGCCCGCCGGAGCGGTGGGCGTGGTGAATGTGGATTCGACAACGTCACCATCTTTGAGGCGACGCAGCCAGAAAGGCGTGCGCGGCACGATCTGGCCGGTCTCGGGCAGATAGTTTCCGGTTTCAGGGTCGCGGATTTTCAGACCGTCCGCAGGCCGCACAAACATGGTTGTGGGATAAGGCATACTTACTCCGTTGCTGCGGGCGGAAACTCCACCCGGCTTTGCATTTCAATGTTGCCGTCTGCGGTCGCTACATCCCAGCCAGAGCAGCCCAGCAGAAAATCGTCCATTTCAGCCGTAAAAACCGGGGCCTGATACTCAATATCAAACGTCAGCGTCGAAACGCCGATTTGCCGCTCGCCGTCGACAGCAATACCCGTTTCCGTACCGGTCAGTTTTATGGCCAGCAGTGCGGCGTCTACCGGGCTGCGCCCCTGCCCGTCGCGTTCGACGGCCTTGCCCAGCCTGGACTCGACGATAGCGGTCATTGCAGCGCCCAGAGCATCAATGCTCATAGCCCGTTCTATCAGCAGCGCCAGCGCGTCGAGTAGATCGTCCAGTTGTTCCGTTGCCTGGGTCAGCACCTCAACGGCCATGGTTAATTTGCGTTCCTCAGGATCCGGGTTTTTGTCAGTGGTGACGTTTTCCTCGTGCAGGGTATAGACGCCGGTTGCGGGTAACTCCTCCGCCCACCACTGTTCAACACGGTTGGGGAAAATGCGGTCTCTCATGCTCGCGGCTATGCCAGCATCGGCCAGAAAAACGGCCACCATGCCCTGGCGAATCAGGGCGCGCATGTGCAGGGGCAGGGAGCTAGGCATGGTCGACCACCTCTGCGGCCTCAAGCAGCTTGCAGGCAAGCAGGCCCTGGCCGTCGTCTTTGGAATCCTGCGGACGCCAGCGCTTGTTGCGCACGATCAGCACGTCGCGCCGCGACAGTTGCCGCCCGATTGCCGTGGTGACGGCCACCAGCGGAATGTGCAGCATGGGCACAACGCTGATAACCGGGGCCATAACGCCCTCTGGTTTGCTGTCTATGCCCGCTCCGCCATAAAAACCGCGCAGGGTGACTGCCGCGCTGGCATCGCCGCCGGGCTGCAGCACCACATCCTCTGCGCCGCCCAGGGAATCGGCCAGAATGGTGGCGGTATCGGCCTCAAGAGCGTCTAAAAAATCGTTAGCCATGGGTTAGCCCTTCCCAAATTTGTTTACGCCGCGCATGGCCTGCTCGACTTCGTGGGGCAGGCGCTTTTCAAACCACGCCTGCGCCTCATCGCGGAGGCCCTCGGCCACACCGGGGCCAGTGAAAAAACTCATAAAACTGGGACCAAACAGCACGATGGGCGTTTTGCTGCCATCGGTGCGGGCCATAATCTGGCCCTTGGCTATCCAGACCGCCGCGCGGCCTTTGCTGGTGGCGGCAATCTGCCGTTTGCCGCCGGGCTGGATGCGCGCCGCCCGGCTTGACTTGAGTACCTTGACCGAAACATACGTTTTACCGGCCTTGGCCCCGAAATATGCCAGCGGCAGGCTTTTTCGAGACGACCAGCTCAACCCGCCTTTTGGGTTTTTTCCGCTGGTGGCCTTGATAATTTTTAGCGCAGCGTCGAGATCCGCTTTTTTCACGTTGTACGTCTGGCGGATGCGCGCGCTTATTTCGGTGCGCATGTGGGCCATGGTACGATTTATGGTCCGGCTGACGGCCAAACGCATGCGGCTGGATCCGTCGCGCAGCTGGGCAACCTCGTCCGTCAAATATTTTCGGGCGGCGTCGGCGTTGATGTGAAATTCAAAGTCAGGCACGGCCTTGCCCTATGCGGCCACGCGGATTTTGCCGAACAACCAGCCCATGGCGATAAAAATCACCACCATGATGCAACGGGCTGTGAGTTCCACAGGCCAATAACTGGCAGCCCAGCCCACGTAGACCCAAAAACCGCCGACAATAGCCGGTACAACCACGACCGCAACCACCAGACAAATGGCAAATTTCAGCAACATCATGGCAACACCCTGCTTTTTAGCTTTGTTTCGACGATGGACAGGCGCTCGCCGTGTTCCAAAACCGTGCCCTCGACTTCATCAATACGGTTATGCGCACGGCGAACAGACTCTTTTGACCCGTATTTTGAGGCGAGTTCTTCAATTGCAGCGGTCAGCGCCCGGTTGGCCTCGGCAATCTGTTCATGGCTGCGCTGGTGCGTTTTGAACCACGTGCGGAATGACCACCAAATGAAGCCCAATGCGCCGGTCTGTATGAGCGTTGGAAGATTTTCTGCGGTAATCATCTGCACGGTTGCCTCTCCTTTTGCTGGCCTATTTTCCCGTAACCAAATCAAGCAACTGGCCCATAATCAGACCAAACAGCGAGCTAACACCCTCCAGCATGATGCCCACGACGCTCACGAGGTGGTCGGGCGTCCACTGGCCGCGCTGGATATACGTCACGTATCCCCATACGGTGAGCGCCAGCAGGGCCGACACGATGGGCAGCACCACAAATTTGATCCAGCTGCGGATGCATGGCGGTGTTGCTGACCACCACGTGCGGATCCTGCCCTTTTTTTTTGCTGACACTGCGACCATTTACTTCTCCGATGCCGTGGCCCGTTTTCGCCAAGCGCGCAGGGCCTCTAGCTTTCCGTTGCACTCTGTAAACGATTTTTCGTATGCAACAAGCCCGCGTGTTGCGGCCTTGGCGTAGACCTTAATGTCTGACGTTTGCATCAGTTCCGGCGGCATGATCGGCTGCTGGCAGGGCTGCAGCAGGTTTTCCGGCGGGGTCAGCACAACCGTTTGCACAACCCTCTCCGCGCAGCCCATGCTGAAGGCCATGCACAAGATCAGGACCGTCAAGATCAGTCGAAATGCCGTCGAGGATTGAGTTTTTTTCCTGAGCATCTTTGTCTGCCTTCCTTTCTGCAGTGTCGTTGGCAAGCTGGGCGGCGTTGTCCGCGTCGCGCACGTTCGACAGCGATTTAATGTCGGCCTGCTGCCTGTCCTCAATTTTGCCCTCACTGTGCAGGGCAATTCCCAGCGCAATGCAGCACACAATTGCCACCACGGCGATGCCGCCAGCTATCAAAAGAGCCTTGGCTGACAGATTCATTTGCGCGCCTCCGCAAGCCCTTGCAGACACATTTCAGATTCCTGATTGCGCCGCACCTCAAGGCCCGGCAGGGGTTCGCCCTTGGCCGTTTTGTAAATCTCGGACATGCGCGTACAGGCCGCTGCCCATTCGCCAGCGTTGGCATACTTGGCAATGCTGCTGTGACAAAATGCGGTAGGGCCGATGTTGTAGGCCATGTCCAAAAAGGCGACGATGATTTTAGGATTCTGGTGCGCCAGATCCGGCACGCAGCGCATTACTGGCTCGGATGTTTCGATAAAATGGTCGTTGAGGCTCTTGGCGCACTCCTCGGCACTGTACTTTGCGCCGGGCGTGACGTGGGTTGTGTCACCATAACATTTTGTCCAGATGCCGACGGGGTCGCGATACGCTTCCGGCACGTACCCCTCGTACTGTTCAACGGTGTTGATTCCCTGCTGGGCGGTTTCCTGTGCAGTGTCGGAGCTGACGCCGTAACCGATCAGCATGGCGATCAGGGCCAGACTGGCGGCCACTCCGGGGGATTTTTTGTAGGGAATACTGGGCATCTTTGCTCCTCATGTGGGGCGGGGTGCGGAAAGGGGCACACCCCGCCCCGTCCGGCGGGTATGGAGGCGGAAGACTATGCGCCGGCCTTTACGGCGGCGACCGGCGCGCCAAAATTGATATTGACCTCTACAATGGCGTCGGCCTGGGCTGCAGACTCCCAGGCAATACCGGCGTAGATGGGGCCAGCCGTGGCCGTGGCCGTATGCGTTGTAACGCCGTCAGCTACGGTTTCGTTAAGGTACACGCGCGTGCCCTGGGCGATGGCCTCGGCGGCCTTGGGCAGCTCAAACACGCCGTGGGCTTCGCAAGCGCCAGCTACACCGGCGGGAATGTCGGTGCTGGCAATGGCGACCATGCCGGGAAACACCACGATATCGCCGCCGAGCACATCGGCGGAGGGCGTATAGTCGATGCAGCGCCCTTCACGAACAAAGTTTTGCATTGTATTTCTCCACGTTGTTTGTGGTATTAGGCCGTGGCCTTGGCGACAGTGACCCAGCGCATGGCTTTGGCTCCAATATCCATGCGGACTTTGGATTCAAAACCATCCGTGTTGAAATTGTTGTTGGTTTCAATGTAGGGGGACTTTTCGCCACCCAAGAAAAATACGGTGACGGTTCCGCGTGCGGCAGCCAAAACCCAAGAATTGGGCGCGAGGTCGTCGAATCGGCGGTCATAGACGCGCTTGAAATAGTTGCCGCCGTAGGGGTTGGCCACCAGCGGCTGAGCCTGCGTGCCGACGACAGGAATGCCCTGAAGCTGGGTGGTGAAAAACTGCTCGCTTGCCACCTCCAGATTGACGCCGGTGAGGAAAAATTTTGGCTTGATGGTGATCGACTTTTTGAATCGGTCCTTCTGGGACTTCATGGCCGTGACAACCGGGCCGAGCTTATCTACCGTGGGAATGCCGCCCTTGCCCGCAAACAGGTTGTTGTGCTGGGCGTGGAAAAGCGAAAGATTGTCGCCCATTTTCACACTGCCCAGCAGGGCGTTATAGGCAACATCGCCGCAAAGTCTGGCGCAGGCCACGCCGTACATTCGCGGGGTTTCCGTAAGCGCACCCAGGTCGTCATTGACGATCGCCTGACGGCTGATATTGAGTTTGCTACCGAATGTTTCAACCTTATAGGTTTCGGCAATTTCAGCGAGCCGACCTTCGCGGTATTCGCCGTTTTCGGGGATCTTTTTCATTTCCACGTCGCCTTCAAAACCCACGGCCTTGCTTTCCTTGAAGTCGACGGCCTCGCCGACGGCGCACCAGTCCTGCCACGTCTCCTCCGCTGTTTCGTAGCCATCCATGAGCGTGCGGCGGCTGGTTTCAATCAGCAAAATGGGCATGTCGGTGGTGGTGAGAGCACGGCCAACAATGGTGCGAATATCGCCATGCAGGCTGCCGCCGGACCGCAACACCATTTCACGGCACATTTCGCGCAGGCTATAGCAGCGCAACTCGTCAGCGCCGGGGGCGGGTTTTTCGAGAGCGATACCGGCCCGCATGAGCATGGCGTCCTGAATGGCAGCGCGGACTTTCTGCTGTTCGGTGAGGCCCGTAGAGGCGTGGAAACCGGGGCCGCTGCCCCTGCGCTGCTGCAGCATGTCGTACACCTGTGCCTTTGCCGAGGTGAGAGTGGCCCCGGATTCAATGAGGTTTTTTTCCTGCTCGGCATCCAGCCCGTGGGCCGTGCACATTTCGCGGATACCGGTAATGCGGGCGCGCTCTGCCATCTGCACCAGGGGGTCGCGCGTGGCAGAGTTCGCCAGGGCGCGCATAACGTCCGCGCGGGTCATGGAGCGCTTGCCCTTGGCACCTGCGGCTGGTTCTTCGCCGTCGGGTTCGCCTTCGCCGGATCCAACGCCGTCAATGTTGACGCCATTTTCCGCGAGAACTTCCAGAATCTGGTCGACGATGCCTTCACCGTCTACGGGGTCGCCAGCGGGGGTCTTTTCTTTTTTCTGTTCGGGATCTTCCGCCGGATCCTGCGCGGGATCCTGTGCCGGTTCTTCATCTGTAATGCCGAGGGCGCGAAACAGTTCACGCAGCTTCGCTCGCAGACGTTCGTTCATTGTACGCTCCTTGCCCGCTTGCTGGGCCGTTGCTGATTTGTTAGGGGCCATTTCGGCCCGAATTTTTGCATTGTCGTCCGCGCCAATGGGACAAAGTGACAATTCAAATATTTTCCACTGGGTGGACACACGCAGCGGGCCTTCAAACAGACGGCCTTCAATTTCTGCGGATTGCCCTTCCTTGATCTCCATGTAGGCAATGACATCGTAGCCGATGGAAACATCTGTGACGTGGCCTTCGAGCACCTTCTGGAACGGCTTTTCTCCGTCTTCTGTGGCGCTGAAAACGTTTTTGCCAGCGAGCTGAGGTCCTTTCGGACCCTGTTCCACATGGATATTCCGGAATGAGCCGAGCACATCAGCTACGCGGCAACGACTATGCGTGTCCAAAAGCGGAACCTGCCCGATGTCCGGAACCTGACACCCACTCATGAGCAGCACTTCGCGCACTGGGCGGTATGTTTCCCAGTCAAAAACGACTACCGGATCCTCGGTGCTGGCCACAACCTCAACGGATCTTTCGGCCTCGTTGAGCGTGGCCGGGCGTCCAGTTGCTGCGTCCATGCGCAGCGACAAAACACGGCTGGCGCGGATATATTTAGCCATATGTGGGGTCCTCCTTGTCGGGATCGCCGAGCTGTTCGACAACGCCCAATTTAGCCGGGTTGTTGGCCATGGACGTGCTGACGCCGCCCGTTGTCGCGTCAACGCCGAACCGGGCACACAGCTCACCCCAGGCTGCGCGCTGGGCTACAATTTCCTCGGGGTCCTGACCCTGGCCGAGGATGACCATTTGCGGGGATTTGATACCGCTCTGGATGGCGTCAATATCCGCCTTGCCGTCGCGCAGCGGGTCAACGCTTGGCATACCGGCGGGGATCCACATCGCCTTGCGAAAACGGTCAGGATTTTGCCAGTAGCCCTTGAGGTAATCCTGCGTCAGTGCCTCGTAGGCGAGCCAGCGGGAAAAAATAGGACGGATAAAATGCTGCTCGTTGCGAAACTGGTGCGGCACCAGAAACATGGAAAAGTCATTGCGGCTCGCCTTGCTGGTGCTGTAATTGATATTTGTGTAATCGCCGGAAAGAATCTCGTATGGCAGATCCACTGTGATGGAGACCATGCGCAGGACAAATCGGGTGAAGCGGTCAAAGCTGTCGCCGGGGCGCTGGGTTGGCGGGGCAAACGTCATGTCCTCGCCCTCGCGCAGGTATTCAAGAACAGCGTTTTCGACATCTTCAATATCCTCGCGCTGCTCACTGCCGCCACCAGCGCCCGGAAGTGGGCCGCCGCGCAGGGCCTGCGACAATTCAGGATTGCCGCTTTTGATAAAACCCAACCATTTTGCGGCCATTTTGGCAGAATCAATTTCCGCGCCGGTGTAGTCGCCCATGTCCCTGGCCAAAAGGACAGCGGGAGCAAACGGCGTAACGCCGCGCAGCTGGCCGGGCCGCAGGGTCTGGAAACCGTGTATGACGTTTGCGGCAGGCTCGCGCCATGTACGCAGTGCGTGCTCCCACGCAAAAACGGTCTGAAAATGGTAGGCCACCGGCTCGCCGGTGTAGATGTCATACTCGACGCCCTGGGCAATGTCGGTGTTTGGCTCCTGCCCGTCAGTGCGCCACGCGGAGAGATTTTCCGGCTCATAGAGCTGCACGGCCAGCGGATGGCGGGAGCGATCGCGGGGCGTGGCAAACCGGGCCACAAATTCGCCGCATTCGCATTCCTGCCGCTTGGCCAGCGACTGCAGCTCGTAAAAATGCAGTTTGCCCGCCACGTCGGCCTTTTCCATCCAGATGCGGAACCTCTCCTCAATTTTGCGGCGTACAGGCATGTCGGGCGTGCCGTCGGGCAGTGTAGCCAGACTCTGGAAACGGGATCCGCGACCGATGGTGAAAGCCACAATGCCATTAACAGCGCGGGCGAATGGGGGAAAATTGCGGATCAGGTCGCGTACGCGGGCGCGCATGCGCGGGTTGGCCGTTGAGATGAGCTGATTAAAATCAGTCTGCATGGGCGACCAATTGCCGATGGTGCGCGGAGACGCTGCGGCATCGTAGCCGCTACGGATGGCGCGGGTAAATTCGGAAGTAAAGGCCGCAGATTGCGGGGGCAACACGGCGCGCAGGGCGTGCGCACGGCGAACAGGGCGGCGGATCATGAGCGTCTCCCACGGCCACCATTACGCAAGTAAACCCTGGCACGGTAGGGCGGCGTGCCGTCTTCAAGGTCCGCCTGCTCCTTGACGAATTTGAGATGGTCGCGGAACTCTGTCAGGCTGCGATAGGTAAACGTACGGTTGGCAATGGTGTAGGAGCCAAAGCGCCGGAATGCCGCTGACTGCATGTCGGCAATCATCTGATTATAAAGCGTGCGCCATTGACCAGCCATTGAAAAACCCCATGCAAAAATGTGGTTACGTTTTGCATGGGGTAGCTCAAAAAAAATTGGTACGGCAACGGTTGAACGTTTTTGAACGTTTTTGAACGTTTGCCAAAAAACGGCTTAACTGTTGTTTATTTTAGATGCGCGCCAGCGGTCTATTGATTCCATGTCGCTGCTCCATTTACCGCCCACCTTACCAGCGGGAAAGCAGGACTCCTTGACTAACTTCCGAATAGTATTCTTGCTCAATTTGGCATAGTCTGCAATTTCATCTAGTCCGTATATAGGTGTTTTTGTGCGCAAAACACGCATTGCACTATGGCCTGATACATCACCATCAGTTGTACAATATGCCATTTTTATTCCCCTCGCGTTTGCAATGCAGCCTTGCTTTTATCGTGCACGCGCACATCCGCCACCGGCACAAAAACCCGTTTGCCGTTCAGGCTCACGTTTACTACCCATTGCCCCGTAACATCCTTTATTGGCTCTGAATTTGTCCACGTTCCGATATATTGGGGCAGGCCGTTTTTCCAGACGACCACAGATACACGGCTGGGGCAGGGGATAACTGGTGCCGGTTGCGGCTCCGCACCCTGATCGGTGAGCAGCGTGGCCACCAGCGCACCAATGGCAGGGGCATCAAAATAGCGGCGTTCACCCTCGGCAGTGTCTAGCCAGCGGCGGTTGAGACGGACCCGAAAAGAGCCATCAGGACCGCCGTGATTTTCGGCGCGGGAGAGTTCGCAGCGGGTATTTTTCGTGTCATATCTGACACAAATTTGCGCGCAAATTTTGCGTTTTTCTTCGTAGTCAGGTTTTGACATTTTACCACCTGCGTTCCTTTTCCTGTTTGTTGCGCTTGGCCTGCGGGCGTTGACGCTGCTGCACCGGCGCATGCTGTGCCCGCTCCTGCCTGCGCAGCTGCAGCACGTACAACGGCAGGCTGGGCGTCCAGCTGGCGTCCGCGCATGCGCCGGACATCATCAGGCAATCGAGCAGGTGGTTTGTTTTGCTCACAGCCTCCCAAACCAAAGCCGACCCCTTGCGCACTTGACGCTCTGCCGTGAGGTGACTGACCAGTATGTCATCAGCCCCAGCGTGGAACCGCAGAGGCTGCGTGCTATCTTCATTCAACAGACGGCCAATATCTGCATTTTTAATGGCGTTGGTGTCGATCAGGTTCAATCGCAGACCGCCCGGTATGGGCTTGCCATTGTGCGGCATGCGCTCGCGCATAACCCAACGCACCGGCGTGGCCTGGGCACGGCTGGCACCCTTGCAGGCATGGACAATGCCACGGCCATTTTCTCGCACCCACATGTAAACCTCCTCTGTACGGGTATAGATGCCCTCAGTTTCCGTACCGCCAGAGTCCATGCCCGCGCGCCAGATGGGCATAACCTCGCCGGTCAGATACCCCGGAGACGTTGCACCCATGTCTGGCGACCAGCCGGGCACGCCCTCTGGGCCGAGCACCGGGTAATACGTGTCAAAACAGAGTTTTTCGACATCCTCCCACGTATCAATATAGCCGTAGTCGACAACGTAGCTCGCGAGCGTGGGCATCCATGCGCGGACCAGATACCAGAAACCGCGTTTCTGCACGTCTATGCCGCAGGTAAGCGCCACCGTGCCATGCGGCAGGGTGCGCGGGGGCAGGGACATGTCACGCAGTTTGAGGAGCTGCTCCTTGTCCGTCTCCATGACCACCGGGGTATAGGGCCTGCCGAGGTCGTCATTGTAATACTGCTGTTTGACGCTGGGATCGTCGGAGAGTTTGGCCTGCATGCCGCGCGCGGCGAGGTCTGACAGGCTGACAAAACGCGACAGAATGGCGGGCATGTGGTAGCCGACACTAATGGCGTCATCAATGACTGGCGCGGGTTCAAAATGTTTACCGGTCCAAACGTATGGACGCCACCGCCCGTTGCGCACGGCTATGTCGCGGGTGTGATCGGACCACGCGTATTTGCACTCCGGGCAGCGGTAACGGGCCAGTTTGCGCGAGCGGATCAGGCGCGGATCCGTTTCGCCATCCGGCACCACGATGTGCTCCACGTCGGGCAGGTGATATTTTTGGCACGCCGGGCATTTGACCTCATAGCAATAGAGCTGGTCTACGTCTCGCGTGATGCCCTGCCAGATGCTGCTGTCGTCCTCGCTGCCTTTCACCTGACAGGCCCGCATGATCTTTGCGAACTCGCCATAACTGCGGGTACGGCCCCGGAAATCTTCCACCGCTGCCGCAGAGCCTGAATTTTTGTAAAGGTCCTCTTCGTCCAAAAAAAGATCCTGCACGGTGATACTGGCGCGTTGGCTGGGACTTTCTGCCGAGGCTAGTTCGAGGCTGGTGCCGTCTTTGAGGGCAACCGTGGTGCGCCGGTATTTTTGGATCAGGCGGCGCAAGCGCGGGCTGCCCTTGAGCAGTGGCAGCAGCTTTTTATCGCGCACCCGCTCCATGCTATCTTTGGTGGGCATGGCCAGCATCTTCACGCCGGGGCGGTATTCTATCGACCAGCCCATGGCGGCATAGAGCAGCAGAGTTTTGCCGACCTGCAGGGAGCCGCAGACAACGACCTCATGCACTCCGGAGCGGGAAAATGCGTCCATCGGTCCGGCCAGATACGGGGCCACATCCAGGCGCAGCGGGCTGCCCTTGTAAAGCCCGTCCTGCACGATCAGGTGCTTGCTGGCCCATTCCGAGCACGGAACCGGGGTGCGGTAGGCGAAAACGCGGCGCTCACCCTCGCAAAATGTTATGCTCTGGCGGGCCATCAGTCGGCCTCCGGTTTATCGGCCTGCGCTGCGTCTGCAGGCTGCAGCTCTGCGTTGTCGGCATCAGCGTCGTCCGCATCGTCGACGAGGAACTCGCGTTCCGCTGCCCAGGCGTCCATCCATATGCCGGTTTTTTCTTCCCACCAGCGCACGAGGTCACGGAGTTTTGACTCATCGCCGCCGACAAAAATAATCATTTCCGGTCCGTACAGGTGAACAAAGTTGCGCACCTCATTTTTAAAAAACAGTGCCCGCGCCGACAGGTCGCGCTCGTGATCCGCCTTGGGCATGAGCAGGCCTTGCTCTTTTTCTAGCTTGAGCTTGGTGCGCAGTGCCTGAAAGTGTTTCAGATCCGCGTCCTTGTTCTGGCGGTTCAACTGGGCCTCGGCCAGCTCCCTGTTTTCCGTTTTGGCCACCGGCGTGAGATTTGCCGACGCGTAGCCGAGCAGGGCGGATGCCTCATACAACCCGGCAGCATTGCGCGGCATAAGCCCGGCGCGAACGTCTTTAGAGAGCTTGCTTTTTTCAACCTTGAAGCCCTGCTCTTTCAGGTAGACCAATGCCTCTTGCTGCGTTTTGAATGCCAGCGCCGACGGTGTAGGTGCATCAGACATTTGCGCTCTCCTTGTGCATGGCCATGTGGACCCATTGGCCGTTTGTGCGCAGCCATGCTGTGAGCCTGACGACATCATCCAGCGACCAGCGCTCATGCCCAAAAATTTTAAAATCATCGCCGTCGACGCGGGCGCGCAGACCGGCACGACGCAAAATATTCATGCTGTCCTGCGGGCCTGCGGCATTGGTCAGCCAGTCGGCTCTGGTTGTTCCGCCCGGGGGGATTAACGGCAGGTCGCCGGTTGAATTGCGCACCGGCCCAGCTACGTGCTGCCCTGCCTCTGCGGCCTCCCCCCCCATGGTGATCTCGCCCTCGCGGGCTACAGGCCCAAGGGCCTGACCAAGGGGCTGGGCAGCGACAGGCGCTGGGGCGACAGGCTGTGATTGCGGCAGGTTGAATACCGGCGGCAGGCCCGCGCGGATCCAGACGACAAGGTCGACGCCAGCGGCCACGGCCTCGCCGGGGTCTTTGCCAGCAGGCACTGGCCAGCGCCGGGCAGTGCGGTAGGTGCGCGCCCAAAATTCAAAACCCTGTGCTCCGGGCCGCTTGCCGTTTTCTTTGGGCGGGTCGAAGTCAAGCGCCACCAGAATGCAAAGCGCCCTGGACAAAATGGCGTGGGCCGTGAGATCTGGCTTGCCCACGTTGGTGCCGACGGATATGGCCCCAACGTCGAGGCCCTCGGCCTCGGCTGCTGCGGCGCAGGCCATGGCATCCAGCTCTGACTCCACCACCACAAAGGCGCGGCACTGCGGACGCAGGAGCATGGGATGCATGGAGCTGCCCGGTATGACCGCGTATTTCATATCTGGGGCCATGCGGGCGCGCGCATCGTCTGGGCGGCGCACGCGCAGGCGGCAAACCTCGCCAGACTGTGAGATTGCCGGGACAACCAGACCGGCGGGGATCCACAGCGGTTTGGGACGGCCATTGTTTTTGAGCACCTCCGGCAGCCCCCAGGCGTCGCGCTGTTTGAAATAGCAGTCGCCGCCTTTTTCTCCGGGCAGCCAGCCGAGGCGGTAACGGTCAACCGCATCTGCCCATATGCCGCGCTGCGCCATCTGCACCATGCGGGCAGGATCCGCCGCAAGCAGCTTGTGGGCGTAGTCGACCAGCTTTGCCGCGTGCTCGCGCCACGCAGCCGGGGGCAGCTCAAAAGAGGACTTGGGTTCAAAGTCCCGCGCCTCGCGGCCTTCCTTGGGCATGGCCAGGGGCCGATAGCCGCCGGACTTGGCCTGCATGCCAAGGATTGTGCATGCCTCTTTGTATGATTTGCCTTCATACTCGCGCAAAAACTGGATGCAGTCGCCGCCTTTCTGACAGCCACGGCAGTACCACGTGCCGCCCTCGCAGCCCGCGCCTTGCTGCTGTGGCCACGACAGAAAACGGTCGTCCCCCCCACACGACGGGCAGGGGCTGTGGTACTCCCCGCCATGCGTGCCGCTGACCTTCACCGGCTTGAGGCCGCGCTGTGTAAGCAAATCCAAGATGGTCATGACTTAGTCCTGCTATAGTCTTGTAATCATCCTACTTTTAACTATCTATTTTTTATTACTATTATTTAAAAATAGGATGATAGGACAATAAGAAGGTGAACACATACAAAAGACCCCCTCCCCGCACATGCGAAGAATTAGGCCACAAATGGTCCTAAAGGCATGGTATCCCCCTCAAACGCGCATGGGCGTAGGCTTTTGGAGCAGGACCAAGGGCAGAAGCAAGCAAAAAAAGGTCATGGGACGGTCATGGCTATTTGCGGCGGTCATCTTCGGCCCCTTTATTGTCGGTCTCGGTGCTGCGCAGCGCGGCCACGGCTTCGTGGTTGATCTCCACACCGTAGTAATACCAGAGGCCGCCCTTGCGCTCGCGCCGGAATTTTTCGCCCATGAGTCTGCCAAACGTTTTTTGACTCATCTGTTTCTTGGGGTTGGACGTTATGTTGACCCGATACCAGACGCAGAACACCTCAAACAGGTCTGCTGCCTGAATGCGGGTTGTTTCGCCCGATATGCTCGGCGGTGGCGTGATGCAGCAATCGTCCACAAACTCGGCCATTGTGTCCTCTTCGCGCCGGTACTCGCTTGTTGCGTCGCGCACCTTTGGCGGCGGATTTAGGCCCCCGTTCTGCTGCCACTCAAGGCAGCCGCGCACCAACCACGCGAGGATACCGGGCATCTCCGCCCGCAGCTTTTCCTTGAGGGTTTTGTCCATCGGTCGCTCGCGGTCGTTTTGCGGCGGTCGGTCAACAAATGAGAGGGGGAAGTCGACCAGCAACAGACGTTCCCAGAAGGCAAAATCGTTGCTGCTCGCATGTGGCTTGTGGTTTGTGAGCAGGAAAAGAAGATGCGTTGGTTGGAAATTGACGTTGCGTTTGTCGTGCGGATAGCGCCCGGTGAGGGTTTCGCCGCCGGACAGCCATTTGACGCGGGCGCTGGAGAAGCGTTGGCCCTCGTCGGTTTCGCTGGCGAATGCCAGGCGTAATCCGCGCAGGGCCATAATGTCGGGAGACGGGCCAGCGGCACTGCGTTTGCCCTGATCAAGCAGCATTTCGGACTGCACAGGACCGGCCAAAGCTGCCGAGGCATCACGCCCGCCGAGCGTCTCTTGGATCACCTCGGTCATGATGCCTTTGCCATTGCGGCCGCGCCCATGAAACACAATAAAAACGTGCTCTGTTGAAAGGCCGGTGATGCCGTAACCAAAGGCCCGGCGCAAAAAGTCGGCCATGTCCTGATCGTCGTCCATGACCTCTTTGACAAAACGCTCCCACGTGGGGCAGGGCGCGTCTATGCCCTGCCATTCGACCGGCGAGCTTTTCATGAGGTAGTCGTCTGGCCGCCCTGGGCGCAGATCGCCGGTGCGCAGGTCTATGACGCCATTGGCCACAGCCAGCGCCCAGGGATTGGCGTCGATTTCGTCGCCGCGAATGGCCAGCGGTGCCTGATCATTGGCTTTTGCAAAGTCCAGGCACCGCATGCGGCCCGACTGAGACCGAAGTTTGTAGGCGCGGGTGTTGAGCGATTCGGCGAGCCGGTCGCATTGTTTGGCCGACTCTTTGTCGCTGTCGCGGGCCTCGTTGCCCTTCTTGCGGTAGATGGCCGCTGTGCGCTCGTAGAGCTGCGCAACTTTTTCAACGTCGACGCTGGCGGCGTGGGCCTTCTCGACAAGGTCAACGTGCCAGTGGTGCCCGCGAAAAAATATCCATTCATCCGCTTGGCCAATGTAGGCATGGCAGCCCTGGAATAGGTGCGCATAGAGAACGCCGTCACCCAGCTCATTGGCGCCGAGGCAACGCACAACAAAATCGGTGGGAACGTCCTCAATTTTTCGCGGCGCCAATGAATTTTGTGCGGTCTGCTGCTCTGCGGGGGCAGTGGATTGCTCCTCCTGCACCCGCGCTGCTACCTGCTCGCGCATAATTTCTTCGGGGCTTCTGCCCTCGGCGGTAAAGTTACCGTCAGGCATGGAGTCCTCCAATATGCGGCGCAGATCCCGCCGCTGTTATGACGTGACTTGCGCCCATGGAGGTGGACTTTGATTCCACGATTCCGCGGGATTTTTTCCAAAAAATTCCGCAGCTTTTTGGGGTCGCCAAGCTGCGCTTGAGGCGGGGGGCCGAGAGAGGACCCGTAAAATTTTCTTCGCGGTTGTTGCCCTTAGGACCTTTGGGCTGGTCCCTCTGGGGCAAAGGGGGGCGGGGGGAAGCGAGGGCGGCAACTGCGGGCTGCGCCCGCATAGAGGAAGCGCCCGCGCTGGCGATTGAATCAGGGGCAACGTGGCTAGATGGCCACACCTGAATGTGCGCCAACGCGGGCGCGCACCCACAGCCGACCAAGGAGGACAGGGCTGAGAGTCGTAACAGACACGGCAGTATTATGCTGCCTTCCGTGAGGATAAGGGCGGGGGGGGAAGGAAAAGAGTAGCAGACTGGTAGCAGCAGCAAAAAAGACTTACCCCTCAATGAGAGGTAAGTCTTTGATTTTTTTGGCTCCCCGAGACGGACTTGAACCGCCAACCTAGTGATTAACAGTCACCCGCTCTGCCAATTGAGCTATCGGGGATCGTTGAGGCAAGGAAGTGTTTACGGAAAAACAGGGGCAACGTCAAGCGAAAACTGCAAAAAATTTTTATCAGCCGTTTATGCAGCGCAAGAGCTGCTTGTGGTAGCGCTCCGCCTCGCTGTAGACGCAGCCGCAGTAGGGTTGGCGGTAGAGTTGCATGGCCTTTGACCGGTCAATGCCTTCCTGCCAGTCCGTGCGAAAGTCGCGGTAGGCAAAACCCGGAGCGTCAGGTTGTGCGGCCAGTCTCTCGCCTGCCGATTTGATAACCTCATGCGGCTGATAGCGCGAGTAGAGCAGACTACTGCTCACCCAGGCAAAGCCCTTCTGCCGCGCAAAGGCAAACGCGGCCTCCATGCGGCTTTCGCAGCAGTAGGCGCAACGGGCCGGGGGCTCATCGCGTCCGGCTACGGCGCGCAACCAGGCGGAGATGTTCCATGTTTCGTCCGCAAAGATGATCGGCACGCCCAGCCGCTCGGCGCATTGGGCGGCAGCCTCTCTGCGGCGCAGATACTCGGCCAGAGGCTGTATGTTGGGGTTCATGAACCACGCGGTTACGCTAAAGCCCTCGTCGAGCAGGCGGGTAATGGGCATGACGGCGCAGGGGCCGCAGCAAACGTGCAGCAGCAGGCTGTTGCCAGCCGTTGCCGTAGGGCGCGTCTCTGCGGGGGCGGGGACAGTGCGCGCTGCAGACAAGGCAGCCGGGGCCACGACCCCGGCTGCCTGTATGCCTGTAGTTACGGGCGAACCATTATTTCCAGACATTTGCCATAATCCTGCTCTATCTCGCGCAGGGTGTCGCGCTTGTGGTTCAGCAGATAGAGGGCCAGCTCGGGGCTGGCGGCGTAAACGCATTTTTCCTTGGGCTCGACGCTCATCATGCGGCGCAGTTCGCGCAGAGCCTGCAGGGCCTGCCACTCGATGTTGCGGCGCATGCCGGTGCCTCCGCAGGCGGGGCAGGGCTCAAGCGAAATGGCCAGAGCGGACGAGCCGGTGCGCTGGCGTACCAGCTCCAGCAGGCCAAAGGAACTCATGCGCGCAACATCATGCCGGGCGCGGTCGTTTTTCATGGCTGTGCGCAGGGTTTTTTCCACTTCCAGCACATGTTTTTTGTCGCGCATTTCAATAAAGTCGATGACCACCTGCCCGCCGATGTCGCGTAGCTTGAGGTGGCGGGCAATGGCTTCGGCGGCTTCCATATTGGTTTTGTGCGCCATGGCTTCAAAGTTGCCCTTGCCCGAAATTTTGCCGGAGTTGATGTCGATGGCCATGAGGGCTTCGGTCTGGTCAAACACCAGGCGACCGCCGGAGGGCAGCAGCACCTCGCGGGAGTAAATCTGCTCGAGCTGGCGTCGCAGGTTAAAGCGCTCCCACATGGGCGTACGCATATCGGTATGCATGCGCACAAGATCCCGGCGGCGGGGGAACAGCAGATTCACCGTGTCACGCACGCTCTGCGCCACTTCTTCGCTATCCACCCAGATTTCAGAAACATCTTCGGTCAGGTAGTCGCGCACCGCGCGTTCCGACAGCCCCGGCTCCTGATAGATGAGGTTGGGAGCGGAAACCTCGGTGGCCTTTTTGCGAATATCGCGCCAGACGCGCTTGAGGTACTGCAGGTCGTTTTTGAGCGTGGTCTTGGTGGTACCGGCGCTGACGGTGCGCACGATCACGCCCAGACCCTGGCCGGGATCAATGCCGTTCATCATTTCACGCAGGCGGGAGCGCTCGTCGTCGTCGTCCACCTTGCGGGAAACGCCGATTTGATCCTGCCCCGGCGTGAGCACCAAAAAGCGCCCAGCCAGCGAAAGCCATGTCGTCAAAAAAGCGCCCTTGCTGCCGGTGGGTTCTTTAACCACCTGAACCAGCACTTCCTGACCCGCCTTGAGCACCTTTTGGATGGGCGGAAATTTTTTGCCCTTGGAGGGCTCGTGGTGCGCCAGCCAGTACTCGGGGTGCACCTCGTCGATCTGCAAAAATCCGTTTTTGCCCGCGCCGTAGCTGACAAAGGCGGCCTGCAGGTTGGTGTCGATATTGTGGATGACGCCCTTGTAGATGTTGCCCTTGATTTTGCGCTGGTGCAGCATGTCCAGATAATATTCCAGCAGCTGGCCGTCTTCGGCCAGCGCCACTTCCACCTGCTCGCCGGGCAGCACGCTGATAAACATGCGCCGTCTGCCCTTGGGGCCCTCGGCGGAAGTTTTGGCGGCCTTGCCAGCATTGGCGTTTTTGTCGCCTTCGGCCGGTTTGGCGGCTTCGGGCTTGCCCTGCGGCTGTCTGGCCTGTCTGGATGGCTGCTGGGGGCGCGATTCCGGCGTGGCTTCAGGCAGATCGCCGTCCAGATCAATGCCGTCGATTTCGTCGTCGATCTCGTCGTCGAGGGCGTCGTCATCAGCCAGCATTTCGGCCTGCGCGGCCTCCTGGGCCTGCTGCTCTTTTTTACGGTTGCGCCCGCGTCCGCCACGGCGGCCACGGCGATTTTTGCGGCGGGGAGAATCCCCGGCAGCGGCATCGTCCGCAGACGCGGCAGATACTTCCTCGGTCGCGTCATCCGCCGCAACGGCTTCGGCGACGTCGCCAGCGCCCAGTGCGGCGCGCTCGGTCATCGGCGCGGCGTCATGCGGCTGCTTGGCTTGATCCTGTGAAGACTTGTCAGCAATACGATTGGCCGCGCCGCGCTCTGTCGCGTCCGTTTCGGTCGCAACGGCTGTTTGTGGCTCGGCGGGCGCAGCTTGGGCTGCGGCTGGGGCGGTTTCGGCCTTTGCGTTTTTTTGCGCCGCATGTCGTGCGGGCTGGTGCGCCGGTTTGGCCGCCTCAGGAGCCGATGCCGCAGCGCTGACAGCGGGGGCGTCGGCAGCCGGAGCTTCGGCAGACTTGGCCTGCCGTGCCCTGGTGCCACGCGCGGCGGTCTTTTTGGGCGCTGCTTTTGCGGGCTTGGCGGTTTCGCTAACGGGGGCCGCCGTGTCGCCAGCCGAGAGGGCGGGAGCCTCGGCTTCGGTCACCTTGGGCTTGCGCGCAGTCTTGCCGCGTGCGGCAGAGCGGCTTGTGGTCGCTTTGGCGCTGCTTTTGCCAGCCGGTGCGGCCTGTGCGGCAGTCTCTGCCGGGGCCGCGCCCTGTGCGTCCGCAGAAATTTTTGCGGTAGCGTCAGCCGTTTTTTTGCTCTCGGCGGACACGGTTTTTGTAGATTTGCCCCGACTGCGTGAAGTCTTGGCGCTTGCCGTGGACTTGGCGGCGGTTTTGGAAGCAGGGGCGGCCTGAGGGGCCGGAGCGTCGGATGCGCCTTGTTCGGGCACAGATTCGGCAGTTTTGGATGCAGCCTTGCCGGTGGCCTTTTGAGGGGCTGTTTTGGCTCTGCTGCGGGTTGAAGGGGTGCGCTTGGGCTTGGAAACTTCCTGCGACGATGCATCCGTGGCTGGCTGTGAAGCGGCCACGGGGGTGTCTTGGTCTATGGTCATGAAAATCCTTTTGCTGCGGGGCGTATACGCCTCCGCAAAAATTTCAGCCAGCATGCCATGCACTTACGGGAATGTGCCGTTTTTGCTCCGCCGCAGCGCCAACAAGGCGCGCGAAGGCGGTAGCATGCTAATCCGCTTTTTGGAGAGTACGTTTTTTTTGAAAATATGCAAGCAGGCAAGGGGAGGCTGGCAAAATCAGCAAAAAAGAAGGAAAAATGCCGCAGGGATGGGAATAAAAAAAGCCGTTATTCGGCGTGCTCCAGATACCTGGGGCTTGCGGCATCCGCCGGAATCTCTGCCGACATTCTGGCGGATGCGCGTGCAAAAGCTAGTCTTCGAGCATTTTCAGCTCGGCTGAGAGCTGCCCGGAGTTGGAGCGCAGCAGCACATAGCCGCCCTGGGCAAGCATGCCCGGATTGACCACAAGGGTGCGCCCCACGCGATCCATGGCCCGCGCCTCGTGGATATGCCCGCACAGGCAGATGTCGGGCTGGGCTTCTTCCAGAAATTCGCGCACGGCCGTGGAACCCACATGGATGCCGCCGGGGATGACATCGCAGGCGGTGTCCTTGGGGGGATTGTGCGAAACAAGCACGCTGTGCGGGTAGCTGCGGGCTTTTTGCCAGCATGCTTCAAGCCAGGCCGCGAAGGCCGATTCGGGAAATTCGCTGGGCGTGCCAAAGGGCGTAAACGTGGATGCCCCAACGCCAAAAATGGCGATTTCGGGTGTGAGTTCTCGGGTCTGGGTGTGCAGGTTCCAGCCTTTTTCGCTCAGCCACTGGTCGACTTCGGGCCTGTCCATGTTGCCGATCTGGGCCAGCACGGGGATGTCGTGCGCACGCAGTGCCGCCATAACGGTTTCTGCCTGCTTGATGCCGCCAGTGATGGTCAGATCGCCGGTAACGATGATGCCGTCAGCCTGCGAAAGTTCGGGTATTTTGGCAAAGCGTTCCGGTTCGTCGTGGATGTCGCCCACGGCTATCCAGAGATAGTCCTGAGAGTCGGCGCTTGGCATGGTGTTGCTTCCTTTGTTACAGTGCCTCAGGCCTTTACAGTGACACACATCGACCTACAAGGAAAGAGCCGCTTGTCCTCCCGCAGTATGCACTCCGCGCCCGGCATGGCCGCCGGCGCCGACGTATTGTCGCCGCAAACAGCGCAGGCCCGCGACGACGTGCGCCGCGCAATGCGCCGCCTGCGCGCCGGGCAGCCGCCAGATATCGCCGAAGCCCGAAGTCTTGCGGCGCAAAGGCGTATGCTGGGAGCGCCCATGTGGGCCAGGGCCCGCTCTGTGGCCCTGTATGTGGGCGTGCGGGGCGAGCTTGGTACGCACGTCCTCTTGCAGGCCGCATGGCAGACGGGAAAAACCGTATGGTTGCCGCGCGTGCGGCCAGAGGCGTCGGGTCTGATGGATTTTGCGCCCTGCAGCGGGCCGGAACAGTTGCGGCCCGGCCCCATGGGCCTGCTTGAACCCCTGGACAGCCTGCCCGGCGTGGGGCCCGAAATGAACATGGATGCGGGTCATAATGCGGGTATGGATGCGGAGCTGCCGGTCTTTGCGCCGGACATCGCGCTGCTGCCGGGGGTCGCCTTTGACCTTGCTGGCGGGCGCCTGGGGTACGGGGGCGGTTATTACGACCGCTTTCTGGAAAAAGGCCTCGACTGCCCCCGCGTGGGGTTGTGCTTTGAGTTTCAGTTGGTGGAATCCCTGCCCCTGGCCCCCTGGGACCAGCGGGTCAACTACATATGTACTGAAGAGCGTATGCTGTGTCTGTAAGTTATATTCCCTTTGAGTTTCCCGGTGTGCCGCAGGTTGGCTGCGCTTTTCAGACTCGTGGCGGCGGCGTGAGCCTTGGCGAATACGGCGGCGGCAACATTGCCTTTACCGTGCAGGACAACCCCGATCATGTCATTGCCAACCGTCGCAGTCTGCTGGCAGGCCTGCGCCCGCAGGGTATGACCGCCTGGGCCGAGCTGATGCAGGTGCATGGCGATGTGATGGTCTTTGAACCGGCGGCGGTGGCCTGCGAGACAGCCGTAACGGCTGAGGGCGACGGCATGGGCACGGCGCGTCCCGGACTGGGCCTGCTCATCAAGACCGCCGACTGCCAGCCGATTCTTGTCGCCCATAAAAGCGGCAAGTACATTGCCGCCATGCACGCGGGTTGGCGCGGCAACCGTTGCGACTTTCCCGTCACGGGCGTGGCCCGCTTTTGCGAGCGCTACGGCCTTGAGCCGCGCGACCTTGTGGCCGTGCGCGGGCCCAGCCTTGGGCCGGGCAGGGCGGAATTTGTCAATTTTGACAGGGAGTGGGGCGAGCCCTACCTGCCCTGGTTTGACGCCGACAGCAAAACCATGGATCTGTGGGGGCTTACACGGCATCAGCTGGAGCGTGCCGGGCTGCCGACGCGCAGCATTTACGGGCTGGACCTCTGCACGGCCAGCAACAACGGGCAGTTTTTTTCGTACCGTTGCGCAAGGCAGTCGGGCCGTCAGGCCAGCCTGGTGTGGATAAAAGCCTGAGCCATTGACAGGCCGCAAGCCCGCGCCTAGAGTGTTGGCGGCATTGGTAGCCGGGAAACCGGCTTGAAAAGGGAATCCCGTGCAAAACGGGAGCGGACCCGCCGCCGTAAGGTTCTTAACCTTGCTCCATCTAGCGCCACTGGAAACGGGAAGGCCGGAGCAGGGGAACCAAGCCGGAAGACCTGCCATGCCCCACGGTGCGCAGTCATGGAATGACGGCATCTCGGTGCGGCGCGACCGCCCCACGGCAACGGGTTTTTGCCGGCAGGAAAGAGGAAATACGGGCCTCTTCCACCACGAGTGGAAGAGGCTTTTTTTATGCCCGGGCGGCGCTGGCCGCCAAGAGGCAATGGTCTGCCCCGGGCCAGCCACGCTTTGGCCCGCGTTTGCCCGCTGGGCAAGGCAGAGGACCGGCATGACCAGAATTTCCGCATCTACTCCCTCCTCCTTCTCGCAATCCCGCAGGCTTTGGCCGGTGTTTGCCGGTCTGGCCGTCTTGTGGCTGCTCTCTCTGCCGCTGGCCTGCTTGCCGGGACCTGTGCCCCTGAGCGCCCAGAGCGTGTTTCGCGCTTTGGCGGCGATTGTCGGTCTTGCGCCAGCGCCGGATGATTCCGCGCTTACCGGCGTTGTGGTCAGCATACGGCTGGCGCGCGTATGTCTGGCCGCCTTGTGCGGCGGCGCTCTGGCCATGGCCGGGGCAGCCTTGCAGGGCGTTTTGCGCAACCCGCTGGCTGATCCGTTTACGCTGGGTATTTCAGCCGGGGCAGCCTGCGGGGCCAGTATGGCTATCGCGCTTGGCGGGCCGCTGGTTGCGCTGCTTGGCGGTTTGCCTGGGCTTGCCGGGCTCAGCCACGCGGGGCTGGTGGCTCCTGCCGCGCTGTTTGGCGCACTGGCGGCGCTGTTTGGCGCACTGTGGCTCGGGCGCGGCGACGGGGCCTTCAGCCGTGAGAGCGTTATTTTGGCGGGCATAGCCGTGGCCGCGTTTTTGGGCGCGCTGGTGGCGCTGGTAAAGGCTCTTAATGAAGAATCTGTGACCAGCATCGTGTTCTGGATCATGGGGTCCTTTCAGGGGCGCGGCTGGAGCAGTATGCCTCTGCTGCTGGTCACCGTGGTGCCCGGCCTGCTGGCAACGGCGCTCGGCTGGCGCGCTCTGGACGTGCTGGCCCTGGGCGACGAGCAGGCGGCCCAGTCCGGTCTTGACGTGGGGCGCGCCCGACTGTGGCTGCTGGCCGGGGCCAGCTGCATGACGGCTGGCTGCGTGGCTGTGGCCGGGGTTATCGGATTTGTGGGGCTGGTTGTGCCGCACGTGCTGCGCCTGCTGCTGGGCTGGGGCCACGGCCCCCTGCTGGCAGCGGCCTTTATGGGCGGCGGCGTGCTGCTGGTCTGGGCCGACGTGCTGGCGCGGTGCGTGCTCTCCGGCGGGCAGGAGCTGCCCGTGGGCGTAGTGACGGCCCTGCTTGGCGGTCCGTTTTTTGCCCTGCTGGTACGGAGGCGCTGATGGCGGAAGAATGCCGGATGTCCGTGCCGGGGCAGACTGCGACTCGTGGGCCGACAACCGCTCAGGCCTCGCCGCGCGGCGAAGCATCCGGCCCGCCCGTTGTGCGGGTGGCGGGCGTCAGTGCCGGTTACGGCGGGCGCGACGTGCTGCGCGGCGTGGATTTCAGTTTGCGGGCGGGGGAGTGCGCGGCCCTGCTTGGCCCCAACGGCAGCGGCAAGACCACGCTATTGCGAGCCCTCTCGGGGGTGCTTGCGCCGCAGGCGGGCAGTGTGGAGCTTTTAGGGTGTCCGCTGGCGGCATTGCCTCCGCGCGAGCGTGCCCGCATGGTGGCCGTGGTGCCGCAGCGGGGGCAACTGCCTCAGGGGCTCACAGCGCGGCAGATGGTGCTGCTGGGGCGCTTTGCTCACCTTGGCTGGCTGGGGGCCTACAGACGCAAAGATTACGCGGCGGCGGACAGGGCGCTGGACGAAACCGGCGCCATGCCCCTGGCGCACCGCAGGCTCAGCGAGCTTTCGGGCGGCGAGCTGCAGCGGGTGTTGCTGGCCCGCGCCCTTGCGCAGGAAAGCCCCCTGCTGCTGCTGGACGAGTTGGCCGCCGGTCTGGATCTGGCGCGCATGGTCGACCTGTTTGACCTGCTTGAGCGCCGCCGCGCCGCCGGAGCCTGCGTGCTTATGGCCGTGCATGACTGCAATCTTGCTGCGCTGTACGCCACGCGGCTCATGGGACTCAAAAACGGCGGTCTTGTTTTTGACGGCCCGGTGACACAGGTTTTTACAGAGGAGAATCTCGGTGAGCTTTACAATATGCCCATCTGCGTGCTGCCCCACCCAAGGTTTGGCTTGCCGCAGGCGCTGCTTGCCAGCGCGTCCGGCCCATGGAGCTGCAAGGACGGCAAAAAAAGCGCTGGCGACGCTGGCGCTGATTTTGCCCCTGCTGACGCTGGGCCTGACGGTATCCGCCCCGGCGGCGCGGGCCGCCAGCCCTGAGGCTTCGGCGGCAGAGTCTCCCATTGTCGTCGTCGACGACACGGGCAACAGCGTTACGTTTGCGCACCCGGTACAGCGGGTAATCGCCCTGTACGGCGCGTTTAACGAGATTTTTCTGGCCATGGGCGCGGGTGATCTGCTGGTGGCCCGCACTGCGGCGGACGGCAACCTGCCGGAGCTTGCCAGCCTGCCCGCCATCGGCACGCACATGCGTCCCAATGCCGAGCTTGTGCTGGCGCAAAGGCCCGATGTGGTGCTGCAGCTCGCGGGGCGCAGCGAGGCTCAGGTCCAGACCGACAACCTTCGTTCTCTTGGGCTTAACGTACTGACGTTTGAAGTAAATTCCTTTGAGCGGCTGTTTGAAGTTACGGAAACTCTGGGGAGACTTGCCGGTCGCGAGGAAAGGGCAAAGGCCCTTGTGGCGGCCTGGAAGCAGCGCCTTGAGGCCCTGCGTGCCCGCAATGCGGGCAAACCTGCGGCCCGGTTTTTTTATGAAGTGCGCTATCCCAATCTGCTGGCGGCCGGTATGGGCGGCATCAGCAGCGAAATACTGACCCTTGCCGGTGGGCAGAATGTGGTAACCGACGGCAAAAAGCTGGTGCGCTTCAGTGAGGAAGCCCTGCTGGCGGCCGACCCCGATGCGTACATCATCCAGAAAGGCCCCATGAATCCTGCGCCGACCCCGCTGACGGAGCGCGACCACTTCAGGGATCTGCGCGCTGTGCGCCAGGGGCGCGTGCTGGTGGTGGACGAAGAGCGTTTTGCCCGTCCCGGCCCGCGCGCCCTGGATGCGGCGGAAGAGCTGGACGCCTGGCTGCACCGTTGAGCCGCAATTTTTTGAGCCTTTAAAGCGAGATATGTAATGAGTGGAATACTGTACGGTGTGGGCGTGGGCCCCGGTGCGCCCGACCTTTTGACCCTGCGGGCGGTCAGGGTGCTGGGCGCGGTGGATGTGATACTTGCCGCCGCGTCGCCCCGCAATGATTTTTCTGCGGCGCTGGATACCGCCCGGCCGCATCTGCGGGCGGATGTGCGCGTGCAGCGGCTGGAGTTTCCCATGACGCGCGACCGGGCCGTGCTGCGCGAGGCCTGGCGCGAGGCAGCCCAGACCACGGTCGGGGTGCTGGAGAGCGGATTGAGCGCCGCCTTTTTGACCATCGGCGACCCGCTGATTTACAGCACCTTTGGCTATCTTATGCGCACGCTTGCCCAGACTGCGCCGCATCTGACGGTCGAGGTCATCCCCGGCATCACGTCCTTTCAGGCTGCGGCGGCCCGCACCCGCACCGTGCTGTGCGAAAACGGCGAAACCCTGCGCGTCATCCCCGGCATCAACAACCGCGAGAGTCTTGAAGATTCGCTGCGGCAAACAGACACCGCCGTGATATTGAAGGCCTACCGCAATCTGCCGGCCATTGCTCAGGCGCTGAGCGCCACAAACCGGCTGGATTCGTGCCTGCTGGCAAGCCATGTGGAGCAGCCCGCCGAAACCGTGCGGCAGGGGCTTGGCGACATGCAAAACACGCCGCCCTACATGTCGCTGATTTTGAGCCGAAAGCCGCAGGCCTAAACGCAAAAAAACGCGCACAAAGGGGACGGCCAGGCCGCCCCTTTGTGCGTTCAGCCGCTCAGCGTTTTACCGGCATATACAGTTCAAAGGGCGAGGCGGGCGTCCAGTCCGCATGGTACAGCTCAAAGCAGGAGGCCTGCTCGTTGAGCTTCCATTCGCTCTGTCCGGCAAGCCACGTCTGGTACAAAAACATGTAGCCAGCCCCGATGCTCTCAAGGTTGGGCACCTGGCAGCGGGCGTACGCGCCTGCGGGTATCTCCACAGGCGCAAGTTCCGTCGGCAGCGGGCCGTCAGCCGCCTCAAACGCCGCCCAGTAGTCGAAATCCTGGGCGTTGAGCATTACGGATATGCCGTAGACGCCCTTGCGGTAGCCTGCGGGCACGTGACGGCAAAAGTCCTGCCACAGGGCCGGGCAGTCGCGCTGCGCCTGGGCAAGCGAGGTGCGTACCTTGATGCCCGCCAGCCGTTTTGCCAAAAAATCAACAACGCTCACATCAAAACCGTTCATAACTGCTCCTTGGATAAGTAATGGTGCTTGGGGGCAGCATCGGCCAGCGGCAAAAAACCCGCTCGACTTTTTTTGCGCTTCTGTCCACCCTTGAGAGGCGGCGCGCGTCGTCTCTGAGGAGGACCCATTGGAAACGCTTTCTTACCAGCAGCGCATCAACCGTGTGCTGCGGCACATCGAGCAGCACCTTGACGAGCGGCCTGATCTGGACGGGCTGGCCCGCATTGCCTGTTTTTCGTCCTACCATTTTCATCGCATTTTTTCAGCCATGGTGGGCGAAAGCGTGGCGGCCTATGTGCGCCGCCTGCGGCTTGAGCGTGCGGCCATGCAGCTTGGGCATTCGGACGAGTCGGTAACGCAGATAGCCCTCGGTGCGGGGTACGAAAGCATGGACGCCTTTGCGCGGGCCTTCAGGGCGCATTTTGGCATGCTGCCCTCAGCCTACCGCCGCAGGCGCGGCAATCTTGAGGCGGCCCGCAGGCGCGATATGGCGCGGCCCCTGTTTTATCACGAAATGCCCGACTGCCCGCCCATGGACGTGCGCATAAAAACATTTGCTCCCTGCCTCGTTGCCGCCGTGCGCCATACCGGGGCATACGACGAGAGCGGCCCTGCCTGGGACGCCCTGTGCGGCGGGCTGGCAAAAAACGGGCTGCTCTCTGCCCAGGCCGTCGCCTACGGCGTCAGCTACGACAACCCCGACATCACCCCGCCCCCCAAATGCCGCATGGACGCCTGCGTCAGCCTGCCCCAGGGGCTGGATGAAACCTGCGAGGCCCTGCGCCCCTTGTTGCTGGATGAAAAGATTTTTTTGCGGCATGTGGGCGGGGAGCAAAAATATGCCGCATTGCTGGTTAAGGGCTCGTATATGTTGCTGCATCCTGCCTACCGCTCGCTGTTTGGCATGTGGTTTCCGCAAAGCGGGCATGAGCCGTTTAATGATCCTGGGTTTGAAATATACTGGAATTCTCCCAAAACAACGCCTGAAAGTGAATTGCTTACAGAAATATGCATTCCGCTTAAACAGCGGTAAAAGCGTACGTCTGGCGCTCTCGGTCATGCATCAAGCCTGGTAAAGCCCCGGTTATCCGGACGAGGCGGCGGCAAGCACCGCTGGCGGCGACCTGAACGTGGTTTTTTGCCAGCAGCGCATGACCCGGCGGCCTTTACCATGGGTTGCAAAACATGGTTGGGCAACATGAAAAACAACATGGCCGGAGCCGAGCAAAAAAAACTTTGATGCGGCGGAACAGGCCCATCAGGCGGAAGGAGTGCGCACCCTGGCGTAAGAACAATGGCTGCCACGCAGAAAGCGGGCTGTGTTATTCGGAGCATTCAGGAAGGCGCGCGCAAAGACATCGGAGGGGCAGGCCTGCAGCCACCATTGAAAATGCCGCGCGTCGGGCCACACTCTCGGCGAATCGCTCACGCAAATTGCAGCCTCCGTGGAGCTGGCCAGCGATCAGATGCTTCCCCTCGCCGCACAACTTGCCGGTGCTCCGCTGCTGCGCATTGCGCCTTGCTGGCGGTTGAGGTATGATTTTTTTGCATCGAAAGCCTGTTTGTGGCGTAATCCTGCGCACAATAAGCTTTTGCGGCCATGTCTCGGAGGCTTTAACGTGCGGCGTTTTTATCAGGAAAGCTGGCAAGGCATACCCTTTACGTCCTTTTCACATATATCCTTCTTTCATCTGGCGGAACCAAAGTTCTACGCGGTTTTTTATGAAGAGCTGTTTCGCCGGTACAAAAGCTGGGACGATTTGCCGTCTGTGTGGCGCGAAAACAAACGCAAAGATGCCAAATGGCTCATCGGGCAGCTGCACGCCAAACTGGCGCAGGATTCGGCGGACCGTAAGGAGCCTGTGCGCGTGCTCTCCATAGGCAGCGGCGTGGGCTACATGGAAAGAATTTTGCTCGAGGAAATGCCGGAGCTTGAGCTGCACGTTAACGAGCCAAGCACTGTGGGCATGAAGTGGCTGCGGGAGTATATACCCAGCGACCGCATATACATCGGGCTGCCGCCTGCCTGTCTGCCCTCGGACGTGCAGTACGACATGATCTATCTCTCAACTGTCGATTACGGCATACCCACCCGCGAGTTTCAGCATCTGCTGTGGGAGCTGCGCGCCCAGCTTGCCCCGGGCGGCGAGCTGGTGCTGCTCTCGGCCTCGCTGTTGGAAGAGGACTCCTTTATCGGCAGCTTTGTTAACGCCATCAAGATAGGCATTCGCGCGGCGCTGCACTATATGGGCATTCGCCGCCAGCAGTTCTGGGGATGGCGGCGCACGCAGGATGAATACCGGGATCTTTTCAAGGAGGCTGGCTTCACCAAGGTGCGGGACGGCTGGCTTGAAGACGGTTTTGAAACCTACTGGATACGCGGCCAATAGCGCTCGCGCGGCGTGAACGTCTGATACTTTGTCGGCCCCGAGGTTGTCCCTCGGGGCCGACTTGCTTTTGGCAACCAGGAAAAGACCGGCGCGTCGCGGTCCGGGCAATCAGCAGGTTGGGCAGGGAGGCGGCGTGTCTGCCGCAACGTCCGTTACCGTACCGTAGCGGGCCAGAACCTGGCTCAGGCTGCCGTCAAGCAGCATGCTTTTTTCGGTCTGTCGGGCGGGACTTTGGTAAAAGTCGTTGTGGCGGATGCGGCTGTCTGCGTCTTGAGCGCTGATCCCGCCTGGGTGGCACATTATTTCCACCAGCGGCGAGGGCTGCCGCCTGAGCTGTATGGCGGACAGCGAGGCCGCAACTCTGGCGGCGGTGAGGTTGCCGCCTGCCACAAGCCCGCAAAGATACTGGTTGTGGGCAATGCCCATGCTGTCCAGCAGGCGGACAAAGCCTGCTGACCAGTGCGCAAGCAGGGCGCGCCGGGCGCAGCCCACAAGCAGCGGCAATAACGGCAACGGGGCCAGATGGGCAGGCTCGTTTGGCAAACGCACATAGCTGGGCCTGTGCTCGTGCATGAGCTCGGCCATGGTTTGCTGCAGCGCAGGGATGCAGTGGATGTGGAGGTGTCCGTCCAGATGCAGCCCGTTTCGCTGGTGCAAACATCCAAAACCGGCGGCAAAGGCGTCTATCTGCGCCTCCAGCTCTGTGCGTATGGCAAAGAGCAGGGCCTTTTTACGGGCTGCGGTACCGGCGGCCAGCGCTGCGAGCATCTGCCCCAGTCCGTAGCGAAAGACACCGGCCTCGTCGACCAGGGGGCGCACCTGCCCTATGGGCGCGGCGCATCGCCCTTCAAGGATATTGAGGTGCAGGCATACGCGCGTGCGCGGCATGCGGGCAAGAGCTTGCAGGCTTGCTTCGGTGTCTGAGCCGCCCATGACGACAGAAACGGAATTGAGCGGGCCGTGGGCGAGGCAGGCGAGGATGTCCGCGCTGATAGAGGGGGTCAGGCCGCAGTCGTCCGCATGGACGATAAAGCGCATGGCGTGTTGGTCTGCCGCGTTTTGTCCGCTCATGGCCTGGGGTGCGCCGTATTGTCGGCTTCCAGCGTTTCGGCCAGCAGGTAGCGGGGACGGCCCTTCAACTCGATAAAGGCGTGGTGAATGTAGGCCGACATGATGCACAGGCCGGTGAGTATAGCGCTGCCGGTAAGCAGGATCAGCAGGATAACGGTGGTAAAGCCCGAATGCGCATGCCCTGCAATGTAGCTCCAGAGCGCTTCGCAGCCCACAAAAAACGACAGCGCGTAAAACAGCAGGGTAATGACGCCTATGATCAGCAGGGGCTTGCCGCTGAACGACGTCATGGAGTCGACAGCCAGGGTCACCCTGCGGGCCAGGCTCCACTTGCTTGCGCCGCCGCAGCGTGCGCAGGGCGTAAACAGGATCTGCTCGTGCCGAAAGCCCATCCACGAGGTCAGGCCGCGATAAAAAAGCTTGCGCTCGCCCAGGCTCTTCCAGGCTTCGACCACCTTGCGGTCAAGAAGTTTGAAGTCGCCTGAACCCTTGAGATCGTACGAGGTCAGCATCTGAAAAATGCGGTAGAACGACACGGCGCAACATCTGCTTAACAGTGATTCCTCCTGCCGTTCCTGCTTGCGCACATCAATCACGTCAACCCTGCCGGTACGCCACAGTGCGACCATCTCGGGGATGAGCGCGACAGGGTGCTGCATGTCGCTGTCCATGGTAATGACGGCATCGCCTTGGGCAGCCGCCAGCCCGGCGGAGAGCGCCGCATCCTTGCCAAAATTTCTGCTCAGGCGCAGGCAGCGCAGGCAGGCATGTTGCCCGGTCAGCGCTCGCATGACTTCCCATGTTTCGTCGGTGGAGCCGTCGTCAACCAGCACGATCTCGTAGATTGCGCCGCAGTCGTCTTTAAGCCGGGCAAGCTCCGCCGCCAGCGCGTTTACAAATTCGGGCAGGTGGGCGCCTTCGCAATAGACAGGTGCAACAATAGAGATTGTGGTTTGACGCATGTGATGGTCTCACGGGGTTGCAATTTCTGCCGCAATGCCGCGTTTGGCAATAAACCAGCGGTTACTGCTCCACACGATGGTACCCTGGCGCGCGATGTTCTCACGCTCGGACTTTTTGCCGCACAATATCCACTCGGTACCTGATGCCAGCCATGTTGACCTGCCCCCAAAAAACTGGTCCGCCTAAAAAGTTAGTATAAGGTGGAGCCATGGAGGGCATCAAATGGGTCGCAAAGCATTCACTCCAGAGCAAATCATTTTCAAACTTCGTGAGGTTGAAGTTCTTGTAGGACAAGGTGAAAGCATTGCGCTGGCTTGCCGCAAAATTGCTGTAACCGAGCAGACGTATTATCGATGGCGCAAGGAATACGGAGGCATGGGTACTGAGCAGCTCAAGAGATTGAAAGAACTAGAAAAGGAAAACGCTAGGCTGCGGCGAGCCGTCGCTGATTTAAGCCTTGAAAAAATTATTCTTGCGGAGGCGGCAAAGGGAAACTTCTGAGCCCCACCCGCCGTCGTCAATGTGCGGAGTATGTCCGTGAGCAGACCGGGAGCAGTGAGCGCAAGGTATGCGCTGTTCTGGGGCAACATCGGACTACTCAACGGTATACGTCCTCTGTTTGTGAGTTTTCAGTGCTCGTGCGCCAGGCGGTGATCAACTATGCCTCGGAGTATGGCCGGTACGGCTACAGAGCGGTGACCGACCTCTTGCGGACAGACGGGTGGGGTATCAGCTATAATCGCGTAGAACGGATTTGGAAACAGGAAGGCTTAAAAGTTCCAGCAAAGCAGCGCCCAAGAAAGCGCTTGTGGCTGAATGATGGTTCCTGCATTCGGCTCCGGCCTGAGTGGAAAAATCACGTCTGGGCTTATGATTTTGTGCATTGCCGCACGGCCAATGGCAAATCTTTTCGTGTGCTGGTAGTCATTGATGAATATAGCCGTGAATGCTTGGCACTACATGTGGCCCGCACAATTCGTGCAGAGCAAGTAATGCACGTTTTGGCAGATTTATTTCTGACGCATGGCAGACCTGATAACATTCGCTCGGACAACGGTCCAGAATTCGTAGCGTTAGCTTTAAAAGAATGGTTGGCAAATCTGTCTGTGCAGACGCAGTACATTGAACCGGGCAGCCCTTGGGAAAATGGTTACTGCGAAAGTTTTAACGGCAAGCTTCGGGACAAGCTGCTGGACGGCGAGGTGTTTATGACGTTACAGGAAGCCGAAGTAGTTATCGAAAACTGGCGCCAGCACTACAACCACCGTAGGCCGCATCGCTCCCTTAACGGTAGACCTCCTGCGCCATTGACAGTTTTTACCCCTCCCCAAAGAGGAGAAATGGGACCAATCTCGCCTCCGCCAGAATTATCAGCTATACAGGCGACAGAAACAGAACCACAAAGAATCTACCACTAACATTTAACCTGGTACAAAAAAACGGGGCTGGTCACAGCGTTCCTGAAGAGCATCACATCAAGATCGCCCAAGACCCAGCCAAGCTGTTCACCCTCTCGATTGGCCTGCTGGGTGACCTTGCTGCCGCTATCAACCGGGACGAGCTAGATCCCGATTCCCTCTCGGAGCTGAGAACCAATCTGCTGTTTTCCGCCCGCTTTTTCGACTCCTACCTTCAATCAAAGCTGAACGAGTCACTTGATCCATACCTCGTGCTTCTGGGCTCCGCATCCTATTACCTGTGCGATCTTCCCGGAAGCGCTTCGGTATTAGCGAAGCGTATCGATGGCGACTGCCCAGATTTGGATGTCGATGGTTTGGAAGACATGTTGCTCTGGTTGTTGCAGGCCGATCTGGAAACCTATTTTGATGGAGCTGAGGGGCCGTTCGGCGGATTTATCGATGGGATTTCAAAGTGGATTCTCAAGTTTTTTGAGGATGGGACCGGCGAAGAAAATCTTCTCGATTTGGCCACAAAACTGCGGGACGCCGTCTATGAGTTCGGCACGCCCAGGCAGCTTCTGTTTGGTGATGTGATCACGGCCGTTCTGAGGAAAAAGCTGGAAAATTCAGCATGGAAGGCTTTGCCTTCATATTCCGGGTTGCCCCGCGACAAATGGCTCCACGCGCTGCAAAAGGATTCGTTCATCAAGGAGCTCTGGCCTGCACAACACCTTTTGGGCCAGGCGAATGTTCTCAAAGGCGAGTCTGCCATCGTTCAAATGCCCACCAGCGCGGGTAAAACGAAGGCAACGGAGCTGATCCTTCGAAGCGCGTTCCTGGCTGAGCGGGTGTCGCTGGCCATCATCATCGCCCCTTTCCGGGCACTGTGCCATGAGATTAAGAACAGCCTCGTCGAAGCGTTCCACAACGAAACCACCAAGGTGGATGAGCTATCCGATGCCCTACAGACCGACTTCGAGATTGCCGACCTCTTTGGACGCCAACAGATCCTGGTCGTAACCCCCGAGAAGCTGCTTTACGTCCTTCGGCACGCTCCAGAACTGGCTGCCCACGTTGGCCTGCTGGTCTTTGATGAAGGCCACCAATTCGACAGCGGCACCCGGGGCATCACATACGAGCTGCTCCTGACGTCGCTGCGCTCCATGATTTCCGAAGGAACCCAGAAGGTGTTGATCTCAGCGGTCATCAGCAACGCCGAGGCTGTTGGTGAATGGCTGAACGGGGAACCCAAAACTGTTGATGGACAAAATTTACTGCCCACACATCGCAGCGTTGCGTTTGCCAGCTTCATTGATCTGAAGGGGGCTGCAATTAGAACCGGAGGGATGAAATATGTAAATCCTGAACATCCTGAAGATATTGAATATTTTGTACCACAAGTCATTGATAAGATTAAGCTCCAAAGGAAAAAAGGCGAGTCGCGAACCAACCCAAAATACTTCCCCAACCCTACAGAGGGGAAAGAAATAGCAATATTTCTTGGGCTGAAACTTGTTTCAAAAGGGGCAGTAGCGATCTTTTGTGGAAGAAAGGACACTGCATCTGGTCTTTGTGAACTGGCTGCAGAACGCTTCTCGCGAAAGCTGCCTCTGGCTGCTCCTTCAGACTTTTCTGACCAGGACGAAATTTCAAGACTGATTTACCTTATCAACACGAATCTTGGATCAGAAAGTCCCTCTGCAATTAGTGCTCGGATAGGCATTTTCTCCCATCATGGGAATACGCCTCATGGAATACGATTGGCAGTTGAACATGCGATGCGGCTTGAGAGCATTCGATTTGTCATATGCACATCAACCCTGGCACAAGGGGTCAATCTTCCGATCAGGTATCTTATAGTAACCAGCGTTTACCAAGGAATAGAGCGAATTAAAGTTCGTGATTTCCACAACCTTATAGGACGCGCTGGTCGTGCGGGGATGCATACCGAAGGCAGTATATTATTTGCAGATCCTGTGGTATTCGACAAAAGGAAATCACGTGATGGAAATTGGCGATGGAATCAAGTTAAAGAACTATTAGAACCGCGCAATTCCGAGCCATGCGTAAGCAATCTCCTATCCATATTTGAACCAATCAAGAGTGATGACGAGAAATACATTATCACCATGGAGGCCCTGGATTTTGCCAAGGCCTATATCAGTGACCCTGATGAAGTTGGCAAACTGGCAGTCGATATAGCTGCTCAACATAGGAGCAAACAATTCTCGCAGGACGGTGTCGAACGACAAATCGCATGGAGAATCAATCTTATTTGCGCAGTTGAGAGTTACCTATTATCTCATTGGGATGATGTAGAAAATGGTCTTTCGGAAGAAAATGTGATTAGGCTGGCTGAAGAAACGCTTGCTTTCTTTCTAGCTGATGATCAGAAAAAGGAGCATATACGCGAGTTGTTCCAGCTTCTCGCAGGGAACATATCTGCAAACATCACTGATCCGGCTCGCCGTAAAATCTATGGCCGGACGCTTTACGGTATTCAAGATGCCCTAGCCATCGAGGGATGGGTCCATACCAACGCCGACAGCCTACTTTCGATTGTTGATGAAGCAGATGCGCTCGATCTTGCATGGCCATTACTCACCCGGAATATCGTCAGTGGAGTATTCACCAAGTTTGATAAGCCGGAGGTACTAAAAGAAATCGCGCATGGGTGGATTAGCGGAAAGCCCTTCAGCAGCCTCCTGGATATCATCCGTAAGCAAAAAGCTAAGATGATATGGGGCTCCCAACGAAGAGAGTTCAAAATTGATCATGTCGTCGATGTCTGCGAAGGGACGCTCGCTTATGACGGAGCACTCGTTGTAGGTGCTGTGTGCGAATTCATCGAAACCCTCGACCAAGATGGCACTGGGGATCTGATCACTCGTCTACAGCTTTTCCAAAAGCGCCTGAAATATGGTCTGCCTACCGAAACTACCATTGCCCTTTACGAGCTTGGCTTTTCGGACCGCGTCATTGCTCAGGATCTCGCCACATCCTTGAACCTTGATGCGACCCAGAAGAAGGATCTCGTGAAGGCCCTGAAAAAAGATCGGGACGGAGCCATGGCGATAATGGAGAATTACCCAAGCTATTTCCAGGAGAGGATGGATGGACTCCTGCAGTAGAAATCCAGATCATCGATCTAGGCTATCTCGCGCCCAAGGCTGCCCACTTGGTGCCGGAGATGCCCTCGGCAGCCTATTCGAGTTCCAGTCGCCGGAGGATATCCACCGCGGCAGTGGCCACTTCGACAAGAAGCAGGATGGTGCGGGCTGCCCTGCTCATTTCTGAGCTCACTTTTTGTCGGCCCGGAGAAATCCGCCAAGCGGACTGTAGGTAAAGACTATTAAATTAAAACATATTACTTTTTTCTGCTTTTGCTAAACCAGCCAACGCCAGCCTCACCCCTTCTTCGCCCAAAATTTCGCGTATTTCCTTCACGGAATAGCCCTTTTTCAAAGCCTCCTGAAAATCCCCGGCCAGTATTTCCAGAGCTTCCTCACGGGTTTTACCCGTCTCTTTTGCAGGAAGTTTCTGGAGCTTTTTTTTGACCGCCATAATCTTTTCCATCGGTATTCTGGTCTTTACTGCCATTGTTGTTGCCTCCGTTTTTGGAATTTCAAAGCAACATAGCACAAATATTCAATCCCTATCAATACGCCACTCCCTGTTGTGGGTTCTTCGTGGCAGGATGGTAGTTGTCTGACGCCAACTACTATCCTGCCAAAGGGCTTGCGCCCTCTGGACTCCCAAAGGCANCGCATTCGGCGCAGGCTTCTCACGCGGTTAAACAAAAGGCAGGGACAAAAGCATGGCAAGGCCAGAGCGCAAATACCATAAGCGGTACACCCTCTGGGTGTCAGAAGGCGAAGCAAAACAGCTTGAGGAACAAGCCAGCCTGGCCGGGCTTTCGGTTTCCGAATGCCTCCGGCGTCGCGGCTTTGGCGGCAGGCCACCCACTCACATAGTCGCGCAAACGGACATGACCACAGTCCGTGAATTACGCCGCATCGGGGGCCTGCTCAAGCATCATTTTGAGACGCTCCGGCAGGCGGGAGCAAGCCGTGAACATCTGGAACAGCAAGAAGAAACTCTGCGGATTTTGGGCCGCGCTATTGAAAAGTTGGGGAGCACAAAACCGTGATCGTCAAGAAGGTGAAGTACACCGACACGGATAAGCCCAAGGTCTGGCAAATTGGTGATCTGGTGGATTATATCCGCTATCCGCACAACACCAATGCGCAGGAAAAAATCGCCCACGCTGGAAGCCGAAATTTTTTTGCAGCCACCCACAATGGTCAGAAAGTGGAAATGATTGCGCTGGCCCAAGAGAGCGTCCACAGCAAAATGCCGGTGAGCCATTGGGTATTTTCCTGGCAGGAGCATGAGCAGCCAACCCGTGCCCAGGTGGATGAACTGGTGGATATTTTTCTGGAACGCATGGGCCTTGTCGGGCACCAAGCCGTCTATGGTTTGCATTACAACACCGAAAATTATCACGTCCACATTGCCGTCAACCGAATGCACCCTGTGACTGGTAAAGTGGTACAGCCTCACAAGGGTTTCGACAAAGAAGAAGCCCATAAGATCGTTGCTCTGGTGGAACACAAACAGGGTTGGGCCAGCGAAGAAAACTCCCGCTACACAGTACTGGAAAACGGCGAACTTGCTCGAAACATACGGCCTAAAAAAGCGCAGCCTCGGCAGGAAGCAATGGCCGTGGAACACGCCACCGGCGAAAAATCCGCCCAACGAATTGCCCAGGAACGAGGGCATGACATCATTAAAAACGCGACTTCCTGGACGGAATTGCATCAGAAACTTGCTGAAAAAGGTCTGCGTTTTGAAAAGAAAGGCTCCGGAGCCATCGTTTTTGTGGGTGAAAAAGCCGTGAAGGCTTCGTCCATAGATCGTGATTTTGGCATGAGCAAACTGTGCAAAAAACTCGGAGAGTTTGTGCCTGCCGAAGCACCACCATCACTTGAAAAAATGCTGCCGGAGCCGGTGAGCGAGGTCAACCTAGAAGAATGGCGGCAGTATCAGAAAGATATTTCTTTGCCCGTTTCGGAGCAGAATGAGGCAAAAAAACAGCAGCAACTTGAAGCTATGAAAGCCCGTCACAGCAGCGAACGGAAGCAGATTTTAAGCGGCCTTGGCAAACGCGGGCTGCCCGTGCTCAACGCCGAACGGCACCGTCTGAAAATGCGACAGCGTGATGAGTTGCGTCAGTTTAGGCAGCAAACAGGACGCAGGCAGAAGCCCGGCAAAGGTAAACCCCACTTTGAAACCTGGCTGCGCGGGCGTGGTCTGCACACGCAGGCCGACCGCTGGCGGCACAGGTTCCGTATCCAATCCCAACGCCCGGAGCTGCCCGTGCATATGGCCACCACGGCTCCATCCACACCTGTGCATGAACAGCTCCAGCACTATGTTTCCGCTGTGAATGCGAATCGCATCCGTGTGACCTGTATCCGCATGAAACCGGATGGCGATAAAAAGGTCTTCATTCTGGACAAGAGGGACGGAGCATCCCAAGGCTTCACTGCAGAGGAGTTGGCCGCACACCTGCCCGAAATGCTCCGGCTTCAGCAGCGCGGCGAAAACATCTATTACACACCGCTTTCCGAGAACAGACATCACATCCTTATTGACGATATGACGCGGGAGAGCCTGGAAAAGCTCTATGCTGACGGCTTCCGGCCCGCTGTGGTGCTGGAAAGTTCACCGGGCAATTATCAATGTGTGCTCACCATTCCCAAGCTGAAAAGCCCGCACAATCGGGATGTAGGCAACCGGATCACGGAGCGCCTCAACAAGCAGTATGGCGATCCAAAGCTCTCCGGCTGCATCCATCCGCACCGAGCACCAGGCTTCGGCAACTTAAAGCTCAAACACAGGCGGGAGGATGGCTCCTTTCCCAAGGTAAGACTACTCAAGGCTGAAAAGCGCGAATGCTCCAAGGCTCAGGATCTGGCGAGGCAAATTGAGCGTGAATATGCCGCCGCAGAAAAGGCCCGGCAGCCACAGACACACCCCCGCCCCGTGACCACACATGCACGTTCTGGAGCCTCAGTCGCTGCCTACTACGCGCACTATGAGAATATCCGCCAACACCTTGCCCTGGAGGACTTGTCACGGGTGGATGCCATGATCGCCTTGCGCCTGCGCGCTACTGGACACAGCCAGCAGGCCGTGGCCGAAGCCGTGCGCCAATGCGCCCCTACCATCAGAGAAAAGAATGAAGGCCGAGACTGGCAACGCTATGCCGAACGCACTGCGGCATATGCCTTTGGTGTGGCCGGAGACGTGGCTCTGGCCAAGAACGAGCGGTATCAGGAGCACTGGCAAAAAATCGAAGGAGCGCACGAGGCACGGCAAGAAATACCGCATTTAAGGTTGCGGTAGACAGTCAGCATCTTGACTGCTATACGACTAAGTAGTATATCCATACCAGAAAGGATGTCCCATGAAGCGTATTTTGAAAACACGCACGTTTAACCGTTGGCTGCGCAAAACGCTATTAACTGATGCCGCCTTGCTCAAGGCCATTGATGAAATGGAGCAGGGCCTTGTGGACGCAGACTTGGGCGGCAATCTCTACAAAAAACGGGTGGCCTTGCCGGGGCGAGGAAAAAGCGGGAGCACCCGGACGCTGATTGCGACGAATCGCCAAAACCGCTGGTTTTTTATGTTCGGCTTTGAGAAGAATGACAAAGAGAACATCACACAGGCAGAGCTTGCCTATTTGCAAGAGGTTGCCCAAATTTTTCTTGGCTACTCCAATGATGAATTGCAGTTAGCCATAGACAAAGGGGAGTTTTTGGAGGTGTATTATGACAAAGCTTAGCCGTATCATAGAAGAGATGCACGAAACCGTGCATGGCTTGCATTCTGGCGGCCTGATAGACGAGCGGCGGATGCGCGAATTTGAGGCACTTTATCGAGCCAACCAGGTGCCCAAGTTTAATGCGGACAGCGTTAAGGCTCTTCGCTCACGCCTGAATGTCAGCCAGGCGGCGTTGGCCATCATCATCAATACCAGTGCCGCCACTGTGCGTGCCTGGGAAGCCGGAACCAAGAATCCTGGCGGGCCTTCGTGCAAATTGCTGGAGATGCTGGATAGAAAGGGGCTTGAGGCTTTGCTTTAGCCGTAGTGGATATACCTTCAGCGGAAGTGTACGTTATGAAAAAACAATTTGAAGACTATTTGATAAAGCAAGGCTATGCTGTAAAAACGCGATCTGGCAAGCCATCGACCGTGTATGATTACATCAAACGCATTGATAAAGTTTGTAAAATCGAAAATACCACATGGAACGACCTTGCAATGAATATCTCAGAAATCGTAATCCAATATGATTCAGGTGGATGCAAAGAAAACATAGGTAAGCAATCACACCATTCTGTAATCAATGCCCTTAAACGATTTTCTGAATTTCTGAAATTAATTAGGCATCCATAGCATACACATGCGGCTGACTTGCTGATCTCTAGGTGGATGAAATCTTGGGGAGGCTTTTGCTGGCAAATAAATACTTGTTTGGAAAAATTTGCCAACAACGGATTGTTTAATGACTTCACAATGAGGCGAGAATGACAAATTTTTACTGGCCAGTATACAAAAGTCTTGAACAAGAATTTGTGAATATATCAAACATTGTTCATATTGATGACAAACAAAACTCTGTTTACTCTGTAAAAATTGCAGAACTCTTGTTACGGTGCGTTGTTGAAATAGAGTCAATATCAAAAGATTTATTTCTTAAACATGGGGGAAAACAATCAGAGGATGGTGGTAATTTATACTTTGATACTGATTGTATAGCATTTCTTGATTCAAAATGGTTGCTTAGTGAGAAAAAAGTCATTGTTTCTTCTGCAAATATTTATTTTAAAAACGCTGAAAATAAAGAGCTATTTCCTCTTAAAAAAGCAAAGAACCGAGGGTCAAGTGGTTCAGATTGGGCAAAAGCTTATCAAGCTGTTAAGCACGACAGAGTTAAACATATAGACAAAGCGAATGTAAAGCACCTTATTCGCGCATTAGCAGCGTTGTATATATTAAATATATATTATAAAGATGAAGTTTTCAACTTGATCAATAGCAAAGATACTGATTTTAGTTCAAACTGGTCATCTTTATTTGACATAAATATACATTCTTGGAATGGTAATGGTAGGTGTGGATATATCAAAAATGAAAATTTTGATGAGAGAAGTGGGTTCACTTCTTTGGACCAGTCAACGGCAAAACTAAGGTGGACAGTTTCATTGGTTATGCCGCCCATCTAGGGCTAATCAGAGGTGGCACTCCCTCTGGTTTGTACTGCTGATATATCTCCATCGGCTTTCGGCCGTCAAAGGTCTTATGCGGACGCCGGTTATTGTAGAAGCCAAACCACCATGCCAGGACCCGGCAGAGCTCGCTCCCTGTTTCTATCTCCCGCAAACACAGGCATTCATATTTCAGAGAACGCCAGAGACGTTCGATCATCACGTTATCCATCCAGCGGCCTCGGCCATCCATTGAGATGCGTGCTCCGGCCTCCCTGAGCGTCTTCGTAAACTCGTAGCTCGTAAACTGAGAACCCTGATCCGTATTGAAGATTTCTGGTACGCCGTAGCGATTCATTGCATCTTCCAGGGCGGCCACACAGAAATCAGCATCCATGGTGTTCGACACGCGCCAGGCGAGCACCGCTCGGCTATGCCAGTCCATAATCGCCACAAGGTACAAGAAACCGCGCCGCATCGGAATGTATGTGATGTCGGCACACCACACCTGGTTTGGCCTTGTGATCGCCTTGCCCCGCAGCAGGTACGGATACGTCTTGTGCTGCGGATGCGGTTGGCTTGTCTTCGGCTTCTGGTAAACAGCCATCAGACCCATTTTGCGCATGAGCCGTCGCACGCGATTACGCCCAATTAGATGCCCTTCATCACGCAGAAAGTTGCGCATTTGCCGGGAACCGAAGAACGGCAACTCCAGAAATAATTCATCTATGCGCTTCATGAGCACCAAATTGTACGCGGACTCACCGATCGGTTGGTAGTAGTACGTTGAGCGTTGCAGTTTGAGGATTTCGCACTGCCGCCGAACACTGAGCACTGGGTGCCCCAAGTCGACGATTTTACGCCTTCGCTCGCAGCTCAAATTTTGGCGAAGGCTTGCTGTAAAAAATCCTTCTCCACAGTAAGTTGGCCAATCTTGGCATGAAGCTCCTTGATACGGGCTTCATCATTCTGCTGAGCCTTCTGGGACTTGCCAGCAAAGCCAGCTGCAATCTGCTCCTTGGCCTGCTGTTTCCACTGAGAAATCTGATTTGGATGCACGCCATGCTTGCTGGCAAGCTCGGACAAGCTTTGCTCCCCAGACAGGGCATCAAGGGCGACGCGGGTCTTGAATTCGGCGGTGAACTTCCTTCTCGATTTGGACATAAAAAGCCTCCTTTGACTTCTTACGTCCACCTTAGCTCACAGTCCAGTTTTCCGAACCCACTTCTTGGGCATTGTAAACAAAAGAGCCGTCCATTTCTGAACGGCCTTATAAAGGAACGGAATTGAGAGGGTTATCCCTTCTTCATTTCAACAATGAGTCGCTGTAAGGCCTGGGACTGCTGCGCAAGGTCAGCTACTGCACTGGATGCCTGTTCCATTGCCTGAGCAGTTTCAGTAGAAATGGTTGCCACCTGTTCCACTGAACGGTTAATTTCCTCACTGGCAGCGGATTGTTGTTCAGTGGCGGTTGCAATTGATTGCACCTGATCATTTACCAGTTGAACAAACTCCAGAATCTGCTTGAGCGATTCACCAGAACGGGCTGAAAGCTTTGCAGCTTCTTCAATGGACACACCAGCCTGTTCCACGTTGTGGATATTCTTGCGAGTACCTTCCTGAATACCTGTAATAGCGTTGCCCACTTCCTGGGTAGCTGTCATGGTCTTTTCAGCAAGCTTGCGCACTTCATCGGCAACCACAGCAAATCCACGACCAGCATCACCAGCGCGAGCAGCTTCAATTGCTGCGTTAAGAGCCAGCAAATTGGTCTGATCGGCAATATCGGCAATCACACTCATGATCTGCCCAATACCTTCAGCCTGCTTACCAAGGGCATCCATATCTTCCTTAATCGCGATGGACTGAGCGTGAACAGCATCGATGCTATTAACAGCGTCAGTGACAATTTTAGAGCCTTCCTGGGCCTGTTGGCGAGCCTGATGAGAAACATCCGCAGCCTGTTGGGCATTACGCGCAACTTCCAGCACAGTGGCATTCATCTCTTCCATGGCGGTGGCGGTTTCGCGTACGCGCCCAGACTGCTCATCTGCTCCACGGCTGGACTGCTCAATCTGCGCTGAGAGTTCTTCTGAAGCGGAGGATACCACCTGAACAACACCCTCAAGTTGCTGCGCTGCCTGAAGCATGCCTTCGGCCTTGGCACTTTCGGCCTTCTGTCTTGCAACATCGGCTTCTTTCATGGCCAGTAAAGCTTTTTCAGTTTGCTCAGAGGCAATAGAACTGTTTCGCTCTGCTTCTAGAATCTTGGATTTTAAGTTTTCAACCATAGCCTCCAAAGACGCTTGAAGCACCCCAAGGTCATGGCTGAACCGTTCAACAAGTGTTGCATTTAGATTTCCACTCGCAACATCTTTCGAATACGAAATTATATGATTGATAGGAGCAGTAATTGAACGCGCCAGAAAGAAAGCAGAGATCAAAGCTAACAGCAAGATTAACCCTAATGAAAAGTAAACCTTTAAAAGGGTGCTGGCAATTTCGTCTTGAATTATTGACAAGTTATTAACTATCGACTCGACCTCTTTGTTGCGGACTGAGTACATGTCATCAATAACTTTTGTTATTGTAGCAAAAAAGTCTTTGCCGCTAATGCCAAATTCTCCGTCTTTAGACTTTGTCAGTACAACATTGAATACTTTATTGACACCGGCCCATGCTTCAGACTTCCTACTATCTTCAAGGAGTGTTTTGGCAGTTGAGCTCAGTACAATCGCTTTCGAATCTAGGTTCGCATCAATATTAGCTTTAAAAGTAATCAGCCGAGTGAAAAGCTCTTCGTCGAATGGCTTGTCAGCCGTCAAAACACCGGATACGGTCGCTCTTAATTTTCCAGCATTTTCTTTTGCAGTTTCCAGAATTATGATAGTTGTCAGAGCCTTCCCAAATCCTCTTGTCGTCTTTGAATTGGCTATTGTTGTCTCAGTTGACATAAAAGCAGAAATAATCTTCCCATAAGTGTCGACAACGTCTTTAGCTGGTCCTTTTTGATTGGCAGTGCTTCGAACCTTTTCAATTTCAGATATTGCTTCTGCCGTGTTTGTTTTGATTTGAGATGAAATTGTTGATGTATTTAGCGCGCTAGTTACTGAGGGTATTTTTGAGTCAGTTGACTTTCTTTGACCTTCCATATCCTCGCGAGAACCTCCTGACAAGTAAATGGAAGTCCGCCCTCTTTCTCTCTGTAATTCATGTATAAGATCAGATACGGCCATCAATAACTTCGTATTATTAGCCATGTCACTGACAATGTTAGATTCATCGATGTTGTTTTTAATAAATACCAAGCTTACGATAAAGAACGCGATCAGCGGAATTGCCGTCAATATAACTAATTTTTGCGAAATTTTCACCGAAATGCCCCTTGTTAGAGCTGAAGTCGCTCATGAGGAAAAGTTACGCGGTTTCAAGTTCAAAGTGCAACACCCAGTCCTTGGGTATTGGCGTCTTCTAAAAAAACTTCATAGGGTGTCTTAAACCCAAGGCATTTTCTAGGCCGCCAGTTCAAGCGGCACATTGCCGCTATGATCTCATCTTGCGTGACCGATGCCAAGCTTACCCCCTTGGGGAAGTATTGGCGTAGAAGGCCATTGGAGTTCTCGTTCAAGCCACGCTCCCACGAATGGTAGGGGTGCGCAAAAAATCCCTGAGCCTCGAGTGTAGCTTGACACATCGGCATGGTAGCTGAAACTCCCTTGCCCGTTATCATAGGTAATAGTCCTGAACCAAAGTCCTTAATGGGGTGGTCAAAGAGTCCTTCAATGACCCGCCTTACTTCGCTGGCGCTTTTTGTTGGGAGGCCTTGCCAAACAGGAAAAGACGACTTTTACGCTTCTGCAAGTGTCACCCAAAACGGGGCCCTCCTTTACTGCCTTCAACGGTATCAGCCTCCCAATCACCAAAGGCGTGAGCGCTCGGCAACAATGGACGGGCGGTATGTCTATCGCTGATACGCCCCCTTGATTTGACCTCCGTCTGTCGGGTTTGCCAATATCGTCGTTTGCGTTTGCGCTGGCAGCCGCAAATGGCTGTGCAGCGTTCCTCCTCGTTTTTTGTCCGCCAGAATGTACTGGTAAATCCATTCATGACTGAGGGCAAAACCTTTGCGTTTGAGAACTCCAGAGATTTGCTCCGGACTGAAGTCCTGGTGCAGACACTGTTCAACATACGTCCATACCTCAAGGCCAATGCGCTTCTTCCCTTTACTGGTCTGCCTTTTCTGACTGCGCTTGTGTGCCTGCCTGTAGCGGTAGCCACGCGCCCCGGTATTTCGCGCAAGTTCGCGGCTTACAGTTGAGACGCTACGGCCTATCGCTTTGGCTATGGCCCTCAGTGACGTTCCACTTTTCACTGCCTGGCAGATGTAGTACCGTTCTTCCCTGGCAAGGTGTGCATAGCCCATACGCCCCTCAATCTTTGGTTGGATGGAGAGGCTAAAGGGCTATACCACCTTGCCTTTTCATTCAACTTTGAGGGTGTTGCACTTGCAAGTTGAATCCGCCAAATATATCTTGCCATGCACTTTTATTTTTAACTGCATGATTGACTTCAAATACTAGATGGGTTCTGTTACAATAAATAGCTGTAATTTTATACGGCTATGCCTGCTTAAATAGTCGTTGGGCATGTTGTACATTCTGTAGAACATTTGTGGAATAAACTGTCTTCGGCCTCCACTCACTCACATAGCCCGGCTCGTCCTGCATACGCTTCAGCTCACGCATGACAGCACTGTGATTTTCACGCACCAAGGTAAGCTCGTCCTTTTGTGGGAAGTCCTGCCCCAGAGCCTTCTTAACGGTTTCCATTTCGGCGATTTCTTGTCGGACATTGTGCTGATATGTCTGATATAACTCGTTAATACCTTTTTCTAAAAAATTGTCAATACGCTGGAACATGCCGGAGGGGCTGAACTTTTCGTCAAAGTCGTAGACCAAGTTATCTGGCTGAAATTCCTGATCGCCCATGCCCTTGAGAGCCAGGCGGAAGCCGTCACCGCCAGCCCCAAGTGATGAACGCAGCATGGCCACTTCAAAGCCCCGGTACTTGCCCAAGATGGGCTTTGCCCGTGCTTCCCGTGTAATGTCCTTCACTCCGTCTCGCAGAATGTTTTGGATCTGCTCACTATTTTTTTCAGTCAGCAGCTTGCCGTCCTTCAGCCACTCCAGCCGGATGCGCTCCTTGCCCTTTTCGGTAAAGGTATGGGTGTTACCGTCACGCAGGTCGCAGTTGGCCGTATAGTCCGCTTGCGCCTTGGCAAGGCGACCTTCGGCAGCTCCAAGCCACTTCAGACGATCCCGCAGGCGGTGTTGCGACCGTTGATGCTGTGAATACAGGGCTTCCAGTTTGCGTAGGTCACTGGCCAGCTTCACCTGCATAAGGATGAGCGGGTTGCCAGAGGCCGCAGCCTTCATGTCCGCCGCGTTAGCAGCCTCGGACTGCACATCGTCAATATTGCGCTGAAGCAAGTCACCCTTGCGGAATTGTTCAATGGCAGCGGCTTTTTGCTCTATTACTTGCCACATTCGGCTGTCGTATGTTTGCTTTGTTGCATAATAGTAGATGCCTACGGAAAATTTATCGGGATCGCGCTCATACAGGCTATTGCCCTGGCGAATGATGCGCCCGTTGCGCTGCTCCAGATCGCTGGGCCTCCAGGGTGCGTCCAGGTGATGCGCGGCCACAAGGCGTTTCTGCACGTTCATGCCTGCGCCCATTTTGGCCGTGGAACCCAGCAGAACCCGCACCCGCCCAGCCTGCCTATCGGAAAAGAGCTTGCCCTTACGCATGTCGGTATTGGCATCGTGGATGAAGGCGATCTCATCAGCGGGAACACCACGCCCTATGAGTTTGCGCCGCATGTCGTCGTAGACAGAGAAGCGGGAGCCAGCGGCCACGCAGGCGTCCATGTCTGCGGCCACGGATGTATCTTCACCGGTATCCACTAACGTGGATTCGCCGTCATCGTCGCCCGATTCTACAGGGTCTTCGCCTGGCTCTGCGTCTGTCAGGCCATCTTCCATGCCTGACTCCACATCAACCTGCGCGGCAAAGTCTTCTTCCACAAATTCCAACTTTTGAGTGTGTGAAGTCGCAGGGGCAGGTGCTGCCGAGCCTCCCTTGGGTGTAGACAAATCGCAGAACACGAGCTGTGTTCCCTTGTTTGCCGCCGTGTCTTGCCAAATCTGATAGATGCGATCCACGGCGGCATTGGCCTTGGAACCGTCATAGTCCCCAGCCTCCGGGTCAATGAGGCGATAATCCAGCCCAGCCTTTCGGGCGTCATTGGTGATTTTCAGGGGATTGTCGATGCGCGGGTCTTTGGGCAGGTGCTCCATGCGGTCGATGATTTCCGTCATATAGCGGGCCTGCACCTCTGAACGCTCCACCACATGATTGAAAGGCTTGCCATCAGTTACAGGGGGCGTCAAAGGCCGCAGCCCGGCCTGTTTTGCCTGCTCGTCCAAATCGCCTTTCGTCACCACGTCCGCAAAGGAGCGGTACATAGAAAGCAGTTCCGGCACGTTCTGGAAGCTAGAAAATCGCGATTTAAGCCTGTAATTCACGCCGGTGGCGTCCAATTCCCAACCATTGGTAATCTGCCCGAAGGTGGAAGCCCATGCGTCAAAATACTCAATGCCCTTGCTTTTCAGCTCATCAGACTGCAAATAGCGTTGCAGGGTGTAGACCTCGGCAATGGTATTGCTAATGGGGGTGCCGGTCATGAAATACACGCCCCGGCCTTCGTGCTTTTTTTGCAGATACCGGCACTTAATGAACATATCAAGAGCTTTTGCGGAACCCGTGATATTGCCGAGACCCGACACATTCATGGTTGTGGTATAGCTGAGATTTTTGAACTCGTGGCTCTCGTCCACAAAAAGCGCGTCCACGCCTAGGTCGCCAAAGTCCACCGAACGATCCTTGGCCCCGGTTCCGGCCATAAGCTTTTCATAGCGGGTTTCCATTTTTTCGCGCTGTTTTTCAAGCTGTTTGACCGTGGCCCGGCTGCCGTTATTTTCTTTGGATTCCGCTATGGCGGCAATGACCGCATCAATCTGTTCTTGCAGAATTTCTTCCTGCATGTCGCGGGGGGTCTCAATTTTTTTAAAGCTGGAATGGGCTACCACAACGGCGTCCCAATCGCCGGTGGCCACCCGGCTGAATAGTCGTTCACGATTCTGCTTGGTAAAATCTGTCTTGTCGGCCACCAGAATATTGGCCCCCGGGTAAAGCCGGTAAAATTCATCGCGCCACTGGTACAGCAGGTGATTGGGCACTACTACCATAGGCTTGCTGGTAAAACCCATGCGCTTGGATTCCATGATGGTGGCGATGCAGGCCATTGTCTTACCCGCGCCAACAACGTGGTCAAAAAGTGCCGTGCCCTCCTGAATGCTGCGCCAGACCACATCCTTCTGATGCGGCCGCAAGGCAACCTCCGCAGACGCTCCTATGAGCTGCACATGGGAACCATCATAGCGTGGCGGCACATGGGTATTGAACCGCTCATTGTACAAGCTGGCAAGGCTCGTGCGGCGTTCATCATCCGTCCACACCCAATCCAGAAAGGCCTGGCGCACCTCGTCGGCCTTTTGCATGGCAGCGGCGGTGAGTTCTTGGTCAACCACCATGATGGGACGATCTTGATCGTCGTACTGACCGCTTTCTTTCTCCACCTTGATGGGGCGATTGGTGAGCAATGATTCAATAATTTTGGAGGCCGGATATTCGGGAATGCCCCACACTTCCGTGTTGGCGGCTTGATCATAGACGCTGACTTTAGCCTCCCAGCGGCCCAGAATGGGCACATAGTTGATGCTCTGATGGCCCCGCCCCCCATGAATACGCTCTTCAATGAAATCGGAGAGCACTTCGCCGGGCACCCAGGTGGAGCCGAACTTGATGCCGATGTCTACGGCCTCGATCTCCGGAGGCATGGCGGCGGTGAGAGCCTCTACATTGGGCTGATACTGCGGGTTGTCCTGCACAGCCGCTTGCGCCCTGTGCAGCTTTTCGCGCACATTGCCGGTGAGGTACTTGTCCCGAATCTCCCATTCTGTACTGGCCGGATTGCGGAAAATCAGACCTTCATCCTGTAATTCCTGTTGAATGACCTCCGCTGACCGGTGTAGAAGCTGATTCATGCGGGCAAAGTCCACCTTGCCTGTTTCGCGTAAGCTGATGACCAGGGCGTCCTTGGCCGTATCGGCCCGATCCACAATCTGCGTGGGTTTTAGCACCCGCTGCCGAAAGATTGCTGCCTTGCGAGCAGATGCCGGACGCGCCACTCGCAACTGACCGGAGCTACTTTGACGCTTGGCCAGGTCTTTGGACAATCCCTTGTCGTATTCCTGTTCCAGCGATTCCAGCAGGGAATGCTCTGGGTCTTCGCGCATGAGGGAGCGGTTGGTTTGGGAATTGAGATGCCCGTGGCGGCGCACAAAATTGTCATACTGCACATTGAGCTGCCGCCGTGCGCCTTCAATCATTTTTTCTTCAGCGTCATTTTTTTCCAGGTTAAGGAGGTCACGCAAGCTGTCCCGCACTTGAATCATGGCCACAAGGCGCTGCCGGGCCGAGTCACTTTTAACCGGCACCTCAGTATATGAAGCGTCACCAAAGCCACCAGCAGTCTTGAAGACGATTTTGCGGCTCTGCGGTTCAACACAAAACGCGCCCATTTTGAGAGACTGAAAGTAGTCGGACGCAATGAATCCTTCATTACGCTTTTCGCTGGTTGCTTCCTCTGCGCTTTCCGTGCGGGGCACATATTGCATGGGCGGCAACACTTGCACCCGCTTGGATATTTCCGCGCCCAGGTCAATATCAGAAGGAGCCACACAGTTGAGCGCGTCCTGAAACATGCCGCCGGAATACACCATGTTGCCGATGATCTGGCCGGGCAATTCGGCAAAATACTTGTTGATGACCGCAGGCCGGGTGCCGCCTTCCTTTGTATCGAGGGCTTCTATAGTGGCGGTTTGTGTCCAATCGGTACTGCGGATACGCGGGCCGTCATGCTTGCGGAAAAAGAGGATGTCCGTGGTGACATCGGTTAGCGCGTTCTGGCGAAAAGCCGTTTCCGGCAGGCGCACAGCCCCCAGAAGGTCGGCATATTCTGCAATATGCTCACGGGCAGCGGGGTCTGCCGCATCCATGAAAAAACGGCTGACCACAAAAGCCCCTATGCCGCCAGGGCGNAGCAGGCTCAGNGACTTTGCNAAAAAGTAGTTNTGAATGGANAAATTGCGCAGTTCTGGAAAGTTGGGATCGTAGAGGGTCTGCTTGCCAAAAGGCGGGTTGCCGACAACCAGGTCAAACCTTGCCCCTTGCAGTTCTACATTCTGAAAGCCGCTATTGAGGTGACGAGCTTTCGGGTAAAGATACTTGGAAATGGCCGCCGTGGTCGGGTCAAGCTCTACAGTCAGGAAGTCGGCATCATAGCCTTGTGGCAGCAAACCCATGAAGTTGCCGATGCCAGCCGAAGGCTCCAGCACCCGTAGCGGCCCGCTGCCTTGTAGGCCCATGACATTGAGGCCCTGATAAATACCTTTGATAACGGTTTCAGAGGTAAAATGCGCGTCCTGGGTGGAACGCCGGGCTTTGGCGTATTCGTCTGGCGCAAGCAGGCTTTGCAATTCCTGATATTCCGCAGCCCACTTTTCGTTGCGGGCGTCAAAGGCTTGGGGCAGACCGCCCCAGCCCACATAGCGCACCAGCACTTTTTTATCATCCGGCCCGGCTACCTCCACCTTACGTTCCTGCAAATCCTTGAGCAGACGGATGGCGGCGATGTTGTCGGCAAACTTGGTTTTGGCACCGCCCTGGCCGAGCCGGTCGTCCGAACCTATATGGTAATTTTCAGGCTCGTATCTATCCCGGCGTTCTGCAAAATCTCCCAATCGCTCATCCCCTGGCGACTCGCTTCCCAGGCTGAATCCGAGTTCAGCACGTTCGCTTCCCTCGTGGCCTGCTGATCCAGCGTCACCATGAAAGAGATTTCCCCCCTCGCTTCCAGACTGCGCAGGTCGTCGGGCTGGTTCAGTGCCCACCTGTCCAAAATCAAATAAGCGGAGTTGGTGAACGCCGCGCTCTGCACTTCGCGGATGGTCTGTGGGCGCAGCACTGTGCGGGCGATGTCCAGTGGATTGGTTGGTCTGTCGAGCATGATATTCCTCCTTGGTATCGGCTTGAGCGTTCTCGCGCCGAAGTTGTTCTATTTGATCTGCTGTTACGTCAAACGTAAAGCTCAACTGCCTGGGGTCATACTTCTGTTTGCGTGGCCGTGCCATGAATCCTACCTTGGTACGGTCACTGCCTCCCCATTTTTGCCAAAGGATAGTGTGGCCGCGTTCAGTATACGGATGCCCCCGTTTGGGGAGTCGTCTTCAATAAAGACAACCTTGTCACCCTGTTGCAAATCCAGTTTCTTACGAACCGCCACAGGGATGGTAATCTGCCCCTTGGAGGTCATGGTGGATACTTCCATNNNNATNNGNTGCTCCTTTTCTCTTTCCTTACTTTCCATTGTTATCCCTTACAAAGGAAAAAAGCAAGTAGAAAAGCAAGGGCACTCCCACCCACTCAAAAGCATTTTTTCGCTGAGCTGCCCGTTGGTGATGATGGTGATGGAACTCTCTCAAATCCGCCGCGTGATTCCACCTGCACGGGCCTGCTTGGGGCTATGGCGAGGGCTTCCGGGTAGTTGCGCATGGACCGTTGAAATTCCACAAGACGGAAAGCGAAATNCCGGCGAGGATGTAGGGTCGGCGTGNNGGTGATGCGCCCGTAANCCCGCCAGAATGTCCTCCATTGACTATTGTGGTTGCGGTGCCGCTCAGAGCTTCACCAAAGGTTTCGGCGGGAATGGCCGCTTCCTGAAAGGCTAGCAGCAGTGAGGCTTCATAGGGGGTGGGAATGCCCAGCGATGTTTGCGGCAGCACCTTATCCCAAAACAAATTGGCGGCGTTGGTCGAGAATTGTTTTAGGGCTTCGTAGCTCAAGGCCTTTTTGAGGGATTCGCCATATTGATCGGTCGGAATATGGCGCACCACGATGCACATGTCGCTGTTGGCTCGCTGGGCTTGCAGCGGTTCACGGACGCCACAGTAGGAACATTCGAGGTTGACCCAATACTCCACCAGGTCGCCCTGGAAGTCTTTAATAGGCCGCCCGTCCAGGCATTGCCGGTCGGTCAGAGCTTCGCCGGGGTTGTAGGGAAGAGCCAGGTCTTTGCGGACCTGTGCCTTGACGCCCGCTTCCACCGCCACCCGATCCGACATGGGCGTTCCGGCGTGGGCCGAAGCGTTCGCCATCAGAACAGTCAAAATTGCCAGAGCCACTATCAGTGCATTACGCTGCATCGGCATACGAAACCTCCTGCCCCAACTGGAGCAATTGCGGCACACGAAGNTGTGCCATTTTGAGTGAAGGGTTGGCGTAGAACATATCTCCCCGGACAATCTGGCCGGAAAAGATGAAATGGGCTTCGCCCTCGATTTGTTCCTGAAGGTCGCGCAAATCCACGCGATCTTCTTTTTCTACAGTGGTATTCATGGTGTCTGCGTAGGTGGAACCAGACTTGTCGTTGACCGAAAAGCCGGAACTGCGCACCACGGTGTTTTGCCCGGCCTGGCCGCGTATAAGTTCCCATGTCTTTTCGGCATCCTGTAGCTTCATGAAGGCTTTAATACTTGTATTAGCTACCATTTGCTGTGCGCCTTTCTTATCCGCTTCCAGAATGCCCGCGTAATCTTGACTGGCCACAATGGCGGCAATCCCAAGCCCACGGCCTTGAGTGAGCACTACCTCAAAGCCCGGCGTTACGATGGCTGCGTATTCGTCTACAATGCACAAGTACGGCCCAATACCTATGGTGTCCGTGGGCAAGGCTTCCAGTGTGTCGGCGGCATCGCCTTCAATCTGTGCGCCGAGGCCCACGGCACAGGCATTGCGTATGGCCGACAAGCTGATCTTACCGAGACTCGCAAGCTCTTGAGGGGCTTTTTCCAGAGAGGGCAACAATACTACGAGGATTCTTCTTTGAAGAATGGCGTCAGCGAAATCCACTTCGCCGTCTTCCGCACCGTAGATGTGGCTGTAGGTATCTGTCAGGCTGGACAGTGCCTTGCCGAAGTAGGATTGTGCGTAGCCGAACTGCTCCGCAAAGGACGGGGGCTGATCCTTCAACTCCCGCCCGGCAATCCAGCCGGAGGTGCCCAGAGCCGCCTTGATGGAGGCACTGGATTCCTCATCCAACTCTGGGTGCAGGGCCAGCTCCACACATTTTTCCAAAGCCAAGGCATCCCGGATCACGCTGGTGGAGAGCTTCAGAAAGCCCTTGTCTCGCAAATCCACCAGGGCGTACATGACGCCGGAAATGAGAGCCTGGGCCTTGTCTGCAAAGATGCTGTTGGCTCCATCAGACGCGGGCATGAGCGACACTAAGAGCTGCGTGAGGGCTTCGGCACTGCCGAAGGTAAAGGGATTGTTTGTATTGGAAAGGCGGCGCGGCGATTTGCCCTTCACCTTGCCGGATGTTCCGTAGTTGAGTACGCGGAAATCGTCATCGCGCCCTAAAAACCGTGCCATCTGCCAAATCTGCACGGCCAACTTAGGCGAAGCCTTGGGGTCGATGTAGAAAAGGCCGCTGCCAGTGGCGAGGGAGTTGTAGGCAAGAGATACCAAGGTCTCCGTCTTGCCGGAGCCGGTGGTGCCGAAAAGCAGCATGTGAGTCAGAATATCTTTGGCTTTCAGCCACAATTCTTTGCCATTCAGGGCGTTTCCCAAAAAGAACAGTCCTTCTGGTTTAGCGTAACCGCGCCTGCCTGGCAGGGGGTCGCCCTTGTCCTTGCCGCANAGGCCCAGAGGCATTCGGAAGGGAAGNCGNTCACTGCTCACACATACACAGCGCAGTACAAAAAAGAACAGGCCCAGCACAAAGAGCGGCGTTGCCGCCACGGGAAAGGCAAACAGACACACCCCCGCCCCGAACGTGCCGCTGGTCTGCACCGTGCCGTTTTTAAGAGCGTCCACCAACTGATGCACTGGTGAGCGTACATCTCGCAGCAGTGCTTTGCGCTCTTGTGCCTCTCTGTCTTCCAGGCCGCGAATTTTTCGGTCGCTCATGNCAACACCTCAGCAAAGTTCATTTTTCAAAGAATCATCTTCATTGGCGTCATACTCTTCCAGAAGCACTTCTGCCGGAGCAAACGTCATGCTGTCGTCCAGGTTCAGGCCCGACGACTCGAACAGGCGCGGCATATCTGAAAGCCAGCCCTGTGCGGCCAAATTGTCGCGTAAACGTGACACCGCATGGTCAAGGNGAGGTTCAAAAAGCGTTTTGCCAGCTCGCTCTTCCGCTGCNTAATGCGCCCAGGCTGCAAAGCCTTCCGCCCAGGCAGCGCGGCCCCCGCATTGATTGAGTGCGTACCAGAGTGGGCGATCCAAAGGCCGCAGCCAGAGGAACTGTGAGGAGGCCAGCACTCCCTTGCGCCGGGCCAGGGTCAGCAAGGCCATAAACCAAGGCAGTTCAAAGGCTGCATGGCGTATCAAAAGTGGCTCAACCAACAGCCCTTGGTGTTTTTGTGCGATTGTATCCAGGGAACGCTGAAATCTGGGNTTTTCCAGCACTGGGCAGATGGGTTTTTCGACTTCTCGATAGGAGGTGGCCACGGTATCCAGAATATTCAGGCAGTCTTTTTTCCTTCCCGCAGCGTAAGCCAGAAAGGCGCAGGCCAGCGCCTTGCGTTCGGCGGCAAGGCCTAGGATGCAGGAAAATGCCCCGCCAAGTTGCTCGCGCAACACGGCAGCAGCCTTTGCTTCATCCAGATAGGCATTGCCGTATGCTGGCAGTTCGACATGCGCGAGGCCTCGCCGCAGAGCTTCATCCACACTGAAGGGTTGCCCGTCCTTGTTCAGCAAAAGCCCGTGCTCCAGGGCGAACTGCACAGGGCTGCGGGCAATGCGCCAGGGGCCGGAGTCATACGATTCCGGCGAAAGCAGGGCATTGCCGCGCCCCACCACAGGCCGCAGGCAGGCAAAGGATTCGGCATTGTGCCTGAGCAAACTGTCCATGTTCAAACGCCGTATCAGCCCAGACGTTCTGCTCATGAAGAGACACATCCCGCCGAGTGCCACCAGTATCAGTGCATAGGGCCACCGAACCCACTTGCCGCTGTAGCGCACCACGTTCATGACCTGCTCCCAGGAGAGCTCGGCGGGGTCAGCCTGCGTAATCAATTCCCAAGCCTTGTCTGCTTCTTCAGAAAACGGCGTAAAGGCCACGATTTGCGCCTTTGCCAGTTNCAGCAATCCACCGTTGATTTTCCCCGCCCGTGCCACATACCAGGCAGGCACCAGCAACAGAATGGCGATCATCAGNCAGACCAGCAAAAACATGGTGTTGCCGCTGTCTTCGTGNTGGTTTTTCATNNGGCACCTCCCGCTTTTGCCANNAGGNCNNNCANCCCTGTGCGNTCCANCCGGGCCAGATGTTTTCTGACCCGNCCCAGGTAGGCGTCACGGAAGTGCGGNGTACGGGAATGGTACGCGCCCACNGCATCCCAAATATTGCGGGTACGGTCATACTCCTTNCGCAGAATCCATGCCGCNGCATGGGCATTGACGCAGCCGTCACGCAGTACCGCTTCAGGCGAAAAGCCCGCCTGCTGAAGTTCGTTGACGTGACAGGTGTTCACCTGGAAGCCGCCTAAATCCCACGTTCCGTTGGTATTGCTGAGAGCTTCGCCTGTCTTGCCACCTTCTGTAGCCAAAATGCCCACCAGCGCGGCCAGGGGTAGACTGTAAACATCAGCCGCTTCCACCACGCACTCCCAGGATAAAGCGCGGGTGGGTGGAACTGCGATCCTGTCCCGACCAGAGGCAAGGGCCATAGCGGGCAAAAGGCAGAGCCACATAGCGATATATAAATATATTTTTCTATGAAACATATGTTTATAGCTCGCTATCATTTCAGTTTGCGAATCAGCGAACCAGCCACATCGCTGCCGCTGCCGGAGACCTGAAAGGGATTGTTTTTGCCAATGGCAGTCACGCTGGAACGGGCTTCGCTCAAAACCTCGTTCATCTTGCTCTGGATCATGGAATCCACCTGACGGCACATGCCGTTGATGATGGAATCCATACTGGGAATAGTCACACCAAGGGAAAAAGCGTCTCCAATGCTGGCGATACTGCCCAGGCAGTTGGAAAGCGGCCCTCGATCCTCTTCAGGGTCGGGCATTGTGGTGTTATGGGTTTCCTTCACGCGGGTATTACGTTCCTTCATGGCACCAGTGGCCGCGTTCTGGGTATCGTCGCACGGGGATGCGAGACAGGGAGCCGCTATAAACATGAGCATGAGGGTCAACAGCAGAGTTTTCATTTCTTGCCCCCCTTTTGGGCATTGAAGTTGGGCCTGCCGTCTTCCCCTACCTGATAGAGCTTCTTGCAGCCGGGATAGCCGGAGCAGCCGAAGAACGGGCCTTTGGCACTCTCACGGTGCACCAAAGGCTTTCCGCAGGTGCATTTGAACTTGGTGGGTTCGGGCTTTTTACGGGCTTCGCCGGGTTTGCCGTCCACATTGGGGTAGCTGGCGTTGCAGGCACGGTCGGAGCAGGAAAAGAAGTCATATTCGCCGGAGCCGTCGCGGCGTTGCCCCTTCATACGCACAAGAGGCTTGCCGCAGGCATCGCAGACAAATTCTGTAACTTCTGGGGCCTTGCGCTCCTGCTGGGGATACTTGGCCGTGAAGCCGCCAACTTCCTGTTGAAGCTGCTCATAGGCCATTTCCATGACTTCCCTGTAGGAAGCCGCGCCTCCGGCAATGGCGTCCAGATTGTCCTCCATCCCTCTGGTGAACTCGTAATCCAGAAAGGAGAATGCCCCAGTGAGCAAGTCCACCACCTGTTCCCCCACGGGCGTGGGCACGAGCTGTCTTTTTTCGACGCGGACATATTCACGCTTGAGAATGGTATCCACAATGGCCGCGAAGGTTGCTGGGCGACCTATGCCTCGGTTTTCCAGTTCACGAACCAGGCTCGCTTCCGAAAAGCGCGTGGGCGGTTTGGTCTTTTTGGTCAACACCTTGCCGCTGGCGGGAGAAACGCTTGTGCCCTGGCTCAACATGGGCACAGGGTTTTCCGGTTCGTCACCTTCATCGTCCCGTTCATCCAATGTTGCCGCGTCGGTCGCGAGCAAGACCTTCCAGCCGGGGTCACGCAAGACCCGCCCCCTGGCCTCAAAGACGGCTTCTTTGCCGTCTAGGGCCGCAGCAAGACGAAGAGTGCGCACGTCATACACGGCATCCGCCAGTTGCGAGGCCAGAGTCCGCAGGCGGATGAGGCGGTACAGGGCCTGTTCGTCCGGGGTATCTCCGGCCTCTTCTACTTCCGGATGCGTAGGGCGCACAGCTTCGTGCGCTTCCTGAGCGCCTTCCTTGGATTTCCAGATACGGGGCTTGTCCACCAGGGGCCAGCCGTGCGCCTGGCAAAAAGCAAGAATCTCCGCCACAGCTTCTGCCGACAGATTGGGCGAATCCGTGCGCATGTAGGTTATGTGCCCAGCCTCATAAAGTCGTTGAGCCAGTTGCATGGTTTGTTTGGGGGTGAACTTGAGGGCGTTGGAAGCCGCCTGCTGCAAGCTCGATGTGGTGAAGGGCGCGGGTGGGGCCGTATGGCTTTCGGATTCCATGCAATCTTTCACAGTAAGAGCAGGCAAGGCCGCAACACGGTCAGCCAAAGCAGTATCCAGCAGATATTCTTGGCCAGCCTGCAACCAGGGCTTGGTAAGCCAAATGGCACTCCAGCCTCCGGCAAACGCCAGTTCCGCGCCGTAGTGGGTCACGGACACAAAGCCCTTGATAGCTCGTTCGCGCTCTACCACTAGCCGCACAGCCGGGCTTTGCACCCGCCCGGCAGACAGGCGTGTGCCAGCGGCACGGGAAAGCGGCCCACTGACCAAATACCCGCAAAAGCGGTCGAGAACGCGCCGGGCTTCCTGTGCCGCCACCAGTGCCATGTCCAGAGGGCGTGGGGCTTTCAGTGCCGCCTGTATGGCTGAGGCCGTGATTTCGCTGTAGGTGACACGCTTTGGATTTTTTAGGCGCAGGGCATCGGTAACATGCCAGGCAATGGCCTCGCCTTCGCGGTCAGGGTCGGTAGCGAGGTACACCGCACCTGCATCCTTGACCAGGGCTGCCAGCCTTTTGAGCACGTCTTTGCCGCGCTCCGTGGGAGTATACGCAGGGGTGAAGTCCGGCAGGGCAATGCCCAACTCGCGCTCCGGCAAATCGCGCACATGGCCAACGGACGCGGCCACCTTCCAATCGACTCCCAAAATTGCCTGTACTTTTTTGACCTTGCCGGGTGATTCCAAAATGAGCAGATTCATAGTCACATCCTCATGCGTGTTGCGGGTGCTTCCGTCCCGGTGGGAGCCAGAGCGGCCCGATTCTTTTCGTCAAGTTCCATGCTCAAAGTGCTGGAAAAGGAGGCACACACATCCGCCAGAGAGCGGGCAGCGTCACTGTCCTGTTTGAGCACCTTGATGAGAAAGTCAGGGTTTTGAAGCAGAATGCGGGCCTTGACCACATCCGCGTCCGCATCCTGAAATGCCTGAGCTGATGCCGCAGAGGATATTGGCGCGGGTCTGGGCATAGGATCGTCCGTACTTCTAGCTGCCGCAGCTTCCGCCAAAGCCTCTACAGGCGTGGCCATGTGCGCCCCAGTTACGGCATCACGCTGGGCTTGCTCTTCAATCAGTGCGGCCCAAGTTTCGTTACGCGGGAACCATGCCGCCCTTGGCTGCTCACCCATTTCAAACTGGTGCATGATGGTCAGCACCTTGGCCGCTTCTGCTGCCGCCTGAAACACGCCCTTGGCATCTCCCCCGGAAAATTTCTGGTTCCAGTGATTGATGTAGGCGGCGGAATTGCTTGCGGGCATGGGCAGGTCGAACTTTGCCCCGGCCAGCATGGAGAACATTTCCGCCCGCATTTCCTCAAAGGCGAAATTCTTGATGTTGTGGGTCTGCTTTTCCTTGCGGTTCTCCCGCTTAGCGTGGCCTGTGGCATGATAGGTTTCATGCAGCTTGGTGGCGTAATATTCTTCGTGTATGGTGAAGCGCTCAGGGAAAGGCATCTTCACTGTGTCGGCTGCGGGTTCATAGAGGGCATCACCGCCGTGATGTTCCACCGGAATACCTGTGCAGGCGATGAAGCGTTCCACAAAATCGTTGCGCTCAACCGTTGTCATGGTGTGGGCTTGCTGCTCTTTCTGCGGAAATCCCTCTATTTGGGCGGCATTAAAGACTGTGAACGGATAAAACAGCGTCATGCGCTGCACATCTGGTATTTCCAACCCTTGTTCCGTTTGGGCAGCAAACTCTTTGAGCTGCTTGTCGGTGAGGTATTGCCACTTGCCGTCCTCGCCCACGATGAAGGCAATTTCTTCGGGCCGCAGGAGCTTGACGCCCTTCGCCCCTTTTTTGATCTTCATGTCGCGAGCTGGGTGATCCCCCTGAAACTGCTGAAATTGCTTGAACGTCATCCATCTGTCGTCCGAAAAGCCGTTGACGATGCTGGTGAGCATAAGCTTGACCATATTTGCCCCGCCGTACTCGCGCCCCGTGGTGGCGCAAAAGGGCATTCCCATCGGGCTGTCAGCCGTCCAGGGCTTTTGCCACTTGCCTGCCGTTTCGGCGAGGGCCAGCATGTTTTCGGCAACAGAGTTGACGAACTCTTCCTGTACCTCACGGCTGATCTGGAAGCGGTTTTTCTTTTCCGCAGATCGTTCCTGACTCATACAGCCTCCTGCACAGACACGATGACGGTATCCGGTTCTTCATGGGGAGAAAGAAAGCCCGCAGTAAGGGCGTCTTCCCGGCTCATGAGAAAGGCTCCGGCGTCCAACTGCCGCTCGATGTCATCAGGCGAAAGCATGATATGTTCTTTCGCCTGACTGCGTACCGGTGCATCAAAAAGGCCGTAGCTGTTGCGGTTTTCGGTATTCATGCAAACCTCCATAGAAATATATTTTTATATATTGCATAGAAAACTATGCCCGTGCATGAGATGGATTTTGCGTTCTGCGACGTTTGACGCAGACAGAGCGCAAAAGACGCTCATGCGCTACCAGCGGCAGCGTTGCCGCCATTGCACCTCGTTCTGCGTGGTCTCCCGCCGCCTGCCCATGAAGGCCACACGCAAAGCGCGAAAGCAGGCCAGTGGCGTCATACCCGTGCGTTGCACCAGATACAGGGCAACAATGGCCCCCCCGGCAACGGCAGCCGTCCACCATGCCCAATGGAACAGCCACAGGCCCAGCGGAAACACCGCACGGGCATCCAGAATGAAGATTTTTGGGGTNATGGCGGTATCCCGCCAGAGTACGTCCTGTATCATTGTTCCTCCTTAGTTATTGGCTGTGATGTTTTGCGCTCCGCCATGATTGCTTGAGTGTTTTCTTTGGTGATTTTTCCCGCGTCATAGGCCGCTTGAGCCGCGTCTTGCATCCGTTGGCCGTATTTGATGAGCAGGGTTTCGCATGTCTGGATCAGTCGCTCTGGCGGTGTATCCAAAAGCACTTCTCGAATTTCTGGCGTGAAGGCCAAAAACTCGCGCAGGGCAACGCGCCCTTTGCCGCCAAGCATGGGCACAAGGCGTTGATTGACCACCAATCGTAGGCTGGAGAGCAGCGTCACCGTGACTTGCAGGCGTTCTTCCACGGGGAACACATTGATGATGCGTGAAAGGGTTTCGGGCACAGAACGGGTATGCACCGTGGAATATGCGGCAACGCCTGTTTCCACACTTTCAATCATGCCGCGCAGGGTTTCCGCGTCACGGCTCTCACCGATGAGCACTACGTTGGGTGCTGTGCGGGTAGAATTACGCACAGCCCGGATGAAGGATTGCAGATGCTCAGGAATAGTGCTTTGCGAGACTGGCCCGCCCTGGTTGGGGATGCTTAACAGGTCAAATTCAATGGGGGATTCATAGGTAGCCACGTTGCGGCCTCCTTTTTCAATGATGTGCCGCAAAATGGCGGCAAGCAGCGTGGTCTTGCCTGACCCCATGACGCCCGTGACCAGCACGAGGCCGTTTTCCGGGGTAGCGTGATCCAGAATGTTTTGTTCAACGCCCAAATCTTCCAGCCGAGGGGGCATGGAAGGAATGGTGCGAAAAACGATTTTGACGCCGGTGGAATATCCGTCAGCCACCGCGCCCGCATTGCCACGAAAGCGGCGGCGTACTCCTCTTGTTTCTTCTATCTGGTGGGCGAAGTCGTAATCGTCCTGGCTGGACTTGATATAGGCCGCCACGGAATTGTTGCGCGTAAGCCGCTCCAATCCTGCCAGCAGCTCGTCTGTGGTGATGGGGCGCGTGGTGATACGCTGCCACACCCCGTCTTTACGCACCCATACCGGCTGGCCGGAGCAAAGCTGTATGTCCGACATGCCACTGCCGGTCGCCCAAAGCAGCATGTCGTTGAGATTGTCCGTCTCCCAGCGAATGCGCGGTTCACGCGGGTACATTTCAACGGTTTCAAACACGGTTCACTTCCTCTTGCCAGTGTGTGCGGGAACGGTTTGCACTGGAATGAAGGACGAAGGCGCGGTGATGCGGTAGACCTTCTGCCCGATGTGCAGCTTGTTGCCGCCGTCCGTGGTCTTGCTGCCCAGCTCTGCGGAGGCCGTGTTGACCCGGCTCAAGAGATGCTGGGCCGTGAGCAGGTGGTATAGCATCACACCGCGATAGATGCGCACCATGCGGGACACATTGTCGGCATAAAGATGATCTGCTTCTGTCAGCCCCTGTGCCCAGGCTTTGCGCACGGCAGCCCGCCAGATGAGACGCTCTTTATCGTTCTTTGGCATGACGGCGGGATTGGGCTTTTCTGGCTCAGGGAAACCGTCCGTCATAAGGAACTCGCGCCAGGTAGGCGCGGCAGCCACATAGCGGGCAGGCGCAAGCAGCTCATACGAGGTAAGCGCGGCGGTGGCGGTCTCGTCTGATTCAATGCGCATGGAAGCCCCGGCCCGCGTGAGCACAGGCGGCAAAATCAGGGCATCCCCCTGCGTCATCAGGAGTGGGCCAAAGTTGAAGGCAGTGTCCATAATCGAACTGTGCAGTTCGGTGGCTGCCACAAGTTGCTTGTAGCGATACGTCATCGCCGTCTGGAAGGTGACAAGTTGGGCCGCTTCCTTAATGGCCGCAGGCCGCATGAGGCTGACGGCGGTTTCGTTCTTCGCTGCCCCCTTCATTTCAAGAAGTGCGGCCAGCTCTTCCGGTTCACCACGGCGAGGACTGCCGGCAGCATCGTCAGGCAGATGGACTGTGAGGGGCTGGCCCTCCTCACTTTTCACGGGAGCGACTGGCGGTGCAGGTTTTTCAGTGGTTGCAGCCACATTCGTCAGCGGCGGCATGGGCACCAGGGGCGCTGGTTCCTGAACATCATTTTTGACGGCGCATCCGCCAAGACACATCAGGAGCACTGCCAGCGTACAGAGTGAACGGTTCATGATTGCCCCCCGGTGCTGACTGTGCGGGCTAGGGTTATGACCCGGCCAATGGGGTCAACGCGCAGCACAGCCTGCGGCTGCACCTGCCAGGCAATGTCTTCCAGCAGCACATGGGCCGGACGATTCAAGCCGCGCACCACCACAGTCAGTATTTGCGCCGAGGGCTTGCCCGCTTCTTGATAGCGATAGCCAAGTTGCAGGCAGATTTCTTTGACAGCTCCTTCAGCCGGGCCAGTCCACGAGATGGACACCGGCTGGCTGAGGCTGGGATCAGCGGGCGGCAAAAGTGGCTGTAAGCCCTGCCCGCGCAGTTTTGCCAGCATGGCAAGTTCACCGTGGGCAATCTGGGCCGCATCACCCAGGGTGACGGTCACAAAGTCAGCCGGATTTGTGGGGTCTTGTGTGGGCTTCTTTCCCGCACAACCCGCCAGGACAAAACAACAGATGATAAACGCGCATCTTCGCAGCATGAGAAAACTCCTTATGTGTTTGTAGATTTATAGAAATATATTTTTATATATTTCTATTTTTATAGTTGAGTATATATTTATATAATGCTATGGGTTTTCTGGACAGCATCACCAAGGAGAACCTATGAGTAGCATCGTCATCGCCAACAAAAAGGGCGGCGTGGGCAAAACCACCACGGCGCAGAATCTGGCAGCAGCCCTTGCCGCCCACGGCAAAAAAGTGCTGGCCGTGGATATGGACGCTCAGGCCAATCTGACCCGCGCCTGGGGAGTGCCCCATGACGGCAAAAGCGTTCTGGACGTGCTCAGGAGCAAGGCCACATGGCAGGAGATTGCCGTGCCGGTGGAAAAGGGGGCGGGTTGTGTCTTGCTTGCGCCAGCCAGCCGTCAGCTTGCGGCTATGCCGGAGGTTTTTGCTCAGGAGATCGGTAAGGAACTCTTGCTGAAAGAAGCGTTGGAGGCGGTGCAAGGCACTTTTGACGTGATCATCATTGACAGCCCGCCCTCGCTGGACTTGCTGGCCATCAACACCTATGCGGCGGCAGACGCCGTGGTCATTCCGGTGCAGACGGAGTTCCATTCCCTGGAAGGCCTCGCCCTCATGCAAGACGACCTGGAGCGGGTGCGCCGCCGCCTCAATCCTAATCTGGCGGTGCTTGGCATCGTCCCCACCTTCGTTGACCGCAGAAAGCGGCTGTGCCGTGACGTGCTGGATGTGCTCACCGAAAAACACGCGACTGACCTCACCCAGAGCGTCATCCGTGACAACGTGACCTTGGCCGAAGCCCCAAGCCACGGCCAGAGCATCTTTGCCTATGATGCCAAGTCGTATGGGGCGCAAGACTATGCCGCCCTTGGAGCAGAAATAGTAACCAGACTGGAGGCCCGTTATGGCGCGTAAGAAAGGCGGATTGGGGCAAGCTGCCCCCGTGGAACCGCAGGAAGATTTGCTCGACACTGTGTTCGGTGCGCCAAAGTCTGAACAGAAATCCACACTAAAGACAGACACACCCCCGCCCGCCGCAACGGGCAAAGACAAAGATGCCCCCAAAGGCAAGGAAAACCGCGTGGGCAAATATTTTCTCATCGACCGCGACCTGGCCAAGGCCATGAAGCTCTTTGCCGTACAGAATGACATGAAAGAAATCGCTGTCATTGAAGCCTCCCTACGCGCCTTTTTGGGCAAGGCCGACAACTGAGCACAGCCAGTTAAGGAAGGACTGAAAGCGGCGGCGGGAAAGCACGGATAGACGCCAGCAGGTGGTACACAACCCAAGGCAACAGGGCACCACTATCAGCACCACGGCGAGCCATACAATTGTGCTATGGCTCACCATCAGTGCAGCGGAACAACCCAGCAATGGCAGCGCAAAGATCGGAAGCCGCAAGCGCATTTCCGCCAGCACATAGGGAATGTGCGTGGCGTCTTCAATGCCCCAGGCCTGAAGCACACGTGCAAAGTCTTTTTCCATCGCGTCTTGTTCCTCTGGGGCGCGGTTGGCCTTGAAATGTTGCAGGCGGTTCCGCAAATCTCCGCGCAATGCTGCCAAATGGGTGCTTGTGGGCTGTATCCGTGCCCTGAGAGCTTCTTTTGTTTTTTCAAGCATGGCTAACTCCTGAAATTATGCTCAGACAGGTTGTCTTTTGGGCCTGCCGCCCCGGTATTGCCGCCTCGGATGGTGCTACGCAGACCCTTCGCGCCTTCAGCCCCTGACGAAACCGCATTGGTAGACCCCACAAACACGCCTTTGACGCCGCTTTGGTCTTCCTTTTCCCCAAGAGAATGGAATTGTTGGCCGATCCAGTTGGTCACATGCTCCGGCAGGTAGTGAATGAGGCTGAAGAACTTGTTGGCCGTCATAATCACCACGATGCCCAGAATCACGAGCATGGATATGGTGCCGGTAAGACCAATCACCTTGGCTTGCGAGGTTCCGGCAATGAACATTTCAAAGCTGGCTCCGATGAGCCGCCCCAGCACATTCATGAGGATGACCGCGCAGAAGAACCCGGCCACCATGAGCGGCGGGCGTATAACGATGCCGAGCAAGAGCAGATAGCCGCGCCTGCCGTGCTGCCCGGCTGCCCCATCCCCTTCGGGCAGGGCATGGGCGCACAGCCACAGCGGAGCGGCCACAAGCGATTCCACAATGAGGATCACCCAGCCGGTGAGCGCGGAAACCCAGCGAATAAAAGGAATGGCCGGAAGGTAGTAGGCCAGGGCTAGGCCGTAGAGCAGCAGGGGCAGAAAGACGGAAAACAGGACAAAGGCGATATATTTGTCCAGATTGGGAATAGCACTGCCAATGAAGGGAATGGCTTTGCCCATTGCGTGTGTGACATCAAGAACACCCAACGCAGCAGCCAGGCCCCAGGCCGTGCCGATGAGATAATCCCCCACGTTGGAGACAGCCATAATGGGATCGTTGCTGGAGAGCTTTTCCACCGCAATGGGCAGAATGTTGGCACTTACCAGGCTGTTCAACGTAGAACGCAGCCAGTTGCCCACATCACCGAGTGCCCGCGTTTCGTCCGTCACCGCAGGGTGCGCCGTGGTGTCGGAAATGCCGCGCCGCGTGGCATAGGCCGTCTTAATGTAATTGGCCACCCGTTCTTTGACCGCTTCATAATCCTGCAAGCCAAAGTTCATGGCGTAGAGTTCGGATGCCGTGTATTCACGCGGCGCATACGAAATGCCGGAATACATAGCTTCGCGCACTTCCTGATTGATCCAGGCGATAGACCAGTAGGATGAACCAGCAATAAACCAGCCGTACTGTTTGGAAATGTCCTGAAAGTCTTGCAGCTTGCTTTTGAGCTGGCCCTGCTTGGCATAGCTTTGCAGAGAAGAAAGGATGGTCGCGTTTATGCTGTTGGCAGCCGAGTGCAAAGCCAGCGGGTCAATGGCGTCAGCAGGAGTATCAGGATTGGCAAGCTGGCTAGCCACCGAAGAGAGCGACGACACCGCCGTGCCCACGGCATTGACCTTGCCCCGGCACAGCGCGTCACCCTCGTCCACGCATTCCACCATGATGGTGCCGGAATTACCGTTGAACGAAAAACGGTATTCGCCGCCTGATCGAATCCAATTACCGCTGTAGTTCCATTTTCCCCCAGGAGAAATGCCGAGGCCTCGTCGCTCGTTAAGGTAGTATTGCAAGGTCAAGGATTCCAGCGAACCATTGGCAATGGCGGCATAATGGGTCACATTCTGGTCAGGAGCCTAGACAAGATTACTATAGTTATCTATTCAAAATAGTTGGATAAATAACTATTTCTCTAGATATATACCCCGCAACTTACCCCGAAAACAGCCGGATGGTAAAAATAGTTCTTGGGTGAGCTTGGACGTTATCCAGAAAGGATTTGCACTTTATTTGATACGCGCTAACCAGCGGATTAAAAAAGGCCATACGATGTGTATGGCCTTTGGTAAACAATGAATGGGAATGACACCCAAACTTATTCTATTCGGCTAGATAGTGCAACGTCATCCCGCTTTTGGAGTATCCGAGGCAGTGCTTGTCAAAACTCACAACGCATGATGGGGGTGAGCAAGGCTTTGCCAAAAGCAGGTGGAACAGCATTGCCAACAACGCGGTAGCAATCGATAAGGCTGCCTTGCGGTGCAATATGGTCTGGAAGGCCTTGCAAACGCACACATTCCTTCCATGAAAGCCTTCTGTTAAAGTCGCCATTCAGCTGCCATGTATCCTTTGTGACAAACGACATAGGATTTCCATGCGGATGCAGTGGTACATGTGCAGCATTTGCGACTATTGTAAAGCTCTGTTCATCCCAGCCGCGTTTTCTATTACGAGTAAGATAGTGACCATGAAATTTTTGGTCATAGAATTCCCCTGTAGGCCATAAAGTCATATCGCCAATCGCATCGCGTAGCGTTGCATAAGGATACGCAGCCTTGGGGCCATGCGTTGGGGGAAGAAATTCATATTGAAATTCGCATGCCACATCATTGCGTACACCAACAATAAACACACGCTGGCGTGCCTGTGGCAGGCCGTAGTCTTGTGCGCGTAACATCTTGTGGTGGACTGTGTAGCCTGCCGCTTCAAACCCTTCAATCTGCTGCTTGAAAAACCAGCCTTCGTTTGCCGACACCATGCCACGCACGTTTTCAACAAAAAAATATTTTGGCCTGGACTGACCAAGAACCCGTAAAAATTCCAGATAAAGAAAGTTGCCCTTTATGCAAAGCAGGTCGCGTTCTGTCCGTTCTTTCCATCGACGCCGCGCGGCTATGCTGAAGCCTGTACACGGATAACAGCCCACAAGCACGTCAGCCTTGGGGAAGAAGCGTACGTCACGTACGTCCCCATGATGGAAGTCTACATTTGGAAAGATGGAGCGATACGCCGAGCCTGCGACAGGGTCTATGTCGTTGGCCCACAAGAACTCGACACCCGCTTGCGCGGCACCAAAGTCAAAGCCCCCGCAGCCGGAAAAAAGAGATATGGCGGTAAGTGTTCCCATGAGCATACGTTAGCTAAAAATTCTGAGTATGGCCAGAAAAATTATGCACCAGCAAAAATGCTTTCAATCATGCTATATGTTTTAAGAGATTCAAGGCGAAAGTCAGCGCTTTGCGCCAGCAAACGGAGAACTCGGGCACGATCTACAAAAACGCTATTCACGTCAGATGGGCTAGGCCACTCATTGCGGGCATTCCGGTAGCACTGGGGAGTAACCATGCAGCCTATGGCGGAAAGGCCTCTAAGCTTCCGCTCCCATCTAGATGGGTAGGCAGAATATTGTTTGGAGAACATGGCCTTTTCGTCTTTTGTACAGCCTACTTGAGCCAAAAAAACTGGCGTATGTGGTGCTTCGTCATTAAACGGATACCATGCCACGACATCAAGCCCCGCGTCACCCGACGAACTTTCAATGCGGCGCAGCTCCTCTTCCTCAATGAGCAGGGGAAGCCCCACGTCCTGGGCGAATGTCTCAATTTTTTTGCGTGGGGTGCCCTCATACCCTTCAAGATTCTCGCAAGAAGCTGTGCCAAAAATCCTACATGTCCAGTGTGGAAAAAATTCTCGCAGCGCAAAGGCTGCTGTAATTTCAAAATCCTTAGTAAATTGCTGGATGTCTTCCCTTGATAAATAACATACATTTGCCGCGAGCAATAAAAAAACGTATGTTTTGCGCTTCATGTCGTGTGCAGCCTTCAACCGAATGTACCCTCGTTCAATTTCAAAAGGATAACTGTCGCCAAAGAGCTGCACTCTGGCATTCAGATGATTTTGGACATCGGTATGCAACAAGGTAATATGGTCTTTTTTTTCGGCCTGATTGAGTTCTGTTAAGTCGCTTTGTGAGTCGTGTTGGTATATGCCGCCAACACCTTCATCGCCACCGAGCTGCTCGTCAAGGCTGTCTTCCAGCGGAATTTCCCTATCCGGGCTTTGTAAACAGTTGAGTTCAACAAGGTCTGCATGACGATGCATGTCGATTCTGCGCAACTTTGCAGAGTCAAGTTGGATGGTATCCAAATAGTTAGATGTCGGCATTGCCAGCGTCCTGTACGGCTCTGTAAATTTTTCTTGCCAATTTTGCTACATCTTCTGCCTCGCGAATATCGTCCTCAACAAATTTTTCTACCTTTGAGACAAGCCTGTCGGCCTCGTTAAGTTTAAGAAAGGCCTCCTGCAAAAAAGTGCGGAAGTCGGTTAAAGCTTCACCGGAATACTCCGCCGCTATTTCAAGTGGTGCACCAGATGCTAGTTTGCTCAAGGCCACCGGATTGCCGACAACGCTGTTAAGCCGCTTTAAGTCTCTGGACTCGCCGATGACTTTTTCCCTGCCGCAAACCCACTCCAAAACTTGTTTTGTGCAAGCGGGTACAATGGGTTGACTGTCCCAATCGATTGAGGAGTCAAGTCCAATATATTTTGCAATGTTTTCATACGATAAAGCCGTATGCAGTACTGAAAAATTGTCATCAAGCCTGTCATCAAGGAAAGTGCTTCCCCAAAATGAGTGCTCTTCCGCCTGTTCTACGACAGATAGTGTCACCAAGAGCTTTTGTGCGTAATAGGGCTTGGTGCCTATCATTTTCGCAATGCGCGACATTGTTTGTGCAGTGGAGGACGCATCGATCATGTGGAGGTTAAAAAGCTGTTTTAGGTATTCAGCCTTCTGGCGCGGCCCCCAGGGCTTTGTGCCTGTGATGTGTCGGTAACCCAGATAGTCCAGAATATCTTCACGCCTTGGGTAAATGAAAACGGGAATTTTTTCCCTTAGTGGCTCTGCTGCGTTTTGCGCAACTTCATGCACGGCTTTTGTCCGAAGCCTGGCACGCGAGGGCTGCGCAAGGAGCTTCAAGGCTGCCAGACGGCGGTTCCCTTCAACGACAATAAAGCCAGGGCCGCGAGAATTTTTCGTTACCAACAATGGCTCAGCGCTAGAGTAGCCCGTTGCAGCAATAGACTGCATCAGCTCAAGGAGATCCGCCTCCTTGAGCATCCACTGAAAGATGTCATCTTCACTTGCCGTACGCTTGTTGCTTGGCAAGCGTGGATTGTCAGGGTCAAAATGAAGGTCGTCCAGTAAGATCTCGTCTGGGGTCGGCACTGGTGCGAATTCCTTTGTCATTCTCTCCTCCCTTTGTACGCATGTTGTCTTTTTTGTGACAACAGCATACCATTACTTCACTAATGTATTGGACTTGTATAAGGCGTCCATCAGCCTTCGGTATTAAAGTTTTTCTCCCGCAGTATTCACATCATTCGTACCATTTATCACAGCCGTTTTTGACTGATTGGCATAGCAATATGCACAAAGGTGCATGCAAGTGTTGTAGCGCCCAATGTCTTTACTTGGGGCACAGCCACATGGAGTACGCTGGCCTGTGTCCTTAGCAGTTTCGACGGTGAGTGCTGGCATGGTGGAGATGAGGCTTCCTTGCTTTGCAGGCGCGGCCTTCGCATACACATTTCGCACTTCAGTGCTTGTGGGGCACAGGCGAACCAGCAACTCAGGGTCAACGCATTTATTATGTTCAATGCCGAGGCTATGCAAATCAAGTTGCTCTGCACAGGTGGAGAGGATAAGGGGCACAGGGAGGCTGTTGTTGATTCTGACTATACCTTCGGCTACTTGCTGCATTTCAAAATCATTAGGAGGGCGCAATAATGGGTCAACTCTTTTAAGGTTGTTTTCAGTCTTTTTGTACAGGTCTAAAAAGCTGAAGACGAGCTTTTCAGTGTAGGGAGCAAGCTGTTCTGCAAGGCGTTGCACGCGCTCCAAAACGCTTTCTATCGTTAGCGTACTACCCATAATGATGGGGTCAAAGCGCCAGATAACGCGGTGTTTGCCGATGCGTTCAGATAGCTTCTGAAAGGTGGCAACACGCTGCACCAGTTTTGGGATACGAGGCTCCAGCCCTTCCTGCTCATAGTCATTGAGTGTGTATTGGAAATAATACTGATAGCCCTTGTCTTCTATTTCAGAAAGATGAGGCATCAGTGCCTGGGGATTTTTACTCCAAAAAACAAATACCTTGCATTTTTCAAAGGATACATATTGCTGCTGGTGAGCGTTGAAGGCATTTTCCCACAGGCAATAGCCAGCCCGCAAACGGTTCATGAACCATTTTGCATGGAAGGCCGGAATGTCCGTTGCCCTGCTGGCTGAAATAACCAGTGGAGCAATGGCGGACTTGGGGCCTTGCGAAGTGAGTATTGTTGTTTTAGGCCATTGCATTAGTTTCTTTCCAAGCAATAAACAATAGTGTTGAATAAATTTGTATTAAGAGTGACATGCCAGTTCAAATACTCTTCACATCTACTTTCTTTGCATGTTTCTTCAAAAATGCATAATGATTTTGGATTAGATCCTGCATCAATTGCGTGCTGAGGGTATGAAAAATGTTCAAAAATACTCCAAATATTACTATATTCTCTATCTGTTTTGTAGTTTTTTTGCACACTAATGGTATTAGTTGTATGAAAATCGAATTTATCACAAAATTTTACAATAAAATTTGATGCCTTAGCGTTGTCTGCTAAAGAATTTCTATTGGAAGCAACAATGCAAATCTTATCCTCAAAATCATCTTCGTCCATATTGTCTAAAAAACCAGTAAGCCAATACTCTTCTATTTCCGACAGTGATTTTGGGAAAAATACTATATCGACAAGCGTTTCAATGTCGGCGCTTCCTACATTTTGAATCCCCTTATGAATAAATCTTGTTTCAACATCATCAAAAACGTCTACATTCCAACGAGCAATGTCCACGCCATAGTAAACCAATTCTTTATCTTTAAACTGAGCATACTTTTTCATGGCACAAAAAGCTGAAGCCTTATCAAGGCAAGTCCCACATCCCACAGATAATATACACACATGGCCAGGTATGATGTGCTGGCCTTTAAAGATTTCATCGTATGCTGCTCGATATTCGACAGTATATGCCGCCCCATATCTTAACAGGTACAGGCTACATTGCCCTGCGTCTGTATAGTCCGGGATAAAACCCTTCATGAAGTTGACATTCTTTAAGTCACAAAGCCCATCACCTGACTTGATTTTATTGTCCCTGTAAGCCAATAAAGAATTATAACTTCTATCCAGAAGTGACTCAATATGATCAGGCATTGGATTCAACATGCCGAAGTCGGTAGCAAACTTTTCAAGACTCACCATTAGTGCCTCCTTACACCCCAAAAACCTTCATCACTTCATCGCCCAAATGGTTGATGACCTTCACAGCGATTCTGCCACCCTTGGGTTTATCGAAGGGGCGGGAGGTGTCGCTGTGCAGTGTTTCCCACACGTCTTTGTCGATGTCGGCTTTGAGGGTGGTTTTCAGAGCTTTGTACGGATCATTGGCACCAAGAAAGTAGGCATGACGCACGAAGAAGCTCTCTTCGTTATAGTCGGTATCTACAAACCAGCAGGCAATGCCGTCGGCGCTGTCAGAACGGATTTCGCCGGTATTGGGGTAAAATACATCCACACCGTGGATTTTGACCTGAATCTGGTCTGTTTCTTTACCCAACTTGTCTGCAACGGGGATGATTTCAATGTCCGGCTCGCCAAAGATGACAAAGAGGTTGCCCTTGCCCGTGTTTTTGAGATCAGTGCCCATGTGCAGGTCGGCGTTCATGCGGGCTTTGAGCACGTTGATGCGCCCCAGCTTGTGGAACTCAGAGGCCATAGCCTCATAGTTAAAGGCGCAGGCAATGCACACGTCAAAATCGGCGTCTGCCGCCTCGCGGGCGGCCTGCACCAAGTCTTGTCTGCTTACGGTGCCAAACTCCGGCCCGATGAAGATGCCCGCCCGACGCTCGGTTTCGCCTTCCATATAACGGCCTTCGGCGCAGAGCATTCCGCCGGGCCAAGGGGCAAGGCTGGTGAAGGTGATTTTGTCTTCCTTGTGGGCTTGCTGGACGCCGGACGTTTTCAGGTTGTCCAGAATCATGCTCACAAAATCGCGGCTGTCTTGTCCGGCTTTTTCTGCCAGCGGATCAATGAGGCTGTCGTCGGTGTCCACGCCCAGCACGCGGTGCGGAGAAAGGCTTTCCACGGTGAACGGCCCGGCCACGCGCGTTTTTTTCTTGTCCTCATAGGGTTTGTCGTACAGAAATTCGTAATCGGCCTTGGCGGCAATGGAGGCGTCAATCTCCCGCTGGCGGGCAATGCGGGCTTCCCACCACTGGGCATGTATGATGCCGGCAGAGGTAGGCCATTTTGTATCGACTTCACGCGGGATTTCCCATTCTTCCCACGCAGCACCGCAAGCGGCATTCAAGGCTGCCCGCAAAGGCTCCAGCTTGGCCTGCCATTTGTCGTAAATGACATCAGTTTCAGCATTGTTGGCAATGGATTTGAGGGTAATGTGCGGTACACGCTCATACACAAAGCCCAAGCGGATATTGTTGTAGGTGGCGGTTGTGGCGGGCGGGGTGTTGGTAAGCTGTGATTCTTTCTGCTGCCCTTCGGGGCTGTCGCTCATGAGGTAATAGGGATAACGCGCGCCCATTATGCGGGCACGGGCAAGGGCGAGTGCCACGCGGGAGGTATCAATGGTTATCCAGCGGCGGCCCCACTGTTCAGCAACATAGGCGGTCGTGCCAGAGCCGCAGGTGGGGTCAAGCACCAGATCGCCAGGGTCGGTTGCCATGAGGATGCAGCGCTGGATGACATCCGACAAAGTTTGTACAACGTATAGTTTGTCAGCAGAAAAACCCGACACACCGGTGTCAAGCCAAATTGAATTCAAAGGCTTTACTGCATAATCATCAAAAAAACGTCTATAGCTTACAGTATTTCCACTTCCATAAAGCCTATTAGCCTTTAAAAGGCGTATCATGCCTATCGGATAGTTAGCCTTCCAATGTGTATTTTTTGGTGGCATATAGTTCTTTCCGCATATTGTTAGAGGGGTTTCACATTCAACCCCTCCTTGCCCTGTAGTATTGTCATATCTAAAAACTTTGGCATGTGAAGGCAGACTTGCTATTCCGTCTTGTTGATCACGACTCATGCTAGATATAGACAGATTATTGTACTCTAGCATTCTGTAATTTTTATCTTCAATAAAGCTTTTAGATTCAAATAATGAGTTTACTTTTAGCGCTGATTTTGTTTTTGCGTACCAAAGTATATTATCACCTATACGGCTCAAACCAGTAGTAAAAAAGCCACCAGTTGTTCTATAAACAATTGAAGCAACAAAATTCCCCTCACCAAACACCTCGTCCAGCACAGCCCGCACCCTATGCACATTTTCATCACCAATTTGCACAAAGATACTGCCGCTTTCCGTCAACAAATCCCGCGCTACAATGAAACGATCCCGCAAATAGCTCAAATACGAATGGATGCCGTCCTTCCATGTATCGCGGAAGGCTTTGACCTGCTCCGGTTCGCGGGTGAGATTATCAATTTTGCCGTCCTTCACATCGCGGCTGGTGGTTGACCACTGAAAATTGCTGTTGAACTTTATGCCATAAGGCGGGTCAAGGTAGATACACTGCACTTGCCCGCGCAAGCCTTCGCGCTCGGCTAAACTGGCCATGACTTGCAGGGAATCCCCCAAGATCATGCGGTTGGTCCAATTTTGGTCGTGCTGGTAAAAGTCGGTTTTGTCTGCACCCTCGGCAATGCCGTTGAAATCGCCAAACAGGCTCATCTGCTGCGGGGCCTGTGCCGCTTCTGCTGCCTTGGCTGCGGCGGCTTCGCGCAACAAATCTTCCACCAAGGCCTTGGGGTGTACCTTTTCCTGAATGTACAGGGGTGGGGCCATGATGTTCAGGGCATCGTCACCGTCATACTTGCCGCGCCACACAAGCTGGGGGTCAAGGTCGGGATTGCGCTTCTCGTAGGCAACGCGCACGGGGGCCTGCACCTCCTGCCGCATGACCGACTGCAACTCCGCCGTGGGGATGTTCTTGCGGGTGGCGTCATCGTGGGTAATGGCGGTGATGTCGGTTGCTGCCCTGGGGGATTTCTTAGCCATGCGAAGCCTCTGCATCTGTTGGTGCAATATCGTCAAGCGACATAAGCGTGTAGCGGGGTTTGCCTTGCCCCACTGTGCGGCAAACAAGTTGAATGGACACAGGCTTATATAGCCACTGCTGGTTTAATGTATCTATGTTATCTATGGCCTTATCTATCTTAACGCGGATAAGGTCATGATTGTCAGGCTTAAAATCAAATTCTCTCCTGCTTGGCTGCGCACCACGAGGTTGCCCGGTAAAGCAGATGTTGTCTGTTACGATATTGTCACTCTTCAGTCTTGCACCCGCTTGCTGTGCTTTTTCCACGCTGGAGCAAATGATGTGCCGTGGCCCTATGGCTAGAGAAAATACGGCTTCATCCTGCTGCAACACGTCATAAAATGCCTGAATCTTGCTGAGTGCTCTTTGGTCAATATCCTCAAGGGATTCTGCAAGCTGGTCGTCATCCCCTTCAAGAGACTGGGTTAGGACTCTTTCCAGCATTTCACGGGCTTGGATAATGGGGTTTTCTTTGGGTAACAAGGAACCCTGCACGGGTGTCGCCATAGGTTCAGGAGGTGGCAGTTCCAGTTCAAAGCCAAAAGAACCAAGGGCCGTGCCTGTAATAAGCAGTCTATGCTTATCAAATTCAGGAATATCACCTCTACTACCAAGAGTAATGCCCTTAGCAGTTGCTACAAGTGCAGCATAGGCGTCAGAAATTGTATTTATGACCTTTGTGGCAAAATCTGCATAAATACCGTGTGTTCCACGCACAGGCTTGCCCTTGAAGGTAATCGTCATGGTTTCCGGGGCAGGTTCGGCTTGCATTTGACGCAGTGCTGCTTCCGCTTGTTCCAAACGGTACTCAAAACCGATGCGATCAATGACATTCTCTTCAGGTATGGAAGACAAAAGACGCCTGAGTTCAGTGACTTCAGACTCTAAAAACATTCGTTCTTTATACATCGCTCATGCCCTCCATTTTTTGTGTCAGCAAGAACTGAGCGTCAACATCTTGAGATGAATCAATATCTATTTCGATAAATCCCTTCCAAATGCCATTGCGAGTATGCGACCACATACTGTACCAGTAGACGATTCCTCCACGCACTTCACTTTGCAGAGTATTTCCCAGAAGCTGCGGGAATGCATCCAGGCCAAAGGTGTTTTGCACGCTTTTAGGGTGCAATAAGTCCATATTCTTATGGAAAAAGGACTGTTGTGTTTCACCATTGGGAAGCTCAAAAAAAGTCACAACATCAATGTCTTTTGGGGGTTTTCCTCTTGTAAGTTCTGCATGCTCCACAAAGCTGCCGTCCAGCCATTGGAAGCCTGTCAAAATGCCTGCACTGTGCAGGGCTGCACGATACCGGAGCAAAGAATCAAGCAAGTCTACCCTTGCGCGGGTCAATGCAAAGCGATCAACAAAGTCAACGAGTCCTGCTCGATAGGGAGTTCTATCTCTGCTCGTGGGCCTTTCTCCTGGCCTGATCGGAGGCAATAAGCCTTGCGCATCCCAAAGCGGAATCATACTCATGCGTCACCCCTTTGTCCGCACTGTTGCAGGGCTGCGGCCACTGTGCTTTCCACCTTTTGCGCAAAATCCGGCTCGATTTCGTACACTTCTTTCAGCTCCTGAAAGGCCCAGCGCCCATAGGCGCCCATGCGATTTATGCCGGGCAGCCAACAGGTTTCTATTGTGGCCTTTTTCTCCTTGGCGTCTTCGCCACGAAAGCCTTTGACTTCCAGCACCAGATGCAGCGGGTCTTCGGGGCCGTGGCCGTCATCCAGCACCACGATGAAATCGGGAATGTACGTCTTGGCCTTGCCGCCCATGCGGTAGGGAACTTCAAAACCCATGTTGTGATTTTTTACATAGGCCAATACAGGCAAGTCTTGCGTTTCCAGCACTCGGCACAGTTCGCCTTCCCAGCCGCTGTCCAGAATGGCCCAGTTGATAGGGCATTTGCGGGAGTCTGTTTGCCAGCGGCGGGTCTTGGTGGTGTTAAAATTGACGTGGCGTGTGGAGCCTGTGGGGTTGTATGGGTCAAGTAACGCTTTTATGGGGCGTTCATCCACCAGAGAACGGGTAACGGCTGCGGTGATGCGCTCACAGGCCATGTCCGCAAGTTCTTGATACATGAGCTGTGCGGGGTAGGCCCCGCCCTTGCATACGAGGTGACTGTCCAGCCATTGTGAGGTGACTTGTTTGAGTTGCCCGAATAAATGCAATTTGGGGTCTTCGCCGGGTTCGCGCCAATGGTTCATGAGCAAGTGCTTGGTCAGGTGCATGAGTACGGTGTTGCGCCGCACCTTGTCCAGATGCTTGAGGCTCAGGTCTACCTCTTCGCCAATGATACCTGCGTTGCGCGTTACCGAAGGGCCGACAATATCCGGGGTCAGCTCCAGTGTGGAATCTTCGTTGAAGGTAGCTGTGATGCGCTCTTCCGGCAGTTCCACGCGGTAGCCCACCACGCGGGGAAAGGTAATTTCCAAGTGATCGCGCTCCGGCCGCACGGCGCGTACATTAACCGTTTCGCGCGGGGGCACGGGCTTGACCACCACAGGCTTGGCCGTGAAATCAAAAGGAATGCCCAGCACATCGGAATATTCCACATTGAAAAGGCCCTGTTCGTTCAGATCATACGACTGCCGCCGAAGCGCACGGCCAATAACCTGTTCGCACAAAAGCTGTGTGCCAAAAGCGCGTACCCCCAGCACATGGGTCACTGTGTTGGCGTCCCAGCCTTCGGTGAGCATGGATACGGAAACAACACAACGTATGCTTTCGCCCAGTTGATCGGGCTTGCCCACGGTGTTCATGACCTCGCGCAACAGTGTGGCCTCATTGATGGCTTTGCCCTGGCGAAGTTCTGCCGCTTGTTGCCCGCCGCGCTGGAGAATTTCGCGCGTGAAGCGTTCTATTTCATCACTGGCTGCGTCACGAAAGGCCGGGTCGAGGGCGTCCTCGGCGGATTCTAACTGCTTGGAGTCAATGAGCAAGGTGCGGGGCCGTGGAAGCGGCTCATTGTTGTCGTCAAAGTTACGAAAAAGCGGCAGGCGGCCATTTTCTAACGTGCGTGTGCCGTCTGGCCGTTCACGATAAAAGCCGGAAATATAGTCATACACCAGCTTGGAGGTGGAAGTATTGTTGCAAACGATGATGAAGCAGGGCGGAACGCTGATGCCTTCTGCCTGCCATGCGGCGAAGGTTTCTTTGTAATGACCGTACAGGGCATCCAAGGCCGTTTGCAGACGCACGGGCAAGGCTAAGGGATCAAGCTCGGTTTTGCCCTTGCCTTTTTTGGGCATGTCCTTGCGGATATGCTCCCATAGGGTGCGGAACATGGGCATTTCGTCGCCAGCGATATTTTGCGCTACAGGCACACGAGGCAACTTGACGATGCCGCATTCAATGGCGTCCATGAGCGAAAAATCGCTCATCGTCCAGGGAAAGAGCGTTCCTTCCGCATAGCCGGAACCGCGCAGAAAGAACGGTGTGGCAGAAAGGTCGAAAATGCGGGCATCGCCCAGTTTGCGCTGCACTATCTCCAAGCCGGAAATCCAGATGCGGGCGGCCTCGTTATTTTCTTCAGCTTCAGCGCGGGCGTCTTTGCGGTCAATGGTGTCCAGCGCGTCCAGTTCCGCCTCAAGTTCTGCGTGAGCACCTTGGCGCTCACGGTAGCAGTGGTGCGCTTCGTCATTGAATACTACAATGCGTTTCAATCCCATAAGCTCCGGCATGACCCGTTGGAGCATTTCGCCTTCGGTCTCCTGCGTGAGCAGGGTTTCACCCCGCCAGCCTTCAATGGCAGAGCGGGTGCCCTTAGAAACGTCTGTTTTTTCGCGCAGGCGGAAGGCGTGAAAATTGGTGATGACCACGCGGGCCTGCTGCATATCTTGCAGCATATCCTGTGGGATCAGCTCGCGGCGGGCGTAATAGGCATCTGGATCATTGGGTTTGAGAACGCGCAGGCGGTCTTTGATCGTGATGCCGGGCGCAACCACCAGAAACCCCTTGGTGAAATTCTTTTTCAGCGGATTACGCACAGCATTGAGGGTTTGCCACGCCATAAGCATGGCCATGACCGTGGTCTTGCCAGCCCCCGTTGCCAGCTTGAGGGCAAGGCGCATGAGGCCGGGGTTGGCGTCGGCGTTGGCTGCCTCAAGGTGCTCAAGGTATTTTTTGAATTTTGGTTGCGAAGGGGCCACTTCCGTCAGCCAGATAGCCGTTTCCACCGCTTCGACCTGACAAAAAAATGGCCGAATGCCGCTGAAGGCATGGTGCCGCCAATGGGTGAGCAGGCGGGCGGTTTCAGGGGTGACACGCCACTGCGTTGGGGGAAGGCTGCGCCATTCGGCCACATGGTGGCGCACTTCGTTGATAAGCGCTTTATGATACTCTTGCTCGGAAGTGGAAAGGGCAGCGGCCTGTGCGTCTTCCAGAAGGGAGCCTTGCTTGGCTCCCCTTCTCTTGGGCTTGGGTATGGGCGTAATAAAATCAGCCACACGCCGAAAGGGAAGAATCTTTTGTGTGGGTTGGCCGTCACTGTCCAATTCCCAATGCTGCGCGGGGCATTCATAGGGCGAGTTCAGGATGGGGTGCTCAAAAAAAAGATTCTGCGGGGGCATGTTACGGCCTTGGTAAGAGTGGAGGAAATCCCTTGACAAACAGCATAATATAGACATTGCCGTTTGGCTAGAGGCTCTCTGGCCCTTGCTGGATTTGGTTGTAATCAAATAGGATCATTGCACCGCAAACAATGCTACCACAATACCCACAGAGAACATCATCAAAGCAGCAACCCCAATTTTCCACCAGCCTTTCCTCTCATCGACATTTTGCCGGATTGCGTAAACACCCAAAAACAGCCCTACAGCAAGACACAGCCCCGCCATAAGGAACCCCGAAGGCATACGCAGTATCTGGAACACACCGAACGACTGTTTTGCCCCCATACTATAGCCCGCCCACATGGTCAGGCTGCCGAAGGCCAACACACAGACCAGGGCTGCCAAGGCCAGCGGCAACAATGTGGCGTAATTGATTTGCACGGAGAGCTTTTGCGCCTGCTCCACCACGCTGCTGATAAGGCGGGCCTGTGCGGTGGCGGCTTCTTTGGCTGCGGCAGCGGTCATGCCCTGCAAAATCTCTTTGGAGGCAGAGCTGATTTTTTCCGGCAACGCCTCGTAAAAGACGCGTTGATGCTCCAGCGCCGCCAGAATGCTCCACACGGCATCGTCGTCACGCAGGTTGAGACTCGTGCCGATTTCGCGCAGGCGCGCAGCCTCTGCTTCCGTGAATTTACGCCCGCGTGCCTGCTCAATACGGGTGATGGCGTCCGCGCTCATGACGGTTCCCCCATGACAGTGGTCAACATTTCCGCGCAACGGGTGCGCCAGCGTTGCAGCTCGGCGCGTGTGCCGAAAGGCATTTCAGGGTGGGCGGCGCGGATGGACATGCGTTTGGAATACAGCCAGTCGGCCACGCGGCTTGCCACAGCGGGAAAATCCAGCGTCCTCCCGGCCTTCTCCACCGCTTCACGGGCCTTGGAATGGTTGTACAGGTCAAAACGCTGCGGTTCGCCAAAAAACATGTTGCGGCACACATGCACGGTCACGCCGGGAAAGGCCTGCTGGAACGAGTGCAAAAGCTCGATGGAATCTCTGTGGCGGTTGATGATCCAGAACACCATCAGTTCGCGCTGCATTTCCTGCAAGGCTCCCTGCATGATGTCGCCATAGCTTGTGGTGCTGGCCTTGGTTCGGGCGGCGGCGTTGATGACCACGGCGTGCTCCGGGTAGTTTTGCACCGTGTCCAAGAGTTCGGCCCAGCCGTCCGCATCGTCAAGCGCATTCATCAGACAAATCAGGTTGGGCAGTTCAAGGCTGTTGTGCGCCTTGTACACGTCCGGGTTGTCCGTGTCGGTATCCACAAGCAGAACGTTCCTTTCCTGCTGCAACAGATAATCCACCAGGGCGAAGGAAAACAGGCTCTTGCCCACGCCGCCCTTGCTGCCGCCCACATAGTACATCGGGGTATTCATATCAAAGCTCCGTATCGGGTATGTCCGGCGTGAAGAAAGACGGCTCTTTTTTCACCTGCGTTTTCGGTGCCGGAGTCGGTTTTTGCGGTGCAGGCTCCACGGTTGTTTTCGGGGGGGCCTCTGCCTTTGCCCTTTTCACCCTGGGGGATGAAGGGGCAGTGTGCGCCCTGAGTGTCGGCGCAGAAACAGGCACGTTGCCCTTGACCATAATGGCGGCAAGCTCCTTGACGCTGTAGCCCTTGGAGTAGGCTTTCTGGATTTGGGCGTTGAGCTGGATCAGGGCTTCTTCCTGCGTTTTGCCCAGATTCTTGTCCGGCAGGGCGTCCAGGGTCTTTTTCATAGCCTGAATGGCGTCAACGGAAATACGTTTGGGATTGCCCATACATTCCTCCTACCGCATGCGCATACGCGGGGTCATACTTGATAATTGGGCCTCCCGCTCTATGCGCCGCTTCTCAATTTCACCAAGATGGTCTGCAAGCTCGCGTACACTTCGCTGACATCGTTGAACAAGCGCTTCAGCGTCCGCAATTCCGACTGAAGCAGCATCTGGTTGTCTTCCTGCATTTTCAGCCGTGTGTCGTAGGTCGTCAGCCGGGCGTCGAGGCTCTGCTCCAACCGGGTCAAAGACTGACTGAGTATCCGTTCTGTCTCTGTCATGGGGTAAAGGCTCCTGTTTTTCCGGCAACACAAGCCGGGGGTGATCGTTGTCGGGCCATTTGGGTGAATAGCGTTTTCTGTTGCACTCGCCGCGTTTTTCCAGAACGCGCACAAGGTCGTGCTCCAGACGAAGTATGATTTTCCGCGTCTTTTCCTGTCGTTCCTCTTCGCTTTCCTCCGGTTCAGCAGTACGAGGCGTCCAGTCTTCGCGGTACAGGGCACCCTTGAAGCGCAGCTTTTTTCCACTTACCGGGTCTTTGACGCTGATGTAATCCTTGCCCGCACGATTGATAGTCAGCCCCGCCTCTTGCAGCGCGGCGAGAATGCCTGCCCTGTCGCTGATAAGCCCCTGGGCGACCTTTTCCTTGAGGTGGCTGTGAATGGCCTCCTTCGCCTTGTCGCTCTCACTTTCCTTCACCTCCTTGCCCCAGCGTTCAAGGCGGGCCTTGAACAGATCGGCCTTTTTCGGCAAGTCCTCCCGTTCTCTGGCCGGATCGTCCGGTCGTGCCCACTGTTCACGGTGGTTGAACAGGTCGCGGAACACGTTGAAATCTTTTTGCCAGCCCGGCGGGCAGGCGTTGAAATCTTTGCCGCTGGAAAGCTCCAGCCGGGGAATGACAAAGTGCAGCTCGTGGTGCCCGGCATGAAGGTGCCGCACCCAGAGGATATTGCGCTGATCCGGCGCAAGCCCCGCAAAGGCGACCTGCTCAAAGGCGTCCATGACTTCTTCCTCTTTTTCCGGCGACACCTTGTCGTCGGGGTGCCACGAGAGAGCACCGGAGGTGAATTTCCACCGCCGCTCAATGCTGTCGATGAGCGCACAGGTCATGGCAGTGTCGCCGCGCAGCACCTGCGGGGGGCGTGTGTCTCTCCCCGGATAGTCCGGGCGGACAAGGTAACGGGTCGGCTTGTTGCCTTCGCCTGTGCCGTGGGGAAAGACTTTCATGAGCACGGCTTTGCCTCCGCATTGGCTGGCGTTTTTTCCTCCGCTGCCATGAATGCGCCTATCTCCCGCTCCAGACTCGCCAGCGCCGTCAGCACTTCCACGGCTTCCACCGCCCGCTTGTAGGTGTTGGCCCACCGCGCAATCTGGTTCAGGTTCACGCCGATACGGGCAAGCTCACGCAAACGCCGCTTTTCCTCCGGCGTTTTCCGCAGACGGATGCCAAGGCACGTCTGGCGGATGTATTCCGACATGCTCATGCCGTGCAGCCCGGCATTGAGCCGGAGCGCGTCACGCTCCTCCGGGTGAAGGCGCACGACAACGGCGGTCAGGCGGGCAGCCTTCACTCTTTTCATGGCTTTTCCAGCCTTCGGGATTTTCTTCGGGGGTCAAGGGGGCGGAGCCACCTGCCAGGCGTGAAGTATGACGCGGAGCGTCTATACGAAACGTAACCTGGCCCTCCCGGATGATGTCGGACGAATAAACCGACATGAGGAAAGCGAATGCAGCGTATGAGGAAAGCAAACGCGCTGATGCCGGAAAGCACCTTGCGCACCAGAGGAAAGCGCATGATGCTGACCCGGCAAGACAAACCCTCGCCCACAGCTCGCATGAACGAACTGCCGGAAAAGGCATATGCACTGATGAGGAAAGCGGGGATGGCGTTTGCTGCCTTTGCTGACCTTCGGCCCTGGGGAGAAATTTCCCTCGGAGCCGCCGTCGTAAGAAGCGAAGGCCGAAGCCGCGCAAGAAGGTCAGGGGCGCAGTGGAGTGAAGCGGAACGGAGAGCGCAGCGTCCCTTGACCGTATGAGCAGCGCAGGCAGAAGCGGATGGAGACAGAGGTGCAGAGAGAAATTTCCCTTGGTGAGCCGGAGTGGTTTTTGCCTTTGGTTTTGCAGGTACAGACTTGCGCACATCATGGCCCGCGTGACATCCTGAAAAAATATGGGCGAGGCAATGCCCCCCATGCCAATGTGAGCTTTGGAAAAACAGCCGCACAACTGCGGAAAATGAAAGAGCCTCGCTCTGCATTATTGCCGCGTTCATTGCGGGGCTTCGCCTTTGAAAATCTTTTCGCGCAGCGCGATAATATCCGAGCCTTTCCAGGCTGTGGTACGCGAGCCGATTTTGACAGGCCGGGGAAAACGCCCGCTCTTGCATCCTGCCCACCAAGTGCTTTTACTGACAGGGATGAGGGCGAGCACCTCCGGCAAACGCAACAGCGATTCTTCGGTAAGTTTGTTGACCATAACAGTTCTCCTTGGGTGTTAAGTTTCGCCAAACGTAGCATAGGTTTTTCCACAACCCTGTTTTCATGGGTAAAATGGGCAACAGGATACATCCCCGTATGTCCTACGGGACTCAAGGTGTACGGCAAAAAAATGCTTGACATGTTTTTGAAAATCATGGGCTTCATCAGTATCTGTTTAAAATTACGCATTGCTTGCCTCCCGCGCCTTTTTGTGCAGTTCGCCCAGATAGATGCTCCATTCATCCATCATTTTTCGGCGTTCCGGCAGATACTCGGCTCTGTTGTATGCGGCGCGAACACGATTGCTCGGCACATGGGCAAGTTGACGCTCTATCACATCAGGGGGATAGCCCAGCTCATTGAGCAGTGTGCTTGCCATAGCCCTGAATCCGTGGGCGCAGACTTCATCCTTGCCAAAGCCCATACGGCGCAGCGCAGCAACAAGTGTCTCTCTGGCCAAGGTAAGGCTTTTTGTTTTGTGGCCGGGAAAGACAAGACCACCTTCACCAGCATACGGACGCATAACTTCCAGCACGGCAAGAGCTTGTGGACTGAGGGGCACAATATGGTCGCGGGACATTTTCATCTTGCTTGCTGGAATGCGCCATAACCTGTTGGTAAAATCCATCTCCGCCCATTCAGAGTTAACTATTTCCCCAGGGCGACAAAACGTGAGTGCCATAAAGGTCAAGGCCATGCGCACGGACAGCAACCCCCCATAGCTCCCTATGGCGAGCAGGAGTTTGCCGACTTTTTCCGGATCGGTGATGGCTGCCCGATTTTTAACAACACGGGTAGTAATGGCTCCCTGTATGTCTGCTGCTGGGTCACGTTCAGCACGTCCGGTAATAACTGCATAGCGAAAGACATGAGAGCATAGACTTCTGATGCTTTGGGCCATGTTGATGGCGTCACGCGCTTCTATCTTACGCAAAAGAGCTAATACTTCAGCCGCAGAAATGGCACTGACAGGCTTAGAACCAATATGGGGAAAAACATTCAACTCCATTCGCCGCAGAACAATGTCTGCATATGTCGCTGACCATGCTGGGGCTTGCTTTCCGTGCCATTCAAGGGCAATAATTTTAAAGGTGTTCCGATGTTGCTGTTTGGAGTACTGTCGCTCTGCCGAAGGGTCTTTACCGTTTCCCAGCATTTTGCGAGAATCTGACGCTTTTTCACGCGCCTCTTTGAGTGAAACATCAGGATATGCCCCAAGGGAAATGAGCTTTTCTCTGCCCTGAAAATGGTACTTGTAACGCCAGACCTTTGAGCCGGACGGAAACACCAGAAGATAGAGGCCGCTGCCGTCAAAGAGTTTTTGTTGTTTCTCTGTGGGCTTGGCTGCTCTGATGGCGGTGTCGGTAAGTGGCATGGGGTAGACCTCCTTGTTGAGTTTCTTACCCCATTTTTTACCCCAAAATCTGGGGTATGTCTAACCGTCCAATTGGATTCATAGGGACACCATATCAGAAGAAAATATTATAAGTTCAGTATATTAGGACGATGCTGGATTTCATCGGATTCTAATTTTGGTAAGGAGCCTGTATAGTGATCTGCCCGCCGTGCTCCACAAAGTAGTCTGTGCCCAACTCCCAGACGAAATTGCCCAAGTTAATGGAAAAGCCGATGCAGGCCAGAATAGCTACCTGAAAGAAACTCAGCCCTTTGAAGATAGGAGCCAGTGCCCCCATTGCCCCCACAAAACGCAGCGGCATCCACAGCGAACTGTAGCGTTTGCCAAAGGGCGTTCCCTCGTGGGCCGTGCCTGCCACAGCCATAGCCAGCACCCAGATGAACAGCGCAGAAATAACCGCCAGTGCCACGATGTTGAAGGCACTGAACAGTTGCAGCATGAGTTCCGCAGCTTGCGAACCGCCAAGCCCCTGGCCCCATGCGTCCCAGCCTTGCCCCAGCAAGGTGTCCAAAAACTGTTTGCTGGCGTCACTTTTGAGCAACACTTCAGAGGTTGCGGGGATGTCGGGTGAAGCGGCCATAGGGTATCCTTGCGTTATATTTTTGATAGAAATATATTTTTATATATTTCTATTGTTGTGCCCCAACCATGCGGGCATACAGATCATTGAGTTCACGGCCTGTGGTGCCGTCCATGCGAGTCAGATAGTCCAGCGCGGTGATGAAGCTCATGCGGTCAAGTAATTCGTTGTTCTTGCGGGTGAGTTCAAGCTGCATGGCCTGCATCATGACTATTTCCCGTAGCAGTCCGGCTTCCGTGGCNGTCGTCACCTGATTGAACCAGTTGGGATTGCCGAGGCGCATTTGACTGAGCAGCTTGAACAGCCCGGCCTCAGACATTTTGCCATTTACAAGGCCGGGAGGCGTACCGCTGCCGCCCGCTTCCTGCCACTGGCTCTTCGCCCAGGCTGTTACGTCATCGGGCAGCGTGGGCGCGTGTGTGGCCACATGACTATTGAGGACATCCATAGCCACAGCCAGCCGCCCTTCATGGATTTTGCGGGCAGCGGTATACGTCTGGNCGGAGGGGGTTTCTTTTTGGGCTTCCGTGACCACGGGCAAAGGCCGGGGATTCGCCAGACTTTTGATGGATTCGTGGGCCTGTGAGAGCTGTTCGTCGGTGATGGTGTTTTCCAGAGGAAAGAGTGAATCCACCATTTCTTGTTCCGAGGGATGGCCTTCATCCAGCACACGCCCCAAGTATTCCACGGGCCGTGCATCCGCCTTGTTGGAATACTCCAACTGTTTGCTACGCATAGCCTGATGCACCTGACGGGAAGCCTGCGCACCAAGCTGCACTCCGGCACCAAGGGACGTTGCCCCGCACAACCCAATGGGCTGCGCGGCCTTGCCATACAAGTCCTCAGTGCGCGTGGCTTCGCCCGCCGTAGCCTGACCCTTAATCATGGCGGCATTGCTTTCTTTTAAGCTGATGATTGCCCGTACAATGGTGGCACTTTCCGTCTTGATGGTGCCAATGATGCTTTGCGCCGCAAGGAGGATTTCCGAGCGAATGGCCGTAGCTTCTGCTGTAGTGTTCAGGTTGACCGTCTGGATGGTCTCCATCTTCGCCATTGTGATCATGGCGTTGATGGAACCGCAGTCGCACCCTGCCGCCAAAGCATGCGCAGGAAGTGCAGACAGCAATAAGGTCAGGAGCAGTTTTTTCATGATGTCCTCACAGAGTTGGCGATTTCGTGGACTATTTCCTGAATCACGTTGACCACGGCATCGTCGGCACCGGACTGGTCAGTGACCTGACGGCGGCGGCGTTCCACCTCGGACTTTGCCGAGCCACCCGGAAAACGGGCCGCCAGACGCCGCAAGGCTTCAGCAGGTTCCATGTGTTTGTAGAGATGATTGCGGATAGCCACGTCTTCCGTGGTGGTGGAGAAGGCCCACAGGGCTTGCCCGCCGATGGTCAGACTAAGCACCAGTTGTGATTTACCGGCACCCGTGCGAAAGAGTGCCACCAGATTGGCACCAGCCGGGCCGGGCTTGCCCAAGTGCCCAAGCGCATGACGACAGGAACCGTTCAGGCCAAAGCGTTCGGCCATGTCCTTGATGCTGTCATCAGTTCCAGCTCCAAGAATGACGATGGTAGTAGCCAGTTCAATGATGATTTTCGGAATATCGTCGATGGACTGCGTATATAGACCGATGGAAAGGTTCCATTTGCGCGATTCCCGTGCCATTGTGGTCATATCCGCTTCAAGCTGGCCTGAGACGGAGGTGTTTTTGGTCACGCGATGTGCTTCGTCGTCGTAACTCAGTCTTTTTTGGCAAATATCTACTTGATATAATTTAATAAAAATTTTTTTGAAAAAAATTTACCCTGCCAGTTACCCCAAAAAATTCGGGATAGCTGAGGACGTTTGCGGACGGGATTAGACAGAAGGGAGCGGGACTCGGAAAAATTGGGCAACTGGAGTGGGACGAAAAAGCGGGGTAAACGTATTCCATTTTAAGGCATTTTTTGATAAGCACATCGGAGAAGCACAGCTAATGCTCATAATTTCAAAATGCGGAGACGGGATTTAAATTACCTATTTAACTCTCTTAATTTATACGGCATATTTAGAAAAATAAATTTTATACCCCTAAAAATTTTAGCTTTGAGTGGACATTTTAGGGTTTGCCCGGACAAGCTCTAGGTGTAGAGTGTCAACACGTTGTTCACCCTCCGTTCAGCCTTGAGGCTGGAGGTTTTCTGCCAAGAGCCGTATGCGGACGCACAAAGTTGTAGCGATGCGTCCAGACCGGCAAGTTCGCTGTTCTTTTCTCTGAGTGGGTATACGTGTGTGCGTATGCCCACTCTTTCAAGGCCGTCCTGATAAAGCGTTCCGCCTTGCCATTGGTTTGAGGCCGGTAAGGTCGGGTCCGTTTATGCTTTATGCCAAACTCCCGGCACGCATCCCGGAATTTTTGGGATTTATAACACGCTCCATTATCCGTCAGTACTCGTTCCACTTTTATGCCGTGGGCGCTATACCAAGCTACCGCAAACCATAAAAACTCTATCGCTGATTCCGCGGTCTCATCCGGGAGCACCGCTGTATACGCTGCCCTGGACGCATCATCCACGCAGACGTGTAAGTATTCCCAGCCTGGGTGGCGGCGACGGACTTGCCGTGTTCCTGCTTTCTTGTGGCCAACGCCGTCAATCTTGCCCAGTCGCTTGATATCCAGATGCAGCATTTGCCCGGGCTTTTCCCACTGGTAACGCTGGATGGGCGCTTTTTCCTCCAAAGATGAAATCCGGGAGCAGCCGAGTTTACGCAAGGCCCGGAACACGCTGCTGCGGCAAAGGCCAAGACGTAACGCAATTTCATCACCAGTCAGGCGCTCTTTGCGCAAAGCCAAAATGGAACCAAAATCTTGTTCCGTCAGTGTGCCCCGGCATCGCTTCGGGCGAGAACTTCTGTCCGCAAGATTCTCAAAGCCTCCCTGCCTGTAGCGGCTCATCCACTTTCTGGCGGTACGCAGGCTTACACCAAAACCCGCCGCAACTGCGGCTGCGGGCTTTTCGCTCATCCGCCGGATCATTTCCTCTCGACCGCGTGCAGTCAATTTGGCATTCTTATGGCTGTTCACCCTGTCCTCGGCTCGGTTTACTGTTGTCTGTCAACTCCAGCTTTACCGGCTTGAGGCAGGGTGAACAACCTATTGGAACATTACATCTAGGTTTGAACATAATAAAATTGGGGGCTGTCCTAGCTAAGAAAAAAGAGCTAGGATAAGACCATGTATGAAAGACGCAGCAGACTAAATTATCGGCAACAGGCCGAACTCATAAAATTTTTTGTGGCTGGTGCCACGGCAAGGGCTGCCGGAGAAATGGCAGGAGTAAACCGTAACACAGCCACATCCTATTTCATGCGTTTGCGACGTCTCATTGCTTCGCATCTCCCCAGTTATCGACTGTCCGGTGAAATAGAAGCCGATGAAAGTTACTTTGGAGGTGTAAGAAAAGGTAAAAGAGGACGGGGAGCTGCCGGAAAAATAGCTGTTTTTGGTTTACTGAAGAGAAACGGCAGAGTTTACACGGCAATCATTCCTGATGCCCGCACTGAAACACTTCTCCCCATCATCAAAGAACAGGTGGAACCCGACAGTATAGTCTATACGGATACATTTTCAGCTTACAATGCCCTGGATATCAACGGATTCCATCATCATCGCATCAATCATTCCCAGAAGTTTGCGGAACAGCATAATCATATCAATGGAATAGAAAATTTTTGGAATCAGGCCAAAAGGCACTTGCGTCGCTTTAACGGTATCAAGCCTGAACACTTTTACTGGTTCCTCAAGGAATGCGAATGGCGTTTCAATGGAGGCAATCATAAACAGCTCCTAACTCAGCTAACTTATTGGGTAAAACAAGCAAAACATTAGTCTTAACTAGGACAGCCCCTAAAATTGAAAAAAATTTTCAAGCTGGACAGGCATAATCAAAAAATATTTATTCCTAAATAATTTCTTAACAACTCTCCTGTAAATCTGAGCTCAAGACGGCTGGCAACCCGCTGAATGTAGCCGGTCCCAGCAGGCAACACGCTTGAGTGTTCATTTTTACATACCTGGAGGGTATTATGAAAAAGCTTCTTTCCATTCTCAGCATTACGGCCATTATCTGCTCACTGTCCTTAAGCCAGGCCATCGCCATGGAAGCCAAGTCCGGCGACATGAAAAGCGACAAGACCATGATGGACAATGGCATGAAAAAAGACGGCGCCATGGGGAAAGACCATAAGATGATGGACGACGGCATGAAAAAGGACGGGATGATGAAAGATAAGGGCATGAAAGACGACAAGGGTGTGATGAAAGGCGACAGCATGAAGAAAAAAATGTAGCTCCCAAGCTGCCGGTGGTGAGCGGGGCCTTTGCCTTGGCCCCGCTTTCCACCGTTAAAACAGGGGAGCCGGAGGCCAAATTCTCCATTGTGCCTCCGACGCCTAGAAGCTAAGTTTGGCGAAAGCTGTGGAGAACTCCCTACTACGCTGAACAGCAGGTGTTTATGTACAATATTTTGGTAGTGGAAGACGAACTGAAAATCGCCCAAACCGTGATGGACTACCTTCGCCGCGAGGGCTACGCGGTGCTCCACGCCGCGACCATCGCCGAGGCCTTGAAACTCGTCAGTTCCGATATCGACCTCATCGTACTCGACCTGATGCTGCCCGACGGCCAGGGTGAAGACCTTTGCGCACACGTGGTCGGCCTCTACAACACGCCTGTAATCATGCTCACCTCGAAACGTAGCGAGCAATCCAGAATCAACGGTTTCGCCTCTGGGGCCGACGACTACCTGGCCAAGCCTTTCAGCCCGCGTGAGCTGGTGGCCCGGGTAAAGGCCGTGCTCAAACGCTGTCGCCCGATGGAGAACGTCATCCACTTGGGCAAAAACATTGCAATCTACATGGATAAACATACGGTCAGCAAAAACGAGACGGAAATCAAGCTGACCCCCAATGAATACAAGGTGTTGCTCTGCCTTGCCAGCAACAGCAAAGCCGTGGTCAGCCGCGACAAACTGGTGGAATACATCGATTCGCCGGATGCCATGGATCGTATTGTGGATGTGCATATTGCGCACCTACGCCAGAAGCTTGAAGACGACCCAAAAAAGCCGGAGATTATCAAAACCGTTCACGGCCAGGGCTACAGCCTGGGGGTGGAGCGCCATGCGTAAAAACAAGCCATTCCGCAGACTCTTCACGGCCTATTTTGTGGTGATAACGGGCATCACCGTGGTTGTATTCATCTTTTTCGGCCTACATATCATCGACCGCTTCTTTTCCTATTACGTGGACAAGGTGCATGAAGAGACCCAGCACATGCTGGTCATGCAGGTGGCCATGCACTACAAGATGTATGGTAGTTGGAACGGCTATGACGGCAGCGAGACCGGGGCCGCAGCCAAACTCTCCGGCGATTATTTTACCATAACCGACCTGGCCGGAAACACTGTTTACACCAGTGAAAAAGGCGTGGAGCGCTGTTGCGCCAACCCCAACCACAAGTACACGCGGGTCAGGCTGCCCATAACGGTTGACGGCAAAACAGTTGGCGAACTTACGGCCGGCTATTTCAGCAACCACATCAGTTCACCCGAAGCCGATGCATTCCGGGGCGGCGGCATTTGGCTGGTGGTGCTTTCAATAATCTGCATCAGCGTGGTGGGCGCGGCCATCTCCATGCTGTTCTTTTACCGGCTCTCCAAGCCAATCCGGCAAATTGCCGTGGCGGCCAAGGATATTTCGACCGGGCACTTGCAAACCCGTATAGCCATCAAGGGCAATGTGGCCGAAATGCACGAGATCGCGGATTCCATCAACGCCCTTGGCGAATCGCTGCTTAACCAGGAAAAATTCCGGCAGGAGCTAATCGTCAGCCTTTCGCACGAACTGCGCACGCCACTGCAAATTTTGCTTAGCCAGCTTGAAGCCATGCTCGACGGCATCTACGAGGCGGACAGGGAACGGCTTGAGGCAATGCGCGCCGAAGTTGCCCGCACCGGCGAGTTGCTTAACGAGCTTGAAGACCGCCTGATTTACGAAAACGACGCCTTTGATCTGAACATTACCCAGGTAAACGTTTCCGATCTGGCCCACAGGGTCGCCATCGGCCACGAGGGCGGCTTCGCGCAAAAAAAACTGGATTTTATCTACAATATTGAGCCGGACGTGATTATCGAGGCAGACTCGGTACGTCTGGCCCAGGTGCTGATTAACCTGCTTTCCAACTCCATCAAGTACACACAGGCTGGCGGGGCCAGCCTAAGCCTCAAACGCGAGGGCCGGAACGTCGTAATCGAAATAACTGACAGTGGCGAGGGCATGGATGAAGAAACGGCAAAGAATATCATCAACCGTTCCAGTCAGGCTTTCAAGGCGGTAAACAGCAAGGGCGTTGGCCTTTATATCGCCAAGCTCATCGTGGACAAACACGGCTGGGCGCTCGACATTGAGAGCCATAAAGGCCGAGGAACCACGGTCAGAATAATCATGTAACGAGGCCGCGCGTGGTCATGCAATAGAGTAATATTATGGAAATGCTCACAATGGGATTTGTAGCCACGGTGTTTGCCGCTGGCCTTCTATCTTTCTTCTCGCCATGCGTGCTTCCGATCTTGCCGGTGTATTTCGGCTATCTTTCCGGAGGCGTTAACTCCGCACAGGAGCAAGACAACACCAGCCTTTTTAAAGCGTTTGCCTTTGTTGCGGGCCTGGCCGCTTCCTTTTTCATTCTTGGTTTCGGAGCCGGAGCTTTGGGCGGGCTCATAAGCAACAGATGGTTCTTTATGGCTTGCGGTGCAATAATCATCGCCTTCGGACTGCATCAGACCGGATTGATCAGCATCCCCCTGCTTGAACGGGAAAAAAAGCTGGATGTGGCTTTCAATCCACGCAAAGGTTTGATCGGCGCGTTTGCCCTCGGCTTTCTTTTCTCTTTCGGCTGGACGCCCTGCGTAGGGCCGGTGCTGGGGGCAGTGCTCGGCATTTCCTCACAGCAAGGCAGCGCCCTTACCGGTGGCGGGCTGCTTTTGGTCTATGCTTTCGGCCTGAGCCTGCCCTTTGCCGTGCTGGCCCTTGGCTCAAGGAGTCTGTTTGGGCGCATCAAAGGCATATATCCGCATTTTCCCAAAATAAAAATTGCCGGGGGTATCCTGATCATCCTTATGGGTTGCTGGATGATTTGGGGGCAAATCACGTTGCTGAGGGCCGGGCAGAATGAGCCAGTCTCAAACTCTGAAAGGCATCCCGCCCGCATGCAGGCCCTTAACGCCGCCCCGGCCAGCCTGGACGATTTCCGGGGCAAGGCTGTGTGTATAAAGTTCTGGGCTACCTGGTGCCCGCTCTGCTTGGCCGGTCTCGAGGATTTTGCGGCATTATCCGCCGAGTATGCCGGCTCAGAAGATATAGCCGTTATCTCCGTGGTCGCTCCCGGCCTGAACGGCGAGGTAGGCAAGGATGATTTCACTGCCTGGGCCAAGGCGCAGGGCCTGTCTTTCCCGATTTATTTCGATGAGAACGGCGCTTTAACCAAGGAATTCGGAATCAGAGCCTACCCTACTTTCGTCTATCTGGGAAAGGACGGCAGGCTGTTCAAACAAAGCGTCGGAGACGAATCCAACGAGCGCGTCATTAAGGAACTTTCAAACCTCGGCGCGCAAGAGAGGTGATATTATGAAAAAAAATATACTCATGCTGGCTGCGGTCATACTCGGCTCAGGCTTTTTTGGCGTAAGCGCCCAAGCAACTGAACCCCTAAAAGATGCCTATTTCGCAGGTGGCTGTTTCTGGGGTGTGGAAGAATATTTTTCGCGTATTCCGGGTGTGCTTGACGTCACCTCCGGCTACGCCAACGGGAATACTGAAAAACCAACTTACAGGGAAGTCTGCTCGGGAAAAACCGGCTATGCCGAGGCCGTGCACGTCAGCTACGACCCGGCCAAAGTAAGCCTGGAAACATTGACCAAGCAGTTTTTCAAGATCATCAACCCCATCAGTGTGAACAAGCAGGGCAACGACCTGGGCAGCCAGTACCGAACCGGCCTGTATTACGCCGATGAAGCCGACAAGCCGGTTCTGGAAAAGGTCTGGAAAGAGATACAGGGCAAATATTCGCAGCCTCTGGCTGTGGAGCTTCTACCCCTGAAAAATTACTATCCGGCCGAGGAATACCATCAGGATTACCTGAAAAAGAACCCAGGCGGCTATTGCCATATCAGCTTTGACAGTCTCAAAGATATTCCTGCAAGCGACAGAGACTCGCTGGACGCAAGCAACTACTCTAAGCCGCCGGCCGAAGAGCTGAAAAAGCTGCTCAGCCCGGAACAATACAATGTAACCCAGAAAAACGGCACTGAACGGGCCTTTTCAGGCCGGTATTTGGATAATGAAGAGCCGGGCATATATGTTGACGTGGTAACCGGCGAGCCCCTATTTTCTTCCGCCGACAAGTTTTACTCCCGCTGCGGCTGGCCCAGCTTCACCAAGCCCATCTCGCCGGTGGTGGTCACCGAGCACAAAGACAGAAGTTTCGGTATGCTGCGCACCGAAGTACGCAGCCGGGTCGGCGACTCGCATCTCGGCCATGTCTTCGACGACGGCCCGAAAGACCGTGGCGGTTTGCGCTATTGCATCAACAGTCTGGCGATACGGTTCATCCACTATGACGACATGGACAAAGAGGGGTACGGAGATTTGAAAAGCGCCGTGAAGTGATGGTCTTAGTGTCTGAAGCCAGCCTACCGGCTTTAGATAAAACACGGAGAGCGCCTTGTTTGAGGGCGCTCTCCGTGTTTCAGCGCATTCTCATACGGTATTGCGGCTGTTCTTCCGGCGGCTTGGGTTTCTGCCGCTCGGCTTCAATCCGCTCCGCTTCCCTCTGAAACGTCTGTATGAGTTCTTTTGTGGGCTTGGCCGCCGCAAGGTCAATATCTCCGGGTGCGCCAAAGGCGTACCAGACCATGCGCCGGGCATAGTCTATCCAGTCGCGGTTTTCTTTCTCCCGCCGGAGCGGACGGGCCTGCCTGTACATTTCATTGGCGGTTTCCTGCGGGGTGTATCCGGCAAGGCGCATGTGCAGGGCAAGCAGGCTGTCCATGCGGGAAGCGTCGATAGCTCCGGGATTTTCCTTTTGCAGAATTTCCAGACAGGCGCGGTACGGCGCGGCCAGACTGCCGATTTTGGGAAACTCGAATTTTCTGACTTCCATATCCGGCCTTATGCGCTTCCTGAAGCGCCAGAGATTGGCAAGGCGGTTGCTTTTCCGCCCAAGCCAATATTTGAAGCTGCCCAGCGGCGTGGGCTTGGGCGTTTCTTCCCGTAGCCGTTCCCTTTCTTCCCGCTGTTGCTCCTTGAGAAAATGCCGGGCAATGTTCAGCATGGGGAGGCCGTGCGGCGCGAGGGCGGCAAGGCTCTTTCGCCGCTGTTCCCGCTGTCGCTCCCGTATTCGCCGCCTGTCGGCGGCAACGCGCTTCCTGCCGCTTCTCCGGCGCTCCGCTTCATCGGCGCGAGCCTGCCGGTACTCCCGCCATTGCTCGATGAAAACTTCGCTGACCGGCTCCGGCTCAATTTTCGGCATGTCCTCCGCTTCCGGCGGGTACACTCCGGCTTTATACTCGCCAAGCCGTTTGCAGAGCCTGGACAAGCCGAAATTGCGGTCTATGGACGAGGCTTTGACGGCTGTTTCACCCACAAACACGATTGCGCCTGACCCTTTCTTTTCAAAGCGCAAGCCGACCGCCGCCAGTTTTTCATGCAGTTCTTTCCAGCTTCCGGCAGTCTTGATGATTTTGTGGCCGCGCTCCTGGGCGATACGCATGGCCGATTTTTCGCCGGTAGCGTTTTCAAAGTCTTCGGCCTTGGCCGTGGGCTTGACGGTTTGCGGCATTTCAAGAAACGGTATCTGCTTTATATTGCGCACTATCTCGCCTTTTTCGTTGACGCGATAACGGGCTTTTTCCTGACTTGCCCAGCCCTGCTTGTGGGTTATGAGGGCCGCTATCCTGTGGCCTTCCTCAATGTCAAAACCCCGGTGCGGCTGAACCGTTTTCATGGTGTAGGGGTTTGTCCGGTTGACGGCGATATGCACATGATAATTGCCGGTGTTCCCGTGCAGGGTGTAAAACGCCTGATGTTCCTGTAAACCCATGCGTTCAAGAAAAATATGCGCGGCCTCGTCAATCTGTTCATGGCTCGGCAGTTCGTTTTCCTGCCAGGACATAACCCAGTGGGCAATCGGCATTTTGCTTTGTACGGATTCCTCGGCAAGAGCAATCATTTCATTTTTTTGCGCCGCCAAAGTCCCTGTGATGAAGTTCAACGCTCCTGAATACATCAGCTTGTCGTTGCCGTATTCGTCCTTTTCGGCAAAGATGTAGTCCACCAGGGCGGCTATCATGGTCGCCTTGGGCTTCTCAAAATTGGTGCGCTTCAGCTTTTTCAGGATCATTATCTTTCGCTCAATCTCTCAATGACCGCCCGTATGGCGTTCAGGGTCGCGCTCAATTCCGCAAGCTCATTCCTCCCGCCTTTTTCCCTGACCGCTTCAAAATTGTATTTGAGCAAGCCGCCAAGTCGCCGCAACTCCCGGATGGTCTGGCCGTCCGTCTTGGCGACAAGCGGTCTGCCCCCAAAGAACAGGCGGCGCATGTATTCGGAAACGGAGATTCCGGCGATTGCCGCCTGTCCGCTCAAACGCGCGTCCTCCTCGCCGGTAAGCCTGAGCGTCCGGCGGCACTGAAAACGCGCGAGGGTCTTGTCTTTTGCTTTCATGCCTTTCCTGCCTTTTCAGCGCGTGAGAAGCGAAGCGCCGAATGCGCTGTGGAGTCCAGAGGCGCAGCCTTTGGCAAGGTGTGTGGCTGTCGTCAGACAGCTACCAACTTGTGAAGAAAAACCGCAATCGTTATGCAAAACAACCTCCATTCAATCCAGTAATCAGCGCATGACGCTTTCCGCTGAATTTTGTTTGGAACATATATGAGATTTTTCTTTATGTGCAAGCAAAAAAGGCAAATGGACGGTATTATTCTTTTGAGTACAATAGCCATTTTCTGTATGATGAAACATGATTTTTCACTTCATAAAAAAGTTACTGTGCATATTTGTGCGCTACAGTCTTTTCTGTGCATTACTGTACAATGCCGTCTTGCCCTTGGTACTTGAAAATAAAGTCGCAATTATGATATGTCTGTTCGCAAAAATCAGTTTCGCAACAGGAGATAAGGCAATGGGAAAAGCGCAACGCTACACAATGGAACAGATTCAGGCCGCGCAAAAATCATTGCGGGGGCTGGCGGTGAAAAACGCCGGAAAGACCAGAGCGGAAACGGTGGAGTTTCTGGCGGCGGATATTCGCAAGGCCGTGGAGCAAGGTTACAGCCTGAATGAAATCAGGGACACTCTCGCCAAAGCGGGCATATCGGCTCCGCTCTCGCGCATGAAAGCTCTGCTTGGGCAAGGCGAGGGTGGAAGCGGCGCAAACGGTCGGGGATATGCCGGAAATTCCGGGCAAGCCTGAACCGGAAAGCATGGTCACGGCTCAGGCTGATACTGCCGTGACTACTGACCTGCCCGGCGGGAAAAAGTGCAGTTATTTTTAACTGTGAAGGGTAAAAGCGGTTTCAGAAAAGGCGTGAGCGTATTTTGCCTTTCGGCCTTTCGGCCTTTCTGCCTTTTGCTTGTGTGGAGTTTTTTTGTTCGGAAGCCCCCTGCGGAGCGTTTTTTCGTCCCGTCGCCCGCGAAGCGGAAACGCCGGAAGCACGGCGGCGAATGTCAAGGCCGGGCAAAGCCCGCCCGCATAGCGGGTTGCCTTGACAGAGCCGCCGCTTCCGGCACAGTTGCGGGCGTGACGGGCGAAAACAGGGGCAATTTTCATTTCTGCTTTTCGTCCTTTTTCTCCTCCGCTTTTTGTTGTTCCCCCGTCAGTTCCCTGAGCGTTTTGGCAATGTCCGAGGCTTTCCAGACCGTTGTTTTGGGGCCGATTTTTATCGGCTTTGGGTACTTGCCGCTTTTGCAACCTTGCCACCATGCGCTTCTGCTTATGGGTATAAGCTCCAGCACTTGCGAGATTCGCAAAAGCGCGTCTTCGTTTATGGTTTGTGACATACTTTCCTCCGTTGGTTGTGGGTGTTGTTTCAAAAATTGTTTTCATACACCACCAAGACTGTTGCGCGTTTTTTCGCGTAATTCATCAAGGTAGTCGGCCCATTCCTGCATCATCTTCCGCCGTTCAGGCAGATATTCGGCGCGGTTGTATATGCCGCGAATGATGTTTCTTGGAACGTGCGCAAGCTGGCGTTCTATCCAGTCAGCGTTATAGCCAAGCTCGTTAAGCATGGTGGAGGCCATAGACCTGAAGCCGTGCGGGCACATTTCATCAGTGTCAAAGCCGATGCGCCGTATTGCCCCAAGCAGGGCTGATTTGCTCATGCTCCGCTTTTCTGTTTTGTAGTTGGGGAATACATAAACGTCATTGCCGGAGTAGTTTTGCATTCTCCGCAGTATCGCTATGGACTGGCGGCTCAGGGGTATCAGGTGGTCGCGGGACATTTTCATGCGTTCCGCCGGAATGCGCCACAAAGCGTCATCAAAATCAATTTCCCGCCATTCGGCGTTGCGCAGTTCGCCGGTGCGGCAAAACGTGAGCGCCATAAGTTGCAAGGCGCTCCGCACAACAAGAGTTCCGGGGTAGTTGTCCAGGGCAATCAGCAAATTGCCCACGGCTTCCGGCGTGGTCTGCGAAGGCAGGTTTCGGCGTATGCGCGGGGCAAGCGCGCCTTTCAGATCCGCCGCCGGGTCGCGCTCGGCGCGGCCGGTAGCAATGGCGTAGCGGAAAACGCACGAACAGATTGTACGCACACAATGCGCTATGTCCCTCGTTCCCCGCGCTTCGATTTTTCGGAGTATCGCCAATACTTCCGGCGCGGAAATTGTGTTGACGGGTTTTGAGCCTATGGCCGGGAAGAGATTGCGCTTCATGCGGCAAAGGTTGGTCTTGGTGTATGCTTCGCTCCATTTGTCGCGCTGTTGCTCATACCATTCCATAGCAACCAGTTCAAAAGTGTTCTGGTAGGCGACTTTTTCCTGTTTACGCTGTTCTGACGGGTCAATACCGCTTTCAAGCGTCTTGCGGGCCTGTTCGGCGCGTTCTCTGGCGTCCTTCAGGCTGACGGTGGGGTACAGGCCAAGGGAAATGAGTTTTTCCCTGCCGTGAAACTGGTATTTGAACCGCCATGCTTTTGTGCCGTTGGGGGACACGAGCATGAAAAGTCCCTTGCCGTCGAACAACTTTTGCGCCTTGTCGCCGGGCTTTACGGCTCTGAGGGCTGTATCGGTCAATGCCATTGGGGTAATCCTCCGTGTTGAGATTGATTTACCCCATACGCTACCCCCAAAAATGGGGTATGTCCATGCGTCCAAGAAAATCCATGTATATCCAAATTTTCAAATTTATCTTGTATTATCAATATGTTTTATATCAAAACGGATGATATTTTTCTGCGATAGTCCTCTTCGTAGCAAAGCCTTTTTGGATCTTCCCGAATGGCTTCAATGCGTTCGGCGTGGTAGTCTTGATAGCGCTGCGGCATGAGCTTCACGTCATCAGGCATAAGGAAGAACCGCGCCCCCAGCACATGCCGCGCCAGCATGTACATGACGGCAGATTGCCGCTCCGCAGCAGGCCCGCCGCGTGTGGCCACTTCATCCAGATCAAGGCTGACGATCTGCGCGTCACCCAAATCAAAGCGCGTGGGTTCTTTCAGCACGGCATAGGCGGTGATGGCGTCGAGAATCGAACGCCAGGCCTCACGCCGGGTTTTTTCTTCATAGGTATTGAGGATGCCCTGATTCTGGTTGATCTGTGTGGTGAGGTCGCCCAGAAGCGGCACGGCATAGCGTTGTGCCTGAATGGCTTCATGCACAAAACCGCGTTCAAAGAGAGCGTCTACCACCTCCCACCAGGAGGGCATGGCGTTCAGCACGATGTTTTCGCGCATCAGCAATTCATGGAGTTCCGGCAGCACATTGGACTGGTACAGCCTTGGCTGATGTTTGTCCGACAGTTCATCATAGGCCAGTTCAATGGCCCTGCGTACCAGCCCCGGCACATCCTTGTCCGGTGGCGTATTTTCCAGCGGAGTACACAGCAGGGTCAGCAGGTTGACCAGAAAGGCCATGTGCGATGGCAGCGGTTGGCGGCAGCCCAATGGCGTATCAAAAGGATTGATGGCGAAGTCTTCGGTCATGCGCAGCCGGTGATAGGCTGCCAGATGCTTTTTGCCTTCCGGCAGATTCTCCTGAATGAGAGTGATCAATCCCGAACTGGACGGGCCTACGTCAATAATGGAGACCCACGGCAGGCGCGAAAGCCCGGCCTGGGTTACAAAGGCGAAGTTCATGGCGTTGAGGAACACCGATTTTCCCCCGCCCATTGGAGCTACCCCCAAATCAATCCACGCCGCCTGTTCCGAAGAATTGGGCGCAAAGGGAAAGAGCTTGCCGTCCTGGGTGCGGAGCAGGAGCGAACCTTCCTTCCAGGGCGAGGCAGAGCGCAACGGCAACATGCCGATGGCCTCCTGCAAGGGAGCCGCAGTAATCGGAGCCGGGCTTGACGGCATCATGGCGGGCACTGTGGCAGCAAGGCCCAGCAGCGGATCGCCCACGGCTTCGGACACGTCCGTGGTGCCCCAGCCCTGAATGGCCTTGGTGAGTTCTGCCATGCGCCGCCGCAGTTGCAGGTGGGCCTCTTTTTCCGAAAGCCCCGCCGTGCCAATAGTTGCCCAAGTTCCGCAGCAGATGCGGAACTTCACACAGCACACCCCTCCCAAATCCAAAGCGGTCAGGGCTGCCACCGCATTATTGAAGCGTTTGTTGTCCGAACTGGCAAAGGCCAGAATGCCCGAAAGCAGCGGCTTCATGCCCATGTGCAGACCGCTCGGCTCCAGCAGAAACGACATGCGGTACGGCAGGCGTTCATCCCGACGCGACAGCACCCGGAAAAACTCCTGAAAGGGCTTGGGCGTCTGGGGCATGAGGGTCATGATGAGCGGGCCGAACACCCGATCCCCCACCGTAATGGCACTGCGGGAAAGCAAATGCCCCTCACGCGGCCAGAGCTGGGTTTTGAAATCTGGGTAGACCACATTGTGCAAAAGCGCAGAAGGTGGCGAGCCGGGGTCAGGCAGGCGTAGCGGTAAGACGTCACCCGGAATGCGAGCCAACCACTCCCTGCTGGTGAACTCCGGGTCAACGCAGATGCGAATGTCCCGCAATGCCTCATGAGGTGTGAGCGGATAGAGCAGAAGCTCTTCTTGGCGGAAGGCGTCCAGCACACCGGTCACAAAACCGCTGTGCGCATCATGCAAGGCGGCAATGGCGGCAGAAATCTGCTGGCAGCCAGGCTGCATGGGCGCTTTGCGCATGGAGGTGGTACGCTCTTGAAACGCGGTTTTGCGCAAGCCCTCCGACAGAACGCCTGGCCGCGTCCATAAGACCAGCCAGCAGGTTTCATGCGAACAATACCGTTCAAGAGCCTGCCCCCAATTTTCCAGCAAGGGGCCGATGTGCAGCCCAAGGTTTTGGGCAGTGCGGCGCGAGGGCAGCAACATTTCGCGGATACGCCCTCCGCTGGCTTCTGGGTCGTATTCAAACACCACCTGAATGCAGTGACCTGGCCGCGAAAGCGTGGATTGCAGTTTTTCCGTCAGGCCGCGCACGATGGTGGCATATTCATCCACCCCCACCTGTTTGAGTGCCCCTTCCAGCCGCAAGACAGTAATCAGGCTGCCGTCATCGGCCACCAGTACGCCCCTGTCTACCGTTTCCAGCTTGCAGTAGCTGCCCACCGGGCCGTAAAAAGTTTCGGATAAGGCGCGGATGCCACGATCAATGCCGTGTACGAGGGTATCAAGCATCAGCTATCCCCCCTCTTCAGCACAACTTGCTGAATAACCACGCCGCGCGGCGTGAGCACTGTGGATGCGCGGGCCACCAGCACTGTGGCCATGAGACGCTGGGTGCTTTCCACACCCTGACTGGATTCGTAGGAAAGGATGAGTGGGAACTCGATTTTCCAGGTGGCCTTGCCGCCCACAAGTCCTGAAGCGGTAATGACTGGAGCCCGTGTGACTACTGCGGATACAGAAAGCCGCTTTTCTTTAATCATATCCAGAACGCCGGAGGATTGAAGAGAGGCCAGAAAGGACTTATAGGCCGCTTCTTCAAAGTTTTCTCTGGTATTAGAGAGTTTTTCCCGCCATTCCAGAAAATCCAGAGATACGGCATTGCTGATGGTTTCCGTGACCCAATTCAAAAGCCCTTGCTGGCTGAGAACGGGCTTATCCAAAGGAATGAGCGGTGCAAGTCGCAAATCCGGCGTGGCTGCAAAATAGCGCGGCGTGGGTTGCTTCAGAATGAGCAGCACAACCACCGCAATGCACACAATGAGTACGAGCACCAGCCCCACGGCCAATTTCATGGCGCGTTGGTACTGCGACCGATACCAGCCCAAACCGCCAATGATGGTTTCGGCGGTGTAGGTCGGAGGCGGGCTTTCGCTTGCCTCTGCCATTATTTCTGCCGTTTCCGAAGGCTGTGCTGCCTGCACATCTTCCGGTAAAGGTTTTTTCTTTTTGAACCAGTTCATATGCCCCTCGCTTACCGCAGACCGAGTTCATCCAGACCAGTAGTCTGGTCAGAGCCAAACAGAGTGGCCGAACCGGAACCAAGAAACTCTCCGATACCAAGAGCCAGAGCACCAATGACTACCTTGGCAACACCGGGTGCGTAGTTGCCCGACTGACCAGACTGGCTTTTGCTGGCCTTATAAAGGTCAATACAACCCCAAACCCCCATGCCCGCTCCGGAGGCAAAACCCGCCATTGTAACGCCCTTGGCTACCCCCTTGGCACTGTCGGCCACGTTCTGGCCGATGTCGCCAAAGGTTACGGCAGCCAGGGCCAACTCTGGCACGAGAAGCCATACAGCGGCGGCAGACAGAGCCGCTGCTGTGAAGCGGACAGGGGAAACAGCTTCAAGAGAAAAACAGGTTTTCATACAATTCTCCTTATTTACCCGATGATTTTTGCGATGGTTGTTTGCACATCACCGCCCAGCGTGGCTCCGATGCCGCGAAGGAAGGTGACGAGGTTGACTGCGATAATGCCGCCGAAGAGATGCACGATGCAGCGGCTCAAGTTCATGCTTTGGTTGGGAGTATCTCTGAGCAGACACAGCCCCCGGATGATGCCAATAATGCCCACCGTGGCGATGCCATAGACAGCGAACTGAATGTAGACAGAGCCCGGCGATGCCGGAGGCGAATAGCTCAAGGTCTGTTCCGAAGTCTGGTTGAAAACGGTCATGGCGAGAGAGTCCATGAGCGCCGGGATGTTCAGGAGCAGGACAGCAGCCCACAGTGACCAGACGGCGGTACTGCGGTTGAAACGGTGCTTATGGCTAATGCTCTGCGCCAGCGATACCATCGCAAAGGCAATGCCGATGAGGTAGGCCAGCACAATGACCACGGGCCACCATTGCTGCAAATGCGGAATGACGTTGGCGACGTAATTCTCCATACATCACCTCGCCTTCACGTTGAGCACAAGAATGCCCACCGCCGTACCGCTTTCAAGGTAGACCGTGGGAGGCCGCTCGAAGTTCTTCTCGAATATCTTCCCGGCCTTTTCTCCCACCTTGCCCGCCGCAATCCAGGCCTGATCCGCAGGGCTATAAGTGTTCCAGACCATCTGATCCGTGGTTTGGCCGTTCATCCCGCCGTAGATGGTGCTTTGTGAACCGCTGTAGCGTTTGGCGTTGGACAGACCTTCCAGAAAGGCCGTGGCAATAAGCCCTCCCCAGCGGCTGAAGAAATGNGTATCCACCGAAGAGGCCACAGAGGCTTCAGACGTGGCCGGGTCAACCGCATAGCCCTCAATCTGGGCATCCGAACCATCCGGCAGAATGACTCTGGTGAAGGCGAGTACCAGCCGTTCTTCAAAACGCTGAAACTTGCCAAGAAGACGTGCATTTTTGAGCTTGCCCGAAGCCACCGTGGCCATGACGGCAGAGGGAACGTCAGAATTTACGCCAGTGTCGATGACGGCGTAGAGAAGATCGCCAGGCTTCAAAGTCAGAGTGTTGGATACCGGTGACTCCCCATCGCTGGACACAAACGCAGGGGCAGGGAGGGGCTTGTCCTTGGAAAAATCATGCACAAAAACGACTTTTCCCTGTTCCACAGATACCGAGGATAATTTGGCATCCAGAGCCGCTAGGTCTTCCAACATCCTTTTTTGCAGGGTGTTGTCCGTGCGCGGAGCCTGTACAGGAGCCACACGCGGAGGCGTGACCGGCGGGGGAGGCGGGGGTGTGTCTTGCTTTCGTGTTACTGCCGGGGTTTTGGTGCCCACAGGCGTGGGAATAAAGCTCTCGCCCGCTGCAAGGGCACTGTTGGCCTTTTGTTGGTCGTGAGCTTCCAGCTTTTTGTTGTACTCTTCCGAGCCTTCACCGCCCGCTTGCCCTTTGACGGAATCCGTCCGGGCCGAGGCCAGCGTGGCCGAAGCCGAAGGCTTTTTCGGCGCGAACAGCACCATGTAGCCCACCGCAAGGACAACGGTCACAGCCACTCCCAAAAGGGCGAACATGACGAAACGGCGTTTCTTTTCCGTGCTGGTGACGCTCATGGCTTCACCTCCCCATTCGCCTTGCCGGGTTCCGGGTCTTTCAGCACCAGGGTCTGCATTGTGCCGCCCACGGAGAGCATGATCCGTGACGTAACAGGCACCTCGTAGCACTTCATGTTGCCCGCGCCGTTGACCACCGCCGTCCAAGCAGGCCACATCATGCTGTGACTGGTGCGGACGTAGTGATTTGCGCCGAGCTTCCAGACCTGCACCTTGTCCGGCGTGGGTTCCATGCGCACGCGAACGGCCCCTGCTGGCGGCACATGATCCAGAAAGGCTAACATGGAGGAGTTCACGGTTTCCTTGATGTCCTCAATGACCGGCACTTTGGCGCGTGGGCCATGCTGGGAAATCTGAAAGAGCACCAGGGCGTCCGCCTTGCGCTCTGGCCCGTGCACAGAATCCGATTCCAGCCGGATGACCAGCGGAATGTCCTGTTTCTCCATCGTGACGACCAGGGTTGTGGTGCCGTAGGCCTGTATGGGAGTGATGTTCAACAGATTGCCGTCCGGCAGTTCAGGGCGCAGAACTTGGAAAAACGAAGGCCCACCGTTGGTGACGGAAGTGATGGGCCAGGGCTGCCCCGTGGAATCGTGGATCAGTAGCGAGGTGGCAATATTGGCCGTGGTGAACACCCGCACCGGCGCACTGCCAGGTTCCAGCGACACCCGCGCTGTACGCGAGGCCAGTGAAGGCGACACCGGCAGCAAAGCCCGCTCGCGCTGATCCGACCGCTCCCGGTACTCCTGAATCTGACTGTCATCCAGCGGCATCATCTGACGCAGGCTTTCTTGAAACAGCGTTTGGGCATCGGGCTTTTTGCCTTCCTGGGGCAAAGCAGCCGTAACGGCAGGCGCAGCTGGAGTTGGAGGCACAGCCGGGGTAGCCGTGACAGGAGCAGCCGTTGCAGGCCGCTGGGCATCCGCTTGCCCCAGGACAATGCCCTGTTGCCCGATGACGGGGGCAGGTGGTGCCACAGGCACAGGCGGCTGTTCCGCCGCCCAGGCCATGCTTCCCCAGAGCAGCATAAGTAGTGCCGGGAGCAGACGAAAAATGTGTTGTCGTTTCACTGAAATCTCCTTGGTTTGCAATCGTCACATGGCTCTGGCCAGGGCCGGAGACACAGGCTGTCGTGAAAACATTGGGTGATGCGGCAAGAGCGCACCGAAGGCGGTGAGCTTGTTGCCTCGTGGCAAGGTGAACGATCCCAACGCGGTCTGTGCCGTGCGTTCCGGCACGGCAGGTTTTCGCCATGCCGCTTCTTCGCAACGCCGCTTGAAGGCTTGCAGAAACTCGACAATGCCAAGCTGGTTGTCGGCGGGTATGTCCGCAGGCGTGGGCGCACGATGCGCACTGTGCAGGTACATCCACAGGCCAAAGGCCATTGGCCTGAGCCAGGGCTTGTCGTAAATTTGAAATTTCTCGGCAAAGGCATCAAAGCAGGGCCTGAGTGCTTCCCGCTCTTTGTCCTGTACAGTCTTGCGGTTTTCCTCTTCGCGCTGCATGGTCTGAAGCGCGTCCGCAGCACGTTGCGCTGTTTCAGCCTCCTTCGCTGCCGCCATCACAGAGGCGTCCAACCACCGCTGCCCACGCAGCCAGTTGCTCATCTGCGGCACAAACCGTCCTTGTTCACGTTGCCAGGTCTCCAAGGTCATGAAATGCCGGATGCTGGATTCAATCCGAGACAAAGGCGGTAACAAGCCCTCTCGCTGGAGACGCAGCCAGGCAGAACGGGCAAGGCCCTTGGCCTCTTTTTTGGGATAGAGCTCCCACGCTCTTTCAAAATCAGAGACAGACACACCCCCGCCCCCTGACACGGAAGGTAGAGGCGAGGGCGCACCATCTGGCAACGCAGAACGCACGGGGGGTAAGGGGGGATTTTGTATTTCTCTTAGTTTGTTAAGAGTATTTATGTAGCCAACTTTTGGCTGTGGGCAGGCAGAGTCTGCCTGACGGCAGGTAGGCTTTGCCGCCTGAGAGTCAGATTTTGTTGCCTCTGAGCTGTTCCCTTTCATGTGGGCCGGTTCCAACATATAATAAACGGATGAGCGGTATTGCTCACGCCGAACATGCACGAGCTTGATTCCTACCAGCTCGGCCAGGTACTTCTTAACGCTGCTCACGCTGCACGAAAGCCGAGCGGCCAGCTTGGCCTGGGAGGGCCAGCAGCGGTCGTTGTCCGAAGCGTAATTGCACAGCAGGGCATACATAATTTTGGCTCCAAAACTGATTGACGTTTCCAACACAAATTGCGGTAAAATCGGCCCGTGAATCCTTCCTCTTGGTGCAAATGTCTGCATGGTTCGCGCTCTCTTCCCCAAACGGGGCAGGCCGAAAAAAGACAAAAACAAGCAGACTCGATGCACTTGACAAAGAGGAACCTTTCGGTTTAGTGTCATCTCACTGCATAGAGAGATTTCACTCTGCTGATAAGCCGATACGCGCCAACGTATTGGCTTTTCGCCTTTTTAAGCCCTTATTTTCCTCAATACGTTTCCTTTGTCTGAGGGTATTGACCGAGCGGCTGGCTCGTCAGGCCGTGGGAGCCACCCACGACGACCCCGCACCCAGATGCCCAGTTGTGCCGTTCAGACGCATAAGTTTGCGTGTGGGCATCTGGGTGCGGCGTTTCGCCTGTTCTTGTTTGCACAGGCGAAACGGATCACGGAGGAACGAAAAAACGCCCCTTAGTCATGTCAAAAACATGATCAAGGGGCGTTTTTTTGTTGCTGAGAAAAAGAGGAGAGAGTGTCGTCAGGAGGACGGTAAAAAAACTTTTTTTGCGACCGCAAGTCGCAATTTGGTCGCAAAAATAAAAAGCCTTTACAGTGTTTTTTACTGTAAAGGCTTGATTTTCTTGGAGCGGGAAACGAGATTTGAACTCGCAACCTTCAGCTTGGGAATCCTAAACTATGGCATTTTTGCTCATTTCACATACGTTCCAAAAGTCTCTCAAAGTGTAATTATTAATCTGAAATAAAACATATTTTTATTTTTTAGCAAAAAATCATCTCTCCCGAAAGTTCACCTTCTTTCCCACTGTAAAACCTTGACGAGCGGGATAAGAGCGGGATAAAATTCAATCCATAAGACAGCGGGATTTTATGCTGAAATGGTATTTTCCGGGGGAGAACACATGGCATACGAGTGGGTCAAAACAAAGTTTTTGGGAGTTCGCTATCGGTTGCACAAAACCCGCAAGCACGGCATCAATTTCGACAAATGCTTTTGTATCCGCTATAAAATCAATGGGAAAGATAAGGAAGAGGTCGCAGGCTGGTCAAGTGAAGGCATGACAGCAGAGAAAGCGTACAAAATGCTTTCCGAAATACGCGAAAATATCCGCACGGGGGCTCCAGAAAACTCTTTGGCAAATATCCGCCACAGCAAGGAAAAGGCTCGCAAGGAAGAAGAGCACCAGCACCACTTGACGGCCAAATCACAGCTTACGATGGAAGAGTTCTGGGATCAAATATATCTTCAACATGCCACTGCGGCGAAAACAGCTGCTACCATCCGAAATGAACGTTCCATTTACGAGAAATGGCTGCGGCCAGCCTTGGGGAGCACCCCCGTATCAAGCTTGCGCCCTTCGCACTTGGAGCAGCTAATCCTGCACGTCATCACGCAAGGTAAATCAGCCCAAACCGCCCGTCATGTCATCGCGCTGGTTTCACAAGTTTGGAATATGGCGCAGGTGCATGACGTTGTGTCTGGAGAAAATCCCTGTCGCCGGGTGAAAAAGCCGCAGCAGGACTCGCGCCGCATGCGCTTTTTGACCCCGGATGAGGCAGTTCAGCTGCTTCATGCGTTAAGAGCGCGGAGCAAAGATACCTATGACACTGCCATACTTTCCTTGTTCGCTGGCCTTCGCGCCGGTGAAATTCATGCTCTGACCTGGGTGGATGTCAATTTCGAGGCTGGCACCCTGTATATCCGCGACCCCAAAAACAAACATTCGCGCCATGCCTATATCTCCCCTGAAATTGCAGAAGTCTTGGAGAGCCGGAAGGCCGAAAGAAACAAAAGCGACTTGATCTTTCCGGCAACAACGGGGGCACTGCGACTTGCTGTATCAGATACCTTTGAAAATGTCGTGAAGGAGCTTGGCCTGAACGACAACATTACAGACGCCCGCCAAAAGGTTGTTTTCCATACACTTCGCCACACGTTTGCGTCATGGCTTGTACAGAAAGGGACACCACTCTATACTGTAGCTGAACTCATGGGACACACATCACTTGAAATGACGAAGCGCTATGCCCACCTTGCACCAGACACTATGCGACAGGCTGCTTTAGGCCTTTCTGGAATGTTAAATTTGAGCATGCAAACATGATAAAATAATTCAAATAATAATAAAAGGCGGATTCAACTTGCAAGTGCAACACCCTGAAGGTTGAATGAAAAGGCAAGGTGGTATAGCCCTTTAGCCTCTCCATCCAACCAAAGATTGAGGGGCGTATGGGCTATGCACACCTTGCCAGGGAAGAACAGTACTACATCTGCCAGGCAGTGAAAAGTGGAACATCAATGAGGGCCATAGCCAAAGCGATAGGCCGTAACGTCTCAACCGTAAGCCGCGAACTTGCCCGAAATACCGGGGCGCGTGGCTACCGCTACAGGCAGGCGCAAAAGCGCAGTCAGAAAAGGCAGGCCAGTAAAGGGAAGAAGCGCATTTGCCTTGAGACATGGGCGTATGTTGAGCAGTGTCTACGCCAGGACTTCAGCCCGGAGCAAATCTCTGGAGTTCTCAAACGCAAAGGTTTTGCCCTCAGTCATGAATGGATTTACCAGTACATTCTGGCGGACAAAAAGCGAGGAGGAGCGCTACACAGCCATCTGCGCTGCCAGCGCAAACGCAAACGACGATACGGTAAACCTGACAGACGAGGGCAAATCAAGGGGCGCATCAGCATAGACACACGGCCGCCTATTGTTGACGAGCGTTCGCGGCTTGGTGACTGGGAGGCTGATACCGTTGAAGGGAGTAAAGGAGGCCCCGTTTTGGTAACACTTGCAGAGCGTAAAAGCCGTCTTTTCCTGTTTGGCAAGGCTCCCAACAAAAGCGCCCGCGAAGTAAGGCGGGTCATTGAAGGCCTCTTGACACCGATTAAGGACTTTGTTCAGACTATTACCTACGATAACGGCAAGGAGTTCAGCTACCATGCCGATGTGTCAGCTACACTCGAGGCCCAGGGATTTTTTGCGCACCCCTACCACTCGTGGGAACGTGGCTTGAACGAGAACTCCAATGGCCTTCTACGCCAATACTTCCCCAAGGGGGTAAGCTTGGCCTCGGTCACGCAAGATGAGATCATAGCGGCAATGTGCCGCTTGAACTGGCGGCCAAGAAAATGCCTTGGGTTTAAGACACCCTATGAGGTTTTTTGGGAGGACGCCGACACCCAGGTACTGGGTGTTGCACTTTGAACTTGAAACCGCGAGTTTAAAATGGTCGCTACAAAACAAGGAAGTTTTTTACCTATTACTAAAGAATTATCCATAAAAAAGCTCACAGTTTTTTATAGAGAGTACGCTAGACGGAACTTTTTTCAAAACATGAAAAAAGACAAAGAAACGTTTGAGAAGTTTTTACGCTATTATATTCGTGTTTTCAATTTTGTTCTAGTCGAGCTATTTGGAAATACTGTGGAAGTCAAGGGTATATTTCGACCTGTGCGTGACGTGAAAACATACAGGCAGTTTTCAGAGGTCCATTTTGAATACGAAGATGAAGTCTGTCATCATATTAATGATGCTATACTGATGTATAACAACATAGAGATTGACAACCCTGCTCTGCGGTGTGAGAGTTTTGGCTTTTTTGATCCTATACTTTCAAAGAACATAGTTAAAATGTGCAAAAATGAAGTTGAATTCTTGCACAATACCTGCATGCACTATGGATATTTCCCTGGCGATTTATTGTATATTGATAATATAGTTGATGTTGTTGAATGGTTTACAACTGACTCCATTCCACATATTGAACCATTCTTGAGATTTTACGACCCAAGCAATAGTGTGTGGGTTTTTTTGTTTCAAGTAGCGGTGTCAGTTATTTCGAAAAAGAGGACAAGAATTTTTTTTACTTATATTGCAACTCTAATGAAGAAATATCAATTGAAAGTACTTTGAATATGGTAAAGGCTGGAATTGGGCGAAAGGGGAAAAAAAATTACTCTGGACATATATACATTAACGAAAACCCAAACATTCAATTAAAAATTAAGACAGTAGGAGAGCGGATAAATAAAAAAGAACTATCTGAAGTCAAATATGCACTTATGCAAGCAGTAATATATTTCAATAACAATTTGTGTTTTGACTGGGGTGTCGTTAAAGATTTATACTGGAGGACAATGGAGGCAGCTCATAAAAAAATTTCATATAAGTATCGATGCCTTGGTTTATATATTTGGGATTGCGTGCATTTTCTAGGTATGCCAGTCGCCAGTAGCATCAATAAATTAATTGATTCCAGTAAGGAGCATGATGATAAGGCTTCTGCTGTGCGGTCTTTGCTAGATAAACTTGATGGTGGTCAAAATGAACTTGACTACTCAGTAGTTGATCGAGAATATCGCCTTGCGGATCAGTGTATCAAGACACTCTCAGTGCTCCCCCACGGAAGAGCTAAAGCATAGGTCAGGAGAGGGTGATTCCAGTAGTACCCCAATTTTATTGGTGAAAATTCAAAATTTTTCTGCCTTTTTTATTTTTTTCAAAATTAAGTAGACAAGCTGCACCAGGGCATATCGCTCTGGTGCAGCTTTGTTTTTTGGAGGTATTTTTATGGCTAACGTACCGGTTACGAAAGATAACCCCACAGTGGAAGGGGGCAAAGCAGCGGCTGCGGAAATCGTCGCCTGCTTGCGTGCAACGCTCCCGCCAGTCTTTGCGCGGCGTGATGTCCCCAAGTACTTCGGCAGTAGTCTGCCAGTGGGAACGATCGCCAATATGGGAAAAAGCGGGCCTCCGTATATATGCCGACGGAGGCATGCAATCTACTCTAAAGAATCGTTTTTGGTCTGGTATGAAGACTGGTTGCTGAATGCCAGCAACAATAACTCTTAAATCTTTCTCAGCGATGCCCAACGGGCATCGCTGAGATATGGAGATTATCATGACTGATCATAAAACGGTTGTCCTATCGACTTCCCAATCGGCAGAAACAGATGCGCCCTGCTTAGGCGAGGGCGGGAAGCGCGTCCGCAATCGCCTTTCTGCTGCTGAGCGCAAGGCGAAGCTGGAGAGCATTAAAACCCAATATCGCGCTGGACACCCCTTGCTTGTCATCAGACTAAACCTTGGACTGCGTGAGGAGCAGCTTTCCAAGATGCTCGCCGAGCTGTTTATGGCTGGTGAGCTCACCCCTATTGCCAGCACCTACGAAGTGCTGTCGGTGTCCCAGGCGATCAAAAATATCCCTGGGTTCACCGTCAGCGCAGACGGATACGTCCGGGTTACGAAGACCGACTCTGGTGTTGTTTTAACTTCCTACATTGCCGATGGAGATGAACATGCATAAGGATAACGGACAGATAACTATCATAGACACCATCAAAGGCGTCGAGGTCGTGCCCGTGGAGGTCAACGTCAATACAGGCATGCCCAAAGGCGTGGCCGAGGCCTTTGCAACTGCCAACACTGCGACCAAGGAAATCATTCACACGGCACTTGATCGGTTAGCGGCCACCTCTCCTCAGCAGGCGGCAAGGATTACCAAGATTTCGCTGGTGCAGACTTTTACTGTGACCCCTGATGCTGTGCGTCTCGATATTGAACTTAAGGAATAAACAACAAGGCTGCTGTGGGTGTCATGCCCACAGCAGCCTCCCCCAACAGTGCAGGCAATCTAGTTCATCCATCTGCAAATCCAAGAAAAATTATTACCCAGGGACACGACATGAGTTTTGACACAATCATCAAGGTTGCTGCCGACAATGGCGGGAAGGCTAGTGAAACGCTCTCCGCGCCATATGCAGCCCGAACGAGCAATGCCCCTGATTCAGGCGTGGCACCTGCTCTGCCCACGGATTCCAAGCTGATCGCCCGTGAAGGCAGGGACTACAAAAACCGTGCGAATAGGTTTCGGAATTTTCGCGAGGGAGATCTTTTGCGAGACATGGAAGATGTTAACCGTGCCATCAAGGTAGCCAAAGAGTACAAGAAAAACATTGCTGACAAAGACCGTGCTCGTCAGATGAGATTGTTACGGGGCGAGTTGGAGCGTTCCAGAATTATCCCATTGCAGATGTCAGTCATACCCTCGCCGAGTCTTAGGTTTCTGCCCCCTAACCTTGTGGCTGTAGCAGATAGCCTTTCCAGGCTGACCGGCATGGACGCGCAGGGCATAATCTACGCCCTCCTGGGGGCTATTCCCATCGCCACGTGGGGCCGCGTCACCATCAGGCTGAGTGACCACTGGGTTGAGGCTGCGGTAAACATGCTGCTTCAGGTATCTCCATCGGGCACAAGAAAGTCGGCGCTGGTGCGTGAGTTGCGTATGCCTTTTGATCAGTTCTGCGCCGAGGTTAATGAGGGCCATGAAGACCGTATGCGCCAAGCTCGGACTAAGCAGCGCTTGCTTGCAATGGCCGCTGTTAAACGTGCGCACAAGAAAATAGTAGATGCCCTCAATCAGGAATAACAATCAATGGAGGCAAACATGAGCATAGACGAAGTAGCAAAGATCAAAGCGGCTGTCTGCGAGGCGGTAGCATTTGAGGAAAAACTGCTGCGTGGATGTGAAAGCACCAGAGCGCCAGTCAGCTTGCTGGTGGACAAGGCCACCACCTACCAGCTTGCCATCACCCTGCAAGAGCAGGGCGAGTGCCAAGGATGCATCACTGCTGAAGGCAGTATGCTTCAAAGCAAATTGTTCCAGTCTGGGGCTGTGGCCGACCTCTGCTTACGCGGGCATACGCAAGAACCGTATGTTTACGAGAACGCAAAACAACGGATAGCCTTGGCGCATCCGTCGTTACCGATGGTGCATATTGTCCAGCCCAAAGTGGCGACAGAATTCTACGCGAACGAGGTGCTCAACGCAGTAGGGGCCACCGCACGTTTCGTTCCCTACTTTTACGATAGCGCCAACGGAGATGGAAGCATACTGCACGGGCGTGCTTTTGACGATTATGACGACGATGGCGATGCCCAAATCAGCGCGGCAACGACTGTCTACAGGGAGACTATTTTCAGGCTGCTGAAGACCTATCACACCCAGGACAAAAATGCAGAAGGCTATCAGGTACCTGTAGAGCCTGCGGCCTTAAAGAGCATCCGTGACTTTGAACGCTATGTCAGAACCCGTGTGATCCCCCATATGCCCGAGGCCGCAAAAGCCTGCCTTCTCAAAGCTCACGGGCAAGCGGTACGCTTTGCATGGGATATTCATGCTTGGAACCACGAGTTTCCCCATACCATTCCCATTACGATCGAGGAAATGGAACAGGGCATAGAGCTGGTTCGCGCAACTTTTGAGCATATCCGTTACGCTTATGACCCATGTGGACTGCAAGCCTATCTCCATGCGCAAAAGATTTTGGCTAGCCTTAACAATATAACTGACCGCTGGGAGCAAGACAAACTTCTTGACGAAGGCATTGACTCCTCGACGATACAGCGAAGGACTGGGCTTAAGTCTGAACCCACCAACAACGCCTTACTCCTTCTCGACGAACATAATTATCTGGCAGTCTACGATGATGCCACCGCGAACCTTAAGGTGGTGCTTCACCCTTATTTTTTTGATGTAAATAGGTGGCAATGGCGCACATAGTGGCAATGAAAAAGTATCTATTGTTGGGGTATAGACACTTTTTCATTGCCCAAGCCTGCCAAAAATTCATTTTTTAATGATAACACTTTAGCGTTAAATCACTCATTAATAGATTAGCAGTATGCACAACATTGTTCATTTGCATAATAACTCGGACACAATAGCATGGCAAAATATATCGTGAGCAACTTAGATATAAATGTCATGAATTATGCATTTTTCATAAGCACATATCTAGGAGGTATGTAATACTTAAATGTATACGTACAAGATACGCTTAGCAATAATACATCACAAAAATAAACAACAAGAAAACATTACAAATTAAAAGCAGACATATTAACTAAAGCAAAATGCAATATATTAAACACATCAACAAGGAAACAAAATGAACAATATATCCATCAGCACAACGATAGATATGCCATGTACATATCCATCTGGTTATATAAAGAACATAAATGGCAAAATACTAGATATATTCGAGTATTACACTCAAAAACACTCCAAGGTAATGGTTGTACGCTTCGATATACGGTATCCTACATCTTACCCTGAAGAAGGAGACAACAGCGATGTCTCCGGCTGTCTCGCCTATGTGATCAAAAAGTACAAACGTCAGGGACTTGATCCTTGTTACATCTGGGTCAGGGAACAACATAGGAGCATACATCCCCACTACCATTGTGCCTTGTTCCTTGATGGACAAAAGGTCAGAAGCTACGACCACGTTTTCCGTAATGTGGAGGCTGCCTGGGGGCGCACGTTAGGCTGTTCTGTCACGGGTTGTATCGACCATTGCACGGTTGCTGGCTCGCGTGACTACAACGGCAAGATGCTGCGTAGGGATGCCGGAGAGGAGGCATACAGGGATCGTTACCGCGACATCCTGCGGCAGCTATCTTACCTTGCTAAAAGCTACACCAAGGAACTAGGAAGTGACGGTCAACGTAATTTTGGCTGTAGTCAGATTCCTCGTTGATAAGGCATCTATTATGTCACAGAATTTACCCCAACAATCACCTTGCGGCATCATGCCAGAGATGCAACAGTCATAGCCCGTTTGGGTGTGTCTTCCATGGAAAGTCGCTCCAGCAATCACTGACCTGCCCCCAAAAAACTGGTCCGCCTAAAAAGTTAGTATAAGGTGGAGCCATGGAGGGCATCAAATGGGTCGCAAAGCATTCACTCCAGAGCAAATCATTTTCAAGCTTCGTGAGGTTGAAGTTCTTGTGGGACAAGGTGAAAGCATTGCGCTGGCTTGCCGCAAAATTGCTGTAACCGAGCAGACGTATTATCGATGGCGCAAGGAATTTGGAGGCATGGGTACTGAGCAGCTCAAGCGATTGAAAGAACTAGAAAAGGAAAACGCTAGGCTGCGGCGAGCCGTCGCTGATTTAAGCCTTGAAAAAATTATTCTTGCGGAGGCGGCAAAGGGAAACTTCTGAGCCCCACCCGCCGTCGTCAATGTGCGGAGTATGTCCGTGAGCAGACCGGGAGCAGTGAGCGCAAGGTATGCGCTGTTCTGGGGCAACATCGGACTACTCAACGGTATACGTCCTCTGTTTGTGAGTTTTCAGTGCTCGTGCGCCAGGCGGTGATCAACTATGCCTCGGAGTATGGCCGGTACGGCTACAGAGCGGTGACCGACCTCTTGCGGACAGACGGGTGGGGTATCAGCTATAATCGCGTAGAACGGATTTGGAAACAGGAAGGCTTAAAAGTCCCAGCAAAGCAGCGCCCAAGAAAGCGCTTGTGGCTGAATGATGGTTCCTGCATTCGGCTCCGGCCTGAGTGGAAAAATCACGTCTGGGCTTATGATTTTGTGCATTGCCGCACGGCCAATGGCAAATCTTTTCGTGTGCTGGTAGTCATTGATGAATATAGCCGTGAATGCTTGGCACTACATGTGGCCCGCACAATTCGTGCAGAGCAAGTAATGCACGTTTTGGCAGATTTATTTCTGACGCATGGCAGACCTGATAACATTCGCCTCGGACAACGGTCCAGAATTCGTAGCGTTAGCTTTAAAAGAATGGTTGGCAATCCTGTCTGTGCAGACGCACAGTACATTGAACCGGGCAGCCCTTGGGAAAAATGGTTACTGCGAAAGTTTTAACGGCAAGCTTCGGAGGACAAGCTGCTGGGACGGCGAGGTGTTTATGACGTTACAGGAAGCCGAAGTAGTTATCGAAAACTGGCGCCAGCACTACAACCACCGTAGGCCGCATCGCTCCCTTAACGGTAGACCTCCTGCGCCATTGACAGTTTTTACCCCTCCCCAAAGAGGAGAAATGGGACCAATCTCGCCTCCGCCAGAATTATCAGCTATACAGGCGACAGAAACAGAACCACAAAGAATCTACCACTAACATTTAACCTGGTACAAAAAAACGGGGCTGGTCACGACCAATGGACATGTCGCCATCGCACAGACAACCATCACGAGCAACGGCATCACCATCTCCATGCCCGGTATTGCCACACTCGAGACGGCCAATACCAAAAAAATCATCTCCTGCTGAACGAGGCGATCATGGCATCAGCTCACAGTACCATCCACGCCTTTGGGCACAAGCAAGGCTCCACCCAGCCTCATCGGCAGGAGTACCAGCCCACTGCCGAGCGCCGTTCTTCCCTAGCCAAGGCCATCAGCCCCAAACAAAACCAGTTCATCAGCACTTTGGCCAGCAAGGCCGGACGCACCTCTGATGAAGTCGCCAAGTCCTTGATAGGCAAGCCCCTCGAGCAATGCAGCGCGGCTGACGCCAACACTATCATCCGGCATCTGAAGGATGGGCAGGCCAACGATAACAACGTCCCTGGGTAACGAGGACCAAACAAAAGAGAGGGGCTGCCAACTACAGCACTCTCCCTTTCACCGATGGGTATTATATGTCTTCAGTTTCCCTAAGTATCCCAAGCCGCAAGGAGGTTGCACCATGCACAACAAGTGGCAACGTGATTTTGACTATTCTGACCGCCTGTTCGGCTCTGGCTCTGAGTCCTTTCTTCGGGCCATCGAAAAAGAATTGCCACCGGTGGTCTCCAGGGTTGAACTGGCCCGCATCACTGGTGGGCTCATTTCTGTGAAGACGCTCAGCAACGAAGACTCCTTACAGAAGGGGCCCGGCGAACGTATCAGGGTCGGGACAAAAATAGGCTACAGCCGGGCTTCGGCTATGACCTACCTGCGTAAAAAGCTAAAACCACTGTAACCCATAAAAACTGTAACCACGCAGTTTTTACGACCTAATAGGAGAAAGGCAATGCACTATTTCGACGAGAACCTCAAACAACCCGCTTCGGAAAAGCAGCTTAGCTATGCGTATGATCTGGCAGCGAGGCAGGATATGGACGCGGAACTCCTGTGCAATATCCGTTTCGACAAGCAGTATATTTACATGACAAAAGGTGAAGTGGAAGACCTTATCAGCCTCCTCAATGGCGAATATGAGTAACAGACGCCTTATAGAACGCCATGACCAGTTCGCAGAGCGTACTGGCCATTATAGTTGGGGGTAGGCCAATTCCATGTCAGGCCTACCCTCATTGCTGTCCGGCCAAGCAACCAAGTCTAATAGGCTGAGATCATTGCTGTCCGGCTAAGCAACCAAGTCTAATAGGCTGAGATGTTGAAGATTATCTTTTCGTCGCCGTCGTGGATTCAGGAGTTCTTCCAGAGACGCCGAACCGAGCAGGTTGAGCTGGATGAGTTGGAAAAGTTGCTGCACGGACATCCCGATGCGGCAGGAGAGGTGGTCCCCCTTGTTCGGACAGAAAATAGCGGTTCCTTAGCTTGTCTTTTTTCTCATCAGGCTGCCTTTACTAACCCTTGATGGTAGCAGTACTCTGGAGTTATCCCGTCCAGACTGCTGTGAGGACGAGCCTGATTGTAAAAGCTGATCCATCTGCCGATGCCAGCGCGGGCTTCCGGCCCCGTCTCATACGTGTGCAGATAAACATTCTCGTATTTGAGCGAGCGCCAGAGACGTTCGATAAACACGTTGGCCAGCCAACGGCCCCGGCCGTCCATGGAGATGTGGATTCCATTGTCCCGCAGGACGCTTGTAAAGGCAAAGCTGGTAAACTGGCTGCCCTGATCCGTGTTGAAAATATCCGGTGTGCCGTATTTTGCCAAGGCTTCTTCCAGGGCCGCAACGCAAAAATCCGTTTCCATGGTGTTTGAGAGTCGCCAGGACAAGACTTTGCGGCTGTGCCAGTCCATGATGGCGACCAGATATAAAAACCCCTTACGCATAGGAATGTATGTTATATCCGAGCTCCAGACCTGGTTGCTCCGGTCGATGGTCAAATCGCGCAACAGGTAGGGATACCTTTTATGCTCCGGGTTTGGCTCACTGGTTTTCGGTTTCTGGTATATCGCCATGAGCCCCATCAACCGCATCAGGCGGCGGACGCGCTTTCTGCCAGCGCCGTACCCCAGCGACACCAAATAACGGCACATTTGCCGGACTCCAAGGAATGGCCATTCGGTGAAAGCCCGGTCGATTTCCTGCATCAATGTAAGGTTCGTGACCGATTCTCCGGTTCTTTTGTAATACAGACTGGAACGAGCCACCTTGAGCAGCATGCACTGCCGGACAATGCTGAGCTTCGCATGGCCGGAATTGACCATGCGTTGCCTGCGGGAGACGCTCACCGCTTCCCCCAGGCTTCGGCTAAAAAATCCCGTTCCACGGTGAGCTGACCGATTTTGGCATGAAGTACTTGGAGCTGTTTTTCCTTCCTGGCCTCTTCGGTCTTGATTTCACCGGCAAAGATGCCCACTGCCGACTCCTTGAGCTGTTTCACCCACTTGTGGATGAGGGTCTATGAACGCCGAATTCTGAACTGAGCTCAGCGATGGTCTTATTGCCGGAAAGAGCCGCCAGGGCCACTCTGGCCTTGAAAGCCGGGGCATGATTTTTTCGTTTGGATATGTGTTCTCCTCGTCTGGTTGAGTAGCTATCACACCTGTCCGATTTTTGGGGAGCACTTCTGCCATCGTGTAGAAAGATACTATGTTTCAGCCGCCGTACAAGGTGGGGAGGCAGAAAATGCGGCTATTGTCTGTCGACTTTGCTGGAAGAAATATTCAACAGCCGCTCTTTCAAAAATTCGGTAAAGTTACGTCGCCCGTCCGCCACAACATGAATATGAACTTCATGGCAGCCCTGCTGACCTGATAGACAATTCTGTACGGTGAAACTTGGATTTCCCTATACGAAAGAATGTTTACTCGCTTCAGTTCAGGAGGGATACGACCACGGCTGAGAAGTTCGCACAAGCTGTCCCGCGCTTGAATAAACTTGTTCAGGATCGCTTCAGCGGTGTCTGCCCCATCCCGGTCAGCAATGAAGGCGAAAATACCGTTAATGTCTTTTTCGGTTCGGCGGGTAAAGGCAACCCGCCAGGCTTTAGTCGCGTCCATTGCGTTTTTTCTCGATCATATTACGGATGTCAGCAAAAACCTCGTCCGAATTGCGTAGATTACCGGCCTCCACATCGGCGAAGCTATCTGCGAGCATACGCAGAAGAGCCAGGCTTTGTTGCATCTGGTCGTATTCCCGGACGTTCATCACAACGGCTTTTGCTTCGCCATTTTGTGTAATAACCATCGGATTACCGGTTTCTGCTACAGATTCAACCATTTTTTTTACGTTGTTTTTGAGCCAGGAGATTGGCTTGATGTCTGAATGCAGTTGCATGCGTCCTCCATAGGGGGGAAATTATGGCTGAATTTAGGGTGAAATTTCTTGAGGGATAAATCAAGATTCTTCTGGAGAAACCTGGATGGCTGATGGCTTCCAACTATAAGATAATCCTTTTCGGCAAATAGATCGAAATGTGGCGTAAAATTCGCCATCACACGGTTTTTTATTTAAGTATTTAGGTGTTTACTGACAGCGGGTTGAGAGATGCGCCATCTGGTGCGCGGCTTGGCCCTGATTGCCGCCGCTCATGAGTATGACTGCTGTGGTCATGATGGAGCGCACTTCCGCCAGGGAGGGAAGGACGGGTAACATGAGGAAAAAAAGCAGCAGGTTCTTGTCCGTTTTTTTCAGCCGACCTCTCAGTGATGTCGTTCTGCATCAAACGTGACCCATCAGGCTACTGCAGGCCTATATGGTATGCAAAACTTGACGGAGGGCATTGTGAACATGAGCAACACCAGACCTGAAATTATCTTTTTTGAGCAATTGGAAAAAAATCTTCCTCCTGTCTTTTCTCGTGAAGAGGCGGCCCGGCAGATGGGCGGCTTGATTCGGGCCAAGACCCTTTCAAACCTTGACGCCATGGGAGAAGGGCCAAGCGTGAAAATTCGTATCAGAAAAAAGGTTTGCTATGAGCGTCGAAATTTCCTCCAATGGCTCAAGCAGCATGTGCGGCAGTAACTGACCGCAAAAAACACCAGCAACGAACAACCGCAGGGGCATGAATTTTTTCATGCCCCTTTCTTATTCTATGCGGCAAGTATTTGCCCGTTTCGGAATAATTCACCCTGTAGTGGCCTGAACAATAAGGATGTTGTCATGAATACAAAAAAATTTGTCTACGCTGGAACACCAGAACCTGGCCATGGCCCCTGGACTCTTATAGAAGATTCGCCTGAATCGCGTGCCCAGGCGCTTGAACAGGGCTGCAAGGCATTCACGACCATGAGCTTCGCCTACGAACCAGAAAAGGGGAAACCCGAACCCATGCGCTACGGCGATCTTTGGCTGGACATCGACTGCAAGGAAGTGCCGTTTCTCGCCATTGTGGGCGCAAGGGATTTTGTGGAGGGCCTGCTCAACCAGTATGATGGTTTTGATCCTGCCATGCTCGAATACTACATGAGCGGCAGCAAAGGCGTCCATATCCGTATTCCAGCTGAGGTATTTGGTGGAGAAAACGGACATCCCTACCTGCCAAAGCTGCATTTGAAAATGCTGGAGCGGATTTTTCAGCACTATCCAATTTGCCATAACCTGGGCTTGCGGGCGCTGGGCCAGCCCGTACCCGATGATTTCAGACGCAAGACTGTCGGCGACCTTGTGGACACAAGCCTGTATTGCATGGGGAAGGGGAAGTTGCTGAGGGCTCCCAATATCAGGCGTCCTGACGGACGCTACAAAGTGCAGGTGAGCGTTGAGGAGTTTTTTGAATGGGAAATTGACTCGTTACTGGAACTGACCCCGTCGGCAAGAACATGCGTCATACAAACTCTGCCGCCAAAGGTGACGGGGATGACAACCCTTTATGACCAAGCCCTCATGGGTCTGCAATCTTGTAGTCAGAGCAAGCTCAACCTGCAAGGGCTTTACGATTGCCATTTCATGCGCCATTGCCGTGAAAATGCCGCAACGCTGAGTGAGCCGGAATGGTTCCTGATGCTGCGTGTTCTGGCTCCGCTGGGAGAAAAAGGGCTTGAATTGGCGCAGGAATACAGCCATCCCCACCCGGGATACTCGGCACAAAAAACTCGAGCCAAATTTCTGCATGCCCTGAATAAGGGATATCCGGCCAACTGTGAGGATATTCAGGAGGTTTTTCAATGCAACCCTCGCTGCAAGGTGCGTAGCCCGCTTGACCTTGAACGCAAGCGCCTGAGTGATGTTGTGGTCGCCACAGAATCCTTCAGTTCCCAAAAGGATGGCCTGTACTATTCACCATCCCGTGGCATGATGGAGGGCGACAGTGTCAAAGTGTGCAGCCCTTTAAAAGTTCTTGGCAAGATGCGTAATACGGACGGCACGGGCTGGGCAAGGCTGGTGAAACTGCTGACGCCAGATGGCAAAGAACAAAAACTGACCATCACCATGAAGGAATGTGTGGGGCGCGGCGATGTCGTTCTTGGACGGCTTTGTGAGCATGGTCTTGAGTTGGCAAGCGGGCGAACGGAAAAATTCGTTATGGAGTATTTGCGTTTTGCGGGTTCCGACAAAATTTTCACCAATGTTGAGCGCCTGGGCTGGCACGACAGGTGTTATGTCTTGCCGGATAATATTTTTGGCGGAGGAGAAAATGAAGAAATTCATTACACGCAGGAACACGGCCTGTTCAACCATGCAGGCGAACTGGAGCAGTGGCATGAGCATGTGGGCCGCTATTGCCAGGGCAACACCTTACTCATGCTGGTTGTAGCCTTTGCCCTGACAGGACCGCTTTTGCGCCCTTGCGAAATGGAAGGCGGTGGATTGCATTTGTTCGGGCCATCTTCCACCGGCAAAACAACGTTGGCCCTGTTGGCTGGCAGCCTCTGCGGCGGCAATGACGGTAAAGGGTTTATCCGCCAATGGCGCAGCACGCACAATGCTCTTGAACATATCGCGGCCCAGCATAATGATTGCCTACTGGTTCTCGATGAAATTGGCCAAGCCACAGCAGAAACGGTGACTCAGGTCACATATATGTTGCCCAACGGCCAGGGCAAGGAGCGCATGCGGAGCGATGCCACACAGCGTAAGGCCCATCAATGGCTTCTCAACTTCTTTTCCACTGGCGAGTTGCGCATAGAAGACAAAATAGAGGAGACGGGCAAATACCGTGCAACGGCCGGGCAGAATGTACGTGTGATAAATCTGCCCATTGATGGCGGCACAGGTAAAAATGCCTATAGCACTTTGCATGGCTTTAAAAATCCAGCGGCACTGAGTGAGCATCTCAAAAATGCTTCCCGAACCTACTATGGTACACCGTTGCGCGCTTTTCTGAAGGTTTTTTGTGGCGCTGGCGGTCATGAACTGGATATGAACCTTGATGAAATAAACAATAGTATCGTCCTGTTCACAAAAAAATATTGTCCCGAGGGAGTTTGCGGACAGGTCCGGCGTGTGGTTCTCAAGTTCGGGCTGATTGCTGCGGCCGGTATGTTCGCTGCAAAGAACGGCATCCTGCCTTGGACACCGGAAGAATCAAGTGATGCCGTTGTGGAGTGGTTTAACGTCTGGCTTGACGAACGCGGCGGCGTTGGCAATCTGGAAATCATGAAAGCTCTTGATCGCTTTAAGGATTTCTTTGCGCGCTACGGCAGAAGCCGTTTTGCGGATGTGGATGGCCTGGGTGAGAGTATGCGCGATCTGGCTGGCTATAGATGGGAGGACAAGGGTGACCTGCGGTTATTCATGATAAGCCCAACGTTCAACGACCTCGCCAAAGGAGTCAATCGCCATGAGTTGCTGGAACATATGAAGCGTCAGGGGTGGTTGATGATGAACGCCAGAGGAAATCTTACGGAAACAAAATGCATCAAGGGGCGGAACGTACGTGGCTATGGATTCATCCCTTCCGCATGGGAAGGCCGTGGAGACCTGGAAGAGCGGCACATGAATGTAGTAAAAGACTCCAAAGCCAGTGATTGTGACTTTTAAGCTGTGCGGCGCACAAAAGCGTTTGTGCGATTCTTTGTATAAAACACCAGTAATTTATTGGTGTTTTGAGCCTTCGCACAAACGCACAGCCGCACAGCAGTTTTTTATACGGAACAAAGAAGGGGAGCAAAAATGAGGGCATTACAGGGCATGGATCTTGTGCCGTTCATAGACTCCATTTTTTGCCAGAAAAATTGATGCGTATCTGTACAGCACCCTCTATTCTTCTGCCCTGTTTTGTCATTTTGTAGAAGGCCCTGAACCCGAAACAACCATTCCTGAATTTTTTGAAGGCCATGAAGTGGGAACGGCCCAAAACAGTTTTTTGACCGAGGGCGCTTGATGCTCCAGTTTTGCCAAAAAGCCCAAGAACAATATTTTGTTTGTGCGCCTGTGCGTTTGTGCGATGCCTGAAAATGCTGAAAATTGTGGGGTATTGAGACAGGATTCCGCACAGCAACGTTTGTGCGAAATTCATTTCCGTTGTGCAACGTGGTCACGCCTAAAAAACATCTTGAAAACCCTGCCGTTATCAAAATCGTCGTTGCCGGGTGAGAAGAACCTACTCCGCTTGTGTTGTAGTTTTCCCCACGATGTTGCAGCCTATTGTGCAGTTGAGGCCCACATCACTTGCTGCCCCGTACACGTCCACCATTGTGCCCATAAATTCTTCATTTCCCCGCCAAAAAGGGATTCCGCCAAGCCGCCGGGGCAGGGCGGCGGCAACAGCGGGAAGCATAACCGCTCCAAGTTCAATCGGCGTTGCACAGTGGCCCCAAAACTGTACAGGATCGCAGGGGAGCGGTTCAGCCTCTTCCTGTCTGTCATCCGGGTCGGCTTCGGCATCATTCGCGCCAGTACCCAGCAGTTCCAGAAGGGCCTCCCGCTCAATGCCCCGAAGCTTGAACAGCAAAAAGGGATCCCGGTCAAACTCCTCTGCCACAAGGTAGTACACAGCTGCGATATGCTTGCACGGATTTGACCCGTCAGGGCACGAGCAGTCGGTTGTAAAATCATCCTTCTTTGCAGGAAAAAGCGACAGCTTGGCCTTTTTGAAAATTTCTTCAATCTGTTGCGGCATCTGTCCCGACAAGAGAGCGGCGGAGAAAAGGGCCTCCTTGCGCAGTGCATGGCCGATGGTGGCCCACGCGTCAGCCTCCAGAGGTTTGACCCGCATGGTGACAGTGTACGGCTTGGCCCGCGAACCCTGCACTTTGGCGGAAATGCAGCCTTTTTCCATTTGGATGGACACGACCTGCCCTTTGCGGGCATACGCGCGCCCACGGGTCAGCCGTGCTCCCAGCCCGAAGCTTTCAATAAGTTCAACCCAGCGCTTGGCCCACCAGTTTTGGCCAAAGCCGCCGCGCCGACTCTGGGACTTGATGCCCCCCTTGACCTCGCGGGCTTGCGATGGGGGAAAGCCGCCATATTCACGATACCAGGCCATGTTTATTCCTCCAGAGCTTTTTCCCGCAACGCGAACAGATCCTGAAGCTCCTGGTTGGACAGTTCTGTCAACCAGGCCTCGCCAACACCCACCACTGCATCGGAAATTTCTTTCTTGCGCTCAATCATGGCATCAATCTTTTCTTCCAGCGTACCGCTACAGACAAATTTATGCACAAGAACATTGCGGTGCTGGCCGATTCTGAAGGCGCGGTCCGTGGCCTGATTTTCCACTGCCGGGTTCCACCATCTGTCATAATGAAAAACATGATTTGCCGCAGTGAGGTTAAGCCCCGTAGAGCCTGCCTTGAGCGAAAGAATAAAAATCGGAGGGGCCTGGGCATCGCCCTGAAAGCGCTCAATCATCCGGTCGCGCGCCTTTCGTGCTACGCCGCCGTGCAGAAAAAGCACCTCCCTGCCGAGGGTGTCCTGCAAATGCGCTTTGAGTATATGGCCCATCTCTTTGAACTGGGTGAATACCAGGGCCTTGTCGCCCACGGGCAAAATCTCTTCCAGCATTTCAGTGAGGCGGGCAAGCTTGCCCGAGCGTCCGTCTATGGCCGAGTTGTCGCCAAGGAAGTGAGCGGGGTGATTGCATACCTGCTTGAGCCGGGACAGGGTCGCAAGAATAATGCCCTTGCGCTGTATGCCGTCCACCTCGTATAATGTACGATTCAGGTCTTCAAGCACAGCGGCATACAGCGATGCCTGCTCCTTGGTCAGCGGGCAAAATTCCTTCATTTCCACTTTGTCGGGGAGGTCGGAAATAATGGACGTGTCTGTTTTAAGGCGACGCAGGAGGAAGGGCGCGGTAAGGCGCTTCAGCCTTGTGGCAGCCTCGGGATCGCGCCCGGTCTGGATGGGCATGAAGAAACGCTTGCGAAATTCTTGCTGGCTGCCCAGAAAACCTGGATTGAGAAAATCCATAAGAGACCACAGGTCGCCGACATTGTTTTCCACCGGCGTTCCTGTCAGGGCTATGCGGTACGCCGCCGGGATTGCCCTGGCGGCTTTGGCCTGTTTTGTCTCGGGGTTTTTGATGTTTTGCGCTTCATCCAGAATAACGCCGCCCCAGGAAATATCTTTCAGTACCGCCATATCTCTCTGAAGAAGCCCATAGCTTGAAATGACCAGCGCCTGCGAGGACGCGAGCCGCCGGAAGGCTGCTCCTTTCTTGCGGTCAAGCCCATGATGGACCATGAGCGGCAGTTCGGGGGTGAATTTTTCCGCTTCTCTGGCCCAGTTGTTGACCACCGATGTGGGGCAGATGAGCAGGCTGGGCATCTTTTTGCCGGAAGACCATAGTCTTTGCAGCAGGGCCAGGGTCTGGATGGTTTTTCCCAGGCCCATGTCATCGGCAAGGCAGGCCCCAAGGCCCCATCGCTGCAAAAAGGCGAGCCATGAGAATCCCCGTGCCTGATAAGGGCGCAGTGTGCCGCCAAGCTCTGCCGGGGGTGGCAACTCCGCACAGGCCGTCCGGCCCTCCAGCTGGTCGAGCAGGTCGCTGAGCCAGCCCGCACTCTGCACACCGCCAAAGGCAAAGCCGTGTGGGGCGTCCTCTCCGCCAAGGGCCATGCGTAGAATATCCCGGGCCGGGGCGGTATTCTTGCTGTTTTTCTTCCAGAAGTCAGCGGCGGCCAGAATTTCTTGCGCATTGACCTCCACCCACTGCCCCCGCACCTGCACCAGAGGAACCTTGAGCTGGGCCAGAGCCAGAAGGTCTTTATGCGTTATGGGCGCTCCACCAAGAGAAGCCTGCCAGTCGAATTCCACAATGGCATCAAGGGAAAGACCGCTTGAAGAGCGGAGTTTGGGGGCTGCCACCCTGGCCTGAATGACTGGCCGGAGCTTCGCGCCTTTGCTGGTCCACCATGCAGGCAGCATGACCCCGAATCCGGCCTGCCCCAGAGCAAGAGACGTATGTGTCAGAAAACGGTGTGCGCCCTGAACGTCCAGACTGTAGCCTTGGGGAGCGGCATCCTTGAGGCTGGCTGCAATCTCCGGCGCAATGCCGGAAGCCTGGCCGAGCGCGGAAAGCACATATTCCCTGGCATCCGCGCCCAGGTGCTTCAATACCGAGGCACGCTTTTGGGGACCAGACCAGAGGTCCTGTATGGGGAGCAGGAGGCTGTGGTCATCGTGCGGATGCAGAAGATAGGAAACCCGCCAGGCAGAATCGTCCTCTGCCGGAGGGACAGGGAGAGTGCTGTCGAAAAACGCATCATCGGCTGTGGGTTCTTCAAGCCTGAAGCAGAGCCGCACCGGGGATTTGGACAGCACTGTTATGGGGCGTTTCCAGCGAGTAAGGGTATTTTTTAGATCTGTTACATCTTTCTTCGGCCAGTCTATGCGTCCATCTGGCGAGCGCAGGGCGGTCAGCCATGCGTCATGCGCGCTCTCCACAGCGGGCTGCGTCCGTGATGTCTGTGATGCCCGTGATGTGCTGGAAGTGCTGGCCTGGTTCTTTGTATCCGACAGTGCTTGCGGCATGGCGGAGCGGACAAGGGCGTCAACCATATCCGTCAGAAAAGCGCGCAGAACAGAAGCGGCGGCGGTGGAAGGCGGTGCTTTGCCGTCAGCCTTGGTCAAGGCTCTGGCCGATGGGGGCATGGCGGCGGCAAAGGCAGCGAAGCGTGGCTGTTCCTCCGCGGTAATCACCGGTTCCCATACGGAGTGGCAATAACCGCCGACCATCCGCACGCCGGGCAGATATTGCTGCCTGGCAACCAGCGCCCCGGCAAACCTGAGCATTTCAGCCCAATACGTAAGGTCATGCCCCAAAAAAACGCCACGGGCGAGAGTTTGCTTGCCTGTGCAGTTTGCCAGGGCAGTTACGGCTTCCTGGGCGTCAAGCAGAGCGGCTGAGACACGCCAGGGACGCAGGTGTATTGTTTTGTCAGCGTACTCCACATCGTGGAGGAGCCGACTCGACGGTATGGGGCCGGACTTGGAAGACGGCAGCCAGGCGACGGCCTCAAGCGGCTTTGCAACGCCTGAAGAAAGGCCGAGGTGTTCGATCAAAGTTGAATCAAGCGCGGCCTGCCCAGCGTCAAAGGGAGAAGGGACGGGGCTTGCGGCTTTTGTTTTTGCTGCGCGTTTCGGGGGGAGTGCCGAGGCTGCGTCCTCCTCCTCAGCAGCAGAAGAAGCAGCAGCAGAAGAAGAAGAAAGTGCGGAAGGCGCAGAAGAGGCAGGCGAACGTTCACCCCAAAGCAGGAATCCCATCTCCGTCTGCGCGGCGTGGAGGATCATCATTGCTCTTACCTACAGGCTGATTAATAAATTCTTTATTTTCCCTCTAGGTGTGAACAGGCGCATGGGAGGGGGCAACTACTTCAACCTTTTTCAAGCAATCCTTTTAGCCGCCCTTTAAACATGGCTTTTCTATAGGCCCATGTTTTACTGCCTTCAATAAGCGCTCGTATGAGCGGATAGCTTAGATTTGCGAACTTAAACCAGAGGGGGAATTTATGTTTGCGCAGCACATGCATGCGCCCCAACCCGTATCCGTAAGCCTTGGCGGGAAGGGCTGGATCTTCAAAACAAAACGTATCATGGAAAACATGCACCGCAGGAATTCGCAAAATGTTGCCCATTTTGGTGTCGAGCACACGCAGCAGGTAATCCGTTTCTTCGCCACTCAGATATGGCCCGCAGCTGCCAATACCCATGTTTTCGTCAAAGTTCCCTGCCATGCACATCACGTCAGCCCTGAAAAAAAGCGTCCAGGAGGGTGCATTTTTAAAGACAGAAAATTTATTTTGTATTTTTTCGACCGAACAGGCGGGGGTTAGCGCATTGGCATTGCCCACGAGCGCTGCCATACGGGTATGCTTATGGAATAGCGTTGCCACCTGCTCAAGACAGTCGGGCGCATAATGGCAATCGTCATCGGTTAAAGCGACGACATCGCCCGAAACATGCGGCAACAGTGCGTTGCGCGCTTTTGAAAGCCCCAATGGTTCCAGAGGAATGCGTTTTATAGAAAAATATTTTTCATATTCTGCAAGCAGTTCTGCAAGATATGGCTCAGGGTTCTGATCGCCCAAAAGAAGTGTAAAATCACGCCAGGTCTGGTGGCGAAGGCTCTCCAGCAAGCGCCTTACAGGTTCCTTACGGCCTCGGCTTGTTGCGAGTAAGGTTATGTGCGTTGCACGAAAGGAGGTCATAGTACCGTCCAGTGCTGTGGAAAAAGATCGACAATGGAAAAAGGAGGTTTGGCCCCAGAGGCAAACCATTGACGAGGAGCGACCACGATCTGGCCTTCTGAATGTCCAAGCCATGCCCCCCACCAACTAAAGGAGGAATTGGCAATAATGGCATGGCGGCAGGCGCGCATGAGCATGAGATCATCCATGTGATCCTGAGGGGGCGCAATTCTGCAATGGGGCCAATGCTGGAAAATTTGTGCCGCTACATCAGGCTCATCGGAAAAAACAAGATACTGGCACCCAGGAGCTTGCATTCCAATACGGCTTCTTGCAGCCTCATAATACTCCAAAGGCAGTACACCGTGTTTTGCAAGGTTTTGAGGCTTGGTGTAATCGCCACGGCGCAGATGTACGGCCACAGTAGGGGCTGATGCCACATACGCCTGAAGTTCTTTGACGGAAGGCGTTTCCGACAAGGGGGCGTTAAACAGTGCGCGGATGTCCCCTGCGCAAGCATCAAAATATTTGGGTGACTGCCAGTATCCTGTCAGATAGCAGTTGCCCGATGCCTGTTCCAGGCAGGACGTGTACGTTGGGAGACACGTGAGGCATGACCAGGGTGCAGGTTGCCCCAACCGTTTGCGCAATCGGCACCACATCCCCACAAGGGCGTCGCCCCCTCTGGGGACGCGCCACTGCGGGTCCATAAGCCCAAACCGGTGCAACTCATAGCACCGAATTTTATCGCTTTGCAGGGCACCGGAGTCAATATTCAGTTCTGCCCCAAGCCGCCGCGCCAGAGCATAAGCCGCTGCATAGATGAACATCTGGTTTCCAAGGCCGCCCAAAAGGCGTGCCAAAACAAGAGGCCGTTCGCCTTCCGCTGGAGCCTTGGGAAAAGAAGGACGAAACACAAAGCGTTCTTTGAGCGTCTTGGTTTTTTGCTCGCTGATGCCGCGCATGAAATCGTGCCCACCGACGGAACGCTTATCCACCAGACGGATCATACGAGGAAAGGGCAAGTTGCGGCCATCAGGCGTGGCAAAGCCGGGGTGCCACAATTTGAACGATCTGCCCAGGGCATATTTATTAAGATGTGATTCGTCATGCCAGCGCGCCACAATACCCTGTTGCAAGTCAGCATCTACGGCCTTTATACAGGCTTCAACCATGTCCAGGTAGGCGCCACTCAGGCCGCCGTTGATTCCCCCGGCCAGATAGATCTGTGACTGCCCCCTTGCAATATACGCCTGAGACAACTTGTTTTGTTCGTGAGGAAACATCCATGCAGGCTTGTTGTGAAATCCGGGGTGCTGCTGAAAAACAAGCGGATGTTTTGCATCTGGCAAACAGGCGTCATTGATCTCACGGCAAAAGCGTACGTTGGCATTGAAAAAGAAGATGCAGTCAAAGGCTCGTAATTGATCCTGTATGCCTGCAAACATATGGTAACGTTTGAGAGTAATGTCAGGCCAGCCCCAAGGGGCCTGCTCAATGCGATGCACGCGCTCATTGCCTTCCCAGATGCTTTGATCATCTGTAAATACAAAGTAGTGCTTTTCGTGTTCCGGGAAAAAATATCGTTCACAGGACGTGAAAAAATCTTTCCAAAAAATAGAATATCTGCCGGTGCAGACATACAGTATGGCAATACGCATAGGGTATCCTTAAAATAGGAGCTACCAATGTTTCATGGAGTCTTTCATTATTCGTATTGATTTTTCTAAGGACTCTCCAAACTTTCCCGTGCAACGACAAGAAGTTATAAAACAATGGAGAGATAGTTTTATAAGATAGCGAAATGGTTCTTTTAAAAAAGACAAAGGTTCAGCCAGTGATATGAGCATAGCCTCACACTCTTCTTCCAATGCACTTGCAGGGATATATCCTTTTTTTGTATTGGCTTTCTGGATTTTTTGTAGCCAGCTTTTAACCTGACGTATACGCCAGGGGATATCTCGTTCAAGGCTTGCACAGGAACCGTGTATATCAAGTTCTAGGGGGGTGGCGTCGATCCCCATAAAAAAAAGTTGTCGCCGCCAGACCATGTTCATGCTTTGACGTAAAGATTCCTTGTAAACTGCACGCTGCTTATTAGGATGAGTCCGGTACCGAATAAGTACGTCCGGGATGTTCGCCAATAAATATCCCTCGCGAGCAAAGCTTACCCACAGGTTGTAATCCTCAGCCAGTGGATTGCTCTCGTCATAGCCGCCCACCCGCTGAAAAGCCTTTTTTTGGAACATGCATGTGGGGTGGCTGATAACAGAGTTGAATAGTAATTTGACAGGCAGTCGCTCGGAGGGCGCGACAAAAGGTTGGCGGTTTTCATATCCTTCCATGGCTCCACCAAGCACGGCAACATCACTATGCCCCCGCATAAAGGCGACCTGCTTTTCCAGGCGGTCCGGCAAGGCCACATCATCCGCATCCATAACGGCAATAAGATCTGCGGTAGCCATACTCACGGCCCTGTTGCGAGAAAAACAACGCTCTGAGTTTACCTCATTTCTTGCATGACGAATACGGCTGTCTTTTTTGACATATTCTTTAATGACAGACAGTGTCTCATCAGTTGACGCATCATCTACAATAATAAGTTCAAAATCCATAAAGGTCTGTGACAAAATGGACTCAATGCATTCAGCGATAAATTCCTGGCCGTTATATACAGATATGATGACTGCTACCTGTGGGCTTTTCACAATGCTATCCCTCATAATTGCAGCCAGCGATCGGGAATAATATCGCTTGTATCAACGTTTGTATCTGCAAACCATCGCTTCGGGGCAATGGTCAAGCCAGTATCATTCCCCAGCCAAGCCCCCCACCAGGAAAAACTGGAATTGGCGATAATATGGTGGCGGCACAGAGACATAAGATGCATGTCGTGGTGTGGCGCATCTGGTGACTGCAGATCAACTATCGTTGCATTATGGCCATGACTGTCAAAGTTTTCTTTAACCCATCGAGGATCATCACTGAATAAAAAAAGTTCTGATTTGCCGCATTGATTGTCCATATGCTTCAAAGCATTTGTATAATAGTCTTGCCCTGTCAATCCGTGGAATGCCTGTGTTTGGGCATTGCTCACATAGTCGCCTCTGCGGATATGCACGCTGACAGCATTGGAACACGTTCGAATGTGTTGGGCTATTTCTTGGGCGGCTCCTAGCGGCAAGGGGGGGAACGTTAGATCCTCTCGCAACTGAGTGGAAAATGTGTAAAAGTATTTCTCGCATTGCCAATAGCCGTATAGCGCTACGGGAAAAGAGATTTTTTCTATGCCAGACCAGTAAGCAAAGCTCGGCTCAGGTACAATGTGCGGCCAAAAAAAATGCGGCAAACGCAAGCGATCACGAAAAAGGCGGATCCAGCGCAAGAGGCTTGTTTCCCATGCCGCAGACGGATTAGTGTCAACACCGCTAATGGCATTGGCAATATTCGGAAATGCAAGCAACTGAAATACACGTGCATTATTATCTGGCGTAGTGCCAAAGAAATTGCTGATATTCAGTCTCAAGGGAACTTTTAGGCGCAAAGAAAGAGCGCGGCCAGCAGCATATTGAAACATCTGGTTTCCAAGGCCGCCGCATATATGGCTAACTACATTTTTCATTGTTTTATTGCATAAAGCATGAAGCGTTGTGTATAGTTGCAATCAATTGTTGGCATCGTTATACATGCCCCTCCCCGCAAGCTCCTTGTACAGGGCTAAATACTGGGGTGCAACTACAGACATGCTATATTTTTGCAGCACACCCTGACGGGCCATTGCCCCCATATGCTGGCGCCGTTCTTCATCGGCCAGAATATAGGCAATACCTTCGGCCAGTTCGTTGGGATCATGAGGCGTTGCCAGCATGCCATTAATTTTGTGTTCAACCATATCAGGAATGCCCCCCACTGCAAAACCAACAACAGGAGTGCCGCAAGCCAAAGCCTCCATAATCGTATTGGGCAAGTTATCTTCCCGTGAAGGGCAGACAAAGACATCGGCCGCAGAATACACCAGGGCCAAGGTCAGCTCATCGCGCAACATGCCTAGATATCTTGTTGGCAAAGGGGTATTAGTAATCTTTCCAGAATGTGATGCCCCAAAAACAAGACAGGATAGTCCCTTCACACTTGTTTTAGAAAGTACGCCCAAGGCCGCTGACAGGAGGTCAAAGCCCTTGTTGCGGTTTGAAGTGGAATCACAAGCGCCAAATAGTATGTAGCGGCCCTCAATGTCCAGCCCCAAAAGTGATCGTGCGATCTCCTTGGGGATGGGACGAAATATCAATGCATCAATGGTATTGGGAAGGGTTACTGTATGACACCCTACCAATAGTGGGCTTTTCTGTGCATTTGCGTAAAATTTTTTGTTTAATGCAACGATTGTAGGCTTCAAAGCTAAATATGCCTTTTTTTTGGCTCGCCACAATCGCCAAGAAATATCACGCTTTCCCGGATTACCTAACGCAGGGCAGTTTCCGCAGTGTTCCATCCATCTGCTACAACCGCTTGTTATGTGGCAGCCACCAGTGAAAGGCCAAGTATCATGAAATGTCCAGGCTACTGGAATGCCAAGCTCAGAAATTGTTTGAAGCCCTTTTGGGCTTATAAAGTTTCCGCATATCCAGTGGAGATGTAGAATATCAGGCTTTAATACGCTGATGGAGGCAGGCACAGCATTATTCAAGAAATAAGCCGAGTAAGGTACGTGCTCTGAAGGTTTGTATAATTTGACAAATTCGTTGCAGCACTTGTCAACAACCTTCCCCCAAAATTTTGATCTAAAGCCAGGGAGCGCCTGTACTGCAAGGTCGTCAGTCGTTTTAACCTTTACACCAATTGTGGAGGAAATACCGTTCAGGCGGTTCAGAGCTTCATTTAGTCGCCGTACCGCAATAGGGGCCCCAGCACCCATGTCTTCCGTATTAAGGTGAAGTATTTTCATCATCGACCTAGAAAAGTGCGAATAAAACGCTTAAGGGCTGGTGGCGTATTTTTACCCAAAATGTCGCGAACTTTGTGGTAGAGTCTGCAACCTTTGAAAGCGTATACACTTTTGTAAGACAGAATGAGTTGCTCATCAGGCTCAACTCCAGCGACAAAGAAATATTTCGCCTTCGCCAAGCTGATATCATTGTCATACCGTGTAGTACCATCGGTACAATGCGTCCCGCTGTCCATCCCTATATTGGTGGTATAGGATCGTACGGGATTAATGCCAAGCTGATTGTTTTTAAACCGCCAAAAATCTGCGCGTATATCCCATGCGTCAAGCTTCCCAGTCATCTGATTGTCCAGCATGGGGCTCATGTCCTCCCCGCCCGCATTAAAGGCTTTTCGCTGTTGAGGCGAAGCCTTAAACGAGGCGTAGTCGGAGATGTTCCAATCAATTCCCTCGAACCGATCGCGCCACGAGGCCCAGCCCCAGCAGTTGAAGCGGGGAACCGCATAGATGTCGTGTGTGTAGTCCGAAGGTATTTTGAAAATACTTGGCGGAGGCGACCATGCGGAGATATTAAAAATCCGTTTGTCATCCGCATAATAATCCAATCCGTCATTCAAAAACCGCAAGGTATCGGGAGAAGTCAGAATATCGTCTTCAATGACAATAAGCTTCTCATATTGCGTGAACATCTGTGCCAGGCCATCAATAATTGAATTTGCACAGCCCAAATTTTTATCACGCTCCACAATGCTAAGCGAAGCAAAGCCTTGGGCAGATTTGGCCACGTTGCGCACAGCATTGGTTTGTTCTGTCTCTGTATCAGAACGCGGGCCGTCACAAAAAATGGTCAGATCACTTTGTGCAGCCAGTTCGTTGGCGGCCAAGGCCTCCAGTGCGCGGTGCAAGTGATCGGGGCGATTGAAAGCAAAAACGGCTATGGGGGCTGGCATTATGCTCCTCCGGGTATGCTGAGAAGGCTGGACACTTTGCGTTTGATTTGTCCGAGCGTGTCTCTTGCGGCTTTTGCCCCGTGCAAGCCGGTGAGCGCCAATAGTGCCCTGACTATTTTTTCTGGCAGTAGGGCTCGTGACGCAGTTTTGTTTATATCCACCCCTTTGAAAGTTCCACTAAACATCGTGGATGGGGAATAGTATTTGTATGGTGTGCCGCCTTTCCGCATCCAAAGGCCGTACTTGATAGCACCAACGGGCGGCAATGGGGCGAGGTCGCCGAGCAAGAGCTGCATCATTTCTGGGTGAGATCTGGGGGTATAAAAGCCTTCCATACTGCCATAGCTGGCAAAGCCAAGAACAATTACAGGTTTTCCCCAATAGGAAGATTCTGCACCCATAGTCGAATGGAAAATAACCACTGTAGAAGCCTGTTCCATCAGGGCGTAGGAGTCCACAGAACTTTCTGGAGGAATGATGGTCAGGTTGGGCAAAGCGCCTGCCAGAGCCCGCAGGTTGTTTACTTGCCGCGTGTTCTTGCCGGACAAATTGGGATGCATCCGGCAATATATCTGTATTGTTGGGTCAGCCAGGGCGTCTTGGGCCACCCGCAAAAGGGCGTCTTCTTCCGTTAAATAAAAACCAGCAAGCTTATCAAAACCGGGCAAGGCGGCAAATTCAAAAAGTGAAGAGTTGAAGAAGACGATATTTTTTTTCTGTGCATCAAAGCCATCAGGCAAGGCGTGAGTCGTCTGCAACCGGGTATGCACGATGCCCGCCAAGGTGCTGCCATCCTTGCGGTGAGCATAAAATTCATGAGCAATCTGCTTTGCCTCGCCATGCTCGTGGCGTGCATACAGCTCTTCGCATTCCTGCACTATAGGGACCGCGTCATGGGGCAGCTTTTGTGCCACCACGCGGTACCTATCATTCACATTTGCACGCTCATGTGTAAAGAAAGGAATGTTTTTTTCCTTACAGACTTGCAAAATGGGTGCCGCTACCGAAAACCGCCCATTAAAAATATAGACCATGTCCGGTTGCACAGCGTCCAGCAACTTTCCAAAGGCTTTGTACGTATACTGGGCAGCATCAAGATTATCCTGAATAATTTCCGCATGCGCCACAGTGTCAAAATCTTCATTCACAAACAAGCTGATGAGCGTGGATGCTACGCACAATCCCCAATTTTTTCCCTCTACTGACAAGCCTTTCAGTTCGGCGACATCACTGACTTGATAGCGCCCCTGCAAGTGCATCTCTGGCGCATCAGGCCAGGCGAGAACGTGAACCTTTTTGCTCAGCAGTGAAAGCCCCACTTCCAGACGCTTGCGACATTGGCAGCAGGTATTCGCAGACGGGTATTGGTGCAGGAAGCATGTTTTGATTTCTCTGTTGCAGCATGCATAGTAGACATCATTTCCTTGCGCGAGATGATGCTCCATAATCTCCAGCTCTGTTTCCAGGTGTGGTGATGCGCTGCATAGGGCGGGAATAAGAATTTTTTTCATGATCTCGTCATGCTTGTTACGGAGCTCCACGGGTAATCTCCCCATTTTTAGAAGCGATCAGAAGTAGAAACTATGCCACTTGAACCAACTTCATAGCCGGCGTAATGCCACCGATACCCATGTTGGGCCGTTCGTTATTATAGCTCCAGAGCCACTTGGTTGCAAAATTCTGTATTTCCTCCAGGCTCTCAAAGAGATACTGATTCAGCCAATCATAACGCACTGTCCGGTTGTATCTCTCGACATAACTGTTCTGTTGCGGCTTGCCCGGCTGGGTGTACGCCAGGCGAATGCCTCTTCGCTTGGCCCAGTTTTGCACTCGGGCGCTGACGTATTCCGGACCATTATCGCAACGGATTTCTTTGGGACAGCCGCGCCATTCGATTATTTGCTCCAACGTCCTTACCACACGCTCAGCGGGAAGTGAAAAGTCGATCTCAATACCAAGCCCTTCTCTGTTAAAGTCATCAATAACGTTCAACAGGCGTATACAGCGACCGTTTTGCAACTGATCGTGCATAAAGTCCATTGACCATACTTGATTTATGGCCTCCGGTACGGCAAGCGGCTCCGGCTTCTCGCGCTTTAAACGCCTGCGCGGTCTGATACGCAAATTCAGCTCCAATTCACGATAAATGCGATACACGCGCTTATGGTTCCAGCGGTAACCTTTGACGTTCCGCAAATACAAAAAGCACAGACCAAACCCCCAATTCCGCTGTGATTGCGTCAAACCCAGCAACAGTTCGGCAACTAACATGTTTTCGTCTGATAGCCTGCGTTCATAACGATAACAGCATTCACTGACGCTGAAAGCCATGCAGGACTGCCGGACGCCAAGGGCACCATTCGCTACAGCTTCTTTGGCCATCTCAACACGTTGAGACGGCCTTACCACTTTTTTTCAAGAGCCCTCTGTACAACATCAGCGCGCAGTTGTGCGTCCGCATACATGCGCTTAAGCTGAGCATTCTCTCTTTCCAGCTCTTTCATACGGGCCATTAGCGAGGCATCCATGCCGCCAAATTTTGATCGCCATTTATAAAACGTGGCGCTGCTCATGCCGTGTTCGCGACAAAGCTCCGTCACTGGGACACCGTTTTCGGCCTGTTTCAAAATCGCCAGAATCTGGCTATCGGAAAATCGGGACGTTTTCATGCAAAATCTCCGGTTGCTCTATTCTCGGAAATTCTACTTTTAAACGCTACTTTTTTCTGGGGGGATTACCCACGAAAGCGGTGTGCCTTTTGCCAAATCTTGTGTTGCTCTGCCGCCAAGGATAATATCTAGATAGCGCGAGTGCAATCCATACCCGGGGCGGATACTGCGTACGTTTTGTTCTGTAAAGGGTTCGCCAGCGGCAATGTCTTCAACTACAAAAAGTGAACGGCGAAATATTTTGCTTTCTTTTTGTTTTTCCGTCAAATCGTAACACGCTGCATAGTGCTTTTCGACCATGCGAATGTCTTGCACTGTTTGCTGAAATTTGCCGTTTCTGTTCTCTATAGTCAAGAGACCGCTTCTTGGGCCGTCATAATTTTTAGCACATTCAGCGCAAAAGCGTGTTCACCACAGGCCCCAACCGCCGTCTACCATGATGTTCTGCCCGGTAACGTATCGGGACATATCGCTGACAAGGTACAAAACTGTTCCCACCATGTCTTCTTCCGTAGCCATGCGTTGCATTGGAGTGCGCTCTTTGTAGCGTTCGACGAATACTTCAGGTTGGTTGCGCCATACGCCACCAGGGCAGACGCTGTTGACGCGAACATCAGGGGCAAGGACTGTGGCGAGCCAGCGCGTAAGCTGTAGTAGCCCTGCCTTGGCCGCTCCATAGGCTGCTGGGTTGCCCATGGCAGTTCCTTCATAAAGGCCCATGTCTGGCCCTAAAACCGCATAGATAGAGCCGATATTGACTATGCTGCCGTGCCCAGATTTTGCTAGGTATGGTGCTGCCTCACGGCAAAGCGTAAATGGAGCAGTGAGGTTTACCTCCAGGGCCTTGCGCCATGTTTGTGTGCTTTGGTGGGCAAAATCCGTCACCCATCCCTCCAGGTCTGAAGTGCCCACAAAGGCCGCATTGTTGATAAGAATATCCAGTCCGCCCAGCGCTTCGGCAACAGCGTGCGGCGCGGCATGAGCGCTTGCATCGTCTTCAAGATTGCACGACAAGGGGAAAGCCTTTACACCATGTTCGCTTGTAAGGGTTTTGCACAGTTCGTTACAAGGCTCCAATTCTCTGTCGAGTATGGCAATATCCGCGCCACATGCGGCAAGCGTATGCGCTATAGCGCTGCCAATATGGCCTGCGCCGCCTGTAATGCAGGCTCTACGATTTTTGAGATTGTGATACATGGTTCTATAGTTCCACCATACATTTTTATTTTAAACCCATCGACCGCTTTTTTTACTAAGTAACACTTTATTGACAAAGGGATTTACAGTGGCGCCAAACTCCTTTCTTGGCGAGTTGCCAACAGCAATTCAGCCATCTTGAAATCCTGTTCATCATCAATATCTACAGCCCGTTGGCGCGGTATTACCACTTGCCGTACCCGGCCCTGCATAATACTTGAGTGTTGCAGCACAAACAAGGGCCGCAGAGCGTAGGCCACCGTGGTCATGTCATACGCAGCGGGTGCGTCCTGTCGACGCGTGATCGCGCCAAGCGGTGGCATCAGCAGGGCCACTTCACCATTTTCCTTTTCCTGCACCATATTGAACATGGGATGTCGGGCGGCAGGAGTTGTGGTGATTACAGCATCGCAATCATATTCCAGTAACGTACGCACACAGAGGGCTACATCTTCGGGCAATCTCAATGGAGCCGTTGTCGGCACAGACAAAAACACGTCGCAGGGGGCCACGCTTTCTCCGCAGCCCACAGCCCGCAAAGCATGCTGCCACGCCAGCCACTCGGCACTGTCATCTCGCGCAAGCTCTGCTGGCCGCATGAAAGGCACCTCCGCGCCAGACTGCAAGGCCACATCGGCGATTTCAGGACTGTCGGTAGATACGATGACCCGCGCAACCCCAGGTACTTCCCACGCTGTTTCAATGGCCCGGGTCAGTAGTGGTTTGCCTGCCAGCGGGCGGATATTCTTGCCGGGCAGCCCTTTGGAACCGCCTCGCGCAAAAATGAATGCATACACTATTGGTTGGTTCGCCATACCCATTCCTGCCCTACAACGGCTTTTTCAACGGCTTCTATGTAAGAAACCACGTCAAGGCCCTGAGAGTATGTACAAAAAAGCTCTGTCTCCCCTGAAAGCACAGCCTCCATTTGTCGACGATAAGCGGTGTCCCTTTCTGTCTGCCAGTGTTCTTTTTTGTCGCCATAGCGAAGCGTGCCGTCCAGCAAGTTCAAACTGACACCGCCGTCTTCCAGAACAGCCACGATTTCGCGTCTGGCCGGTGTTTGCAGGTAGTCGAGGTGAATGCTCACCTGAGGGCAGCGCACGTGCTCTGCTAACGTTGTCACTGAGTCCTCACTTTCAATTTGCAGATGGGAGACGTGCCCGCTCAAGGCCGTAACTCGCTTCCAAGGCCCCGCAAGCATGCAGGCCAAATCCAATTCGTGCGAGAGGTCGCGCAGCACGCCGCCGCCGCGCTGCCTGGAGGCGGAGTAGCTTTGGCGGTAATCCTGATCGGGACGCCAGGAAGGCAGGTACTGCCCCACATGCAAATGCAAGGATAAAAGTTTTTTGTCTGATAAAAGCGCCCGTAAACGCTGTACGGCAGGATGAAAGCGCAGGTTGTAGGCGACCACAACACCTTGTTTCTGTTCCTCCGTGAGCCAGGGACCAATTTCCGCAGTGGTGGTCACAAGGGGTTTTTCCATCAATATTTGCCGAGCTCCAAGACGGCTGGCCAGCCGTAGGTGTTCGGCGTGTAGGGCAGTGGGGGTGGCTACGACTACCACTGTTGGAGAAAAATTTTCTGGCAGATCAGTCAGTTGCTTGACGGAAGGAAAGGGCAGATCCGCACGGGAACTGACACAGAAAACGGAAGCCCCAAGCTCGTGGGCAAGTCGGGCATGGCGGGAACCGATAGAGCCGTACCCCCAGACAAGAACAGTCGGTTTGGTCATGTCTGTCAAAACTCGCTTTGCGCGCGTTCGTAATCGGGAAGTCGCCCAACGTCCAGCCAATAGTCGTTGGTCTCCATAACTCTGGGCTGTTTTCCAATATGTAAAAGCTGCTGAAATAAATCAGGCATGTCAAAAAAAGTTTTTTGCGGAACTAGAGGTAAAACCAGGGGGGAAAGTGCGTACAGGCCAGTGCTGACGTGTACATCAACATTGGGCTTTTCTTTGATGCTGGTGAGGTTTCCGTTTTCATCGCTTTCAACAACGCCATATGCTATCTGTACGGAATGTTTTCTGACTACCATGGTGGCCGGGTTGTCATGGGCCAAGTGCTCTTGCAGCAGGCAGCGCATGTTAATATGCGTCAGGATATCGGCGTTGGCCACAAGAAAAGGTATGTTCTGCGGCGGCAAAAGCGAAAGCGCGCCCGCTGTGCCCATGCGCATGGGTTCGCGCAAGTATTGAATGTGGCAATCGAAACGTGAACCGTCCTCAAAATAGTCTATGATTACTTCCGACAAGTAGTTCACGGCCAAAAAGAAATTGCGGAAGCCCACCTTGGTAAAATTTTCAAGAACAATCTGCAGAATCGGCTTTCCGGCAACATCCAGCATAGGCTTTGGGCAATTGTGGGTCAGTTCCCCCAGGCGCGTTCCCAGGCCGCCCGCCATAAGTACGACGCTGTTGGGGATGGGGGTTGCGCTCCGTAAGTTCTTCATGCTCCAGACATGGCGTACTGTGCCGTCTTTTTCCAGCACCGGCAGGTGGGTCAAAGAGGCTTCTTCCATTATGCACAGCGCTTGTATTGCAGATGTCGCAATGCTTGTATGTTTGGGAACCTTGTTCATGACCGCATGAACAGGGCTTTCCAGCGATGCGCATGTCAGCAGCCCGCGGCGAATATTGCCGTCGGTGACAACACCAACAAGCTTGTCAGCTGTGTCGGTCACCAGCGCGAACTGTTCACCAATGCTGTTAATAAGCGTGAGCGCGTCCCGCACAGACTGCTCGGGATAAAGACGCAGTGCCTTCCAGTCCATCATTGCCTCACGATATCAAAAAAAACTTTTCTAAAGATACTTCTAAGTGGAAAAGTTAGCAAGATTTCGGCGATAGCTGCGCTGGTTTCTGCCTTTTCATAAGGATTGGGTGTGACCCGGGCATGCTCTCGACATCCCGGTGTCAGGGCCTGCGCCAAGGACGCAACGATGGCATCTTCCTCAGGGGGGCAGTGCAAGACCGCCGGTGAAGCAATGCGCCCCTGCTGCCGGTCGCCGATATTGACCACAGGAACACCCAGGGAAGGAATTTCAATGATCCCACTGGAAGAGTTTCCCACCACGCAGGCGGCATATTTTGCGGCGGAAAGATAACGCAGCACCCCCAGAGAGTCAAACAACCGCACCCGCTCAGGCTGTTGCCTGCCCCATTGCGCAAGCATGCGGTTGATAAGCCCCCCGCCAGGGTCGGCATTGGCGCCAGTAACGACAACTGCATGGTTCGCATATCTTTCCAGCGCCTGTTGCATCTCCCGCCACTGCGTTTCCTCTTGCCCAGGCTCCAGCGTCACGGGGTGAAACGTACACAAAAAATACGGGCGACCTGCTTCAAGGTGCAAATAATCCCGGACGGCAGTTTCATCAAATAATGGAAGTGAAAGTGCGTTTTCCACGCCCAGCGCTCCCACATTCCATACCCGGTCAGGCTGCTCACCCAGTTGAATGACGCGCTGTCGGTACGGTTCGCAGGAAGTGAAGTGCAGGTGGGACAGCTTTGTTACCGCGTGACGAAAACTGTCGTCCATGGCTCCGCGGGTAATTTCTCCGCCGTGAATATGCGCCACGGGCGTACTTAGCATGGCGGCGGCAGTAGCAGCACCAAGGCATTCGTACCGGTCGCCCAGCAAGACAAAAATGTCAGGTTGCAGGCGGGCGAGAGATGCACCGGTTTCCGCAATCATTGTACCCAATGCGCCGCACAGGTGGCCAGGTGAATCCTTTGAAAAATCTAGAGGAATCGTGGCGTCTGGCTCAAAACCGTCATGCTGTATTTCCGTCAGCGTATACCCGTGCGCGTGGGACAAGTGCGTGCCGCTCACAATCAGTTGCAGGCGACACTGGCGGCTTTCGCGCAGTCGCAGGAGCAGGGGGCGTAGCAGGCCGTATTCCGCCCGTGTCGCCGTGAAAACGGCTACGGTTCGCACAGCAGTTCATCCTCGGCATAGTCACGCGATGCAACCTTGCCAACAAATTCGTCCCAGCGCATGGGCGAAATGCCGTTACCAGGGCGCTTGACGGCCATGTTTTCTTCGCTGAGCAGGTCCCCTTTTTTAATGGGCCGCGCTGCCACAATGCTCTTGCGCGCCACAGCCATGTTGGGGATTTCTGCCTGTGCGGGGGCCTTGATTCCATCCCCCAAGGCACGTTCCACACTGCGGATGCCCGCAACCATGGCCCGCAGTTCGTCTGGTTCCAGGCTGGCCTTGTGGTCCGGGCCTTCCATATTCTTGTCCAGAGTAAAATGCTTTTCAATGACCGTCGCGCCCAGGGCCACCGCAGCCAGTGGGATTTCAATGCCTTGTGTGTGGTCGGAATATCCCACCCCCGCAATGCCAGGAAAGGCGTCATACAGGGTCAGCATGGCGCGCAAGTTCACCGAGTCCAGGGGAGCAGGATACTGGGTGGTACAGTGCAGCAGAGTGATGCGAGCGCGGGGGGCGCCAGCCGCTTCCAGAATGCGCAGGGCATCGGCCACTTCTTCAATGGTGCTCATGCCTGTGGAAAGAATGATGTCTTTTCCCAAGCCGCCAATTTTTCGGAGGTAGGGTAAATTGGTGATTTCGCCCGAAGGGATCTTGAAGACGGGCATCCCCAGAGAGGCAAGAAAATCAATGGAAGGGAAGTCGAACGGCGTGGACAAAAAGGCGATGCCCTGTTGCTGGCAGTAGCCCATAAGCCGCCTGTGATCGTCCTCGCTCAATTCGAGCCTGCGCAGCATTTCAAACTGGGATACGTCAGCATCTGTTGTTGCCTGCTGGTACAGTGCTTTGGGCGCGTTGCGAGAAGCCAGGCAGGAGGCTTTGAATGTCTGAAATTTTACCACATCTGCCCCGGCAGCAACTGCGGCGTCAACAAGCTGTAGCGCAAGATCAAGACTGCCGTTGTGGTTGACGCCGGCCTCGGTGATGATGAGGCATCTAGCTGTTTTCATAAAGGTCTCTACATTGATCACGTTCAGGGGTGCGGCTAACGGTATAGCCTTCTCCTTCATGAATGAAGTAAGAACCAGGCATTCCAGGGTATGTCGTTGCCTTCACTCTGCGTAATATTTCTTCAATGGGCTGATCTTTTTTAATGATGCAAAGCTGTTCCAGATCTTTTCTTGTGTAGGGGCTTCTGCTCCACTTTTCGGGGCTTTCATGTAGCCGTGTCCCACTGGAAAGTATATCTACAACTTCAAAAAAGAGTGATTGCATATAGCTATAGCTTTTTAAGCTTAGCGAAAGAACAGTCTCATCTTTTATAACACTGAACCGTTTGACATCTACGATAGCTCCAGAGTCTACCTTTGCCTTCATATGGTGACAAGTAACTCCATACGTATCAATTCCATCGTACAGGGCAAAGTTGAAGCATCCTATCCCAGGATACTCTGGTGGCCCTGGATGAAAATTTAAGGCGATCTTAGCGGAGTTAATATAATGTTCTGGTACAATCCACGGAGAAAGGTAAGATAATATTATATCATAATTCTTGTCTTTATATAGTGGAAACTTGTCTCCAATTTTTCCAATATAGATATCAACAGAAATGAATTTTTCTTTTAAATATTGTACTATTTCTTTCATGTTTGGCTTATTTTCTTTGCATAGTAGCACAACATGTGGCATATTTTCTCCGTATAGTAAAATATTACTAGTTCATTCAACAGTAATATTAAAAATAGATAGTAACCACACGCGTTCAGCCCGTATACAATCCGCGATTTCTATGCTGGCCGACTCCAGCACATCAATAACCGCACGGCAGTGCCCTCCGCCGCCCACAAGCAGAATAGGAGAGGTGTCACAGAATTTGTGGGGCATTGGCTATCCTTGATACCCGCTGGGCAGGTTTACGAGCCTGTCAGAAAATTTAGTGGTCACGGCAAGGGCGTCTTGTATGCAGCCACTGTACATGGGCAGGGTGTGCAAGGGTTCCCACACCGGGCGCGTCATAACCCCCGCGGCATTGCTGGCTTCAAGAAAGGCTTCGCGCTCAGCGCGGTTACGAGCAAGTACGGTACAGAGCCAATAGTTGCTTACGCTGCCTTCTGTTTCTGTAATAAACTTCCAGTCGCTGTCGGCGAAAAGTCGGGCATAGGCGGCTGCCCGGGCGCGTTTTTCCTGTAAAAAAGCGGGCAGCATTTCCAGTTGCGCACAGCCCAAGGCCGCATTGAGGTTGGGCATACGAAAATTCCAGCCCACCTGATCGTGCTGATACAGCCATTTGTGTGGCACCTTGGCCGTGGTGGTCAAGTGTTTGGCCCTTTCTCCAAGCGCCGCGTCATTGGTCAGGATGGCCCCGCCGCCGCCCGTGGTAATAATCTTGTTACCATTGAACGAAAGCGCCCCCAGCATGCCAAACGTGCCGCAGTGCCGCCCGTTGACAGAACAGCCCACAGCCTCCGCCGCGTCTTCCACCAGTGGTATGGCCCAGGCCTTGCAAATCTCCGTCAGGCTTTCAATACGGCAAGGCAAGCCAAAGGTGTGCATGGGTACGCAGGCCGCCACGCGCTTTCCCGTAGCCTTGTGGCGGCAGCCACCTGCGGCAGGCTCGCAGTATGTCTGAAGAAAGGCCGCCACGGCTTTTGGGTCAAGGCCAAGCGTGTCTGGGTCAATATCAATAAACACCGGCTCCGCCCCCAAGTGAGCCACGGCATTGGCCGTGGCCACAAAAGAAACGGCCTGTGTCAGCACAAGATCGCCAGCCTTGACGCCAGCCAGAATCAGGCACATCTCCAAGGCTGCCGTGCCATTGACGCAGACCACGGCGCGCGCGGCCCCCGTGGCTTCCTCAAGCATCCGCTCAAAACGGTCCACATAAGCGCCAACAGATGAAACATAGGTGGAATCGATGGCGTCCAGCACATACTCCCTTTCGGCTCCACGAAAAACCGGAGCGTGCAGGGGCAGATAGCCTTGGGCCGTGCCGTTGATCTGGCGGATATCAGCCAGCAACTGCGTAAAAGAATCAGCCTCGGGCATGTTTGGCTGGTCCAGTTGACTGGTGTCAGACATTATAAATACCGCTCTTGTATCCGGCAAGATTTGCAGGTTGTGCAAACCACTGCGCGGTTTTTTCAAGCCCTTGCCTGAAGCCTTCCAGGCCGCCATGTTCAGGCTTCCAGCCAGTGAGCGAAGCCAGCCGCGTATTGTCAGCCCACAAGCGTTCTACTTCGCTGTTCTTGGGGCGCAGGCGCTGTTCGTCACAAACAATTTCAATATCCGCTCCCATAACCTGGGCAATCATGCGGGCGGTGTCCCCCATGCTGACCTCAAAGCCGGAGCCGCCATTGAACACCTCACCGACAATGTTTTGCAACGGACATTCCAGCATGGCAATAAAGGCATCGGCTGTATCCGTCACATAGGTAAAATCGCGGGTGGGGTGCAGGCTGCCCAGCTTGATGCGGCGCGCGCCGTTGGCTATTTGAGTGATGATGGTGGGAATGACCGCCCGCGCAGATTGACGCGGCCCGTAGGTATTGAAAGGCCGCAAGATGCTCACAGGCTGGCCGAAAGATCGATAAAAGCTCAAAGCAAGCTGATCAGCCGCGATTTTTGTCGCAGAGTACGGCGATTGCCCCTGCAAAGGGTGTTCTTCGGTAATGGGAACAAACTGTGCGGTGCCGTAGACTTCGCTGGTTGAGGTGTGGATGCAGCGCTCCACCTCAAGGTCGCGGGCAGCCTGAAGGATGTTGAGGGTACCCTTTATATTGGTATCCACGTAAGCATCGGGCGAGTGATAAGAGTAGGGGATGGCAATAAGAGCCGCCAGATGCAGGACGGCATCGCAGCCTTTGACCGCAGTACGCATGCCGTTGGGGTCACGAATATCTCCGGCAAAAATCTCCATTTCGTCCACAAGCGGCGAATGATCGAGCCAGCCCCAGGAATTGAAAGAATTGTATTGAACAAGCGCCTTGACCGCGTAGCCTCGCTGAACAAGCCTTTCGCACAGGTGGGAACCGATAAAACCATCAGCGCCAGTGACGAAAATTTTCAAAGGATTCGCCATTAAATGTCCCGCTCCATTTCTGTTCCGGCAACATCGCCGGGCGATGCTTGCCCCGTGCTGCCGCACAATGCCGCCGTATATTCCGGCAAAACTTGGTCTACGCTGCCTGCCATACGCACATGCCCCTTGTCCAGCCAGATGACAGAATCACAGTTTTCCACGGTGCTTAGCCGGTGTGCGATGATGACTATGGTCACTTTTTCGCGCAAAGACAAAATGGTTTCGTGAATGGATTTTTCATTCTTCATGTCAAGAGAGCTGGTTGCCTCATCAAAAATGATCAGTTCGGGCTCGCTGTACAGCGCTCTGGCAATAGCCACCCGCTGTGCCTGCCCGCCCGAAAGGCGCACACCACGTTCTCCAAGTACAGTATCAATACCGTTATCCAAGTCGTCGATAAAATCAAGGGCCGCCATGCGGCAGCACTCCAGCACGCGCTCACGGTCGACTGTTTCTCCCCAGCGGGAAAGTGCTATGTTTTCTGCCAATGACGCGTCCAAAAGATAGGGCGCCTGGGCCACATAGCCAATGCGTTGCAACCAGGAGCGGGTATTGTTCTTGGTTACGGGGGTGTCGTCCACCAGCAGGTGGCCGGATTCAGGGGGCACAAGCCCGGCCAGAATGTTGACCAGCGTACTCTTTCCCGCGCCAGAAAGTCCCACTAGACCGAGCATCTTTCCGGCTTTAATGGTAAAATCGATATTTTGCAAAGCCGCAACGCTCGAGCCGGGGTAGCGAAAACAAATCTTGTCAAGCTGGATAGATCTATCAAAAGCTATGGGCCGTGTGGTGGTTTCAAAAGATACCACCATGTCTGCTTCCAAGTTTTTTTCCAGTACGAGCATGTCCGCTACCTTGTTCAGATAAGGCAGCGAAGAGCGCAACTGGGTCAGGCTGTCCACAAGCCTGTTGGCAACAGGCAAAGTACGCCAGGCAGCGGCGGCCATGAAGCCCATAATACCGGATATGGTGGCTATGCCAGCATTTTGCACAAAAATCAAAAACAGCAAAACCCCAACCAGCGATGCAAAACCCAAAATCTCCAAGCTTCCCACAGGCAGACGGCTGAGCGCCTGAAACCATTTTCTTGCCACAAGCACGTCGTTCAGCTTTGCTGTGTAGGCAGAAAAAATTGCGGCTTCCCGCCCATATAGGCGCATTTCTTTCAAGCCGTGCACAACAGTTTGCTGTATGTTGTGTGTGGCAAGGTCTGCTCGGTATACCGCGGCGGCTCTGGCATTCAGCATCTTGCGTGTTGCCTTGACAATAAGGTACCCGCCAAGACCAAGAACGCATAAAAACGTCAATGCAGGTACCGGAGATACGACCACCAACCCCAAAAAAATCGTTAAGATCATCAGCGCGTTGCTGAATATCTGCAGGGCCGTTAACAGGGTTTGCCCAAGTTGCGCTCCGGCACTGAAGCCGAACAACATCTCGGACGTACCCACACGAAGCACCCATAAAAATGGCGCACGCAGATAAAAACGAAGCAAATGTGCGCGAGCCGCATTGCCAATAGTTTCAGAAAACGCGGTCATGTGCCACTGCTGCACAACGGTCAGGCCGTTTTTACAGACAATGGCCAACAAGATGGCGCAAAGAATGCCCAAGGCCAGATAGCGGGCGTCGTTGCCCAGATCAAAACCAAGGCCTGTACGCACCCAAAGCAAGGGATTATGGTTGAGAGCAGCCTCCAGAGAGCCAAAAACCGCTGCCAGCAAAGCCACAAGGCCGGTGATGGCAAGTTCGATCAGTGCCATTATCACTGTCAAAAGCAACAGACCCCAGAATCGCCGCTTCTCTGCGGAGGGAACCAGTGGCATTAAAGTGCGCAGGGCTTGTAATATGGAACGCGGTTCGCTCATGCTTGCTCACCTGTATTGCAAAACCACTGGTAGCTTATGGCTAGCCCTTCTTCCAGATCCACGCGGGGCTGCCAGCCCATGTTGAAAAGCTTGCTGCAATCCATAAGTTTGCGCGGTGTACCATCGGGCTTGGTTGCATCAGTATTGATCTCGCCCTCAAAGTCCACAACCTTGGCTATAAGCCGGGCGGTGTCAATGATGCTAATGTCGGAGCCGCAGCCCACGTTGACGTGTTCAAAATCCGAGTAGTTTTCCATGAGAAACACGCAGGCTTCGGCCATGTCATCCACATAGAGAAATTCGCGCAGGGCCTTGCCCGTACCCCAGATGGTCACCTTGTCGGCCCCGGTCATTTTGGCTTCATGAAAGCGCCTGATAAGCGCCGGGATCACATGGCTGTTTTCCGGATGATAGTTATCGCCCGGGCCGTACAGATTGGTGGGCATGGCGCTGATGGCGTCAAAGCCATACTGCTTGCGGTAGGCCTGGCACATCTTGATACCTGCTATTTTCGCCAGGGCGTAGGCGTCATTGGTGGGTTCCAGCGGCCCGGTGAGCAGATACTCTTCCTTGATGGGCTGTGGGCACATCTTGGGATAAATGCACGACGACCCAAGAAACAGCAGCTTTTTGCAACCGTTGCGCCAGGCGCTGTCAATGACGTTATTTTGTATTTGCAAATTCTGGTAGATGAACTCTGCCGGATAGGTGGCATTGGCATGAATGCCGCCCACCTTGGCGGCGGCAAGCACCACAACATGGGGCCTGTGCTGCGCAAAAAAGTCCCTCACGGCGGCCTGATCACACAGGTCCAGCTCCGTGTGGGTGCGCGTAAGCAGATTTTCATAGCCTTCACGGATAAGGGCGCGACAGATGGCACTGCCCACAAGTCCGCGATGGCCCGCTACATAAATAAGCGAATCTTTGTCCATGCGGGGCTACTCGTTATGGCTGAATGTCTTGAAGCCAGCCACTTTGCACACGGCATCGCGCATGCTCAGGGCCAGATCTTCACGAGCCATTTCGGCCACCATTTCTTCAAAAGATATTCTCGGCTCCCAACCCAGCTTTTCCTTGGCCTTGGCCGGATTGCCCAACAGGGTTTCCACCTCGGTGGGGCGGAAATAGCGTGAATCTACCCGCACAATGACATCGCCGGGCTTGACGTGGCACTCCAGTCCCTGGCGATTGCCAGCAGCCTGCTGCAGTTTGTTCAGGTCCACAGCTTCCACTGTGCCAGTCTCGTCCACACCCCTTGGCCTTGCCATGTGAGCGTCAGGCCCATTTCTGCCGCCGCTGTATTGACAAAGTCGCGTACCGAAAATTGCCGCCCCGTGGCGATGACAAAGTCGTCCGCTTGTTCCTGCTGCAGCATAAGCCACTGCATTTCAACATAGTCCCTGGCGTGTCCCCAGTCGCGCTTGGCATCCATATTGCCGAGGTAGAGGCAATCCTGAAGGCCCAGCACCATGCGGGAAAGCGCGCGGGTGATCTTGCGGGTCACAAAGGTTTCGCCGCGGATGGGCGACTCGTGATTGAACAAAATGCCGTTACAGGCGTACATGCCGTAAGCTTCGCGGTAGTTGACCGTAATCCAGTAGGCGTAGAGCTTGGCGCAGGCGTAGGGCGAACGGGGATAGAAGGGTGTTTTTTCGGTTTGCGGCACTTCCTGCACCAGACCGAAAAGTTCGGAGGTGGACGCCTGATAAAATTTTGTTTTTTCGGTCAGTCCGGCAATGCGGATAGCCTCCAGCAGGCGCAGCGTGCCGAGGGCGTCCACATCCGCCGTGTATTCCGGCGATTCAAAGGATACCTGCACATGGCTTTGCGCCGCAAGATTGTATACCTCGTCCGGCTGCACTTCCTGCATGATGCGGATGAGATTGCTGGAGTCGCTCAGGTCGCCATAGTGCAGCATAAAATGACGCGCGCTGGTGTGCGGGTCCTGATAGAGATGGTCAATGCGGTCTGTGTTGAAGAGCGAGGCGCGGCGCTTGATGCCATGCACCTCATAGCCTTTGCGTAACAGAAATTCTGCCAGATAGGCCCCATCCTGACCGGTAATGCCCGTTATGAGCGCTTTCTTCATAGTCCTGATATTCCTTAACCTGACAAATTGTCATAGTAATTTTGCGTTCAGACAGTCCAAGGTTAATTTATAAGTTTATATTGCATGATGGACGATGTCCACCCAGTGTTTTCATCTGTTTTCGTTGCCGTGCGCCGGTGAATCTTCCCGCCCGTACACATCGGCAAAACGCACAATATCATCTTCGCCCAGATATGCGCCGGACTGGATTTCAATAAGCACCAAGGGGATGACGCCGGGGTTTTTCAGCCTGTGCCGCGTTCCCACGGGAATGTAGGTGGACTGGTTTTCTGTGTACAGGCGGGCTTCATTGCCGTTGGTCACCTCTGCCGTGCCGCTGACAACCACCCAATGTTCGGCGCGGTGATGGTGCATCTGGAGTGAAAGCTCCGCGCCGGGGTTAACCGTGATACGCTTTACCTGAAAGCGGCCGTCCATAACGAGCGTTTCGTAGCTGCCCCAGGGGCGGTACACCAGCGGATGCTGCCTGCATTCTGTTCGCCGGGCTGACTGCAGGCGGCCGACCATGCTTTTGACTTCCTGCACCCGCTCGCGCGGGGCCACCAGTACGGCATCGCGCGTTTCCACAACCACAAGGTCGCGCACGCCAATGGCCGTCACCAGACGGTGCTGGGCGTTAAAATAACAGTTTTCCGCGTCCTGGGTCATGATGTCGCCGTGGCAGACATTGCCCTTATCGTCACCCGGTTCCGCCTGATAGAACGCCTCCCAAGAACCGAGGTCGCTCCAGCCTGTGGTAAGGGGGACTACCGCCGCACGGTCCGTCTGCTCCATGACCGCATAGTCGATGGAGTCGGAGGGCGAGGCCAGGAATGCGGCCGCGTCCGGGCGGCAGAACGCGCCGTCGGCTGCGCGTCTTTGCCAGGCGGTGCAGCAGGCGGCGTAAATTTCGGGGGCGAAGCGTTCAAGTTCTTTCAGGTACACCGAGGCACGCAGCAGGAACATGCCGCTGTTCCATAAAAAGCCGCCCCGGTCCAACATGGATTGTGCCGTCACTGCATCGGGTTTTTCCACAAAACGGGCCACGCGAAAGCCGCCCTGGGCCAAAACTTCGCCCAAAGCTTCGCCTTGCTCGATATAGCCGAAGCCTGTTTCTGGGCTTGCGGGTGTGATGCCGAAAGTGACGATATGCCCTTGTTCCGCCAGGGCTGCGGCAGACTCCACTCCCTTGAAGAAGGCGGCTTCGTTACCGATGGCATGATCGGACGGCAACACCAGCATGAGCGGATCCGCTTCGTCGCGGGCAAGGGTGAGAGCCGCGAGAGCAATGGCCGGCGCGGTATTGCGCGGTGCGGGTTCTAAAAGAATGGTGGCGCGAACGTCACATTCGTACAATGCGGCCGTTACATAAAAACGGTGGGCCTCATTGCAGACAATGACCGGTTCCAGGCTTTCCGGAGTACGTTGCGCCCGCAAGAGCGTGTCTTTGAACAGGGTACGCCCCTCGCCCAGGTCCACAAACTGCTTGGGATAGGTCTCGCGTGAGAGCGGCCACAGGCGTGTACCGCTGCCGCCGCAGAGTATGACAGGAGCAATGCTTGGCATGGAATTACTCACAGGTGTTCAAATAAGCGCTTTATACCGCACAGGGCCTGTACGTCCGCTGTGGCGCACGGCCCGGAAGATACACTAATCGCAGGTGCAGAACAAGGCCGCCGCCCGGGTGCGCCCCGGTCCGCAGCTTGCGCCGGCATAGCGCCGCCCCGCGTCTCCAGCAGGTTCAGGAGTCCGGCGGTCCTGTCTTCCAGCAGGGCGCGGTTGCCGCGGGTCTCCACATTGAGGCGCAGCAGCGGTTCGGTATTGGACATGCGCAGGTTGAAGCGCCAGTCCGCAAATTCCAGGTTCACGCCATCCATGCTGTCTTCGTAGAGGGCGTGGGGGGCGTACTGCTCCCGCACAAGCTGCATAAGGGCAGGCGCGTCCTGCACACGGCGGTTGATTTCGCCGCTGCACGGATAGGCGGCCATGCGCTCGGCCACAAGCTCGGCCAGGGAACGGCCCGTGCGGTGCAGTAAAGCCGCCACCAGCAGCCAGGGCAGCATGCCTGAATCGCAGTAGGCAAAATCTCGGAAATAGTGGTGGGCGCTCATTTCGCCGCCGTACACGGCGCCCTCGGCCCGCATGCGTTCCTTCATGAAGGCATGGCCCGTTTTACCCATAACAGGCTGGCCGCCTGCGGCCAGCACCATTTCGCGGGTGTTCCAGTAGACGCGCGTATCATGCACCACCTTGCCACCGGGAGCGCGGCGCAGCAGTTCCTGGGCCAGCAGCCCGATGCAGTAGTAGCCCTCAATGAAATTGCCGTCGCTGTCATAAAAAAAGCAGCGGTCAAAATCGCCGTCCCAGGCAATGCCCATATCCGCCCCAGCCTCGCGCACGGCAGTGGCAGTTGCAGCGCGGCGTTCCGGCAAAAGCGGATTGGGAACGCCATTGGGAAACGAGCCGTCAGGCTCCATATGCAGGCAGGTGAAATCAAAGGGCAGGTTTTTCGCCAGGTCGCGCAGCACAAAGCCTGCGCAGCCGTTGCCCGCATCGGCTACAATCTTGAGCGGCTTGCGCCCCGGAGCCGTGACAAGCTGCTCCGCACCGCTGTAGCGGAGAAGCCAGCTCACGTACTCAGCCCGGAAGGAAGCCTCATGCAGCGCCGGAGATGCTGTGCCCGCAGCGTGAGGATGGCCGCCGTCCGCCAGCAGTTCAGCCACCCTGTCGCGCAGGGCAAACAGGCCGGAATCGCCGCTCACGGGGATGGCCCCGCCGCGCACCAGCTTGAATCCGTTTTCATCCGCCGGATTATGGCTGCCCGTGATCATGATGCCCGCGTCAAAAGGCCCGTTTGCGGACTGGCTGGCGGCGTGGTTGGCTGCGGCATAGTAAATTTCTTCCGTGCCGCAGAGGCCGATATCCGTAACACTGGCCCCGGCCTCGCGCAGACCGTTTGCCAGTGCGTCGCGCAGAAGAGGTCCGGAAAGGCGGGCGTCGCGCCCCAGCACAACGTTGTTTGCGGGCAGCACTTCCGCCACGGCCCGCCCAAGGGCATGTGCCAGGGGGGCATTCAGGACATCAGGCACGCGGCCACGAATATCATAGGCCTTGAAGCAGGGGAGAAGAGAGCTCATGCGGTTCCTTGGCTTTGGCGCGCTGGGCGTGACTATCGAAAACAAGTATTGTGGACGGCATTATACCCAATTTGAAAGGCCTTTGCCAAGCCTGTTTTTGCCACAGCACAGTAAAGCAGCAGGAAAGTCGATGGTATTCTACTTACGCGCAGGCTGTGAATCAAGACGACTGAAAGCTATATTACAAATTTGAAACAGCAGGACCGCGTGTCAAAATACCATCAAAATTCTATCTGGTACAGGCAGATCATTTTTCAATCACGGAGGAATCTCATGACCCCATACCAATCTGAAAACATCACCGAACTGGCCAAGGCTTTGCTCAACGTGCAACGAACCATGCAACCCATAGTTAAGGATGCTGAAAATCCTTTCACCAAAAGCTGGTACGCCAGCCTCAACAGCGTCATGGATGCCTGTCGTGATGCGCTCATCGAAAACGGCATATGGCTGTGTCAGTATCCTGTGCCAGTGGAGCAGCCCAACTCTCTCGGGCTGGTTACCAAGCTGACCCATGCGGAATCAGGTCAATGGCAAAGTTCCCTTGCTGTTGTTCCCCTGCCAAAGGCCGACCCGCAGGGCATGGGATCGGCCATGACCTATTGCCGTCGCTACGTTCTAACCGCCATGTTGGGCATGGTCACGGAAGATGATGACGGCGAGGGAGCGAGAACTGGCCGAAAAACGCCCTCACGTCCGAAATTACCCATAAACGCCTCTGAGGCGCGAAAAGTGGGTTCTCCCGATGCCAACATCAAAAGCAAGTCTCCAGCCACCTCAAATCGACCAACAGCCAACCTTGAAAAGCTTCCTCCGCTGGAGGGCATAACCTACCAGCAGGTCACGGCCCAGGACGGGCGGCCCTGCATCATTGCCAGCGGCAACACGCAGGCCAAAAAAGAATTGCTCACAGGTGCAGGCTTCCGCTGGAACCCGCATAGAAAATTGTGGTGGAAGTATGTTGATGCCGCATAGCGAAAACAAAAAGACTGAGTGAAAGGGCTGCCTGATGGCGGCCCTTTCGCTTTTATGGAGGCAGAATTATGGAACTGCCAGACCGCACGGAAGGCTTGCGGGCATTAATTCGTCAGGGGCTGCAGGCGGTCTCTCAGCAAAGTACCACCGCTCATCTGGGCGACAGGTCCACCTATGTGGGCATGAGTGACATTGGTCAGCACTGGGAATGTCCACGGGCTGCGTTGGCCAGAAAGGTGCTGCCCACCACAAACAGCCTGGAGCGCTTGCTGACCCTGCAACGCGGGCATTGGTTTGAATCCGGGGTTGGCCAGGCTCTGGCATCGCTGGGTTTGCATGTATTGCCCCAGCTTGAGATCAACTGGCAGCATCAGGGCGTACCCATCAAGGCACATCTGGATTTTGTGGTGGTCTGGGGTGCGCCCGTCAATGCCATACGGATTCTGGAAGTGAAGAGTACGGACAAGCTGCCTGCTTCGCCGCACGATTCCCATCTACTGCAACTGCACGGACAGATCGGGCTTATGGCAAAAGCATGGAGCAAGCCCGTCTTCAACCTCCGGGCTGAGGATGGCACGCTCTTGCATGACAAAATGACCTTCCCTCAGCTTTGCCGTGCCCAACTTGGCCTTCAGTTGCCCAAGCAAGCTGAGGAGCTGAATATGGAAGCCTGGCTGCTCTGCCTTTCTATGAAGGAGGTAAAGGCGTTCGGCCCTTATGGTTTCAATCAGGCCATGTTGGATACGGCCCTTGACCATGCGGTCCAACTCTGGGGCGACCTCACGACCCACCGTGCCGGGAACTTGTCCCTTTCACAGGTAACCTGCGCCCAAGGTTTTTACCCAATCTGTTCCTACTGCGAATACAATGGCGACTGCCCCAAGTTCCCGCAAGGCGTGGTGATGCCACAATGGGAACCGGCGCTTGAAAAACTGGCTGCCCTCAAGGAGCAGCGCACGGCTTTGGATAACGAAATCAAAGAAATGGAGACGGTGCTTAAGCTGGTTCATCGCCAGGCGGGCACACGAGATTGGGTAGACACGGGGAAGTATCGCTTTCGCATGTCGGTGGCAGCAGGACGCAGCACGCTTAATCGCGAAGCCCTGCATGAAGAACTGACGGACATCTTTCGCTTTGAAGGGGTAGGCGGCATTGACGTGGATACCTTGCTAGCACGGTGTGAGCGTACAGGGGCACCTTCCGAACGCCTAGTCATTTCGCCAATAAACTGAAATCAATGCGAATAAACATGGTAAGTATGAAGTTGCTGTTGGGTGCTATTGCGGATACCGCCGCGCGGTATGCAGAACACGAAGAATATGAACTTCGGATTTAACAACCCGATATGCAATAAAATACGGAAAATCTGTCAATACAAGCTCACGAGTCCCTGCGACTCTGCCAGCTCTTCCCCGCGAAGAGAGTGAGGCGAGACTTTGTCCCGCATTCCATAGGCATTGGGCTACTTGTTTCCCTGCCTCCAAGTCCTTTTCAGCCAGATAGGCCGCAATATCATGCAAATCCTCAAGGGCCAGGGTGAGCCAGCGCACAGCCCTACTTTGCATGGACGCCCCAATGAGCAAAGGCTTCCGTCACCTGATGATCTGAAGCAAATTTCCCCTCATCTGCCTGACGAATTCCTTCCTGAATAGCTTCAACCTGCCAGGACTGTTCAGCCACATATTGCCTCACCGCCTCTGCCACCAACCATGAACGAGAACGCGAGGTAGCAACGGCAAGCTTTTCAAGCTGCGCCTGCGTATCCGTATCCAATCGTGCTGTGACTGTAGACATGGGAACCTCCTATGTCTTTATTGTGTACATTCAAGTTAAACGTGTCAATAGAACACACAGGAGAAGTGATGCACACCAATCTTACTTCTGGCCTTGATTCTCTCCAGCCCACCGACCTCGACGCCGGGCAGGTTTTCAGCGGCAAACCCTCCGGCACCACAGTCAGGGGCTACGCCGTCCCTTCGGCCTACACCCCGGCCATTGACCACGACTATATTTTCCATGAATCCAGCCGCGATGTTGTGGTCTGGTTTCTCAATGCGCAGGAACCGCTGTACGTCTTTGGCCCCACAGGCTGCGGCAAAACCAGTTGCATCAAGCAGCTGGCGGCCAGGCTTAACTACCCCGTCTTTGAGGTGACAGGACACGGGCGGCTGGAATTTGCCGATCTGGTGGGGCACCTGACGGTCAAAGACGGCAACATGGTCTTTGAGTACGGCCCGCTGGCACTGGCCATGCGCCACGGAGCAATTCTGCTCCTGAATGAAATCGACTTAACCTCACCTGAGATCGCCGCCGGGCTGAACAGCGTCTTGGATGGCTCCCCCTTGTGCATAGCGGAAAATGGAGGCGAAATCATCACCCCGCACCCCATGTTCCGTTTCGTAGCCACAGCCAATACCAATGGCGGCGGTGACGACACGGGCCTGTATCAGGGAACTCAACGCCAGAACCTCGCGTGGCTGGACCGCTTTACCATCTGTGAAGTGGGTTACCCAACTGCGGATGTGGAAAAAAGCTTGCTTGCCAGGCGCTTCCCTTCACTGCCCGAAGCGCTCTGTGCCACCATGGTGGAGTACGCCAACGAAATCCGAAAACTATTCATGGGCGAAGCTTCGACCGGCAATCTGACCAACACCATTGAAGTTACCTTCTCCACGCGCAGCCTGCTGCGCTGGGGCGATCTGACCGTGCGCTTCCAGCCTTTGGCCCATCAGGGCATACAGCCTGTCACCTATGCCCTTGACCGAGCGCTTGCCTATCGCGCCAGCCGCGAAACCCGCGCCATGCTGCACGAACTGGCCCAACGCATGTTCCCGCAACAGGTGGAAGCTGAAGCCCTTAAAACCAAAACGACTGAAACAGAAAGCCTGCAAGGTGAACAAGCCCTGCGCTTCATGCGCAGCCATTTGAGGAACACTCCCACGGTAGCGAAGCCCCGTGTCCATCTGGAGGTAGTTCATACCTCTCTCGGTAAAAAACAGAGCGGAAAGTTCTGGATCGGCGAGGCCCGGCCCGAAGGCCTCATGCTCCATTGGGGCAAGCCGGACACCGTTGGGCAACAACACGTTATCGCCGCTGAAAATTGTGCGGGCAACAATTCCGTACTGGAGCTTGAAGCCCGTGCAGCCAAAAAGCTCACCAAAGGCTACGTCCTAAGCACCACAAAAAGCTCATTTTAGGAGACTGTTATGACACCGATTATTTCTGATATTCGCATTCTGGATAACTTGCTGGCCCTCAACCTCAACGTCAGCCTGTGGTCAGCCCGGCGCAAGATGAGCCAGGAAGACCTGGGCGGTGCGGAACTGCCGCCCGAAGACCTGGCATCTCTTGGCTCCAAGCGCATTGCCGACCCGGAAAATCTCAAGGTGTTCGGCACACTCAAGGCCCGTGCCTTCAACTATCTGGACAGACACGGAGTGCGCTTCATGTCCGGCTGGGCCATTCCTGAAGAAAAAGCCGGTGAAATCGTGCAGGAGCTTTGCAACATCCGCAACGACTTTCAGAAAGAAAAAGAGGCCTTTCTGGCAGGCTATGATCAGAATGTGCAGGCCTGGATAGAAAAGCATCATCAATGGGGTGAAATTATACGCAACTCCATTGTGGGGCCGGACTATGTTCGCGCCCGCATGAATTTCCGCTGGCAGTTGTACAAGGTATCCCCGCTGGCGCAACATATAGATAACACAGCCGTGCTGGAAGCTGGTCTGGCAGAAGAGGTGCAGGGTCTCGGCGGCACGCTCTTTGGCGAAGTGGCCAAATCCGCCGAAGACATCTGGCGCAGGGTCTATCACGGCAAGACGGAAGTAACTCACAAGGCCCTTTCTCCTCTGCGAACTCTGCATGCCAAGCTCACAGGCTTGTCCTTTGTAGAACCACATGTGGCCCCGGTGGCTGATATCGTGCAGGCCGCACTGCTGCGCATACCCAAGAAGGGCAATATCACCGGTACTGACTTGTTGCTCCTGCAAGGTTTGGTCTGTCTGCTCAAGGACAGTGACGCCCTGGTGGCACACGCCCAGAAAGTTATCGAAGGCTATGGCCCAGCCTTTGTGCTAGATGCCTTGCTGGCTGGGCCGAACGTTACCCACGAACCAGACGGCTCCGTTGAACAGATAGACGACATCGCAGGTGAGGAGATGGACGACGCCCCCATACTGCCGGACATCCCCGTGGCTGACAACACGCTGCCTCATCCAGCCATTCCCAGCCTGGGCCTGTGGTGATGCCATGATACGTACAAAAGACGTTCTCAACTGTCTGCCCCTGCTGGCGTCCGTGCTGGGCGACCAGTACGGGGTGCAGGTACGTATTGGTGGCAGTGAAGCCTGCACCAACGGCAAGGTCATTCAACTGCCCTCATTGCCGATGGATTGCGAACCGGAACTACTGGCAATGACTCGCGGATTTGTGGATCACGAGGCGGCCCATATACGGCATACGGATTTTACTGCGCTGAGGAACGCCAACCTTGATCCTGTGACCTTCAACCTCGTTAATTGCCTGGAGGATTGGCGCATCGAGAAAAAGCTGTCTGGCATTTTCCCTGGTAGCCGACACAACCTGAACTGGTTGATACGACGATTCTTTGTGGAGCAGGCACAGCCAAGGGCCGGGGGTGATCCTCCGGCCCTTGCTGTGTTGGACTATGTGCTGTTGACCGTGCGGGCCTGGGATGTGGAAGAAGTGAACATGCCACGCCTGGCAGCAGCAGAGGTGCTACACCAGCACTTCCCCGGCCTGAGGGAAGTGCTGGATGCCGTTCTAGTCAAGGTTTACATCCACTGCCCGGACACGGCTGCAGCCATTGCCTATGCACGTCAATTGGCACAGGGTATCCGGCAGTGGGAACCGCAACAGCAACAAAAGAAAACCAGAGGAAATGGAGCTGATCACACTGATTCTACCTCGCAAGGAGATCAGGATATTTCGTCTGATTGTGCATCTCAAACGCAGCAGCCCATATTCCCAAGCAAGGCCAAAGCCCAGCTTACAGCCCTATTCCATGCCGAAGCCCAAGACCTGCCTCAAAACCTGGGTGAGCTTCTTTCAACGGTACTTACTCTTTGTCAGGCAGAGTCAGCCTTTGAGGGGGTTACGGTGGCGGTGGAAGGGGTTCGCCCTTTGGGGGTATTGCCTGAGCCACAAAAGCTTAAAGCCCTTCAGGCCAGTATTGCCTTGCGAACCCGTCTTCAGGGGCTTTTGCAGGCCCGGACACAAAAACGGTGTCGCATAGGTCGGCGCGGGGCCTTACACCCTGGCTCGCTCCATCGGCTACAGACGGGTAATCCGCGTATCTTCCGCAGAGAGGCAGAACAAACCGGCCTCAACACGGCTGTACATATCCTGCTGGACGTCAGCGGCAGCATGAGCGGGGCACCCATCGTTCTGGCAAGACAGGCGTGCTTTGCTGTGGCAAAAGCGCTGGAAAACATCAAAGGCGTAAATCCTGCGGTCACGGCCTTTCCTGCGCTGGCTTCCACAAGTTCTGTATTCCCCATTATGCGGCATGGGCAAAAGGTACCGGACAGCTTTGACATCAATGCGTCAGGCGGAACCCCTCTGGCTGCAGCTTTGTGGTGGATCATGCAGACGATGCTGTTCCTCAGGGAGCAACGAAAAATAATTCTCATCATCACTGACGGTGTGCCTGACAGTACACACGCAGCAACCCATGCCGTGAACGTAGCGCAAAAGCTTGGCTTTGAAGTGTATGGCCTTGGGATCCGTGACGAGCATATAGCCCATCTGCTGCCACAGGCCAGCCGGGTCATCAACGATCTGCTTGACCTGGCACCCACGATGTTTGATATGCTTCAGGCCGCTCTGCTGAAAGGATGGGCATCATGATGGTGCCGCTGGACTACTGTCGCTGGAGCCTATCCCGGACGCTTCGTTCAATTCTTACGCACAAACGGCGGCGTTTCCCGCGCTGCTGAAAACGTGAACACATGGGGGCCATATGAACTTGCCAAACTGGATTCCGGTTGTCATTGCGGTGTTGCAGGTCATTAAGGACAACTGGGACGATTAACCATTAACAGGCAGGGGCGGGGTCAGACCCGCCCTCTGCGTTTGCCCAACTGAAAAGGAGAAAATTATGAGCAGTAAATGGGCGTTTATAGGCGGCATACTGGCTGGTGTCGCAGGGGTATTCACTGCGGCGGCGGTATCAATGGAGCTGGAAAACCGGAAAAGTGGCAGCTGCGATACCGTGGATGAATCGCAAAGGCTGGCCTTGCCTGAAGGTGAAGGCCGGTAGAGGGCTTCAGGCTGATTGCAGGATGGAAAGCGAGGCTGTCTCCCCACTTTCCATCCTCTGCGATGTCTATTTTTTCAACTGTATGTGTGCCATGCGGAGGCCAGGAAGCCATAAATACGTTTCATCGCAGCAGACAAGCTGATAAATATCGTGGGCTCTTCCATCTGCCCTCGAGGTTTCAAGACGAGGCATTTTACCGCATTTGATGTATGGCCTTTGAAGGGGCGGTATTCTTTGCTGCTCATGAGAGAAAAATAGCTGTTGCTTGCCGTGAACACAACACGGTCTCGAGCCCTTATGTTGATCTGTTTAGTTCCTGATCCGTCCCATTCCTCAATGTGCGTTCATGTTAAGAAAGCGGGATATTGGCGGGATATTTAGGGTGTAAACAAAAAATGCCTTTACGAATTTCTTCGTAAAGGCTTGATTTTCCTGGAGCGGGAAACGGGATTTGAACCCGCAACCTTCAGCTTGGGAAGCTGACACTCTACCGTTGAGTTATTCCCGCAAAAGTGGAGCGGGAGACGGGATTTGAACCCGCGACTTCAACCTTGGCAAGGTTGCACTCTACCACTGAGTTACTCCCGCATGGTATGCGAAACGGCGAAGCGTAAAGGATGCTTGGAGGCGGCATCCAGATTTGAACTGGAGATGGAGGTTTTGCAGACCTCTGCCTTACCACTTGGCTATGCCGCCAGCAAAAAGTGGAGCGGGAGACGGGATTTGAACCCGCGACTTCAACCTTGGCAAGGTTGCACTCTACCACTGAGTTACTCCCGCTCAGCGAGAAACGGTTGTACGCGGACTGGGGCGAGGTGTCAAGCATTACTGGACTTTTTTTTGTCGCCATTCCGCAAATGCAAATAACTATTTAATTTTATTTATTAAAAATGAGCATGCACGATATCGGGCCGGGGGGCCAAACAAAGGGGCCGCCGACATTGTCGACGGCCCCTGAAATCGCAGACGCAGCAGACTTGCCGCGACGGAATGCGGGCATCCGTCTGCTGTTAATCCTTGGGCCGGTTGTCCACAATGCGTTTGGCCTTGCCCTCTGAGCGCTCGATGGAACGCGGCTCCATCAGGCGAACCTTGGCGGTAACGCCCAGATATTCCTTGATGGCCTTTTGCAGGCGGCCTTCGAGCATCTGCAGCTTGCGGATTTCGTCAGCAAAGAGGTTTTCGTTCATTTCGACGCGCACTTCAATGGTGTCGAGGTTGTGCACTCGGTCCACGATGATCTGATAGTTGGGCGAAAGCCCGTCGTTTTCCATCAGGATGCCTTCGATCTGTTGAGGGAAGACATTGACCCCGCGGATGATGAGCATGTCGTCGCTGCGCCCCTGCAGGCGGGAGAGGCGCACATGGGTACGGCCACAGCGACAGGGGGTATAGTCAAGGCTTGTGAGGTCGCGCGTGCGGTAGCGCAACATGGGAATGCCTTCCTTGGTCAGCGTGGTCAGCACAAGCTCGCCCACTTCGCCGGGGGGCAGCTGGTCGCCCGTAACGGGGTCGATGATTTCCGGCAGGATGTGGTCTTCCCACAGGTGCATGCCGCACTTGGCTTCTTCGCACTCCATGGCCACGCCGGGGCCCATGATTTCGGAGAGTCCGTAAATATTGAGGGCGTTGATGCCCATTTTGTCCTCAATATCGCGGCGCATGGCCTCGGTCCAGGGTTCCGCGCCAAAGACGCCGATGCGCAGGGGCAGATCGCGAAAGTTCACGCCCACTTCCTGCGAGGCTTCCCACAGGTGCAAACCGTAGGAGGGGGTAGCGCACAGCACTGTTGCGCCAAAATCGCGCAGCAGCCCCGCCTGACGGCGGGTAGCGCCGCCGGATGCGGGCACAACGGTGGCGCCGAGTCGTTCCGCGCCGTAGTGCGCGCCAAGGCCGCCGGTAAAGAGGCCGTAGCCGTAGGCCACATGCACCACGTCCGAGCGGGTGACGCCTGCAGCCGAAAGGCTGCGTGCCATCAGCTCGGCCCAGTTTTCAAGGTCGCGCTGGGTGTAGCCCACCACAACCGCTTTGCCGGTGGTTCCGCTCGAAGCATGCAGGCGCACGATGTGATCTCTGGGAACAGCAAAAAGGCCGTAAGGATAGTTGCTGCGCAGGTCGTTTTTTTCTGTAAAGGGCAGCAGCCTGAGATCCGCCAGCGATTTGATGTCGGCGGGGGTGATGCCCGCTTCGTCAAAGCGTTTGCGGTAAAAGGGCACGTTGGCGTAAACACGGTTGCACAAATCACGCAGGCGGCGCAGTTGCAGCGCCTCCAGTTCTTCGCGTGGCAGAGTTTCCTGTTTGATGTTGAAAAGCACGGCCCTCTCCTTCTGCGGCTGGCGTTTGGCGGCGCGCTGACGCGACGCTGATCCCTAGATAAAAGCTTCGTTTGGGTATGCCGCAATGCGCGGGCGCGGTCAATACGGCGGGGTGCGGTTCCGCGCACGCAAAGCGCTGCGTGCGGTTGCGCGGCCAGCAGGCAGGGGCGTTGCGGGCATCTTGCATCCGACCTGATTTGTGCGCCTGCATATCGGCAGCGCAGGAACCCTGCGGCGATTTTATCACCGGGCTGTAGGGGCAACTGATCCTTGCGGCATTGCCCTTGCTTCTTCTTTACGGTATGTGCAGTGCATGGAAAACAATACTTCTCCTTCACCCGCAGGGGGCGTTGCCCCCAAGCGTTTTTCGGATGTCCCCCTGGAAGAAAAGCTGGCGGACGTGGTCACCTGGCTTGAAGAGCACAAGGCAGCTCGCGTGGTCAGCATTGATATGGCTGGTCAGGGCGGTTTTGCCGAGGCCCTGGTCATTGCCAGCGCTGGCTCCGTGCGCCATGCGCAAAGCCTGGCCGACGGCGTGGGCGAACTGTGCCGCGCGCGCAATTTTGAATACCTGCGCATGGAAGGCTACACCGCTGGCCAGTGGATTCTGGTGGATATGAACGACATCGTCGTAAACGTCTTTCTGGAGCCTGTGCGCGAGCTCTACGGCCTTGAAGCCCTGTGGGGCAAGGCTGCCTCGCTGGCAAGCGCCCGCACCGGGGAATAATCATGACGCCCACGCTCTTGCTGATAATGGATGGCTGGGGCATTGCCGAGCCGGGGCCTGGCAACGCGCCCTCAGTGGCCGCCACCCCCAATATTGATGCGCTCAACGCCCGCTGCCCCCATTCGCTCTTGGCCGCATCAGGCCGCGACGTGGGGTTGCCGTCCGGCTACATGGGCAACTCCGAGGTGGGGCATCTGAACATCGGCGCCGGGCGTGTGGTGTATCAGGATATGACCCGCATCGACGTGGCGCTTGAGGACGGCAGCTTTGCCGCAAACGCGGTGCTGACCAACCTTGTTGAATCGGTGCGGCAGAGCGGCGGCAGGCTGCATCTGGCCGGGCTGCTTTCCGACGGGGGCGTGCACAGCCACATCCATCATCTGGAAGCCCTGTGCGCCATGGCGCATAAGGCTGGCGTGCCCGTGCGCATCCATTGCCTTATGGATGGGCGCGACCGCGACCCGCACAGCGGCATTGATTTTATGCGCGCACTGCAGCAGAACATCGCAGGGCAGGGGCAAACGCGGGTCGCCAGCATGGTGGGCCGGTTTTTTGCCATGGACCGCGACAAGCACTGGGAGCGCCTCAAGGAAGCATGGGATGTGATCGTTCACGGGGTTCCCGCCACCACGCTTGCGCCGCTCGCCGCCATCGAGGCCTCATATGCGGCCGGGGTCACGGACGAGTTCATCAAGCCTCTGTGTTTTGCGGCAGCTGGCGACGCCCCGGGCATGGCCGACGGCGACGGGCTGTTTATGTTCAATTTTCGCGCTGACCGCATGCGGCAGTTTACGCAGGCCTTTATTCAGCCCCAGTTTGACGGGTTTGACCGGGGCCGGGTGCCGGTTCTGGCGGGCGTGGCATCCATGACCGCTTACGAGTCGAGCTTCAACATCCCTGTGGCTTTTCCCAAAGAAGCCGTGAGCATGGGGCTTGGCGAGGTAGTTTCGCGCAAGGGGCTGCGCCAGCTGCGCCTGGCGGAGACGGAAAAGTACGCCCACGTCACCTACTTTTTTAACGGCGGCGTGGAAGAGCCCTTTGCCGGTGAAGACCGCATTTTGGTACCGTCGCCGCGCGAGGTCAAAACCTACGACCAAAAGCCCTCCATGAGCGCGCAGGAAGTGACGGACAAATTTGTGGAAGCCTGGAACTCCGGAGTCTACGATCTTGTTGTGTGCAACCTCGCCAACGGCGACATGGTCGGTCACACGGGCAACCTGCAGGCGGCGGTAGAAGCCTGCGAAGTTGTGGACGCCTGCGTGGGGCGCATGGTCGCCGCGGTAGAAGCCCGCAAGGGGCGCATGATTATCATTGCCGACCACGGCAACTGCGAAAAAATGCTCACCCCCGAGGGGCAGCCGCATACCGCGCACACGACCAACCCCGTGCCGTGCATCTTGCTTGAACCGGAGGGCAAGGTGACCGCCCTGCAGAACGGCAGGCTGGCCGATGTGGCCACAACAATTCTTGGCCTCTGGGGGATGCAACCCTCTGAGCTTATGACCGGGCGCAATCTCGCCGCGCCCCGCGCCGAAGGGGAGGCTGACCGTGGCTGAGCGTAAACGCCCCATCCAGCCCGTCGCCCCTGACGGCATGGAAATCCTGTTTTTTTACCAGTGCCCCCACTGCGGCAAGCACGTGCCCCAGGCCAGCCCCACCGAGCCGCGCATGGTGCGCTGCCCCGGCTGCTCGCAGCCTTTTCCCATTATCCCTGTTGACGAGCACAGCCTGCATTATGTGCGCATAATGCTGGCAGAGGGCAAGGCGGCGGCCGACCCCGATTTTCTGTAAAAATTCGGCTGTCGCATACACTGCGGTAAAGGCCCGCTCCCGCTTTGCGCCCTGATGCGGCGCAGAGGCCGGGGGCGGGCCTTGTCTGTTTGCGGAAGGGCTCCTGTCGGGCTGAACTACAAAAAATTGAACGCAAACCTGGGGGCCGCCGCATANAGCCTGTACATGCTGAAAACTGGCGATGGTTCCTCGCGCGGTTGCGGCGGTTTGCTTGCGGCAATGGGCTGTTTGGTGCGCGTAATTATATGTCAGAATGGCGTCATATTTCTGCCGGTGTGACAGCTCGGTAAAAATTTTTTGACGAAAACGGTTGCCTTCGACACAAAAGGCGGGTATCTTTTTGTTGCCTGTTTTGGAGCAGGCCTGTGTTAACCCTGTGGGAAAAACTAGAGAGGAAGGGATTTATGAAACGCATCTGTACGCTTATCCTGGCCGCCGGCCTGGTGTTCGGCGCGGCCACCGGTGCCAGCGCTGTTGATTTCAAGGCCAGGGGCCAGTGGCTCATGGGCTTCGGCGTGGGCACTGACAGCCCTGTGAGCAAAGTTTCGGATAGCGGCGTGAAGCGCAAGGCCGACACCACCGACACCTTTGACGCTGAGCAGCGCGTGCGCTTGCAGTTGGACGCAGTGGCTTCTGAAGCCCTGTCCGGCACGGTGTACTTCGAAATCGGCACGCAGAAATGGGGCAACGCTGGCAACGGCGGCGCTCTTGGCGCTGACGGCACCAACCAGGTTCGCGTGAAGAACGCCTACATCGACTGGGCCATCCCCCAGACCGATGCCAAGATCCGCATGGGTATTCAGGGTCTTGCCCTGCCCAACACCTATGCTGGCGGTTCCGCCGTGCTTGATACCGACGTGGCCGCTGTGGTCGCCTCGTACAAGTTCAACGAAAATGTTGGCCTCACCGCTTTCTGGGCTCGTCCGTTCAACGACAACTTTGACGGCAGAGATCCCCGCTCCAACAACAACGAGAACGACCGCAACTATCTGGACAACATGGATCTGTTCGGCGTGATGGCCCCCCTGACCTTTGACGGCGTCAACCTTACGCCTTGGGTCATGTACGGCATGATGGGCAAGAACACCCTGACCAACTACGACGGTACCTACCACAACATCGGCAGCCGTGACGGCAACCCGCCCTACACTTTGCTGCCCTTCCCCACTGCCTCATTGCTCAGCAGCGGTACTGCCGCTGATGCTGCCAAGCTGGGCGGCACCAGCAAGGGCTATGGCANCATGTTCTGGGCTGGTCTGCCCCTGGCTGTGACCATGTTCGATCCTTTCAACATCGAACTGGACATCAACTATGGTTATGTGGAAGGCATGGGCCGTTACGACGTGCAGAAGGGCTTCAACGGCCCTACCGTGCGCGGCANCACCCAGCGTCAGGGCTGGTTGGCCAAGGCTCTTGTTGAATACAAGATGGATTGGGCCACCCCCGGCCTGTTCGGCTGGTACGCCTCCGGCGACGACAGCAGCGTGAAGAACGGTTCCGAGCGCATGCCCTCCCTGGTGCCCACCGGCAACATGACCTCCTACATGGGTGATGGCAACTACGGCTGGCTGCGTCAGGACTACGGCACCGACTACGCCGGTACCTGGGGCATCGGCGGCCAGTTGAAGGACATGAGCTTCCTCGAAGATCTCAAGCACACCTTCCGCGTGGCCTACTGGGGCGGCACCAACAGCACCACCATGGTCAAGTACATGCGCAACGCCTATGCGTGGCAGGAATCTACCACCAGTGGTGGTCAAAACCCCATGCAGCCTTACCTGACCACCAAGGACGGCCTTGTGGAATTCAACCTCGTGAACTCCTACAAGATCTACCAGAACCTGGAAATGAACCTGGAGTTGGACTACCTGGTCAACTGCATGGACAACAGCACCTGGAAGAAGTCTCAGACCCCCAGCTCGTTCAGCAAGCAGGATATGTGGAAGGCTCAGGTTACCTTCGCGTACAGCTTCTAATTCGAGCCCAGTCGTCCCTGGACGGCAGGATACGCATTCAAAGGGAGGCCCTCGGGCCTCCCTTTTTTGTCGTCCGACGACGGGCCTGCAGAACATGCCCATGCTGTCCGGCAGGGCAAAGCGCCCATAGTGCAGCGCCACATCATATTTGCTGGATGGGGTGCGCCGTGTTTAATCGTTTGCGTGGAGCGGTCCTGTGCGCCAGNCAGATGCTGACGGACATGCCACGGCTGCAAAACCGGCCAACCTGCGTCCGCATCCATCAATAGTCCGCGATGCGCTTTGTCCATCTGCTGTTACCAGCTGCCGTGCGACCAGAGCGCAGGCGCGGGCAGACGTCGCATACCAGCAAGGGGCATCGCCAGCGGCACCGACAAAACAGGCAGAGCCCGCCGAAGCGGGCCCTGGCAGAGAGTGGGGAGGAGAGGGAGTTTGGAGTGTGTGAGGAGGGAGGGTGTGGAAAGTGTCAGCGACGCTTTTGCAGCCGGTCGCGCAGAATAATGGCTATCAGGTTCATGCCGAGCACCAGCAACAGCAGCACAAGGCCTGTGCCGTACTGCAGCGGGCGGGTTTTGGCGATTTCCGTCCCGGCGGTGGCAAGCACATACATGTGGTAGGGCAGAGCCATGACCGGGCTGAAAATGGAGTCCGGCCCCTTGGGTGTATAAAAAACTGAAGCCGTAAACATGATGGCGGCGGTTTCGCCTGCGGCGCGGGCCACGCCCAGAATCGCGCCGGTGAGCATGCCGGGCAGGGCGCTGGGCAGAACCACGCGGGCGATGGTTTGCGATTTTGTCGCGCCAAGCGCCAGCGAAGCCTCGCGGTATGTATCAGGGACGTTGCGCAGCGATTCTTCGGCCGTGCCGATGATGACTGGCAGCGTCAGTACGGCCAGGGTGAGCACGCCAGAAAGTATGCTTACGCCAAATCCGCAAAATGTAACGAAAAATGAAAGTCCGAACAAGCCAAAAACTACAGATGGCACGCCCGCGAGGTTGTTGACCCCCAACCTCACAAAGCTGGCAAAGGCATTGCGCTTGGCGTATTCGTTAAGATAAACGGCCGAGGCAACGCCCAGAGGAAAGGCAATGAGCAGCGATCCCAGGGAGAGTATGGCAGTGCCTATGATGCAGGGCAAAATGCCGCCCTTGGTCATCATCTGGCGCGGCGCTTCGGTCAAAAAGCTCCAGCTCATGGCGGGCAAACCGTTTTGCAGCAAAAAGGCGCACACAGCCAGCAGCACCAGCACATTGCAGGCGGCAACCAGCCGCAGCGTCCAGAACATAAAGGTCTGGTACTGGCCGCGTCCCTTGCCGCTGGCAAACTGCAGGCGCACGCCGTCGTCCTTTGGCGGCTCCGCATCATGGTTCATGAGGTCTTCTTCCAGCGGGCGGGGGGCAAGCTTGATGCCGGGGCCGGCGGAAACAACAGGTGTGAGGCGACTGGTGGCTGACATGAATTATTCCTCGTGCTGAGCTGGCTTCAGGCTGCGTGCAGTGGTTAGGCTGCCGCCGCAGATTGCCCCTAAAGGCTTGAAGTCCCTACCTGCCGGTGCTTTTCGGCAATGTATCCGGCAGCCAGGTTGAAGGCCAAGGTCAGGAAAAAGAGCACAATGCCGATGGCGAACAGAGCGTGGTAGTGCTCGCTGCGAAACGCCGCCTCGGCCATTTCGGCCGCAATGCTGGCGGGCATGGGGCGTATGGGGTCGAGCAGCGATGTGGGTATGATGCCCGCACCGCCCGCAACCATCAGTACGACCATGGTTTCGCCTATGGCACGCGACATGCCGAGCATCACCGCTGTGCCGATGCCCGAAAGCGCGGCGGGTATGACCACGCGCACCGTGGTTTGCCAGCGGGTCGCGCCCAGCGCCAGCGAGGCCTCGCGCAGGTCGCGCGGTACGCCAAAAAGGGCGTCTTCAGATACCGAGCAGATGGTGGGCACGCTCATAAGGGCCAGCACAAGCGAGGCGTTAAGCAGGTTAAGCCCGGAGGCCGCGTCGAGATAATCCTGCAAAAAGGGCGCAAGCACCACCATGCCCAAAAATCCCAGTACCACTGAAGGCAAGGCGGCCAGCAGCTCAACAAAAGGTTTGATGATGCGCCTAACAGTGGGGTGGGCTATTTCCGTCAGGTAAACCGCCGTCAGCACCCCCATGGGTACCGCCAGCATGGAGGAGAGCACCGTCACTGCCAGCGAGGCCACCAGCAGAGGAAATATGCCGAAAAGGCCTGGTTCCTCAGTGGGGTACCAAAGGTTGCCGAACAGAAAATTGAAGAAAGAATACTCGCTGAACAGCGGCAGACCTTCCATGAACAGAAAAATAACAATACCAGCCAGGGCCAGCAGCGAGCTGCCTGCCATGGCGGTAAGGGTGACCCGCACCGTTTTTTCCTTGATGTCTCTGGAGCGCATTGCGCTTTCTCCCCGGCGGTCGCGGGCGACCCGTGGCCGTCCCGCTCCGCCGATGCTGTGGGTGTATCGTGGGTAGCCAGCTACCTACTTGCCCAGGGGCACATAACCCACTTCAAGCACGTCCTTCTGGCCCTTGCCGGGATCCAGCAGGTATTCCACAAAAGCCTTGGCGGCGCCTGCGGGGGTGCCGTTGGTGAAGACAAAGAGTTCGCGGGCGATGGGCCACTGCTTGGACAGGGCGGTCTGGGGGTTAGCCGTCACGTCGTTGACCTTGAGGCCCTTGGTGGATTTGTCCAGGTAGCCCAGGCCCACATAGCCGATGGCGTTCTTGTTTTTGGAGACGGCCTGCACAACCGCGCCGTTGGAAGCCTGCATGAGGGCTGCGGGGTTAACGCGCTCTTCCTTCATGATCAGTTCCTGCCAGCATTCAAACGTGCCGGAAGACGTGTCGCGCGAGATCACAACGATCTTGCCGTCATGCCCGCCCACTTCCTTCCAGTTGGTGACCTTGCCGTTGTAAATGTCGCGCAGCTGCGCAGTGGTAAGAGCGGCGACCGGGTTGGCGGGGTTGACCACCGGCACGATTGCGTCAATGGCGATGGTGACGCGGTTGGGGGTCACGCCGTTTTTCTTGGCGGCTTCAACTTCCTTGTCCTTGATGTCGCGCGAGCTCATGGCGATGTCGCACTGCTTTTCAATAAGGGCCTTGATGCCGTTGCCGGAACCGCCGCCGGAAATGCTCAGCTCCATGTCGGGGTGCGAAGCCATAAAGGACTCGCCAGCTTTCTGAACAACGGGAAGCACCGTGGTGGAGCCGTTGATAACAACCTGCTGGGCAGCCATGGCCGGAGCGCTAAGGCTCAGGACCGTCAGGGCAGTGGCAAACAATTTTCCGATAGTCATGGAATAACTCCTGCGTTTATCATGGTTGATACCGGGGTGTTTCCCGGTACGTTTCCCTTTTTGCCTGTCTCTGTTACAGAAGTATGACGAAACGCAGAAGACTGCGTGAAGCTGTAATCTGCATGATTAATACCCCGGAATGTAAACAGATCTTTGTAAAAAATTTCGTCACGCAATTGTAACATGTGCTCCATAAGTTTGGCGCACAAAGCCGTTTTACTCATTTTGCGTCATAGAGGTGAAACATATGAGCCAGCAAATATTGATAGTTGAAGACGAAACCGATATCCGCGAACTTTTGCGTTTCAACCTTGAGCGCGAGGGTTTCACGGTGCATGAGGCCGCCGACGGTACGCAGGGTCTGGCCCTGGCGCGTCAGCACACTCCCGATCTCGTGATTCTGGACGTAATGCTGCCGGGTGTTGACGGGTTTGAAGTTTGCCGCCGTCTGGGGGCGCAGGCTGAAACATCGCACATCCCGGTGCTCATGCTCACGGCCAGGGGAGAGGAAGTGGACCGCGTGGTGGGTTTGAGCCTTGGGGCCGACGACTATGTGGTCAAACCTTTCAGCGTGCGTGAGCTCATGCTGCGGGTAAAGGCCGTGCTGCGGCGCGGCGGGCGCAGTGTGGAAAGCCCGGTGCTGGAGCGCCATGGCATACGTCTGCGCACCGAAGCGCATTCTGCCGAGGTGGCGGACGAAATACTCAACCTCACGGCAACGGAATTTCGTCTGCTCGAAGATCTGCTGCGTCACGCCGGATCAGTGCGTACCCGCGAGCAACTGCTCAACAACGTGTGGGGATATTCTTTTGAAGGATACGCCCGCACGGTCGACACACACGTGCGCAGGTTGCGCGCCAAGCTTGGCGAGGCGGCCCCCATGCTGGAAACTGTGCGTGGGGTTGGTTACCGCATAAAGGAATAGGCGGCGTAATGGTAAAACCCGAACAGGGCCGCCGTGCGCAGCGCGACTGACGCCTGCAGTCGGTGGTCATGACAGCATGTTACGAGTGAGAAAAACCATGCTTTCTTTCAGAACACGAATTTTTTGCAGCGTGCTTGCAGCGGCGCTCATAGCCTCGGGGATAGCCGTGTACTATGGCCGGGCTTCCTTTGAGCAAAGCCAGATTGATGCGGCTCGCGAAAGACTGCTGCGCGAAACCACGCTGTCTGCCGCGATTCTTGACAAAATCGGCCCGACACCAACCGGCGTGGCCGAGCTGGCAAACATACTGCAAATGCCGCGAGAGCGCATTTCGCTGCTCGACAACTCGGGCAACGTGCTGGCCGACACAGCGCCCGGCGCGCAACCCGTGTCCAAGCTCGACAATCACTCCGACAGGCCCGAGGTGCAGGCGGCCATGCAGGGCAGTCAGGGATTTTCCATACGTTCGAGCGGCACGCTAGGCACAGACATGGCCTATGCCGCAGTGCGCATCAACGCGAGCAACCTGCTGCGCATCGCCTTGCCTCTGGTCAATCTGCAGCAGGAGATTGAAAGCCGTGTGGCCGTCTTTACCCGCATAGGCATTGTTACGTTGCTGCTCTCGCTTGTGCTTGCGGGGCTGCTGTCGGGCGCGCTGCGCAACTCGCTCGCGCAGATGGTGTCTGTGGTTGAGGCCATATCCCTGGGCAATTTTCAGCGCCGCCTGCGCCGCATCCCCGGCAGGGAGTTTGCCCCGCTGGCAGAGGCCGTAAACCGCATGGCCGAGAATATTGAAGACCATGTGCGGTCGGCGGCGGAGCAGACGGCGCAGCTTGAAAGCATCCTTGAGACCATGAGCGACGGTGTTCTTGTGTTGGGCCCGCACGGGCGCATCCGCAGGTGCAACCGCGCCCTGGCGCGGGAGTTTCCGGCTGCGGCCTCGGCTCTGGGCGCACAGGTGGTGGAGGTTATCCCCTCGCCCCAGCTGCAGTCCGCAGTGGATGCCGCCATGGCAGCATGCCCGACAGCCGGGCAGAAGGACGCGAGCCCCAGCGCTCCGGGCGAGGCCGTAAACGGGCCGGACGCCTCTGCCAGCGACGATGCGGGCATCAGCCGCCAGCAGCGCTATCTTCAGCTTGAGCTTTCGTCCGGGCAGGTCATGTCTGTCTGCATATCCCGCCCCTGCGGGCTGGAACATCTGGGCCAGACGGGCATAGGCGCTGTGGCGGTGTTTCATGACATTACGGAGCTCATGCGGCTCGAGCGCGTACGCCGCGACTTTGTGGCCAACGTGTCGCACGAGTTGCGCACCCCGCTCACAGCCATACAGGGTTATGCCGAAACGCTCATCAGCCTTGACGCCTCGCCGGAATGCCGCCGCTTTGGCGAAATAATACTCAAGCATGGGGTCAGCCTCAGCCGTATGGTGGAGGATCTGCTGACCCTTGCCCGGCTTGAGGGCAAGACCGGCAGCCTTGACCTCGTCCCCACAGACCCGCGCGAGGCGGTCTCGCAGGCCGCGGGCATGTGCCGCGAGGCTCTTGAGCGCCGCAAGTGCTCGGTTGTTGTGGATATTCCCGAAACCTGCCGCGTGCTGGCAAGCCAGCCGCATCTGGCGCAGGTATTCAGAAATCTCATTGAGAATGCCGGCCGTTACGCCCCCGAGGGCGGCAGCGTGCGCATCAACGCGCGCGAGAGCGGCCCGGATGTTGTCTTTCGCGTGGTGGACGATGGCCCCGGCATACCCAAGGCTGACTTGGAACGGGTTTTTGAGCGCTTCTATCAGGTAGAGCGGCACAGGGGCCAGGCGACCACGGGTTTGGGACTGGCCATCTGCAAGCACATAGTTGAACGGCACGGCGGCCGCATCCGGGCAGAAAGCCCGGCGCAGGACGGCAACACGGCCCTTGTTTTCACCCTTTCTTCCGTCCACGGAGCGGCACTTTCATGAACGAGCATCTGCTGGCACGCAACGTCAGTGTGTACTACGGCCAGAACAAGGCCCTGCACGAAGTAAGCCTCAATTTTGAGCCGCGCCGGGTTACGGCCCTCATCGGGCCTTCGGGCTGCGGCAAGTCAACCTTTTTGCGCTGTCTTAACCGCATGAACGATCTGGTCCCCGGCGCCCGCGTTGAAGGCGAGATACTGCTGGACGGCCAGGATGTAAACCGCTCCGATACGGATGTGGTTTCACTGCGCTGCAGGGTGGGCATGGTTTTTCAGAAGCCCAACCCATTTCCCAAAACCATTTACGAAAACGTGGCTTACGGCCTGCGCGTCAACGGCCTGCGGGACGAAAGCCTGATCGCTGAGAAGGTCGAACTATCGCTACGCCGCGCGGCCATCTTTGAAGAAGTGAAGGATCGCCTGCAAGGCCCGGCGCTGGGGCTGTCGGGCGGGCAGCAGCAGCGGTTGTGCATCGCCCGCGCGCTTGCCGTCGAGCCGGAGGTGCTGCTGATGGACGAACCGGCCAGCGCCCTTGACCCCATCGCCACCCAGAAAATTGAAGAAAGCATCCGCGAGCTGCGCGAATCGCTTTCCATCATCATCGTTACCCACAACATGCAGCAGGCGGCCCGCGTTTCAGACTACACGGCCTTTTTTTACATGGGCAGGCTCATTGAGCACAATGCCACAGACATCATGTTTACCCGGCCCGCCAAAAAACAGACGGAAGACTACATCACTGGCCGCTTTGGCTAAAAAACGGCTGGCGTAGTACGCACCGTGCGCACGACGTGTAAAGGCGCACAGGTAATTTTACATCCAAGCGTAGTTGTTTTGGGAGAACGATCATGCAGCAACAGGCCAATTATCTGCAACAATTGCTCGTATCACTGCGTACCCGCCTGCTGGTTATGTGCGCAAGCGTGGGCATCGCCCTGGAAGAAGCCGGCAAGGCCATGGCCGCTGGCGATCCCGGTCGGGCCGCGTCGGTCATTGAAAACGACGCAGCCGTTGACGCCCTTGAAAATGAAATTGACGAAATGGCGCTGCAGCTGCTTGCCCGGACACAGCCCGTGGCCAGAGACTTGCGGTTTGTGGTCAGCGCCCTGCGCATGGTGGTGGATCTTGAGCGCATTGGCGACGAGGCCGTCAGCATGGCCGAGCAGGCAATACTCATGCAGGACAAACCCGGCTTTGGGGTCATACCGCATGTGCGCGAAATGTTTTACAAGGCCAGTGAGGCCTTTGACCGGGCCGTGCGGGTTTTCCGCGAGAACAATGCCGAGGAGGCGCTGCATATGCTGCGCGGCGACGAAGAAGCCGTGCAGAGCGAAGTGTGCATCATCCAGCAGATTATGGAAAGCCTCTCAGACCCTGACGCCAACCTGCAGCCCTATCAGGCCATGCATATTATTCTGGTGGCGCGTTCGCTCACACGCGTGTGGCGGCGTTCCATCAACATCGCCGAGCAGGTTTACTTTATCAGTCAGGGTGAAAGCGTAAAGCACAAGGCGGAAGAACGCGGCGACGAAGCCCAAAATGCCTCGGCAACAAAGCCCACCGATGTGACGGAGCCTGCGGAGCAGGAAAATACAGGCAGCGCCATCCACCGCGCGGATGATGAAGACGAAGATATGGACGGGCGCGGCTGACAAGCCATGCCCCGCGCAACGCAAAAGCCCCCGGACCTCGTCCGGGGGCTTTATGGTATCTAAGGGATACTGCGCTAGATAAGGTTTTGCTGGCGCAGCACTTCAAGGAGCTTTTGTTTGGTGGCTTCGGCCATGGGGCACAGAGGCAGACGGATTTCCGCCTCCATACGGCCCATGAGCGCCAGAGCGGTCTTGGCAGGGATGGGGTTGCTCTCAAAAAAGAGGGCTTCGTGCAGGGGAAAGAGCCCATGGTGGATGCGCGCGGCTTCCTTGAGGTCGCCCTTGTTAAAGGCGTTGCACATGGCTGCCACTCGGCCGGGCACAAGGTTGGAAGTAACGGAAATTACGCCCTTGCCGCCAAGCGCCATCAAGGGCAGGGCGGTAAAGTCGTCGCCCGACAGCACGCAGAAGTTTTCGGGGCAGCTTTCAAGTACGCGGCTGCCCTGAATCATGTCGCCGGTGGCCTCTTTGACGCCCACGATATTGGAAAAATCGTGCGCCAGACGGGCCAGTGTGGCGGGCAGCAGGTTGCAGCCGGTGCGGCCCGGCACGTTGTAGGGCACCAGCGGCATGTCCACTGCCTGGGCAATGGCCTTAAAGTGCTGGTACATGCCCTCTTGCGTGGGCTTGTTGTAGTAGGGAGTGATCAGCAGCGCGCCGTCGGCGCCCGCTTTCTGCGCGTACTTGGTCAGGCGGATGGCCTCGACAGTGTTGTTGGAACCGGCGCCAGCCAGAACCGGCACGCGTCCCTTGACCTGGTCAATACATATTTCAATGACCCTTTCGTGTTCTTCGTGGGTCAGCGTGGCGGATTCGCCCGTGGTACCGCAGGGGACCAGACCGTGAATACCTTCGCTGATCTGGTGTTCAATAAATGCGCGGTATGCTTCTTCGTCCAGCTCGTTGTTTTTGAACGGGGTTACAAGCGCGGTCAATGCACCTGAAAATTGCATTATAAACTCCTGTGCGACCACGCGCTGCAAAAAGCGAACAAAAGCCCGCGCGAAGGTTTGGCCTTCGCAAGCAGGCGACCCCGCAAAGGGTCTTCAGTTCGGCAGCGCTAAGGCCTTACTGATTGATAAATTCTTTCAATTCCTTGCCAGCACGGAAAAAGGGCAGGCGTTTCGATGCGACAACGACGCTTTCGCCGGTTTTAGGATTGCGGCCGGCGTAGCCTTCGTACTCCTTGATTTTGAAGCTGCCAAAACCGCGTATTTCAATACGCTCGCCGGACAGCAGTGATTTTTTCATGGCGTCAAAAAAGGTGGTGACCACCAGCGCCGCATCGTCGAGGGGAATGTTGGTGTCGTCGGCCAGTGCCTTGATAAGCTCGCTCTTGTTCATCATGCCTCCGTGACCGCGTTACATGTTTGCCCGAAGGGGCGACAAGGCCGGGCATTTATAAGCAATTCGACCCTATATTTTTTTTCAGACAAGGTAAACTGTTTGGATTTAAAATCTACTCCTGAATCGGCACAGGCTGCAAGATGTTGCGGCGTCCAAGCCAGTCGAGCATTCCCAGGCGGATACGCTGCAGCCTGGCGGCCAGAGTCTGCAGATCGTGGGCTGCCGGGCTGCCGGGCGCATGCACCATAAGCGGTTTTTGCAGGCATACGGCCTCGGGCAGTTTTTTGTCCAGCCGCACGTGCCCCAGCAGCACTGGCTCGATATGCAAAAAATGTCTGCACGCACCAGCAAGCTTGTCAAAGGACGATTTGGCCTCTGCCTGAGAGGACGCCTGGTTGACCAGCACCATGAAGTCGCGGAGCCCGTAGCGGCTGTTGAGCACCTTGATGAGCGCGTAACTGTCGGTGAGCGACGTTGGCTCAGGCGTAATGACCACAAGACGTACCGAGGCCATGGCGGCAAAGGTCTGCACCGTGCCGGATATGCCCGCGCCGATATCCATAAAAACATAGTCATACTTGTGCAGCACTGGCTCAAGCCGCGAGAGCAGCAGGTCGCGCGCGTCTGGCTGCAACTCGGTGAGTTCGGGGACGCCCGACGCGGCTGGCAGAACGGCAAAACCGTCGCCGTCGATGGGGCAGAGCACGTCGGTGATGTCGGCCTCGCCCAGCAGCGCGGTTTGCAGGTTGCCCTCGGGTGTGATGCCCAGCAGCACGTCAAGATTCGCCAGACCGAGGTCGCAGTCCATCAGCAGCGTCTTGAAACCCATCTGGTGCAGTGCGCAGGCTATATTGAGCGACATGTTTGTTTTGCCCACCCCGCCTTTGCCGCTCAGCAGGGCAACGCTCAATGTCGTATTGGCCATCAGTTTCCCCCAAAAAAGAGAAATCGTTTTTCGCTGGAATGTACAAGCGTGTTTCGGGATTCAAGGGCAGCGCCGTCGGCGACGCAGATGTGTCCGCGCTTTTGCGCAAGCGCGTCATCCATGGCCTGGGTGGCCTTGCCCAGCAGTGATTCCGGGGTTGGGCGGCCGCCCTGGTCTGCGCAGGCAATGCCTATGGCGCACCCGGTTTTGACCGCATGTTTGCCCGTGGCGGAGGCTGCGGTTATTTCCGCAGCGCGCACGGCAAAAAGTTTTTGTATCTGCTCGGCCATCAGCCGGGCGCGCAGCACGCTTACCCCCGGCAGCAGCAGGGCAAAGCGTCCCTGCCCCGTGCAGCCCAGGGTGTCGCACTCTTCGCGGCACTGTCGCAGGCAGTCCACAAGGTGTTCTTCGAGCGCCATAAAGGTGGGGTGGTCAAGGCGCGGTTCGAGCGACCGGCGGTCGCACAGGCCTGCCTCAAGCAGGGTCAGCTCTCCGCCGGTGCGCGAGAGGCGCAGCAACTCCCGGTTTATCTGCACTGTAAACATCTCGGCCATCAGCAGATGGGCAAGGTGGTCAGGCGCGTTGCCCGCGCCGCCGCCCATGTCGGGCAGCAGGCCCGGCCCTGCGGGCAGGGCGCACCAGCGGCCCGTGGGGTAGCGACGCAAAAATTCCTGCCATCTACCCACGCTGAAGCCCGGCAAAAGGCGCGCCACCAGCACGGATTCCCTGCTGGTGCGCGAGGTTGCGCCGTCCGTCTGCCGCAAGGCGCGCAGCTCGCTGGCCAGAGCGTCAAATTCAGCGTTGTTGCTCATGTCGGTACAGCAGGTAGTCGTGCTGGAACTGGTCGATCTGTCCGTTTAAAACCGCTTCGACGTCGCCTGCCTCGGAGCCGGTGCGGTGATCCTTGACCAGCCGGTAAGGCTGAAGGGTGTATGTGCGTATCTGGCTTCCAAAGGCAATGGCGTCCTTGCCTGCGTATTCTGCCTGACGCTCTGCGTCGCGTTTTTGCAGCTCGACGTTGTACAGGCGCGCGCGCAGTACGCGCATGGCCGTGTCCTTGTTGTGGTGCTGTGATTTTTCGTTCTGGCACTGGGCCGAAATACCCGTGGGAATGTGCGTTACGCGCACGGCCGAGCTGGTGGTGTTGACGCTCTGGCCGCCAGGGCCGCTGGAACGGAAAATATCCACACGGATGTCTGATTCCTTGATGTCCAGCTCAATGTCGTTGCCCACGTCGGGGATGACGTCCACCGAGGCAAACGAGGTGTGGCGGCGACCCGATGAGTCAAAGGGAGAGATGCGGATAAGCCGGTGGATGCCGCGCTCGCTTTTAAGAAAGCCAAAGGCGTGCGGCCCGGCAATGCGCAGGGTGACGCTTTTGAGCCCCGCCTCGTCACCAGGCAGGTAGTCCAGCTCTTCCACCGTATATTTGCGGCGTGACGCCCAGCGGGTGTACATGCGCAGCAGCATTTCGGCCCAGTCCTGCGATTCGGTGCCGCCTGCGCCGGGGTGGATTTCGAGGATGGCGTCCTGGTTGTCCTCCTCGGCGGAAAGCAGCATGACAAGCTCGGTTTCGTCCAGCAGGGCCGCGAGGTCGCGGCTTTGCTGGTCAAGGGATTCGAGTGCTTCGGGATCTTCGCTCTCGGCGGCAAGGGCCAGCCATTCGTTCATGTCGTCGTGGCTGGTCTTGAGGCGCGTCAGGCGTTCAATTTCTTCTTCAAGTCGGCGTTTTTCCTGCAAAACAGGCGTCAGCGCTTCCGGGTTGTCCCATGCGCCGGGCCGGGAAATTTCGTGTTCTATATCCTGCAGACGCTTCTGGCTGGCCGCAACGTCAAAGACGCCCCCAAAGGGAGGCAAAACGTTGCGAAAGGGGCTGGCAGGCGGTGCGCAGATCACTGAGTTGGAGCATTGTGGATATTAGGGGTTGAGTGTGAGCGCCGCTTGCGGCGCATGAAACGTAATTGCGTTAGTGCGGCCGATGCGGAATCAGGTCGCGGCATAGTCTCGGCCGTAGCAGGGTTGCTGCGGGTTTTGGATCTCTGTTGCCCTGGCCGCCGGGAGCAAGCCCGCCGGCTGTTGGCGCATACGGCTTGCCTCAGGCGTGCTGAGCTGCCGCACGGCGCGAAAGACCGCCGCCGGGGCCAAACAGCAGCAGGGCCACAAACATAACTGCCGCAAGGGGCAAAAGCCATGGGGAAAGGACATGGAACACGCTGGGCGCAGATTCAAGAGCAGCCTTTCCCCACACGGTCTGAGCCTTGAACTGCCCGCCCCGCACGGTCAGGCGGCCGCGCGTGTCCACAACAACAGAAATGCCCGTGTTTGTTCCGCGCAGTATCCAGCGGTTTTGCTCCACAGCCCTCAGGGTCGTCAGATAAAGGTGCTGCCGGGCCGCAGGTGTATTGCCGAACCAACCGTCATTGCTGATATCAACAAGAATATTGGCCCCGTCCGCCACGCGGTTTTGGGCAAGCCAAGGGAATATTCCCTCATAACAGATGAGCATTCCCAGGGCAAGATTGTCATGTCGCAGCGGGGCAACCGCCGTGCCGGTCTGGTACACGCCCACCCCTTGCAGCAGAGCTTCAAGAAAACTCCAGTTGAGCCATTCGGGCAGGTATTCCCCAAAGGGCACAAGGTGTTCCTTGTCGTAATATGCTACGGTATCGCCGTTTTGTCCCAGCAAAAAGGCCCTGTTGTACACGTCCGGCTCGCGTTTGTCGGGGCGGCGTTCCATGCCCGGAGCGCCAAAAAGCACGGGGCAGGCGCTGCGGGCGGCCAGCTCGCGTATGCGGGGCGCGTGCAGGCCGTTTGCCTCAAAAAAGAATGGCATGGCCGTTTCGGGCCAGATAATGAGGGGATGGACGTCGGGTTTTTCCGCCAGCCCTTGATAGGTCAGGCCAAGGTACAGATCCACCGTCTGCCGCTGAAAGGCGGGAATCCACTTTTGGTTTTGGTCCACGTTGCCTTCGACAAACAGCACGTCAACGCTTTGCGGGCCGGTGGGGTTGACGGCAAACGGCGTTGCGTACAGGCGCCATCCGCCGTAGCACAAAAGCGCCGCCGCCAGCAGCAGGCCGGGGGTAAGGCTTGTCCGGTCAGGGCAAAAACGGCGGGCGGAGTCGACAAAGGCGAGGCAGCACAGCAGGGCCGCCATGGTCCACAGCCCGGTGAGGGCATAGCCGCCCACCAGGTCCGCAGCCTGCACCAGCACTGGCCAGGGCGACAGCGCGCCTGCCATGTCCAGCCAGGGAAAACCCAGGGCCAGAGCATAGACGGCTTCGAGCAGATACCACAGTATGCCCAGCAGCACAGCCTGAACCCATGCCGGACGGTGGCGGAAGGCGTGTGCCGACACGGCAAAAATTCCGCCGACGCTGCCTATGCAGGTTACGATAAACAGTGCGCAGGGTATGGCCAGCAGCCAGGGCATGCCGCCCACGTTGTGTACCGGCAGCGTCAGCCAGTAAAGGGCCGCCATGCCGCCCGCAATGGTGGCAAGCCAGCCCTGACGCAAGGCCGTGGCGCGGGTTGCAGCCTCACGCCCCAGCAGGGTCAGGGCAGCGGGCCATACCAGCACCAGAGGCGGAAAGCTGAAAAAATCGTTGGGAAAGCCCAGCCAAATACCCACAGCCGCAGCAAGGCACAAGAGCCAGCTGCGCAGCGAGGGCTTTGACGCTTCCGGGGTGGATAGCTTCATGCTTTAGCCGCTTCTTCCTCTTCCGGTTCAGGAGCGGCGTGGTCGGCTGGCTCCATGCGCAGGCGGATAATGAGTTTCCTGTCCGCTTCAAGCACGGTAAAGACCCAGCCGCGCAGGGTAAACCTTTCGCCGGGGCCGGGCACATGCCCTGCCTCCATGCTCAGGTAGCCGCCGATGGTGTCGACCTCGTCCGAATCCAGCTCAACCCCAAGATCTTCGAGGTCCTCAAGCAGGGCGCGACCAGTGAGCTCGTAGACGTTTTCGCCCAGAGGGCGGATGTCTTCCTGCCGCGGCGCATCGTGCTCGTCTTCAATATCGCCCACAATTTCTTCCAGCACGTCTTCGATGGTGATGAGGCCGGAGGTGCCGCCGTACTCGTCAAGAGCTATGGCGATGTGCTGCTTGCGGGCGCGAAATTCCTGGAGCAGAGTGCGGATGGATTTTGTTTCAGGCACAAAGAAAGGCTCGCGCATGACCTTGAAAACAGGGGGGATCTGTTCCCCCTGATCCAGCAGGCTGCTGAGCACGTCCTTGGCGTGAAGTATGCCCACAATGTTGTCGCGGGTGTCCTTGTAGACGGGAATGCGCGAATGACCAGAGCGCACAATGATGCGCGCCACTTCCTGCAGCGGCATGTCGTCGGGGACGCAGTCGATGTCGGTGCGGGGAATCATGGTGTCCTGCACCTGCAGATCGTTGAAGCGCAGAATGCCCAGGAGCATGGATTCCTCGTAAGGTTCCACCTCGCCGTCGGCTCTTGCTTCCAAAATGGCTTTTTCGAGAGATTCCTGATCGTCGTGCCCAAACAGCCTGCTCAGGCGCGACCAGATGGTACTGTGACCTTCCGTGCCGCCGTCCAAAATAACCTCCTAGGTTGGCGTGCTGAGTATGCGCGGTGCGCGTTTGCCGGAGGCAATGCCGCCCGGCAGAAATTTCTTGTTAACCTGTCAGCTTGCGCTGTTGGATATCTATCTGCATCATCCACTGGGTAATGGGAGAAACACCACTTTTGGGGGTGCTGTGAAACCAGTTGATATCGGACTTGCCCTGTTCAAGGACAGCCCAGTTGCTGAATTCCGTTCCCAGAATCATGGCCGGTGAAGGTTCTTTTTGCATGCGGGTGTTGAGCACGTCGCAGGTGCACCAAAAGGTCACCATGCGTTCTTCCTTGCTCACCTGATAGATCAGCAGGCAAAGTAACTGTGAACCTTTATCCAGATCAACAGGCTTAACATCAACAGATTCCGCCGGAAAGCGCAAGGCCATGCCCGTAGCTGAGATGTCGGCCACCTGCACGGGTTCGCCTTCCATGCCCGTCTTGTAGTGCAGCAGTGGCTTGCCTATTTCGGCGGTGCTGCGGGGCATGGGCTTGTTGAGATCCAGCTCCCATACGCCGATAACGCGCACCAGATCCTTGGGCGGCTTGACGCGGATAAAATGACGCTTTTGCCCGGCGTCTATATCCTTGGGCATGGTGAGGAGCATGACCGACTTTTCGTAGCTGCCACGCACCTGCTGCACGATGGCGCGGAATTTGAAAAAGGCGGGGCCTTCGGGCAGCAAAGCCCGAAAATAGACTTCTACAGAGGACCCCTCAAGCTCGCGCGACACATAGGAAAGAATTTCCAGCTCAAGCATGGCGGGGAGAATTTTTGTAAGCGTACCGGCCATGCCCTTGCTGTTAGGGCGCTCTTCAGCATTGAGGTCAAAGATTTCGTTCTGTTCCTGGGCTTTTTCGAGCAGGTGGCGGATCAGGTCGGCACGTTTCGCCTCATGCCGCATGCCCTGCAGCCGCCCTTTAATAACGACAAGCGTAAAGCAGAGAGCCGCTATCAGAATACCAAAAATAATGAGTAGCTCGGTGCCCGTCATAAATTCACCGCTGTCAACATTTGTAAGTCGTTGCCCGTTATGGCAAGAACGCCGCGTTGGCGCTTGCCTGACGGTTTGGATGCAACAGGCCGAGTTTGTGGAGATGAACCTCAAGGCAGGCAACCGCCGCAGGGGTCACGCCTGATATGCGCCCGGCCTGGCCAAGGCTGCAGGGGCGCACCCTGTTGAGTTTTTCCACAACCTCGTGAGACAACCCTGCTACTTTCGCATAATCAAGTTGCGGGGGCAAGGCCGTTGCCTCCAGCTTGGCCGAGCGGGCAATGAGCTCGCGCTGCCGCGCCAGATACCCTTCGTACTTTATTTCCGTCTGCACGCTTTCGCATGCGCCGGGGCCAGCCTGCGCCCTTGCCTCGGCCAGCTCGACAGCCGCTTCGGTCAGCGCCTCGTGCGCCGCCTGGGCCAGCATACCCTCAAGGGCGTCAAGGTCGACATCGGGGCGCTTCAGCGCTTCTGTCAGGGTTTTGCCCGCAGGCAGGCGCGTTTCGGGCGTGTCCTCGGACAGTTTGTGGCTGGGGATGCGTTTTTTGCCCAGATACGCCCTGAATCGTTCGGCTGCTTCCATTTTTATGCAAAACGCGCGCCACTGGTCTGTCACCGACGAGCCCCAGCTCCCGCCCCAGCGGGGTCAGGCGCGTATCGGCGTTGTCCTCGCGCAGCAGCAGCCTGTGCTCCGCGCGCGAGGTAAACATGCGGTAGGGTTCCTGAGTNCCCAGCGTCACAAGATCGTCAACAAGAACAGCCATATAGGCCTGGTCACGGCCTGGCGCAAAGGGCGGCAGCCCGCGCATGTCGCACGAGATGTTAAGTGCCGCCCACAGGCCCTGCGCGGCGGCTTCTTCGTAGCCCGAAGTGCCGTTGATCTGCCCGGCCAGCCACAGGCCCGGCACAGCCTTGGTTTCCAGGGTAGGCCGCAGCTGGATGGGGTTGGCATAGTCGTATTCAATGGCGTAGCCGGGGCGCAGCACAACGGCATTTTCCAGCCCTTTCAGCGCGTGCACCATGTCCAGCTGCACATCGAGCGGCAGGCTGGTGGGTATGCCGTTGGCGTAAACCTCCGCGCTGTTGAGGCCTTCGGGCTCCAGAAAAATCTGATGACGCTCGCGGTGCGGAAAGCGGGCTACCTTGTCTTCGATGGAGGGGCAGTAGCGTGCCCCGGTGCCCTTGATAACGCCCGTAAACATGGGCGAACGGTCAAAACCGCTGCGGATGATCGCGTGCGCCCGTTCGTTTGTCCAGGTGACATGGCACGAGACCTGTTCCAGCACGGGGCCGGGGCCGTGAAAGCTGAAGCCGGGGGGCGGTGTGTCGCCGGGCTGTTCCTCAAGCTGCGAATAATCAATGGACGATTTGAGGATGCGTGGGGTGGTGCCTGTCTTGAGCCTGCCCAGGGTCAGGCCGAGCTTGCGCAGGCTGTCCGACAACCCCATCGCCGGGGCGTCGCCCAGACGGCCGCCGGGCAGGTTGGTAAGGCCCATGTGGATGCGCCCGTCCAAAAACGTGCCCGTGGTCAGCAGCACGTTACGCGCGGCAAAGGCAAGCCCCTGCGCGGTGCGTACGCCGGTGACGCGTCCATCGCCGGTGGTTACCTCAATGACTGAGTCCTGCCAGATGCGCAGGCCGGGCGTATTGTAGAGCGTTTTTTTGAGCACGCGCTGATAGGCCTCGCGGTCTATCTGGGCGCGGGTAGCGCGCACGGCAGGGCCCTTGCTCATGTTCAGCACGCGAAACTGTATGCCCGCCGCGTCGGCCCACAGGCCCATCATGCCGCCAAGGGCGTCAATTTCGCGCACCATATGGCCCTTGGCCAGGCCGCCGATGGCGGGGTTGCACGAAAGGTAGCCCAAACGGTCAAGGTTGCCGCTGACAAGCAGCACCTTGTGCCCCATGCGGGCGAGGGCCACGGCAGCCTCGCTGCCCGCGTGCCCGCCGCCTGCGACAATGCAGTCAAATATGGAATCAGACATGGGTTGCGTTCATGAGAATGTGGGCGAACACCTGCGCGTCCTTGATGGTGGCCGTGATGGATGAGCGCTCGTCCGGTTGATGGCAGGTATTTTCAAGGCAGCCCCACACAGCGGCGGGCAGGCCCTTTTGCCGCAAAAACGCGGCCACCGTAGCGCCGCCAATGCCCACGGCCTGAGCCTCGACGCCGTAAATGCGCGCGATTGCGGCCTTGAGCGCCGTAACCACCTTGCCTGTCTGCGGTATGGCGGTAGCGTCCTGCCGCTGCACAACGCTTACCTGTATCTGCACATAGTGGCGCGCGGCCACCTCGGCGGCCACCTCGCGCATTTTTTCCAGCACGTTGTCCATCTGCACATGGGGCAGCAGGCGGCAGTCCACATAAAAAACATCGTTGCCGGGCACGGTATTGATGTTGGGCACGTTGGCCTCGTGCTTGCCCGGTACAAAGGTGGACTGGGGCGGATCAAACAGAGGGTTGGCGTCGCCAAAGGCTGCGCGCAAGGCGTTGTAGCTCGTCAGCGCCATGTCCGCAGCCGCCAGAAAGGCGTTGCGGCCTTTTTGCGGGGTTGAGGCGTGGCACTGGATGCCCGTGGTCTGCACCTTGAGCCACAGCTGGCTTTTTTCGGCTATTTCAATAACGTCGCCCTTGGATGAACCGGCATCGGGCACGATGTAAAGGTCGTCGGGGCTGAAAAAATGCGGGGCAGTGTTAAGCAGATGCTCCAGCCCGAAAATGCTGCCTGTTTCCTCATCAGCCATAAAGACCAGGCCGAGAGAAAGCTCGGGCGTAATGCCCATGGTCAGCAGCTCTTCGGCCAGCAGCAGCATGCTCACAATGGCCTGCTGGTTATCCTCGACGCCGCGCCCGTACAGAAAGTCGCCGTCCCGGCGCACCTGCCACGGGTTGCTTGTCCAGGCGTCAAGATCGCCCGGAGGCACAACGTCGGTATGGCCAAAAAGCCAGAGCGTGCGCTTGCTTTTGCCGGGTATGCGGGCCACCAGATTGGGGCGCTGGCCGTCCGTTACGCGGGGGTCGGGGGCGTCAACGCGCGAAAGTGCCGTAACGCCGCACGACTTGAGCCAGTTGGTGATGCAGCGGACCTTTTCCATTTCGCCCTGGCCGCCGTTGTCCGGGCCAAGAGCATGGCATGCCGTAAGCACCGCCTGCAGTTCGGCCACGCGGTCTTCGCGACCTGCCAGCCCCCGCAGCAGCGTGTCGAGTGTCTTGAACATGGTGATTTCCGTATGGCGTTACAACGAGCAAGAGGCTGCTTGCGCAGCCCCTTGAAAAAGTCGTCAGCCCCGGCACAGCCGCATAACGACAGCCCCCTGCGCGGAAAATACGCTTGCGGACCGCCCACGGCGTGTCGGAACCGATGTAAGCCTGGTCGACCTAACGGCCACCCTTGGCGGCGCGCTTGGACGCCTTCAACGGGTTGACCTTGGCGGCGGCGGCAACAGTGGCCTTTACGTGGGTAGCAAAGTTGCAGCGACCGGCGGCCCACTTTTTGGCGGGGACAGGGTAGCTTGAGCAGAACTGTTCGCCTTCGAACTCGCGCAGGCGGTCACAGCCAGAGCACTGTTCCACCACCGGGGAAAGAACAAAACCGTTGACCACCACGCCTTCAGCGGTTTTGGTGGCTTTTTCCAGAGGGGTCATAGCAAAACCTCCATGCGCAGCAGCGCCGTATTGCTAAAATAACGGCGGAAGGGCCGCCGCGTTGGAATGGAAAAATATAGTTGAAAGCAATTTTCTGTCAAGTAAAACGCGCAAAAAATTTTTTGCCCCGGCCAGCTCAAAGTGCGCTGCGCCGTTACCGCCCGGCATTGCTGCAATTGCTGTCAGGCTGGTTAGCCGCCAAGATACGCCTCGCGTACGCTGGCGTTGGCCAAAAGGTTTTGGGCCTTGTCTTCCATGACCACGCTGCCCACTTCAAGCACATAGCCGCGTGCAGCCAGTTTGAGGGCGGCGCGGGCGTTTTGCTCCACCAGCAGCACAGTGACCCCGCGTTTGTTGATGGCCCGCACTGTTTCAAATATGGAGCGCACCAAAAGCGGCGCAAGCCCCAGCGATGGTTCGTCCAGCAGCAGCAGGCGCGGCTCGGCCATAAGCGCCCGGCCAATGGCCAGCATCTGCTGCTCGCCGCCCGACAGCGTGCCCGCGAGCTGGTCCTTGCGTTCCTGCAGGCGCGGAAACAGGTCAAAAATCCATTCCAGCGTACGTTCCCTGCGGGCTTTGTCCTCAATGCAAAAAGCGCCCAGGCGCAGGTTTTCGAGCACGCTCATGATGCCGAAGACGCGCCGTCCCTCGGGCGACTGGGCAATGCCGAGCCCCACAACCTTGTGGCTGGGCAGGCGCAGCAGNTTTTGCCCGTCGAACAGTATTTCGCCTTCAAAGGGGCGCACCAGCCCGCTGATGGACAGCAGGGTGGTGCTTTTGCCCGCACCGTTGGCGCCGAGAATGGTGACGATTTCGCCTTCTTCCACCCTCAGGTCGATGCCGTGCAGCACTTCAACGCTGCCGTAGCGCACGCGCACATTAGACAATTGCAACAGGGACATGTTTTACCACTTTTCGTCGTCTGCGCCCAGGTAGGCTTCGATGACGGCGGGATCCTGGCGCACGTCTTCGGGCTTGCCCTGGGCAATCATGGTGCCGTGTTCCAGCACCACCAGTTTTTCGCAAATTTTCATCACCAGGCGCATGTCGTGCTCAATGAGCAGCACGGTGACGCCCCTGTCGCGTATGGCGCGTATGGTGTCCACCAGAGCGGCGGTTTCCTGGTCGTTCATGCCGCCGGCAGGTTCGTCCAGAATCACCAGGCGCGGGTCGGACGCCAGCGCGCGGGCGATCTCGAGCAGGCGCTGGTTGCCGTACGAGAGGCCGCCTGCGGCCTCGGTGTAGCGGTCGGCCAGACCCACAAAATGCAGCTCTTCCATACAGCGGGCCACGGCGGCCTTTTCTTCCGCCCGCTGGGCCGGGGTGTGCAGCATGCACGAAAGCAGACCGGCTCTGGTGCGGCAGTGGCGGCCAGCCAGCACGTTTTCAAGCACGGAGAGCCGCCCGAACAGGCGGATGGTCTGGAAGGTGCGGGCAATGCCCAGCTCAACCACCTTGTGGGGGCGCAGACCGGCAATGGACTTGCCGTCAAAAAAAATGCGGCCCGACTCCGGCGTATAGTTGCCGGTGATGCAGTTGAAGACGGTGGTCTTGCCCGCGCCGTTGGGGCCGATAAGCCCCACGATGCTGCCAGCCTCAACGTCAAAGGTAAGGTCGTTGAGCGCGATGAGCCCGCCGAACATCTTGCTCATTTCCTCAAGGCGCAGCAGGGTCATGCGGGCCTCCCTTCACGGGCTGCGTCGGGCGGCGCAGGCACCTTGTAGCGCCTCTGCCTGGGCGGCAGCAGCCCCTGGGGCCGCCAGACCATCATGACCATCATGGCGAGACCAAAAATGAGCATGCGGGCGTTGGAAAACTCGCGCAGCACTTCGGGCAGGCCGATGAACAAAAAGGCGCTGATGAGCACGCCCAGCTGGCTGCCGCCCGAAAGAATGACCACGGCAAAAATAATGACAGATTCCATAAAGTTGAACGACTCAGGCGCGATGGTGGTCATCTTTGCGGCATAGAGTGTGCCCGCCATGCCCGCCCAAAAGGCCCCCAGCACAAAGGCGGCCAGCTTGTAGTGGGTCACGTTGATGCCGCAACCCTCGGCGGCCACGTCGTCCTCTTTGATGTAATTGAGGGCGCGGCCAAAGCGCGAGTGCCACAGGCCGTAGAACAGCAGCAGGCTCAGCCCCACCATGCCCCAGACCAGAAAATAGAACTGCATGCTTTTGACGATCTTGAAGCCAAAGAACATGGGCCTGCTGATGCCAAAAATGCCGTTGGCTCCGCCTGTGAGGCCAAAAACGTCGTTGATCAGGGCAATGCGCACAATTTCCACAATACCGATGGTGACGATAAGCAGGTAGTCGCCGCGCAGGTGGATGATTGGACGGGCCACCACCAGGGCGAATATGGCCGCAGCGGCGCCGGAAAGCGGCATGACCCACAGCACGGGCCAGTGGCACACCGTGTTGAGAATGGCGGTGGTGTACGCGCCGACGGCAAAAAAGGCGGCGTGCCCCATGTGGAATATGCCCGCCTGCCCCAGAATGACGTTGAGCGACAGCGCGAGCAGGGCGTAAAGGCCTATGCTCACGCACACGTCAAGCCAGTAGGCGTTGCAAAAAAAGGGCAGGGCGCACAAAAAAAGGCCAGCGGCCCCGTAAACGGCAGTATTGCACGGGATATTTTTCATAGTTTGTCCGCCGTGCGTTCGCCCAGAATGCCAGTGGGACGGATAATCAAGATGAGAATGAGCACCAGAAAGGCTATGGCGTCCTTCCAGGCAATGGCAATGTAGCCAGCGGCCAGGGCTTCGATAACGCCGAGCAAAAGCCCGCCCAGCATGGCGCCGGGGATGTTGCCTATGCCGCCCAGAATGGCGGCGGTAAAGGCCTTGAGGCCGTACGACCAGCCCATGGTAAAGTCTATCTGTCCGTAGTAGATGCCCACCATCAGACCCGCCGCGCCGCCGAGTCCGGGGCCGATAAGAAAGACCAGCGAGATGATGCGGTCAACATTGATGCCCATGAGCTGGGCCGCGCCAGGGTCGATGGCCACGGCGCGGATGGCCGCACCCGTGCGGGTACGCTGGATAAAGGCCGAAAGCCCCAGCATCAGCACTACGCTGGCCGCAATGACCAGCAGGCGCACGCCGGGCACTTCAAGCCCGAGCATCCTTACCGTAAAGTCGGGGCGCAGGTAGTCGGGGTACACGTAAAAACGCGCCCCGTACACCAGCATGATCGCATTCTGAAAAAATATGGATGCGCCAAGCGCGGAGACCACGGCGGAGAGGCGACCTGCGTTGCGCAGAGGGCGGTATGCCGTGCGCTCAAGCAAAAAGCCTATAAGCGCGACCAGCAGCGCCACCATGATAAAAACGGCGGCAACGGCAAAAAACGGGTTGAGCACCCCGGCCATGTTGCAGCTGACAAGCAGGGTAAGCCCCAGATAGGCGCCAATGGTAAACAGGTCGCCGTGGGCAAAATTGATGAGCTTGAGGACGCCGTACACCATGGTGTAGCCCAGCGCCACAAGCGCATAGATGCCGCCCACGGCCAGGCCGTTCAAAAGCTGTTGGAGAAATTGTTCCATAATGTTCGGCGTTGGTACTCGGCATTTGGCGGGCGACCGGGATGTCGGTCGCCCGCCGTAATGAACGCGCCCGCAGCGGGGCTACGCTTTTCGCCGGGGCGCGCAGGCCCCTGGCGTGTATCTGTGCAGCACTGGCGCGGCCTTGGGCCGCGCAGCATTACTTGGGCTGCAAAACAAAGTTGCCGGTGGCGTCGACCTTGTAGGTGCGGTAAAATTCACCCACGCGGTCGCCCTTGGCGTCAAAGCCAAGGTTGCCCGAAAGGCCGGGCATGCCCTTGAGCTCCTTGAGCCATGCAGACATGGCCTTGGGCGTGTCCTTGCCAGCTTCAAGCGCGCCTTCGATAACTTTGAAGGCGTCGCCAGCCAGCACGGCCCACACGGAGACAGGCACGGTATTGTACTTGGCCTTGAAGGCCTTGAGGAATTCCTTGGCTTCGGGCGTGTCCATGTCCTGGGGCAGCGGCGGGCTAATGAAGAAGTAGCCCGTGGCGGCCTCTGTTCCTGCGATCTTTACCAGATCCTGATGGTTGGCTGCGTCGCCGCCCATCATGGGAACATTCCAGCCCATTTCTCTTTTCTGCCGCAACAGCATGCCGGTTTCAGGATAGTAACCGGTAAAGAACACGAGGTCGGGGTTGGCGGCCTTGAGCTTGGTCAGAATGGCGGTGTAGTCGCGCTCTCCGGGGGTAAGAGCATCGTAAAACACCACCTTTACACCGGCCTTTTCCAGCACGGCCTTGGTTTCTTCAGCAAGACCCTTGGCGTACGACGAGTTGTCGTGCAACAGGGCCACGGCCTTGTAGCCGCCCTTTTGGATGGCTTCGGCTGCGGATTTGCCCTGCGCGTCGTCGCGCGGGCAGGTGCGGAAAAAGAGCTGCAGGCCTTTTTCGGTCAGGCGTACNCTGGTGGAGCCGGTACCTATCTGCACCAGTTCCGCCTCGTCCAGGATGCTCTGGCTGGCCTCGGTCACGGCAGAGCCGTATGTGCCGATAACAGCCACCACACCGGCTGAAGCAAGCTTTTGCGCGGCCAGAGCGGCAGTGCGCGGGTCGCCGGCGTCGTCTTCGACCACCAGTTCGATCTTGCGGCCTTTGACGCCGCCCTTGGCATTCATATCGTCAACCAGCAGGGTGACGATGTTTTTCATGTCCAGACCTTCGGACGCCCATTTGCCCGTAAGCGGGCACATAAGGCCAACCTTGATGTCACCAGCCAGCGCCGCAACCGGCACGAGCAGGGTAAGGGCCAAAGCCCCAAGCCAACGACCAAGTGCTTTCATGAACTACCCCCGTCAGGTATGCAAATATTGTGAGCAACGAACAAGCGTACCCTAAAAATGCAAAAAGAAAAAGCCCCCAGTGCGGCAGGGCCGTGCATTGCCGCCAGTGCCCGGCGACCGGATGCGCCGTCACGAGGCCTTGCCCAAGCAACGGCAGTGCCTGAAACATATAAAAATAGGCCGAGGAGGCCATCGCCTTGCAAGTCCAGTGCGCGGGGCGTGGATGTTGAGCGCACAGTATATGGCAGTGTCGGGTTTCAGATTTAAAATTGACATTTGTAATATTATGTTCGCAGAGCCGGTGTCGATTTGTCAAATGCGTCTACCATAATCAAGCGGGGAGTGTTTCGCAGATAAAAATCGGCGCAAATCTGGCGACTGTGCTGAAAACAAAAGAGTTGCTGGCTCGACAGCTGAAAAATTATGGGGTACGATAAAATCGTAAAAGCAGGGAAGGCCTTTGTTTACTTTAATGTTTCCCTGCGTTGCGGTTTTTGCGGTCAGAGTTTCGGCTGTTTCAGTTCCTCTCTGCGCCCCTTGTGCCGTAACCCTTTCCGCATACATAGCCGCAAATTTACCCGCCGCAGCATCTGCTGGCGGCAGGGCGGCGGTTGCGTCCTTCCACATATTCCGCAGCTTTCGCCGTCGCGCTTTACCTGTGCGCCAAGGAGGCCGTATGCGGTTCAGCTTCGACAAGGCAGCTTGCCAGAACACGCGCAGGGCGTTGCACCGGGAGTGGCTGCTTGCCAACAGGCAGGGCGACTGCTCGTGCAGCAGCATTCTGTGCTGCAATACACGCAAATACCATGGCCTGCTGGCGGTCAACACGCAGCACGGCCGGCACATATTGCTCTCAACCCTTGAAGAATCGGTGTGCGGCGGCGGCAGGGAGTTTTTCTTTTCTACCCGGCAGCACCCCGGCACGCTCTATCCAAACGGGCATGAATACCTTGAGGCCTTTCATCTGGATCAGTGGCCCCAGAGCCTGTACCGGGTGGGCGAGGTCAGCCTGGGCCGCGAGGTGCTGCTGTCGCGGACAACAGGCCGGGTGTTGCTGCGCTACGAGCTGCGCGGGCCAGAGGGTATGCCAGCTCTTACGCTGCGCCTCAGGCCGCTGCTGGCGTTCCGCAGCGTGCACGCCNTGACGCGGGCCAATGCCGCCCTGAGGCAAGACACGTCGGCCATGCCTGGGGGCTTTGGCATCCGCCCCTACGAAAGTTTACCGCCCCTGTATGTTCAGGCCTCCACCTGCGGCGTGCCCGCGCAGGATGCGGGCGATGCGGTCGCCATCCCCTTGGCGGGCCGCAAAACCCAACAAAGCGACCCTGCAGTCAACTTTNCCCCCGCGCCGGACTGGTGCCGCAATGTGGAGTATTTTGAAGAGCGCGAGCGCGGCTTTGACTACAGCGAAGACCTGTTTATGCCGGGCGTGCTTGAAATAACCCTGCCCCCCCTGCCGCAGGGCGGTTACGTGTACGTTGCTGCGGGCACGGAACCCTGCGCGGAAGACCTGTGCCAGCTGTGGAAGGCCGAGAGCAGCGCCCGCATTGCCGAGCACCACAAGGGCGGGGGGCTTATGGGCCAGTTGGCCCAAGCTGGCGGGCAGTTTTGCATCACAAGCCCTTCTGGCCGCCCTGCGGTGCTGGCCGGGTATCCCTGGTTTGGCGCCTGGGGGCGCGACACCCTTATCAGCCTGCCGGGGCTGACGTTCCATGCCGGGCGGGCCGAGTTTGGGCTGAGCGTGCTGGCGGAGATGGGGCGGCACATCCGCAACGGTCTTATCCCAAACATGTTCAGCGAGTCGGGCGAGCACGCCTACAATTCGGTGGACGCTTCGCTGTGGTACGCCTTTGCCCTGCAGCAGATGCTGGCAACGGTTTCCGACGGCCTGACCTGGGCGCACAGCCACGCCTGGGAGGCGCTTAAAGCCATTATCAAAGGCTACAGGCGCGGTCCGGGCATGGGTATATTTGTGGATGCCGAAGGCCTGCTGCACGCTGGCGACGTCCACACCCAGCTCACCTGGATGGACGCGCAGGCGGGCGGCTCGCCGGTGACGCCCCGCCACGGCTGCCCGGTCGAGGTCAACGCCCTGTGGTACAACACGCTGGCCTTTGCCGACAGCCTCGCCGCCGCCTTTCGCGAGCCGCCGCTCACCGGCGAGCGGCAGCGGGGGGCGCTGCGCGACGCCTTTTTGCGGCGGTTCTGGACCAACGAGGACGGCGGGCATCTGGGCGACGTGTGGCGCGACGGCCAGCTCGACAGCAGCGTGCGGCCCAATCAGATTTTTGCTGTTTCGTTGCCGCATGCGGTACTGACTGACGAGTGCCACGCCCAGGTGGTGGAATGCGTGCGCAACCGGCTGCTTACCCCGTTTGGGCTGCGCACCCTGGCTCCCGACGCCCCGGCCTACGAGGGTCGGTACGGCGGCAACGCCCNGAGCCGCGACGCGGCCTACCACCAGGGCACGGTCTGGCCCTGGCTGCTGGGACACTATGCAGACGCCCTGCTGCAGACAGCCTGGGACATGAACGGGGCGGTGCAGGGACTGCTTGAGCTGGTTACCCCGCTGTTCTGCAAGCATTTGTGCGAGGCGGGCATAGGCAGCATTTCTGAAGTCTTTGACGGTTCGCCCCCGTACGCGCCCGGCGGGTGCACGGCCCAGGCCTGGAGCGTGGGCGAATGTTTGCGCATGCTCAAAAAGCTGCAAAAAACCGCACCAGAAATTTACAGCCAGTGGGAGCGGCAGGTGGCGCATTGTCTGGCCCATCCCACATCGGGAGACAAAACAGGCGTGTGCAGGGCCATAATGACGCTGGGGCCGGTCACGGCTGACAGCGAGGAGCAGGTATTTTAATGCGAGTGCTCATGTTCGGCTGGGAATTTCCACCCCACATCAGCGGTGGGCTGGGCACGGCATGCTTTGGCATGACGCAGGCCCTGGCAAGAAAAGGTGCGGAAATCATCTTTGTGCTGCCTCATGTGGAGCGCGGCAGCGGGCAGAACGGCTTTTTGCGCATGCGGGGGGCGTCAGGAACGCCCGTCAGCCCTCAGGTCGCACAAAGCATGGCCCAGGCCGGGCACGAGCTGTGGACCAGAAGCATCCGCTGTCTGCAAGTGGAAAGCCCGCTGGTTCCCTATCTCACGCCCCAGGGTTACGCCCAGGCGCTGGAATGTCTGCGGCAGGGGACTGCCGGGGGAAGCCCTGTGGGGCCTGTATATCCCCAGCAGGGCGAGCCGCACGGCCGCGACGTAACCTATGCGCTGCACGGCGGCTACGGGCCGGATCTCATGACAGAGGTGCGGCGGTATAGCCAGCTGGCAGCAGCCATAGCCGTGCAGGAGCGGTTTGACGTTATCCACGTGCACGACTGGATGACCTACCCGGCGGGCATGCTGGCCAGAGAACTGACCGGCAAACCGCTGGTGGCGCACATCCACGCTACGGAGTACGACCGCAGCGGCTTGAACATCAACGAGCAGGTGGCGGGCATAGAACGCGCCGGGCTCAACGCAGCCGACGTGGTAGTGGCGGTCAGCCGCCTGACCCGCAAAACCGTGATAGACCGTTACGGCGTGCCCCCTGAAAAAGTCGTTGTGGTGCACAATGCCGTGGCGCGGCACGAGGCCCAGCGTCACTACCTTGTACCCCAGCGCATCAGGCACGAAAAACGCGTGCTTTTTCTGGGCCGCGTGACATTTCAGAAGGGGCCGGAATATTTCATGGAAGCGGCCCGTCTTGTGTTGCAAAAAATTCCCAACGCACGGTTTTTTATGGCGGGCAGCGGCGACATGCTGCCAGAGCTTATCCGCAGGGCGGGGCAGCTGCGCATAGGCAACCGGTTTCATTTCGCCGGTTTTTTGCGGGGCGAGGATGTGGACCGCATGTTTGCCCTCAGTGATCTTTACGTCATGCCGTCGGTCTCCGAACCTTTTGGCATCACGCCGCTCGAAGCCATGCTCTATGACGTGCCGGTTTTGCTCTCGCGCCAGTCGGGCGTGTCGGAAGTGCTGGAGCACGCCCTCAAGGCGGATTTTTGGGACACCCGCGACATGGCCGACAAAATCTGCGCCGTGCTGCGCTACCCCTGCCTTGCCGCCGAGCTGGTAAAAAATTGCCGTGAAGAAATGAAATCCATTCGCTGGGAAAACGCCGCCGACCAACTGTTGACCATTTACCGGGATGTCCTTGGAGGTCGCTAATGCCTGCGCTATGCCTGTGCTTCAGTATCCACGAACCGTATCAGCTGCGCCGTTACACTGTTTTCGACATGGGGCAGAGCTCGGTTTACGAAGATGACGACCAAAACTGCGATGCCCTGCTGCGTGCCGCGCGCCTGTGCTATCTGCCCGCCTGCGACCTGCTGCTCAAACTTGTGCGGCGTTATGCAGGGGCGTTTGCCGTCTCGCTGAGCATCTCTGGCACGGCGCTGGATCTTTTTGAGCAGTACACCCCTGAAGTGACGGAAAGCCTCTGCGCCCTGGCCGAAACCGGCTGCGTTGAATTTGTTGCCGCGACCTCGGCGCATTCGCTGGCCTTTCTGTATTCCCGCGAAGAATTCGACCGGCAGGTCAAGGCCCAGTGCGCACGCCTCAAGGGGCTTTTTGGCAAAAAGCCCACGGCCTTCATGCACACCGAGTGCGTGTACAACAACGACCTTGCGGCGGCGCTGCAGCAGCTGGGCTTCAAGACCGCCCTGGCCGAGGGCGCGGATCATGTGCTTGGCTGGCGCAGCCCCAACTGGGTTTACCGCCCGGTTTCCGGCCCCAAGATGAACCTGCTGCTGCGCAATGCCGGGCTTTCGGACGATCTGGGGCAGCGCTTTGGCGACAGGTCCTGGAGCGGCTGGCCGCTTACGGCAGACAAGTTTGCCGCATGGGTGCACAGCCTGGCCGACAAGTCCGACGTTATCAATATCTTTACTGACTTCCACATGTTTGGCCTGCGGCATGCGCACGAAACGGGCATTTTTGATTTTATGGAGGCGCTGCCCGAGGCGCTGCTGGCCGACAACCGTTTTCGCTTTGCCACGCCATGCTCCATTGCGGGCAAGTGCGCACCGGCGGGCGATGTGGACGTGCCGCAGTTCATGTCGTGGGAGGATCACGGGCACGACCTCACCTCGTGGCTCGGCAACGACATGCAAAAAGACGCCATCCACGCGCTTTACGGTCTTGCGGCCCGCGTGCGGGCCAGCGGCGACAAAATGCTGCTGCACGATTACGAGCGCCTGCAGACGGCCGACCACTTTCGCCATATGTCCACCAAGTGGTTTTCCGGCCCGCGCGCGGACAGGCCCAATCCCTTTGACAGCCCGTACGACGCCTATATCACGTACATGAATGTGCTGGCCGACTTTGAGCTGCGCCTCGACGCAGCGGAGCTGTCCAGCAAGACCAGCAAATCGCGCAGGGCAAGCCGAAGCCACGTCAGTTCCGGCACTGGGGCCTCAGCCTGAGTATCCCGGCCTTTGTAAGGAGAAAACATGAATTGTGAAAATTCCACGGTCACGCTGTTTGAGGTGAGCTGGGAAGTCTGCAACAAGGTGGGCGGTATTTTTTCGGTGGTCAGCAGCAAGGCGCTGCAGGCCGTAGAGCAGTTTGGCGAGGATTACTTTCTCCTTGGCCCGGCTCTTGCCGAAAACCCCGGCTTTGAAGAAACAGACGAAAGTGTGTGGGATTCCCTCAAAATGGCCTTTGCCACCAAGGATCTCAAATGCCGCATGGGCCGCTGGGATATTCCTGGCCGGCCAAAGGTGATTCTGGTTGATTTTTCCAAGCGTTATTCGAGCAACCAGCTTTTGTATGATCTGTGGAAGAGCTACGGGGTAGATTCTCTCTCCGGCGGATGGGACTACATCGAACCGGTCATGTTTGCCACCGCCTGCGGCGCTGTCATCGAAGCCATACACGAAAGCCGCGTGGAGCCCATCGAAGGGCGCAGCGTGGCCCTGTTTCACGAGTGGATGTGCGGCGCGGGCCTGCTGTCGCTAAAAAAGCTTGCTCCCGGCGTGGGCACGGTCTTTACCACGCACGCCACCATGCTGGGGCGGGCCATGGCAGGGACCGGGCGCGACATTTATTCCAACCTGCGCAGCATAAACCCGGCCAACGAGGCCGCAGCCCTCAACATTACGGCCAAGTGGTCGCTTGAGGGGGCCAGTGCGCGCGAGGCGGACGTGTTTACCACGGTCAGCCCCATCACCGGGGAGGAATCTTCCGTGCTGCTGGGCCGCCAGCCCGATGTCATCACTACCAACGGTCTGGATATGCGGCTGATACCCGACTATTCCGTAGATCGCTCCCGCCCGGCCGAGCACCGGGAGCGCATTGTCGAGGCCGCCAACCGTTTTCTGCGTTGCCAGCTGCCCGGCAATACTCGCATTTTCGCCATTTCTGGCCGCTACGAAATGCACAACAAGGGCGTGGACATCTTTTTGGAAGCGCTGGCAAGGGTGGAGCAAAGCCTGGCTGGCACCGACGCCTCCATTCTGGCGTTGTGCCTTGTGATGGGTGGGCACACGGGCGTCAACACGGCCGCTGTTTCCGGCGAGGCGGGCGCGGACGACAACGGTCTGCCCTTTATATGCACCCACTATGCCTGGAACGCGCCGCAAGACCCCATCATCAACGCCTGCCGCCGCCTTGGTCTCAACAACAGGGCGGAAAACAGGGTCAAGGTCATCTTTGTGCCCGCCATGCTCAATGGCGAAGACGGCTTTTTGAACATGTCCTACGACGACGTCATATCGGCCTGCGACATGGGCTGTTTTCCCTCATGGTACGAGCCGTGGGGCTACACCCCGCAGGAGAGCGCAGCCTGGGCCGTGCCCACGCTCACCACGGATCTTTCCGGCTTTGGCATGTGGGCGCGCGGGCAATTGCAGGAACAGGCGGGCATGCAAAACGGCGTGTGCGTCATGCCCCGGCGCGGCATGAATTTTGAGCAGAGCGCCACGGTGCTGCACGAGCATCTGATCAGGGCGGCCACCTGCGCAGTGGACGACCTGCCCAGGTGGCGGGCCGAAGCGCGCGCTCTGGCCGAAAAAACATCCTGGCAGTTCTTTTTTGAAAATTACATGACGGCCTTTGCCATGGCGCTCAAAAAAGCCGCCAGCAGGGTAAATTGCGACGCCGGGCACGCTGCGCTGGCCCGCGTGCTCACCACCTCGTGCTCGGCTACGCCCTTTTTGCGGCCCATCATGGCCGTGGCCGAAGTTCCTGAAGCGCTGGGCAGGCTGCGCGATATTGCCCGCAACGTGTGGTGGTGCTGGCACGACAAGGCCAAGGCCCTGTTTATGGCGCTGAGCCCGTCGCAGTGGGAAAACTGGCGCAACCCCCTAAAAATTTTGGAGCAGGCCTCGCCCGACCGCTTCAAAGACCTGCAGGAAAACGAGGATTACATGAGCCTGTACCATGAGGTGGTCGCCAAGTTCGACGCCTACATGGCCGAGCCGCTCCGCTCGTTAAGCACCGACGTCACGCCGGATGCGCCCATTGCCTATTTTTCGACAGAATACGGCTTGAGTGAATCCATACCCATCTATTCAGGCGGCTTGGGCGTGCTTTCGGGCGACCACCTCAAGTCGGCCTCCGACATGGCCATCCCCCTGGTGGGCGTTGGGCTTTTGTACAAAAACGGTTATTTCAGGCAGGACATCGACGCCGACGGGCGGCAGGTGGCGCAATATCCCGTAAACAATTTTGGCCTGCTGCCCATCTCGATGGTGTACGACGCCGACAAGCAACCCGTGTTCGTGCAGCTTGAACTGCCGGGCCGCCTGCTGTTCGCCCGGGTGTGGAAGCTGTGCGTGGGGCGCATCACGCTGTATCTTATGGATACGGACACCCGCCGCAATACCGACGAAGACCGGCGCATCACCGACAAACTTTACGAGGCCAACCGTGAGGTGCGATTGCTGCAGGAGATGCTGCTGGGCATGGGCGGCATGCGTCTGCTGCGCACGCTGCGCATAACGCCCAGCGTTTTTCATATGAACGAAGGGCACTCGGCCTTTATGGCCATGGAGCGCCTGCAGGAATGCCTGAGCATGGGCATGAACTATGCCGAGGCCACGGTGCGCGTGCGCTCCAACACGGTCTTTACCACCCACACGCCCGTGCCTGCCGGCAACGAATCGTTTTCGCTGGAGCTCATGGAACGCTATTTTGGCGGTATTGCGGCTAACCTTGGCATATCGTGGCAGCAGTTTGTGCAGCTTGGGCAAATTGAGGGCGGCAACAGCAACGCCTTTGAAATGACGGTGCTGGCGTTGCGGCATTCGTGCTGGGCAAACGGCGTCAGCCGCCTGCACGGCGTGGTGTCGCGGCATATGTGGAACAACCTGTGGAAGAGCCTGCCCGTGGCTGAGACCCCCATCGGCCACGTGACCAACGGCATCCATGTGCCCTCGTACGTGGGCAGCTGGATGAACGAACTGCTGCGGCAGTATCTTGGTTCGGGCTGGATGCAGTCCCCGCCAGGCTCCGACGTGTGGGACAAGGTTGATCAGATACCCGACGAGGCCTTCTGGACTGCCCGCATGCACCAGAAAGAAGCCCTGCTTGATGACCTGCGCCGCCGCATCCCCGAATTTATCCAGAAGTTTCATCTGGCGTCGGAAGACCGCAAGCGTATGGAGGCCATGCTTAAACCGGATACCCTCATCATCGGTTTTGCACGGCGCTTCGCCCCCTACAAGCGGGCAACGCTCATATTTGCCGACCCCGACAGACTGGCGCGCATTCTTAACAACGCCAACCGCCCAGTGGTTTTGGTATTTTCCGGCAAGGCGCACCCCGCCGACGAGGCTGGCATCAATCTTATCCAGGAAGTGCTGCGCATGTGCCGCGACGAGCGCTTTTTGGGCCGCATATTCTTTATTGAAAACTACAGTCTGTCTGTTTCGCGCATTATGGCCCAGGGGTGCGACGTATGGCTCAATACGCCGCGCCGTCCACATGAGGCATCGGGTACAAGCGGCATGAAGCTGCCCGTGAACGGCGGCATAAACCTGAGCATCTCGGACGGCTGGTGGTGCGAGGGCTACAACCGCCAGAACGGCTGGACCATCGGGCCGGTTGTTTCCACCGAGCTGCCCAGCAGCGAGCAGAACGATTACGCCGATGCGGAATCGCTGTATTCCCTGCTGGAAAATGCCGTGGTTCCGCTGTATTTCGAGCGCGACGAGGCGGGCTTGCCGCAGGAATGGATCAGCACCTCCAAACGGTCGCTCAAAAGCCTCACCGCCATGTACAGCAGCAACCGCATGCTCAATGATTATATCCGTCAGTTTTATCTGCGGGCCGCGCGCAGGCGCAACATGCTGCGCGACAACAACTGGGCGGCCTGCCGCGCGCTGGCGGCTTGGCAAAACAGCTTGCCTGGCCGCTTCGCCACGGTGAAGGTCGACGCGCTGACCATCAGCGGCATTGAAGACAATACCATGATCTGCGGCGAACCCGTAAGCGTGCAGCTGCGCATGCATCTTGGCGAGATGCAGGCGCAGGAAGTGCTGGTGCAGCTGGTTATCGGGCAGGCCCTGCCCAACGGCAGCTTCCTGGACAAACCCGAAATCCTCCGCCTTGAACCGCGTAACGGCGAGGTCGAAACAGGCGGCATGCGCTACGTGGCGAGCTATATTCCCTCGTTCAGCGGCCACTACCGTTACGGCGTGCGTATCATGCCCGTGCACCCCGCGCAGGCGACGCCGCTCGAGACAGACCAGATCCTCTGGGCTTAAAGCCATGCGGTGTCGGCGTTAGTATATAACCTGTCGCGCTCCGTACCTCTCTGGTACGGGGCGCGGCTGTTTTTTCAGGGCAAGAGGGCTGGGTGGGGCAACGTGGTATGGGACAAGGGAAATGATTACGCATGGAGGTTGGCAAGGCGTAGTTGCATTGCCAATACGTAACGTATTGTTTAAGNTTTATACTTGCATCCATCACAGGTGCGTCCATTTTTGCGCGGGGCACCACAAACCTTGGGGGAAAATATGNCTTGTGGTTGCACGCGTTCAGCCCGGAGGCTTTATGCGCCCAGATTCACCCGGCCGACGATCGCACTTTGTCTGGCCTGTCTGTTGCTCACGGCCTGTGCCGGCAAAAAAACGCACGAGGCAGACAGCATCCGCAGCATAGTGGTTGAACTGGCTGCCAAAAAGGCCGCATTGCCCGATGTGCCGGGTCTATCTGTAGCAGTGTTGCGCCATGGGCAGGATACCCCCGTGTGCGCTGCCTTTGGCAAGGCCNCTCTCGAAAACCCCACGCCCATGACCACAGCCTCGCGGTTTAAAATCGGTTCAATCACCAAGGTATTTACGGCAACGCTGGTCCATCGTCTCATTGAGGACGGCAAACTGAGCTACGAGACGCCCATCAGCGAATTTTTCCCCGCATATCCTGGCGGCAAGGCCATCACGGTACGCAACCTGCTGGAGCATACTTCTGGTATTCCTGAAATGCTCGCTCTGGCGGAGGTACAGCAGAACCTTGCCCGATACTGGTCGCCGGAGGATCTTATTGCCATGACAGCAAAGCAGCCGCCGCTGTTTAGCCCCGGCACGCGGCAGATGTATTGCAATACTGGCTTCGTCATGCTTGCCGTGATTGCCGAAAAAATTACGGGCCGTACCTATGCTGAACAGGTGCGCGAGGTTTTTGTGGACAAGCTGGGCATGAAGTCGTTGCTGGTGGGAGTAGACGGGGCGGTTGTTCCCGGTCTGGCCAGTGGTTATTGCGGCAGTGGCGATGCACTGCAGTTGCCCATCGCGGCCAGCGTTGCCATTGCTATGGGTACTGGCAATCTTGAAGCCTCGCCAAAGGATATTGTGCGCCTGGTCAACCTTGATAGAGTTCTGAAAGACAACGTCCTGGAATTACTGCCGCTCAGACCGCTGGTTTTGTCTGATGGCAAGGAAGCGGCGGTAACCGCAAAAAGCGATAACTACCTCGGCAGCGAACTCGACGGTTGCACGCTTTTTTTGTTCAACGAACCCAAGATAGACCTGATCGGCAAGCTTGGTACGTTCCCAGGTTTCGGCAATGTATTTTTTTATGATCGGCAGACAGGATACGCGGCGGCAATCAGCGTCAACAACGAAAGAGCCGTTTCGCACGCCATCGCGCTCGGCGCGGAAATACTCAATGCCATAAGGCAGCGCGGCGTCAGCGGTATAAAGTAGTTGCAGCGTTCGGCGATAATGCCGGGGGCGTTGCCACTAACACGCAAAAGGCGGCTGTTTTTTAACAGCCGCCTTTTGTTCGCACTGGCGCGCGGTTACTGCATTGGTGAGTTTTTGGGTTCCCCGCCGTTCAATTCCTTATAAAAAACACAGCGGTTGCGGCCCATTTTTTTTGCCGCATAGGTGGCTTTGTCGGCTTTGTTGAACAGTTCGACGTAGGTTGTGCCGTCTCTGGGGCAGCAGGCCACGCCGACGCTGGCGGTGAGTGTAAGGCACGAGTGCTGGTCGCAGCACTGGGTGTGCAACTGCTCCACAAGCATGAGGGCGCGCTCGCGTATGGCATGCAGCGACATCCTTTCCGTGCAGAACACCAGAAATTCGTCGCCGCCAATGCGCCCCACAATATCAACGCCGCGAAAATTGCGGCGAATGATCTGGGCCATGTCGTAGATGGCCTTGTCGCCCATGGCGTGGCCAAAACGGTCGTTGATGCCCTTGAAGTTGTCAAAATCAATCATGAACATGGCGTACATCTGCGGCAGGGGGGATTCGTGCGTTTCCAGAAACTGCGAAACGGCTTTTTCAGTAGAGACCTTGTTGCGCATGCCCGTGCCGCCGTCGCGGGTCGCCTGGGTGCGCAGCTGCAGCTCCAGCGATTTTTGCTGGTCGATGTCGGTGATGATGCCGATGGCGTAGATGGGCGCGCCCTGGGTGTTGGCGATGCTTGACGCTTCGATGCGGAACCAGCGGTACTCGCCCCCCGCGTCGCGCAGTCGGGCCTCAAGCGTGCACTTGTGCTGGTGCGGCGCAAGCCTGACCTCGCGCTGAAAGGCAACGAGCTTCTCCTGATCATCAGGAAACAGCGGAATAGCCGCATCTGTCTCAAGTATGTTGAAAACCGTGCCAAATGTGTGCAGCCACTGGGGTGAACAGGAAAAATAGCCGCTTATCAGGTTTTGTTCAAAAATATTGATGTCGTGCTGCTCCAGAATAAACTGGTGCCTCTCGTCGGAGATCCGCTTTGAGAGCGCGGCTTCCTTGCTTTGCGTGATATCAAAGACGATACTTTGTATGTAGGAGTGCCCGTGCTCGATATTGACCACAGCTCCCTTGTGGTACAGCCATACCAGTGCGCCAGTCTTGGCGCGGGTTCGGTACTCCACATCAATGGGCTGTCCGTTTTTCATCTGCTTGCGCATGGTCCGCAGAGCCGGATCGCGGTCTTTTTCGTAAATGGTAGCGGCAAAACTGTTGCCGTATATTTTGTTAAATTCGGCTTCAGTAAAGCCAAGCATTTTTTTGTAGTTTGGGCTGACAAAAAGAAATGTGCCGTCAGGGCTGAAAAACTTCAGCACGCCGCCCGATATGCTGGCGATAATGGTGCGGTAGTCCTCCTGCTGGCGGCGCAGTTTGCGCGAAGCATTGCGCTCGAGCAGCAGGACAAAGGTAATGATGATGCCCGCGAGAATGGCCAGACGCCAGACAAGCTCGTTGGTAATGACAGTCTGCTGCGAAACCGCGGCATTGCCAGCACCTTTCGGCACAAGCGAAACCATCTGCCAGCCAAAGCGCTCAACGGGCGTCGTGGCCACAAACAGGTTCATGGGGTTGTCAAAATACGTGGTGGATTCTTGCGGAAAGTCAGCAAAAGTCTGCTTCAGCCGGTTTTCCACCTCGGGGGGCAAGCCTTCATTGCTGAAACCGGCAAAAAGGTCGTCCATGCTTTTGCCGGGCGGCGGCGATAAAAACAGGGCTTGGCCCGACGCGTCCATGACGATGTTGTAGGTGTTGTTGCTGAACGCCCACGTTTCCATGCTGGTTTCCAGCGCAGCAGCGGGAAACGCGCTGATGACGACCGCCTTGATGCTGTCGCGCACCACCAGCGGATTGGCGATGATCAGGAGCCTTTGCCTGTCGACGCCGCAATGGGTTGAGATGTGGGTTTTGCCCTCGCGGGCGCTCAGAAAAACAGGATCCCGGCTGACGTCAACCGCCGTGCCGCCGCCGTCAAACCCCTTGCCTTCCTCGTCCACAATGCTGAAACGGCGCACTCCATGAGCATAAAACAGGGGGGCGACCGCGAGTACTTCTGCCTTGTCTGCGTCGCAGTTTTGCTGGGCCAGATATCTTGTCATGGCGTTCATCTCCATCATGCTGGAGCGAACGGTCTGATAAAAGTTGCTGCCCGCGCGGGCATTTACCTCGGCCAGCCGGGTGAGGGTGGATGTTGAAATGTTCGATGAGGTATCACTGGCATAATCATGGATAAAAAAAATGGGAGTAATAAAGAGAAATATTAATATAATAAAAGAAATTAGTGGCTTGGCAATTTCTGGCATGTCTCATAATCCATGGTGCTCTGTGAACCAGGGTTGGTAATTGAGACTCAAGCCGCCCTGACAATGTCAGGGAGCGAACAAACGTACCGTGCCGCCCAATGCAGCTGTCAAAAGCGGGAGTTATGTATACAGTTGAAATTGATGAGGCTGTACTTCAACCGTAAACTGTCTATGAGTGATTGCTTTTGCCTGCACTTGCTCTTTTGTATGGCGCTATGACGTGCAATCAAAAGCTATGAATATAAACTTTTCTAGTGGTTATGAATGATTTTCAGATATTGTCAATAGATATAGCTTGATTAATATTGTTGCTTGATAAAAAAAATTTAACACGATGGTTTTATTAGTAAAAATTTCAATTACGATGTGCGGTGATCACAAATGGGGTGTTGCAGCGACATTATAATACCTAACAGAATGGTATGTAAGCGGTCCTTACAGGCAACAAGAGGCCCTGCTTTGGCAGGGCCTCTTGCAATATGCGCTGCATGCGGCATGCGCGCGGCCAGTGTATTCAGGCCGGGGCGAAGCCGCAACTACGGTAACGAGGACTAGGCAAGCTTGGAGAGCAAGGTTTCCTTGATGGAGTCGATGCTGCCTTCGCCGTTCAGTTCGATGTACTTGGTCTTGCCCTTGCCAGCAAGGTCTTTGTAGAAATACGCGGCGGCCAGGGTGCCGTCGGTCGTATTGTAGTAAATATCGTGGCGCTTGTTGATGGCGGTTTCGTCCTGGTCGTCGGAACGGCAGGAGAGTGCGCCGCCACAGACGCGGCAGACATCGCCATTGGGCTTGATGGCGTCGATGAAAATATTGTTGGGGTGGTTGTTGTTGTTCTTGCAAAGGCGACGGCCCATGATGCGGTTTTTGGCCACTTCGCGGGGCAGAAGAATTTCAATCACGTAGTCAAGCTGCATGCCTTCTTTCTGCAGCGCGTCCCACAGCTTCTGGGCCTGCACGGTGTTGCGGGGGAAGCCGTCGAGCAGCCAGCCCTGCTGACCCTTGGTCTTCAGGGTTTCCAGCACCATGGGGATGGTGATGTCGTCGGGCACGAGGTCGCCGCGATCAATGTACGCCTTGGCTTTTTTGCCCAGCTCGGTGCCGCCGCCGATGTGTTCACGGAAGATGGCCCCGGATTCGATATGGGCGAGGTTGTACTTCTGCTTGATCAGGTCGCCCTGAGTGCCTTTGCCGCTGCCGTTAGGGCCAAAAATAAGGATATTCACTTGGTACTCTCCTTGCCGGAACCGAGTTAGTTTGTGCAAAAAAGAACACAACAGGCACCCTATCCCCTAAAATAGGCCCTGTCAACGGGTACAGAGAAGAATGCTCGACATGTTGCGTTCTGCACAGGCGGGCTACCTGAAAAGCTTCCACGTTCCCTCGACCACGTTGCCCAGCACGTCTACAAAACCTTGGGTGATGCCGCCAATGGTGTTGAGCAGCAGCTTGCCGGCGCCAATGGAAGTCTTGCTGTTGTCAAGGCTGCCGTACAGGCGCATGGGAAACTCCGGCAGGTTCTTCATGTTTACTGTAAAGTTGCAGTCAAGGGTGTCGTTGTTAAGGTCAANCCAGCCNCCGCCGGTGACCGTGAGATCNGACCCCTTGAGATAAAAATCACCACTTTTTGCCATGCCATGGGTGATAACGCCGGAGCTGCCCGCAGCGTCGAAGCGGGTGGGCTTGCCCTTGAGCTGCCCGTCTTTTTCGCGCGACTGATAATAGCCGTTGAGCACGCTGAAGCGCCATTTGCCGTTAAGGCGGGCTGGCAGCTGGTTTGAGCCGGTCACCTCGGCGTCCACCTCGGCGCTGATGGTGGCACGGCCGCCAAGNGCGGCTTTGCCGCCCCTGTCCCTGCTGGCGGCGGCAAGGTCAAAGCTGTCGATGGTAAGGGCGTTGGCAAAGTTTACGCCTTTGTTAAAGTGCATTTCGCCATGCGCGGCAACGGCGGAGCCGTAAAACTTGCCGCCAAGGCTTTCATACCGCAGGTTGCCGTTTTCCATCCTGACCTTGAGGCGCAGGTCCTGGGTGTGCAGCTTCCATAGGGTGAACTGCCCCGCCTGGACTTCTCCCTCGGCGGAAAAAGCCCGCATAAAGCGCAGATCCCAGGGCTTGCTCTCAGCTGTTTTTTTGGCTTTTGCGCCTTCAGCCTGTTCCGTTCCGCCGGTTTTGTCGCCAAGGTAGCGGTCNAGGTCCAGGTGCGGCGTGGCCAGTTTGAAGCGCAGCGCAAGCTCTTTGCGCCAGTCGAGCCCCACGGTCCCTGAAACGTCGTTCTGGTCGACTTTGGCGTGAAATTCGCTGAGCGAAAGCGATGTTGCGTCGCCCTTGAAGGCCGTGTCCAGTTCAATGCGCCGCAGTGGTTGCGGCACGTTGGGGTTGGCCGCGCCCAGCAGGCGCAGACTCTTGCTGGAATCGGGAATAAAAGCGGAAATTTTGCCCTGCCAGGCCAGACCGTCCTTGTTCATGCCGATCTGCGCCGCGCCAGATATGTCTGCCCCAAGCGCGGTGGCGTGCGCCTCGGCAACGGAAAGCTGGTTGCGGGCCGCCTGACAGCTGAATTTGCCAGAGACCTGTGCCTGCAGGCCCTCTGGTTGAAAGGATTTTTCCGCGCTGAGGCTGGCGGTGAGCGTGCCGGGCAGGTTCTGAAAGTCCATATTGCCGCCGCCCATGCCGTCGCCGCTGAACCACAGTCTGCCGTTAAGGGTCACATCGGCTTGCATGCCTTCGTCCGCAATGGAGGCGGCCCACTGGCCCTCAAGGCCAAGGCGACCCTGATCCCAGGCCGCTGTGCGGGCCTTGAGGCTGATATCAAGGGTTTTAAAGGGCGCCGCGCCCGGCGAGGCCTTGGGCGATGCATTGCTCGGGGGGCGCAGCAGGCCCCTTTCCGCCCGCGCGGTTACCGTGCCCCGCAGCTTGCCCAAAAAAACATCCAGCTCGCGGCCCTGGCTCATGATATCCACATCGCCGCGCAGCTTGCCGCCGCTCACGGGCATGACGGGCAGGTCTTTGGCCAGGCCCTCGCCGTTGATATCGCGCATATGCAGGCGGATGGCGTAAGGTGTGTCGGGGCTGCCGCCAAGGATGGCGTCGCCCTTGACGCTGCCGCCGTAGAGCGTGGCGTCAACAATCAGCAGGGTGTCTTCGAGTCGGGTTGCCGGGTCGATCAGCCCTTGCTTGATGACGACCAGAGCCTCGTTGATGACGATGGGGCCGTAGTTGACGCGGGTGGCCCCCAGACGGATGTTGTAATCAAGCCCTACCTCGCCCGGCATGACCGGCTTGCCCGGCAGGGGGGTAAGGGGACCGTGCCCGTAGCGGGGTTCTGCAGGCTGTACGCCAACAGATTCGGGGATGGCGCGCCCAAGGTCGACGGTGTCGGCCTTGAGGTCAAGCACCAGTTCTGGCTTGGCCCAGCTGGCGACCCCGCCGGAACCGAGAAAACGGCTGCCTGCGGCGACAACGTCAATGTGGGGCACGCGCAGGCCTTTGCCGTCCAGCGAAAAATCAAGACTGCCCCGAGTCACGTCGTCCAGCGCCACCTGCAGGCCGGGCGCAAGATTGCGGGCAAAGCCCAGCCACTCCGTCAGGCTTGCCCGCTGCAGCTGCAACCTGCCTTCAACCAGAAACATGTCCGGCCCGCCCAGCTGCAGCGTGCCGTTGAGGTTCACATCGTCCGGGCCAAGGCGCAGCCGCAGGTTTTCAAGGCTGAGGGCCTGGTCGTCGCCCTTGCGTCCCCCCACTGTGCCAGTGAGGTGGGCGGGCAGCAGTATTTCATCCTTGCGCAGGTCTCCCTCAAGGTCGCTTGCAAGGCTCCAGCCCCCCTCGTCCCCCTTGAGCCCCATGGCAAAATTGAGGCGCGCAAGCCATGTGGGCAACTGCAGTGTGCCCTTGGCCGCAAGCTGGGGTGTTTTTTCCAGAGGGGCGACGAGGTTTGTTTTGCCCTCTACGCTCAACTGGTCAAGCCGCGCCGGAGTCTGCCCTTCGGGCTGGAGCAGGGCGGTGGTGCACGAAAAATTGCCCTGCACGCGCGCCGCCGAAGCGGTTTCAATATCGCACAGCAGGCCGGTGGCGGTCAGGCGTGTTTTGTCCGTTCCTGTGATGTCCAGCTCGCCTTGCGAGACTGCCAGCCGGAACCTGCCGGGAATCACCGACGGGGTGTCGCCGTCGCCCGAGGCCAGCTGGGTTATCCATGCCTGCAGCGAAAGCTGCTTTGGGTCTTGCGCGTCTGGGGCTGCGGCTGTGCCTTCTGTCGCTGCAGGGGCAGCGTCTGCGGCAGCGGCATTTGCAACGGGCGCGGCTGCGCCTGGAGTTGTTGTCGCCAGGGTAGCAGTCGCAGGGGCGGCAGTTGCCGGGGAGTTTTGGGGCGCAGTGGTCGGGGCGTCTGCAGTGTCGGAGGGAAACAAAAATGGCAGGGTCAGCGCCACGGGCAGCTCGCCTCTTAGGCGGGGCCGCAGCAGCGTGATATTGCGGGGCAGCAGTTCGCCACGCAGCAGCGCCAGAAAGTCAGGCCGCAGCGTGGCGTAGGCCACGGTAAAACTCAGGCCTTTGCCCTCCACGCTGGCGTTGCTGACAGCCAGCGACGGCAGGGGCAAAAGGGCCACATTAACCGATTCGACCTTGATGGAAAGGCCCGTGCTGGCGGCGAGCTGTTCAATNTAATGCTCGGCCAAAGCCTGCGGGTTGCGCTGCAAAAGCCAGAAGACCGCTGCCGACATCGCCGACAGGGTTAGCAGCAGCGCCAGAAAAATGCGCGTTATCAGGCGAAGTCGGCTGGGGTTAAGCGGCATGTGCATTCTCGCGTCTTGACGCCTTGGGGCGTCGAGGCTAGGTTTTGAACCTATTGCAAATCGGGCCTGTTGGCAACAGCCGGCACAGGATGCCAAGCATTGGGCGCGGTTAGCGCGTAACCTCATTACAGATGGCGGGGCGCATGCAACGGCTATTGTGGATAGGCAGTCCTTTTTTCGGCGAAGCCCTTTCTTTCTGCGGCTGGGCGGCGGTGGCCCGCCACAATTTTGAGCATGCGGCGGTATTTGGCTGGCATGATCTGGTGGATATTGCCGGTTTTGAGCCGGACGTGCTGGTGGTAGCCGACAAAAGCCGCGCGCCGTTTGTGCTTGGGGTTGAGGATTTTCCTTGTCTTACCGTGTTCTACAGCGTGGATTCTCACATCCATTCGTGGCAACCGTATTACGCGCAGGCTTTTGATGCGTGTCTTGTGTCGCTGCGCGATCATCGAGGCCGGTTTGCCGGAGCGTACCTGCCAGAAGAGCGGGTGTGGTGGTCGCCCGCCTTTGCCTGGCCGCAGGATGCGCCGGAGCCGCAGACCGCCAAGGATATGGACTGCGTGTTTGTGGGTACGGTCAATACCGATCTGCCCCGGCGGGCGGCGTTTCTGGAGCGGGTCGGCAGGGGAGTGCCGGGGCTGCGGGTAGTGACCGGCCCCTACCGCCAGCTGTACGCGCGGGCGCGGGTGGTGCTGAACCATTGCGAGCACGGCGACCTGAATTTTCGGGTTTTTGAGGCCATGGGGTGCGGCGGCTGCCTTGTGACGCCGCGTATCGGCCACGGGCTGACCGATCTTTTTGTCGAGGGCGAGCATTTGCGCTGCTATGCGGCGGACACCGACGACAACGGCGGCGGCGTTGCTGTTGACGTAGCCGCCGATCAGGCCGTGGCCCAGATACGGTATCTGCTTGAGCACCCCGAGGCGGCGGAGCGCATGGGCCAGGCCGCGCTGGGATGTATTGACGGCGGGCACAGGGCGGTGCACCGTGCCGAATCTTTTAGCCGTAGCGTACGCGAGCTGCTGGCCCGCGATCCGCAAATCGTGTCGCGCCGTCGCAGCAGGGCCGGGGCCATACGCAGGCAGTGCCTGCGGTTGCCCTACCTGCACTGGGCCGAAGAGCTACGCAGCACGGGCCTTGGCGAGGCGTATCTGGCTGCGTCTAAAGGAGAATTTGGTCTGCCCGGTCAGTTGTAACTGGCCGTATGGAGCCGGGGTGCCCAGCCATGCGGGCTGTGATCAGTTTTTGCCGGTGCGTGCGGCGACGGAAATACCCATCGCGGGGTCAAAAATGCAGATCCAGGGCGGGGTCTATCCCAGGGGTCGCTTTGCTGCTGCCCGGCGCGGGTTCGTCAAAACTCAGGTGCAGCAGAGGGTCCTCGGCCGGGGCAGGCGCCGGGCGGGGTGCGAGACGGACGGCTCCCTTGCCGGTAAGGGCGACGGGTTCGGCTACGTCCATGGCATCGAGGCGTGATTCAAGCGAGCGCAGCAGCACGCGCATCTGGGCGTGTTCTTCGTGCAGCGACTTGCAAAGTTTTTCCTGGCTGCGCAGCATGTGGTACAGCACAGCCAGTATTCCGAAAAAGCACAAAAAGATAAAAAGCATGAAGGAAAACATGGCGGGCCTCCAAAAATACGGGCCGGGAAGGCCCGGCCGACAGTTTTTATATACGTTCAACACTTCTTGGGCAAGGAGCTTTTATGGCCGCGCAACACATTGAACCGCATCTTGTAATGGCAGACGAGCGCGGCAATATCTATGACGACCCTGACCTGCTGATGGTCTGCAGACGGGGCGCTCAGTGGGGTCTGCCACGGCCTGACGAGCTGATACCCCTGCCGGAAGAAAGCGAATTTTTTTTGCTGCCGGGCCGTCAGGCCGTAGGGCTTGATCCGGAAACCGGAGGCATTGCGCCGCCCGAGGGCGAAGCCCAGCTTGCCGTGGCGGCCTTTGCCGCTCCGGGGTATACGCTGTCGGCGCATCCCGCGTATGAAAGCGACGCCAAAGCGCCGCTGCTGCCCCTGTTTGCCTATGGCGCGGTGGGTTTTGCCCGGGAGCGTTTTTACATCTGCGCGCGCCGGGTGGATACCGAACCCCGGCAGATTTTCAGCAATATTCCCCGTGGTCGCATTGAGCAGGGGGCCCGCGCCCTGCTGCGGGATTATCCCAAGAACAGGCTTATCCGTCATATTATGGACAATTGCGTGGCCCGGTACGACTGCCCTGCGGGCCGCAACTTTGCCCTGGGCCGCTACGAGGCCCCGTTGCCGTCGTCGCGGTCCTGCAATGCCAGCTGTATCGGCTGCATCTCGGCGCAGGAAAAGGATTCGCCCGTGCAGACCACCCCGCAGTGCCGTCTGGCCTTTACGCCCAGCCCCGAGGAGCTGGCCGAGGTCATGCGCGTGCACGCCGGGCGCGAAACGCGCACACCCATCTATTCCTTTGGGCAGGGCTGCGAGGGCGATCCCCTTATGAATCCCGACCTGCTGGTCGAGAGTGTGCGCCAGTTTCGCGCTGGCGGTGGCTCAGGTACGGTAAACTGCAACACCAACGCCTCGCGGCCCGAAGCCGTCATCCGGCTGGCGGAGGCGGGGCTTACCAGCATGCGCGTGAGCCTCAACAGCGCCCGTGCGGGCCTTTATGAGCGTTATTACAGGCCGTCGGGCTATTCATTTGACGACGTGCGCGCCTCCATACGCGAGGGCCGCAGCCGTGGGCTTTGGGTCTCGCTCAATTTGCTGGTTTTTCCTGGTGTTACAGATACGGAGGAAGAGCTTGACGCCTTGGCCCGCCTTGTGGGCGAAAACGGCGTGAGCATGATTCAGTGGCGCAACCTCAATATTGATCCCGAGTGGTACTTCAAGTTGATGAGCGGCGGCGAAGGGCAGAACAGGCTGGAACTTTCGCCCAGCATGGGGCTGACCTCTTTTATGAAGCGCCTCAAAAAACTTTGCCCCTGGCTGCGCTACGGCTATTTCAACCCCTACCTTGGCGAAAAGGCCGAGGTAACCGCGCCCATGCCCGGCCAGTGGAGCATGCCCGCCCCACGTGCGCGTGAAGCTGCCGAAGCAACAGCTGACGATATGGAAGCGGCTGCGACAGGGGGGAGTTCTGACATGTAAGACGTTCGCCCCACGCGTCGTTTTGATGGAGCCCCGTTTTTTTGCAGCGGGGCTTCTTTTTTTTGTGCTTTGTGATCGATGTCACAGATTTTTTATGCTGCGGGTGCGGTAGTGGTGTCGCGCGGAGCATCGACCCGCACTATGCGTTTGAATGTTTCGGCCGGGTCGCAGGGTGATTTGGCAAAACAGTCATGGCAAACGGTTTGTCTTGACAGGCGAAGTGAACACCATTATCCTTTTAGAAAATGAATTTCAATTTTAAATAAAAGGGCAATCAAGGAGACTACCATGAGCAAGGTACTTATCGTATTCGGTTCCAGCACCGGCAATACGGAGAGCATCGCCCAGAAGCTGGCGGAGCTTGTGACTGCGGGCGGGCACGAGGTCAAGCTGATCAACGCGGCCGACGCTTCGGCGGAGAACCTGGCAGACGGTTTTGACGCAGTGTTGTTTGGCTGCTCGGCATGGGGCATGGAAGACCTGGAAATGCAGGACGATTTTGCCTCCCTGTTTGAAGACTTTGACCGCATGGGGCTTGCCGGTCGCAAGGTGGCGGCCTTTGCCTCGGGCGATACGGAGTACGAACATTTTTGCGGTGCAGTGCCAGCCATTGAAGAGCGCGCCAAGGAGCTGGGGGCGGTCATCATTGCTGACGGCCTCAAGATGGAAGGAGACGCCGCCAACGATCCCGATGCAGTGGCCTCCTTTGCCGAGGATGTGCTCAAGCAGCTGTAAGCGGCATTTCGCGGGAGGAACCCGCCTGTGAACATTTGCTGCCGTTGGGCGTCAAATGGGCGCAGGCGGGCCGTTTTGCTTCCCTCTTGCCAAACCGCTTGGTCAAGGGCAGAATTCGCTCCGCACAATTGAGGTGAAAGGAGCGGAACATTTATGGCTATTCTGGTTTGCGGCGGTGCGGGGTACATCGGCTCGCACAATGTGCGTGCCCTGCTTGAACGCGGCGAAACACCGGTGGTGCTCGACAATTTTCTCACCGGCCACCGTGCATCCGTGCCGCAGGGCGTGCGTCTGTACACTGGCGACATGCGCGATCCGGCGTTGCTCGACGCCGTTTTTGCGGAGCAGCCCATCGAGGCAGTGCTGCATTTTGCCGCCTGCTCGCTGGTGGGCGAAAGTATGGAACAGCCGCTCAGATATTTTCAAAACAACATGCACGGCATGATGGTGCTGCTTGAGGCCATGGTGCGACACGGCGTGGACAAGATTGTTTTTTCGTCCACAGCTTCGGTGTACGGCGAGCCGGATGCCGTGCCCATCCCCGAAAGCGCGCCCCTGCGGCCTACCAATCCCTACGGAGAAAGCAAGCTTGCCATGGAGCGCATGATGCACTGGGTGGGCAGGGCGCATGGCATACGGTCTGTGATTCTGCGGTATTTCAACGTGGCCGGAGCCTGGTCGCATGGCGAGATTGGCGAAGACCACAGGCCAGAGAGCCACCTTATCCCCATTATCCTTCAGGTGCCGCTGGGCAAAAGGCCGCACATCACCATTTTTGGCGACGACTATCCCACGCCCGACGGCACGTGCATCCGCGACTATCTTGATGTGGTGGAACTGGCCGACGCCCATATGCGCGCGGTTGATTATCTGCGTGCGGGCGGCGAGAGCGAGATATGCAATCTGGGCAACGGCACGGGCTTTTCCGTGCGGCAGATGGTGGAGGCAGCCCGGCGCGTCACAGGGCGCGACATCGCCGTCTCCATCGGGGCGCGGCGGCCCGGCGACCCGGCACGGCTCGTGGCCTCGGCCCAGCGCGCCAAAGAGGTGCTGGGCTGGACCGCCAAGGCGGATATAGACAGCATCATCGCCTCTGCCTGGACCTGGCACGAAAGCCATCCCGACGGCTTTGACGAATAGGTTTTTGCCGTATTTTGTATTGCCAACGCCTGTCCGCATTGCGGGCGGGCGTTTTTTTTGTTTGTGGCGGCGGGCGGATATTTTGCGCAGCCGCGCCGCCCCCTCGACATATGCAACCCTGTGCTTATGTAAAAGTACAGCCCATCGCTGCGCCGGGAGGAGCACATGCGCAAATTTGCACGGACGTTTTATCTCCTTCTTTGTACCCCATTGCTGTTAGCACTGTGGCCGGTTTTGCCTCTCGCAACGGGAGGATCATTTGCCGCAGGTCAGGAGGTTCAGATGCACCAGACCTATCCCATGCCGCCGCTCTCCGGGCCGGAGGCGGATGTGTTGCTGCGCAAGGCCACAGAACCGCCCTATACGGGAAAGTATCTCGACAGCCACGAGGCGGGCACCTACATATGCAGGCAGTGCGGCATGCCGCTGTACCACTCAAAAGACAAATTTGAATCGGGCTGCGGCTGGCCGAGCTTTGATACGGAATTGCCCGGGGCAGTGCGGCGCGTGCCCGACGCAGACGGTCGCAGGGTTGAGATTGTCTGCGCCAACTGCGGCGGTCATCTGGGGCATGTTTTTGAGGGCGAAGGATTTACAGATAAAAACACCCGGCACTGCGTCAATTCGCTTTCCATGAGTTTTGCCCCGGCGGGCAGTGATGCGGAAAAAGCGGCGCTGGCCAGATTTGCCGCCAAGACGGGCAGCTCTGTAGCCGCGCCCACGGCAACCCCGGCTGCCGTCAAGGCTTCCGGAAGCCCCGCAGGGCAAAAAGCGGTGCCCGGCGGCTGCTCCGACACAGCCATTTTGGCGGGCGGCTGCTTTTGGGGGGTGGAGGATGCCTTTCAAAAACTGCCCGGCGTCTGCGAGGCTGTTTCGGGGTATACGGGCGGGCATACGGTCAACCCCAGCTATGAGGACGTGTGCCGCGGCGATACCGGACATGCAGAGGCGGTGCTGGTGCGCTATGATCCTGCGCGCGTGACGTATGAACAGATATTGCGGCGGTTTTTTGAAATTCATGACCCCACCCAGCTGAACCGGCAGGGGCCGGACTGGGGCGAGCAGTACCGCTCTGCAGTTTTTTATGAAAATGCGGCGCAAAGGGCTGTAGCCGAGAAACTGGTGGCACGTCTGCGCGCTCTTGGCTATGACGTGGTCACGCAACTTGCGCCTGCAGGGCCTTTTTACGCGGCGGAGGCCTACCATCAGGACTTTGCCAGCCGCACCGGGCGGGGAGCGTGCCATATGTCTGTACCCCGCTTTACGCAGCGGGCGGATGGAACCCCGGTAGAAGACAGCCCGACCAACTAACGTCAGAGTCGGGCCTGCGGCCCGCGGCAAGAAAACGGCCCGTTTCAGAATCTGGAGTCATGCTCCAGAGTGCTGAAACGGGCCTTGTTGTTGCAGGGGTTCCGGTACAGGAAACTAGCGCAGTATCTGAGCGGTGGAAACGCAGGGCAGGCCAAAGGCCTCGGCCACGCCCGCAAAGGTGCACTGTCCATCAACCGTATTGAGGCCGCGCTCAAGGGCGATATTTTCGCGGCAGGCGTTTTTCCAGCCCTTGTCGGCCAGCTCCACGGCAAAGGGCAGCGTGGCGTTGGTCAGGGCGTATGTGGACGTGACCGGCACGGCGCCGGGGATGTTGGCCACGGAGTAGTGGATGACGCCGTGTTTTTCAAACGTGGGTTCGTGGTGGGTGGTGGGCCTGCCCGCCGTGGTCTCAAAAGAGCCGCCCTGGTCGATGGCCACGTCGACCACCACGCTGCCGGGGCGCATGGTTTTGATCATGGCTTCCGTCACCAGTTTGGGGGCCATTGCGCCGGGGATAAGCACCGAGCCGATAACAAGGTCTGATTCCTTGACCGCTCCAGCGATGTTGTATTCGTTGGAGGCGAGGGTCTGCACGCGCGAAGAAAAAATATCGCCCAGGTAACGCAGGCGATTCAGGTTGGTGTCGAGGATGGTCACCTCAGCGCCCAGGCCAATGGCCATCTTGGCTGCTTCTGTGCCCACCGTGCCGCCGCCCACAATGGTCACGCGGGCGCGTTGCACGCCTGCCACGCCGCCCAGCAGCATGCCTGCGCCGCCCGCCTGCTTGGTCAGGATGTACGAGCCCATCTGTACGGCCATGCGTCCGGCTACTTCAGACATGGGGGCCAGCAGGGGCAGGCTGCGGTCCGGAGGCTGCACGGTTTCGTAAGCAAGGCCCACAACGCCCGATTTGAGCAGCGCGTCGGTCAGTTCCTTGTCGGCCGCAAGGTGCAGGTAGGTAAACAGCAGCAGGCCGGGGCGGAAGTACTTGTATTCGCTGGGAAGGGGCTCTTTGACCTTCATGATCATTTCAGCCTTGGCCCATACTTCCGCCACCGGCAGCATGCTTGCCCCGGCCTTGGCAAATTCGTCATCGCCAATGCGGCTGCCAAGCCCGGCGCCGCTTTCTATCAAAACCTTGTGCCCGTGATCGGTCAGTGCCTTGACGCCCGCCGGTGTGATGCCCACGCGGTATTCATCGGCTTTGATTTCCTTGGTAACGCCAATAATCATGGATAATCCTCGCAAGCTTATGGTTGCGCATGGCCGTTTTGCAGGTCATGCAGGGTGCATGCTTTGTCCATGGTCTGGGGCGCAGGGGGGATGACGCCTTGCCGGGGCAGCCTGACTGCCCTATGTGAAAGCGTATATTTTTTCCTGTTTGTCAGCAATAAGATTGATTTTTCGTTGTGTCTACAGGCAGTCGCACAGGGTGCGCTCGCGCAGCGATTTGAGGTGCACGCCGCCGTTCAAAATTTCGCCCCGCAGCTCACGCAGGCGGCGATCCATATCCTGAGGGACGTTTTTGCCGGCAGCTGCCTTGAAGGGCTCCATATCGGTAATGCCCACGCCGCCGTTCTGCAGGTCGCGCACAAGTATTTCCTTGCCCGCAAAATGGCCGGACGCGGCTGAGGCCACGATGTCGTACACGGCCTTGTCGGGGTGCTTGAGTATGGATGTAAGCACATGCCCCGGCAGGTCGTTGTCCTTGCTGGTATTCAGTCCAACGGCGTAGGCGTTGCGGGCCTTTATCTCCTGCAGGGCCGGGCCGTTGCCCATGCCGCTGGCCAGCACCAGCACGTCAGCGCCCTGATCCATAAGGTTGCGGGCTGCGGCGCGGCCTGCCTCGGCATTGGCAAACGAGCCGGTGACCACGTTGACGACGCGCATCTCGGGGTCAACAACCCGCGCGCCCTCCGTAAACCCGCCCAGCAGCGAGCGCATGGCGGGGCAGTCCTCACCCGAAATCCAGCCGATCATCTTGGCTCCGCGTATGCCGGGCAGGGTGGTCTGGCGGGCCAGCATGGCGGCCGCTGCTCCGGCCAGGTACGCCGCCTGCTCGTCGGCAAAGGTGACGGACATGATGTTGGGCGCGCGCACGCCAGCGTCTATGCAGCCAAACATGGTGCGGCGAAAATTGGCGGCATTGTTGCGCAGCACTTCGTGCAGACCGCTGGAGGCCACAAGCACAAGATCGTTGCTGGCTGCGGCAGTGCGAAACATCTCCTGAAGCGCCGCGTCGTTGTGCCCCGGTTGGGCGACGACAACCGAACCTCGCACGCCAAGCTCTCGTTCGGCCTGATGCAGCCCGTCCACAAGGCTGTCGTTCCAGTCGTTGTCGCCGGTGGGCGTTTCGAGCAGCAGGGCTACGCGCAGCGGGTCCTGCTGCCCGGCGGCAGTGGCCGACGTTGCCGCCGCCATCGGAGCCGCGAGGCAGATGACAAGCAGGAGAGTCATGACGTGGGGTATCAGGCGCTGTATATGCATGTTGTTTCCTTGATATGATCCATGTTGCCGGTTGTTGCGCGTCTGCGGCCTCTGGGCGCTGCTGTGCGGCTTTGTTGCCATGCGCAATTTCGTCAGGGTTATATACCGCCGCGCAAAATATGGCGCAAGCGCTGGACGCGTGGCAGAAAGTGGAGAAAAAAACTTTTTTTGCTACGCAATTTGGCCCTGCCGCCACATCTCAATCGGTAATAGCTCAGTTTCATTTACTTTTTAGAAGTAAAATTCTTTTTAAAACTAGATTGATTAATCAAACAACCAGGTGTACACGTGTTGACAGACAAATGTGAAATAAATAACGTGTAGCTTGTGCACAAAAGAACATGATGCGCGGCTTGGATTTTTTCACAAGTCTGCTGAATTTATTTAAAATATTTGCAAGGAAGGTTCCCATGTCGTTTGATGCACAACCCCGCTGGTTTGATTCTCAGGCCATTGGTAGAGCTTTGGAACGGGATGCCGCGCCCGACAACGCAGAGCTTCGGGATATCCTTAATAAATCGCTGGAGCTGCAGCTGCTTTCGATTGAAGAGACGGTTGCCCTCATGCGCGTGCAGGACGGCGTGGGCATCGGGCGCATTATGGCGGCAGCCGATGAGGTAAAGCAAAAGGTTTACGGCGACCGCATCGTACTTTCCGCGCCGCTGCATATCTCCAACCACTGCGGCAGTGAATGTCTGTACTGCGCCAACCGCAAAAACAACAAGGCCGTCGAGCGCAAGTACATGACCTCGCCCGAAATGCGCGAGGCCGCCCTCAAGCTCATCCGGCAGGGGCATAAGCGCATTTTTCTTGTCAGCGGGCAGCTGCCCAATGCGGACATCGAATATCTGGCCGAAGCCATCAGTATTCTGTACACGGCCTTTGACGGCGTGGGCGAGGTGCACAGCGTCAACGTGAACGTGGGCGCTCTGGCCTCCCACGAGTATGCGGCCCTGCTTGATTCGTACGTGGGTACGGTGCTGATCTATCAGGACACCTACCATGAACAAAGCTACCGCGCGGCGCACGTCTCGGGCCCCAAGAGCGATTATTACGCGCGACTCAACGCGGCGGACGTGGCCCTGCAGGCTGGCGTGCCAGACGTGGGCGGCGGCCTGATGTTGGGCCTTGGCCCGTGGCAGTATGATCTGCTTGGTCTGGTGCAGCATCAGAACCACCTGTTGCGGGCCTATGACACAGGCTGTCGCACCCTGAGCCTGCACCGCATGCGTTGCGCTCCGGGCAGCCACATGCAGACCCCATACCCCGTGAGCGATTCGGATTACCTGCGTTGCGTAGCCATTGCGCGTCTGGCTGTGCCCTTTGCCGGAATCATCCTGACTACCAAGGAGCCTGCGGGTCTGTGGCGCGATGGCTGCAGCGCCGGGGCTTCACAGCTGCTGACTGGCAGCGTGGCCAACCCCTACGGCAACTGGATTGACGAGCCGGACCAAAAGGTGGCCTTTCCCATTGGTGAAGACTGCCATGTGGACGAGGTTGTGCGCTTTTTGCTTGAAGAAGCCCGCCACCTGCCGTCCTTTTGCGCAGCCTGCCCGCGTCTGGGCCGTCGGGGCGAAGACTTTTTGTCCATGGTGCGCGAATGCGGCATGAAAAACCAGTGCGGCCCCAACTCTGCCGCATCCTTCCAGGAATTTTTGCTGCACTACGCCACCCCCTACACCCGCGTGCTGGGCGAACAGCTGCTGGCCGAAAAACTGGAAAAAATGCCCACTGCGGAACTTGGCGCGGCCAAGCGGTTGCTGGACAAGGTGCGCGCCGGTCGTATTGACGAATTCATCTAACTGGCGGCTTGCGCCCTGTACCCTCCTCCAGGGCTTAAAAACTGCGAGTTACGCAAAAAGGCGGGCTTCAAGCCCGCCTTTTTGCATTGCAGATCGGTTGTGCAAGCAGAAGGTTACACAAAAAAAATCCAGGTCAGCAGTGCGAACAGCGGCACAAGAATGACGGCTGACCAGGCGATGTAGCCAAAAAATCCCGGCATGCGCACGCCCTGATCCTCGGCTATGGCGCGCACCATAAAGTTTGGCGCGTTGCCAATGTAGCTGCACGCGCCCATAAAGACCGCGCCGGCAGATATGGCCGCCAGCGTCTCGGGCATCTGGTGCATGAGGCTTTGCGCGTCGCCGCCCGCCGTGTTGAAAAAAACCATGTAGGTCGGGGCGTTGTCCAAAAAACTGGAGAGTATGCCCGTGAGCCAGAAGTACATGGCGTTGACCGGTTGCCCATCGCGTGAAACCAGCGCCACCAGCGGGGCCAGCGCCCCGGATGCGCCCGCCTTGAGGATTGCCATGGCCGGAATCATGCTGACAAAAATGCCAAAAAACAGCTGGGCCACTTCTTCAATGGGCCCCCACGAAAAGCCGTTGAGCTCACGGCATTTACGGCTTGTGTGCCGTAGCGAAAGCCATGCCAGCGTCAGCAGGGCGGCGTCACGCAAAATGTTTTGCGCTTCAAGGGGTACGCCGCCCACAGTGGCGACCGTGCCCAGAGGGCACAGGCCGGAAAGCAGCACGGCAAGCACAACGCCCAGCAAAAACAGCAGGTTTATCTTGCCGTCCAGCCCCAGCTTTTCCTGGGGCTGATTTTTTCCCATCTGGGTTTGCTGCATGGGCCCAGCCTCAGGTTCGTCAGGCATGCTGGCGGGCGGCAGCGGGCGACCTTCCCTGTTGTAGAGCACGGTGTCCAAAATAAAATAGAGGGTCAACAGAACCAGGGACAGGCTGAGGGTTTTGAAAAAAAGGTGCTCGGTCGTCCAGAAAAAGTCCACCCCTTTCAAAAAACCCAAAAAAAGCGGCGGGTCGCCCAGCGGCGAAAGTGAGCCGCCGATGTTGGCCACCAGAAAGATAAAAAAGACGACGGAGTGCACACGGTACCTGCGGTGCGCGTTGGCCCGCAGCAGCGGCCGCACCAGCAGCATGGCAGCACCCGTGGTGCCCATCCAGCTGGCCAGCAGGGTGCCGAGGGCCAGAATGCCCAGGTTGACCGGCGGAGTGCCTGTGAGCGAGCCGGTCAGGCGCACCCCGCCCGCGACCGTGTACAGTGAAAACAGCAGCACAAGAAATGGTATGTAATCCAGCAGGATGCTGTGGCAGAATTCATAGAAGGTCACTGTGGGGCCGTAGACGGCCAGGCAGGGCGCAAGAAAGGTCAGCGCCCAGAAAAGCGATATCTTGCCCCGGTGGTGCTCCCAAAAAACATGGGCGGCGAGGGGCATCACGGCGATGGAAAGCAGCATGCCCGCAAAGGGTATGATCCACCAGGCGGAGAGCGTGCCGGGTACGGAAAGATGGTGGGCTGCGGCGAGGGCCGCACCGGGGCTGAGCAGCAGGGCGCTCATGATAACGACGGCAAATCGGAATACTGTCATGTTGCTCCTGAAAAAGGGATGGGGTTGCGGGCCCATAAGGAATAAAGGCCGACAGAGCCTGCCTAACATAGCCCAAGGGGCGTGGACAGTCCATGCCCGTGCTGCGCGGCGCACTTGCCTGAACGGCTATTTTCTGCCACAGAAAGGCAGCAATCAATTATAAGGTATAAGGAATTCGTCATGCCAAAAGAACCTACGGCACGGCGCAAGGCGCGTTTTCTGGAAGTGCTGAGCCACCGCCAGCCGGACCTTACGCTGGTGCTTGCCAATATCCACGACCCGCACAACGTCTCGGCCATCTACCGGTCGTGCGATGCTTTTGGCGTAAACCGCGTGCATCTGTATTACACCAACACGCCCTTTCCCGTGCTGGGGCGCAAAACATCCGCATCCGCCCGCAAGTGGGTGGAAAGCGTGCGCCACAAAACCAGCGCCGACATGCTGGCCGACCTGCGCGCGCAGAACATGCAGGTACTTGCCACATCTTTTACGGAAAAAGCCCGTCCCATGCGCGAGTGGGACTTTACCCGCCCCACGGCTGTGATCATGGGCAACGAGCACAGCGGCGTGGAGCCGGAGCTGCTGGCCGCCGCCGACGGCGAGCTGTACATACCCATGTACGGCATGATCCAGAGCTTCAACGTGTCGGTTGCCTCGGCCATTATTCTGGCAGAAGCAGCCCGTCAGCGCGAGGCGGCAGGCATGTACGCCACCCCGCGCTTTGACGAAGTTACCCTCGCGGCACGTCTGGGAGAGTGGCTGGAAAAATAGCGATAGCCCGAATTGGCCGATATCCGGCCACGAAAGCCCGGGCCGCCCGCGCGGCGTACGCGGGCGATTTTCGGGTTTGCGCATTGTGTAACTGTTCGCCGACGAATAGTCATGAACAACCCCTCGCTTATCTGTCAGGCCTATGCTTTTGCCACTGTTGTGTTGTGGTCCACAGCCTATGTGTACACCAAGGTGGCGCTGGCCTTTTTTACCCCCGGCCCTTTGGGCCTCGTGCGTTGCGCGGTGGCCTCGATTGCCTTTCTGGTTGTCCTGCCAGCCATGGGCAGGGGGCACGGCGGCTTTTTTGTGCCTGCGGCGCGGCATCTGCCCCTGTTTGCCGCCTCCGGCCTGAGTGGCTTTACGCTTTATCTGCTAGCCTTCAACGAGGGGTCGATCAGTCTTAACCCTACCACCAACTGCATTGTCATTTCTACCGCCCCGATTTTGACGGCGGCGCTGGCCCGCATGTTTTTTGGCGAGCGGCTGCCCGTGCTGCGCTGGATGGCGTTGGCGCTGGCCTTTGGCGGCGTGGTGGTGATGAACGGCGGCGGCAGCGGTTTTGTGCTTGCCCCCGGCATGGGCTGGGTGCTGGTGGCGGCGGTGCTGCTGAGCCTGTACAATGTTGTGCAGCGCACCCTGGCGCGGCATTATGGCGCCGTGCAGATCGCCGCCTGGAGTTTTTTTGCAGGCACGCTGTTTTTGCTCTATTGCCTGCCGCAGGCTGTGGCCGAGATGCGGGCCGCGCCCGCCCATGCGTTGTGGCTGGTGCTGTTGCTGGGTATTTTTCCCAGTGCGGCGGCCTATCTACTCTGGACCAGGGCGCTTTCGCTCGCGCCGCGCACTAGTCTGGTGACCAACTACATGTTTTTAACGCCCTTTTTGTCCATGCTGCTCGACTTTGCCGTGACGGGCGGGCTGCCGGGGGCCTCCACCTTTGCTGGCGGGGCCATTATTCTGGGGGCGCTATTGATGTTCAGCGTGGCCGGGCAGAGAGCGCGCAAGGCGTAGACAGCGCTGGCCCGTCTGAGCTTTGTGTTTTGGCAGACGGGGGCTGACGCGCCGGGGATGTCTGTGACAAGGCAAGGCCCGTTTCCGCAAACACCCCAAGCGGAAACGGGCCTCTCCCTTGCGGGAACCCCAACCCGGATGTTTTTCAGGGGTTAGTCCGTATGCGGCTGCACCAGCTTGTCAAAGCTTTTGCCGTTCCATTGAAAGCTGACGTCGTTATCCACAGGCACATGGGCCATGCCCGTATTTGTCCAAAAAAGCGGCTGGGCCTTGAGGCCGCCGAGGCCCAGGCAGATCATCACGGTCGCCTGCACGTCGGGCGGCATTTTGCGCCCCGGGGCAAAAAAAGCGGTGATGTCCGGCTCGGGCGGCGTGTCCGCCGGCACGGCGCGGCCTGTGGCGTCCACCCGCCACAGCTCAAGGGTACATACCGAGCCGCCCAGGGTACCCAGCGCGGCCAGCACCGAGCCGTCCGCAACATTGCGGAACAGGCGCAGAGCCACTGCGGTATCCCTTAAGGGCAGCGAGGCAAACACCATGACGTCTTCGGTTTCGCCCGCCACTTCCCAAAATCCCGAATGCCCGGCAGCGAGCAGTCTTTGCTTTTCCGGGGCGCTCAGACCTTCGGGCGTGTTTTCAAAGATACTTTCGGGCAGCAGGGCAAAAATGCCGCGTGCCGTCACGTCGCTTTCAGTGGCTCCGGCGGAGCCGGGCAGTACGGTAAGCAGCAGGGTAAGCAATAAACACTGTATATGACGCGGCATACATCCTCCCGCAAGACATAGGGTTGCAGAGAACAGACGTGCTGTAAAAATTTTTATACTGCTTTCGGCAAAACTTGTCCATGCAAGGCGGTGAACCAATTTGCTCAACGTCGCCGGACATGCGCCGGGCTGGCCGTTGCCGGAGGCGGCCCCGCATCCTGACGCTGCAACATGCCTAAAAATCCGCTCTTGCGGCCCTTGCCAATGCCCTTTGGGCCGCTTACATATGCTTTCATGAACACAAGCAAGCCCTGCATCCACATCGAAAAGGCCCGCCAGCATAATCTCAAAAACATCAGCCTGGACATCCCGCGTGACGAACTGGTGGTGATCTGCGGGCCTTCCGGCTCCGGCAAATCAACACTGGCGTTCGACATTGTGTATGCCGAGGGCCAGCGCCGCTATGTGGAATCGCTCTCGGCCTACGCCCGCCAGTTTCTGCCCCAGATGGACAAGCCGGATGTGGAAAAGATCGAGGGGCTTTCGCCCGCCATATCCCTTGAGCAGCAGAGCGTTTCGCGTAATCCGCGTTCTACCGTGGGAACGGTAACAGAAATCTATGACTTTTTGCGCGTATTTTTCGCACGTCTTGGCCGCATGTACTGCCCTCAGTGCGGGCGGCCCATCGAGGCCCGCGCCGCCGACGAGATCATTGCCGACATCATGGCCCTGCCGCAGGGCGCCAAGTTTATGGTGCTGGCCCCGCTGGTGGAACTGCAAAAGGGCACGCATCAGGACAAGTTTAAAAAACTGAAGGCCGAGGGCTTTGCCCGCGTGCGCGTCAACGGCGAGTTTTATACCCTGGACGACGTGCCCGCTCTGGACAAAAACAAAAAGCACTCCATTGATCTGGTGGTTGACCGCCTGGTGAACAAGGAGGGCATTCGGGGCCGTCTGGCGGACTCTGTGGAGCTGGCGTTACGTTACGGCGAAGGTCGCCTTGTGCTGCACGAGCCGGACAAAGCGGCCGCCGGGCAGGATGCCGACACCGTGCACTCCACCACCTCCGTTTGCGCGCACTGCCGTATTTCGCTGCCCGCGCCCAGCCCGCAGTTGTTTTCATTCAACGGGCCGCAGGGGGCCTGCCCCCGCTGCGTGGGCCTTGGCGGGGTGGATTATTTTGAGCCGCGCCTCATCGCGCCCAACATGGGCCTTTCGCTGAACACGGGCGCGCTGCTGCCCTGGGCCACGGACAAGATGTTCAGCCGCTACGAGGACGCCCTCAAGGCTCTGGGCAAACGCTTCAAGTTTCAGCTTTCCACGTCGCTTGAGCAGTTTAGTGAAGACGCGCTTTCCGCCCTGTTTTATGGCGAGGACGAGCAGGGCCGCCCCGCGCGGGCCTCGCTTGGCCTGCGCCGCAACTGGATGGGCGGCAGCGTGGCCCTGGGCGCTGGGGGCGATTATCAGAGCGAGCATTTTTCTGATGCTTTACGGGCGCAGGGGCAGGTGAGCGTGAGTGAAAAGCGCTGGCCCGGCGTTATCCCCCTGCTTGAAAGCGGCATGCAGTATGGCGACGCCTGGCGCGAGGCGCTGGCGCGTTTTCGCCAGACCATGGACTGCCCCGACTGCCACGGCGCGCGGCTGAACGCCAACGCTCTCTCCGTGCGGGTGGACGACCTGAATATCGCGCAGTTTTGCAACCTCTCGGTGGAGCGTGCCCTTGAGTGGCTGGGCAAGCGCGAATTTACGGGGCGGCATGTGGTCATAGCCGAACCGCTGATGAAGGAGCTGACCCACCGCCTGTCGTTCATGCGCAGCGTGGGGCTTGAATACCTTTCGCTCGGGCGCTCCATGTCCACTCTCTCGGGCGGCGAGGCGCAGCGCATCCGCCTGGCTTCGCAGCTCGGCTCCGGCCTTGTGGGGGTTACCTATGTGCTCGACGAGCCTTCCATCGGCCTGCATCCCCGCGACAACGAACGGCTGCTGGGCACGTTGCGCTCGCTGCAGGCGCGCGGCAACACCGTGCTTGTGGTGGAGCACGACGAGGCCACCATCTGCGCTGCGGATACGGTCATCGAGCTTGGCCCAGGCTCCGGCTCGCAGGGCGGCGAAATCATGTTTCAGGGGCGGGTGGACGATCTGCTGGGCAAGGCTGACACGCTTACGGCCCGCTACCTGCGCGGCGACGACGTTATCGCCCTGCCGGACGAGCGGCGCGAAGGGCAGGGAGCGCTGGTCATGCACGGCATAACCACCAACAACCTGCGCAATATCGACTGCCGCATCCCTCTGGGCGTGCTGGCCTGCGTGACCGGGGTCTCCGGCTCGGGCAAAAGCTCGCTGGTGGTGGATACCCTTTACAAGCATCTGGCGCTCAACCTCGGCCTGCGCGTGGACCAGCCCGGCACCATCGCCGGTCTGGAATACGAAAAAGGCTCCGCACCCGTGGAGCGTATTGTGGCCATCGACCAGACCCCCATTGGCCGCACGCCGCGTTCAAACCCTGCCACCTATACCAAGATTTTTGACGAAATACGCAATATCTTTGCCATGACTCAGGACGCCCGCAAACGCGGCTACAAACCGGGGCGGTTCAGTTTTAACGTGCGCGGCGGGCGTTGCGAGGCTTGCGGCGGCGACGGGCAGATCAGGGTTGAAATGCACTTTTTGCCCGACGTGTACGTTACCTGCGACGTGTGCAAGGGCAAGCGCTACAACCACGAAACTCTCGAGGTGCGCTACAAGGGACTGAACATTGCCGAGGTGCTCGACCTCACCGTGCATCAGGCCCGCCAGCTATTTGAGAGCTACCCCTCGCTGGAGCGCCGTCTTGCCGTGCTGGAAGAGGTGGGGCTCGAATACCTGCGCCTAGGGCAGCCCGCCACGACACTCTCGGGCGGCGAGGCGCAGCGCATCAAGATTTCGCGCGAGCTTGGCAAGCGCTCCCTGCCGGGAACCATGTATATTCTCGACGAACCCACCACCGGCCTGCACATGCACGAGGTGGGCAAGCTTATCAAGGTGCTGCACGCCCTGGTTGACCGGGGGGCCAGTGTCGTGGTTATCGAGCACAATACCGACATGATTCTTGCCTCCGACTACGTGCTGGACATGGGCCCCGGTGGCGGCGAAAACGGCGGGCAAATCGTCTCTGCCGGTACGCCCGAAGCCATCGTGGCCGATCCTAACTCCGTCACCGGGCGCTTCCTCATGCAGGAGCGGCTCGACAGGCTCAAACGTCGGCGCTAGCGCAATTGCGGCTACCAACGTCTGACAGCCCCGCGCAGGGCTGTCAGGCTCTTTATGGGGCGCGTCCGGCTTGCCGGGCGCGCTTTTTTTGTTGTTCTGGTCAAGATTGCCGGTGGCCAAGACTATATTTTTTGTTGACGAGGAAACAATCTCGCCATATTGTTTCCTCGTCAACAAAAAGGAGCGCATATGGACCAGCCGCACAAAATTGTAGCCGAGCTTATCAAAATTTCCGAGCATGCCGACGCCTTCAAGCACGGAAATGAAGATTTTTTTGATGAGCTGAACATTACAGAGGTTCATTGCATCCACTGGATAGGCTCCCTCGACCACGCCAATGTGACCAAGGTTTCCGTCGAGATGGGCATGACCCGGGGGGCAATAAGCAAAATATGCAAAAAACTGCTGCAAAAGAATCTTATTGAAAGCTATCAGGAGCCTGAAAATAATAAAAATATTTATTTCAGGGTTGCAGAAGGCGGCAAAAAAATATTTGAGGCCCACAAAATAACGCACAACCGAGCGTTTGGCGAAAAGCTCAACATTGTAGGCAGATACGATGAAGACGAACAGGCGGTGATACTTCGTTTTCTTATGGATATTAATGCTTGGTTGAAGCTAGCTTTGAAAAATTCTACGCAGATCACTGCGACAGAAAGTAAGGCTCAAGAGGTCTGACATGAGTGCAAGCACTATCAGAAAAGATGTTGTCTATTCCATATCATTCGCGCATATGCTCAACGACTGGTATATGAATATCATTCCCATTCTTACGCCGTTTTTCATCGCGGCGGGTTTTGGCATTGGCGAGGTGTCGTTTGCCATCTCGGCCTTTACCATTACCTCTTCACTTTCCCAGCCGCTCGTCGGCTATATGGTGGACAGAAAAAACCAGAGCTGGATGATTTACGTGGGCACGGCCTGGTTGGCTGTTTTGCTGAGCTGCATCGGCCTGACGCACAGCCCGGCCATGCTCATTGGCCTTGCGGCCCTGTCGGGCCTTGGCGCGGCGGCCTTTCACCCGCAGGCTTCGGCCATGGTCAGCGCGGCGGGAGGAGAGAAAAAAGGCCTGTATCAGGCGGTGTTTGGCGCGTGCGGCAATCTGGGCTGGGCCTTGACGCCCCTGTTTGTCATCCCGCTGGTAGAGCGCTACGGCCTGTCGGTAACGCCGTATTTTGTTGTACCAGGCATTATTGTAACGGCCTTGCTTGCCGTTAAGGCGCAAAAAACTTCGCCGAGAGCGCAGCAGGCGCAGGCCGTGCCGCTGCTGGAAGCCCTGCGGCCAGCAAGCCGGGAGCTGACCAAGCTTGTGCTGATTATCGCCGTTCGTACCCTGACCTATTCCGGCCTTGTGGCTTTTTTACCTCTGTATCTGCAGCAGCGCGGCGTAAGCCTGGGCACGAGCGCGCATCTGTTGTTTATTTTGCTTTGCGCTGGAGCCGCAGGGGGCATCGCCGGAGGGTATCTGTCTGACAGGTTTGGCAAAAATATCGTCATTTTCCTTTCTCTGGCCCTGTCCCCTCTGTTCTTTTATCTCTTTATGCATGTGGGCGCGGGCATGCAGCCTGTGGTCTTCGCCTTGGCGGGCGCAACGCTGCTTTCGTCCTTTTCGCCCATTGTGGTGCTGGCGCAGGAGCTGCTTTACCGGCAGGCCGCCATGGCGTCGGGCTTTACTCTGGGGTTTGGCATAGGCGTCGGCGGTCTTGGGGTGGGCCTCGTGGGGCTTGTTATCCAGTACGCCGGACTTGGCTTTGCCATCAATATGCTGATCTGCCTGCCTTTTGCCGCCGCCGTGGTCGCCCTGACCCTCAAGGGCCGCAAAGCTGCGCAGCCAGTGCCCCAGACGCTTTAGAGCGCGCGCCCGGAGCTGACCAACCGCAGCGGCGAGCCCCCAAAAACGCAGTCCAAAAAGCGCAGCCGAAAGCCAGACAAATCTGGCTTTCGGCTGCGCCTTGGGTTGAACCGGTTCGCTTTCTGCCGCAAAAGCGAACCGGAGGAGGGGCCGTAATGATTGCAGAACTATTTTTTGGGTTCGAATTTGAGCCGTTTTCTTTCAAGCCGTTGCGCTTCGGCATCGTTGGACGTGCAGCCGCACGAGCTTTTTTTTGCACTGTCGCAACCGCCTTCGCAACAGCCGCACTTGCCCTGGCGTATGGATGTGTAGACGCGGCGGCCAAAATAATAGGCAGCTGCCCCAACGCACAGTATGACGATTATAAGCTGGGTATCCATTGTTCACCTTCTTGTTCCCGTTAGGGGGCTCCAGCCCCTTGGGCTTTACTTGTTCATAGCTTGCGCTAGCAGAAAATGAATGTCAACTTCATTTATGCGCCATAGCAAAAAAAGGTCGTATGCAGTCGGCTGGCCTGTTTCTGTCAGCAGCGGGCCATGGGCAGCGATCATCGGTTTGGCAGCCGCATTATGGCGAGCGGAGCACGCAAAAAAGGCCGCCCTGAGGCAGCCTTGAAAATTGCTTGTCCGGTCTTGCCCCATTGAGGCAAAAACATGGATGCAGGGTGGCCAGCAGCGTAAATCAGCCTTCCTGCGCGGCCTTGTCGCGGCATTCCTTGCAGATGCCGTACAGGTTGTGCACATGCCCGCGCAGTTTGAAGCCATATTTTTCGGCCATTTCACGCTGCAGTTTTTCGATGCGGGGATCGCAGATTTCGACAATTTTGCCGCATTCAAGGCAGACAAGATGGTCGTGGTGGCTGTCGGGCTTGGCAATTTCGTAGCGAGTGATGCCGTCGCTGAAGTGGATTTCCATGGCCAGACCGGCATCGCACAGCAGCTTGAGCGTGCGGTACACCGTGGTTTGCCCGATGCCCGAATCACGTTTGATCACATGCTGATAAAACTCTTCAAGCGAGTGGTGCCCGGGCAGTTCAAAAAAAGCCTCGGCAATGATGCGCCGCTGGGATGTGGTGTTCAGCCCTTTGCGGTTCATAAAATCCAAAAATTCCGCCAGGCAGGCGTTATTTTGCTGCGTTGTCATATGGATGCCCACCCCTGGTTGAACAAGTGTGCAATTGGTAAAAACGACGGCGCGCGCAGAGCTTGCAACCGTAACCATGAATGCCTCTTGTCGCCTAAAAAACAGCAAAAAGCAATGAGCGAAGCCCATTCCGACAGCGCATGATTTTTTTTGGCACAACATTGTGCCCGATTTGCTCTACAGCCGGGGGTATAATTTCAATAAATCTGAAAGAGTATTTTTTGGGGGATATTTGCTTGACAGCTAAATTAGGATTGAATACTGTTTTCAAAGAGCAAATGAAAATAACCTTTGCCGAAGCCAATTGCTTCGCTGTAAGGATCAAATCATGGAAAATCTCATCAATAAAGCGGTTGAGCCCTTCAGTGTAATGGCCTTTCACGCTGGTGAGTTGAAAACAGTGACGGAGGCGGACCTCAAGGGGCATTGGTCGGTATTCTTTTTCTATCCGGCCGACTTTACTTTTGTGTGCCCCACCGAGCTGGAAGACCTGGCCGAAAGCTATGAGCAGTTTAAAAAGCTCAATTGCGAAATATACTCTGTCTCCACCGACAGCGCGTTTGTGCATAAGGCCTGGGCAGACGCTTCGCCCAGTATCGCCAAGATACGCTACCCCATGCTGTCTGACTGCGCAGGCGCGCTGTCAAATGCGTTTGGAGTCATGATTGACGGCGCTGGACAGGCCCTGCGAGGCAGTTTTTTGGTCAACCCCGATGGGCTGATCAAGGCCTACGAAATTCACGACACGCCCATTGGCCGCAATGTTGAAGAATTGTTGCGCAAGCTTGAGGCCGCGCAGTTTGTGGCCGAACACGGCGATCAGGTTTGCCCTGCCCGCTGGAAGCCCGGCAGCGCCACCCTGAAGCCCGGTCTTGATCTGGTGGGCAAGCTGTAAGCAGATGCAGCGTGCACGCAGATACTGAACAATGTTTGATATCCCTTCCTAATGCCCTCCTCAGGCAACCCCGCTGAAATGGGGCCCGTACGCAAGTGCGGGCCCCATTTTTATGACTGCTCAGCCCCCCCCAAAAAAAAAATTCAGGGGCAAGATGTTTCCCGCGGTCAGGCCAACGGCTTGAGCGAGTTGGCGTAGATGCGGGCCACGCGCTCGCGCGTGCCCTCCAGCGGCGCAACAGACAGCAATAGCCCAAGCGAGGGGGTCTGTTCCACAAGATCGCAGAAATTTTCTATGTCGGCGGCAGTAACGCCGATGTCCGCAAGCTTTTGCGTCACGCCCACGCTGGCGAGCCAGTTTTCCACCGCCTTGGCCGCCTTGGGGGCCTCATCGGGCAGGCCCTTGAGGTCAGGGGCCATGGGCGCAAGAATATGCGCAAGCACGCCAGGGCATGCGGGGTAGCATTCAAGAATTACGGCGGGCAGCAGCACTGCCAGGCCCAGACCGTGGGACAGGTCAGGGCTGACCGCACTCAGGGGATGCTCCAGCGCGTGGGTGAAGTGCAGTAGCCCGTTGTCAAAGGCCACACCAGCCTGCAGGGCCGCATAGCACAGCTGATGGCGGGCCTTGAGGTCGGCGGGGTCTGCCAGGGCGGCGGGCAGCCACTGGTGCACGAGGCGGATGGTTTCTGCCGCCAGCCCGATGGCCAGGGGGTTGGTAACCGTGGTCGTGGCGGCCTCGATCACATGGTTTACAGCGTCAATGGACACATAGCGCGTCTGGTCGGGCGAAAGCCCGGTCATGAGCGCGGGGTCGTCGATGGCGTAGCGGGGGTAAATGCAGTCGTAGGCAATGGCGGGCTTGTAATTGAGCTTGGTGACCGTGGCCACGGCAAAGCGGTTGACCTCGCTGCCCGTGCCGTGGGTAAGGTTGACGGCAATAACCGGCAGGGCTGTTTGCGGAGTAAAGCGGTAGCAGTACAGGTCGTCGCCTGTTTTACCGGGGTTGGCCAGCAAAATGGCGGCGCTTTTGCCGCAGTCTATGGGGCTGCCGCCGCCTATGGCCAGCACGGCTCCCGCGTTGACGGCGCGGCCCATGGCCGCAGCCTCGTCCACGCTGTCGGTGGTGGGGTTGGGGGTGACGCGGTTGTAGAGCGCCAGCGTGATGCCGTGCTTTTGCGCTGCGGCTTCAACCTTTTCCCACGCTCCGGTTATTTTGTACGAGCGGCCGCCGCACACGCACAGCACCGCATGGATGCCCTCGCTTTTGAGCTGACCGAGGATGTCGTCAATTTTATTGATGGCCCCCACGCCCAGATAGGCCGTGGTTTTAACACGTATCTCGCGCACGTTGGCGTAGTCGTCTGCCGGGTTCCACATGGTTTTCTCCTTTGTGCTATGATGGCTCCTGACCGTATGGCGGTCCGGACATTTGTTGTTATTTTTTTCACATGGATTATTTATAAGGAGAAACGCGCAGATAGTAAAGCTCTTTGAGCGCACAAACATTTTTTTCACGCTGATGTTGAAAGCGTGAATTTTTTACTTGCCGCCCGCCAGGGGGCATTGCGCTGCGGAAGCTCGCATGGCGCCGCGCCCAAGCCTTGCGGCCTGTACCTGTTTTATGGATACAAATGTCCGGGGGCGTGCGCCGGGGCATGCCCGTAAGTCATTAACCAGCGAGAGCAGAAAAGGTAAACGGCCAAAAGGGTATGCCGGGTGTTGGACGGGCTATAGATATGGTGGGGCTTGCGCGCGATGACGGGTGAGTGGCCGCACGCGGTTTCAAGTGGCTTGGTGCCAGGGCGGGAGCTGGACGCAGGCAGGAGCGGCGGCGCGAGGTGCTGGCTGCATTGCGCGACCTCTCAACATGCCGGGCCCGTGTCCCTAAAGCAAGGCGGGAGGCCCCGCAAGGAACCTCCCGCCTGTATGGCAGATGGATGTGCCGCAGGGTTTAGTGGCCGCGCAGCATTTTGACGGAGCAGAATTTGCCGCACATGGCGCAGACTTCTTCCGTCTTGTGATCCTCGCGGCGTTTTTCGAGCATCTGGGGGTCAAGAGCGGCCTTGGACATGGCGTCCCAGTCCAGAGCCTTACGGGCGGCGTTCATGGCGGCCTCGCGGGCAACGGCGGCGGGACGGCCCAGGGCTACCTCGCCCACGTGGGCTGCCACGCGCGAGGCCATAACGCCCGCCCGCACGTCCGCCTCATCGGGCAGGGTAAGGTGCTCGGCGGGGGTCAGGTAGCACAAAAAGTCCACGCCAGCCTCCACGCCCATGGCGCCGCCTATGGCTCCGGCAATGTGGTCGTAGCCGGGGGCGCTGTCGCAGCACAAGGGTCCGAGCACATACAGGGGCGCGTTGTTGGTCAGTCGCTTGATGCCCTGAATCTGCGTGCGAACCTGGTTGAGCGGCACGTGGCCGGGGCCTTCGATCATGCATTGCACGCCGCGCTCAAGGGCGTACTTGGCCAGCTGGCCCAGATTGATGACTTCTTCCCACTGCGCGGCGTCGCCTGCGTCCACGCCAGCGCCGGGGCGCAGGCCGTCGCCTAGCGAAAGGGTGACGTTGTAAGGACGGCAGATTTCGAGCAGGCGGTCATAATACTCAAGCAGCGGGTTTTCGCGGTTGTTTTCGAGCATCCAGCGGGCGAGCATGGAGCCGCCGCGCGATACGATGCCCAGTACGCGGTTGTTTTTGACGGCCATTTCAGCGCCGCGCTTGGAAAGCCCGCAGTGCACGGTGATAAAATCCACACCCTGCCGCGCCTGCTTGGCGATTTCGTCAAACAGGGCGTCGGGCTGCATGGTGGCGATATCGAGTTCCGCATCCAGAATCTGCTGGCCCACGGCATAGAGCGGCACAGTGCCGAGCGGCAGGGGGCAGGCCTTGAGCATGCCCTGGCGCAGGGCGTCCAGGTCGCCCGCGATGGAGAGATCCATCACGGTATCAGCGCCTGCCTCAAGGGCGGCCTTGATTTTGCGTTCTTCGGTGGACGGGCAGTTGCACAGGGGCGATGTGCCGATGTTGGCGTTGACCTTGATGCGGGAGGGCTGGCCCACAAGGATGGGCTTGAGGTTGGGGTGGACGGGGTTGCCCAGCAATACCATGGTGCCTGCTTCAAGGGCATCGACAATGGTTTGCGGTGCGAGTTGTTCTTCCTCAGCAAGACTGGTGAGGTATTTGTCCAGCAGGCCGCTCAGGGCGGTGTTCTGCGCAAGGAGAGATGCAGACATGGTGTGTGCCTCGCGGGTTGCGACGCAGGGCGCAAAAAAAGCCACAAGCAGCGGTTACAGCGTCGTGGCCGCGGCTTCCCTACGGCAGTGCGAACTGCGTCAGGTTCATAGGGTCTGGGTTTTTCCCACTCTCAGCTGCCAGACCGTATGGCCCGCAGCTCCCCTAGCACTGTTTGCATAAATAGCTCTTTAGCCAGCGGCTGTAAAGCCCGCGCGGCGGTATATTGCATTTGCGTGCACTGGCTGGCATAGATAACTCATGGCAAGAAAAAGATTTTTGAGCCCGTTTACCTGGCCAGTGTTGTCGTTTCTTGCGGTTATTGCCGCAGGGTCCATCCTGCTCGGCCTGCCCGCCAGCTGGCCCCAGGGGCAGAGCATAAGCCCCATCGACGCCTGTTTTCTGGCCACGTCCGCCGTTTGCGTTACCGGGCTGTCGCCGGTGGATATCAGCGCCGTGCTCAGCCCCTTTGGCAAGGGAGTGCTGCTGTGCCTTATCCAGACCGGCGGCCTTGGCGTGATGACCTATACCAGCATCATTTTTTTGCTCTGGCGCAACAACGTGCCCTTCAACAGCCGCGAGGCGGTGAGCCAGGCCCTGCTGTGGGGCGACTTTAGCCTGGCGGCCTTTTTGCGGCAGGTGCTGGGGCTGGTGTTTGGCATTGAGGCCCTGGCCGCCCTGCTGCTGTGGCTGCACGACCCGGTTTTTTTCTACCCGTTCAGCGCCGTGTTTCATGCGATTTCCGCTTTTTGCAACGCGGGGTTTGCGCTCAGCACGACCAATCTTGCCCTGTTCAGGGACGATATTGCCGTCAACGCCATTATTGCGGGCAGCGTCATACTGGGGGGCATTGGTTTTGGCGTGCTGCGCGAGTTTTTGGGCATCTGCACCGGCGGGCGTCTTGGAGCGCCCGTGCGTCGGCTGAGCCGTTTTAGCCGTATGGTGGTAAAAACCAGCCTATTGCTCATTGTGGTGGGCTGGGCAGTCATGTTTGCCATCGAATTTTGCCGGGGCAGCGTGCCCAGAACGCCGGAGGGCTGCGCCGATCTGGCCATCACCATGTTTTTTCATTCTGTGGTGGCGCGCACTGCGGGCTTCAGCACCATTGATTTTGCGCTGTTGAGCGACGCGGCCCTGCTGGTGCTGATAGCCCTGATGTTTATAGGCGGCGCACCGGGATCATGCGCGGGCGGCATAAAGGTGGTAACCTTCAGGGTGCTGGCGGGGTACATCGCGGCCCAGTTTCGGGGCGACGCCCAGATAGAGCTGGAAGGGCGGGGCGTACCGGCGGAAAATGTGCGCCGCGCGTTGACCCTGTTTTTTGCCTACACCCTGCTTGTGGTTTTTTCGCTGCTTTTGCTTACAGTTACCGAAAGCGACATCCTTGGCGCAAAGGATGCGCCCGGGCCATCGTTGCTGCGCCTGCTGTTTGAAGAGGTGTCGGCCCTGGGTACTGTGGGGCTTTCCGTCAATCTGACACAGGACCTGAGCACAGCGGGCAAGGCCATTATCATTTTCAGTATGTTTGCGGGTCGGGTCGGCATTTTGAGCCTGTTGATGGCGGCGCAGAGCCTGCGGACCAAAAAGGCGTATAGCGTGGCAGAGGCCCAGCTACCCATTGGCTAGCGGCCTGTCGGGCAACGAGGTGCTACATGGCGGAAAAGAAAATGGAAATCGGCGTGATAGGTCTTGGCAAGTTTGGGCTGCGCATGGCCTCGACCCTGGTGTCCCTGGGGCATACCGTGCTTGGCATCGATATGTCGGAGGCCCGCGTGCAAAGGGCGGAGGAAGCCCTGGATACGGTGTACAAGGCCGACGCCACCAATATTGCTGTGCTGCGCTCGCTGCATGTGCAGGATCTGGACTGGGTGGTTATCAGCGTAGGGCAAAGCGTGGAGCAGTCGCTGAGCATAACCCTCAACGTGCAGGAACTGGGCGGCCCCAAGATATGGGTCAAGGCCTCCAACGAGGAACACAAAAAAATTCTGCAACGCCTGCACGTCACCCGCGCCATGGTGCCGGAAACCGAGGCAGCCGTCATGGCCGCCCACCAGCTGACCCACCCCGGCATGCTCGACCTCATCCCCAAGTACGGTGGCATCGCCATTCAGGAGCTGCGCGTGGAGCAGTGGGACGGCAAAACCCTGGTGGAGCTTAACCTTATGCAAAAATACGGCGTTATGGTCATGGGCATTCGCCCCGCCGGTAAAAACGAATTCATGTTTGTGCCGCCTGCCATGACCGAGCTGCGCAAGGGCGATGCCCTTGTGGTGGCCGGAAAGGCCGATTCCATGAGCCAGCTCAACCCCTGACAACCGCCGCTGGTTTGCCCCCGTCCGGTGCCGTTTGGCGTAGGGCTGGCGCAGTTTGGCGACGCCCTGCGGCTTTGACCTGAGCCTGATTTTACCCGTGCTGCCTTCGCCTCAATAGCAGGAGATGGCCGCACGGTTTTTTGCGTCCTGGGCGTCTGGTCTCATTTATCTGGCTGCGGATTAGCCCTGGCCGCTGGCGTCGTCGCCGGGCAGGGCCCACCAGGGCAGCCCGCGCCATGCGGCATTGAGGGCTTTTTCCTGCTCGGGCCAGCGGGGAGAAAAACGCGCGAGCTCCGCCCGGTAGGCAGCGGAGTGGTTCATGTGGCGCAGATGGCACAGCTCGTGCCAGCACAAATGCTCCAACAGGGGGACCGGCAGCAGCAGTGCGCGCCAGTTGAGGCTGATGCGACCCTCCGGGCCGTTCGGGGCCGGGCCGGGTCCCTGGGCCTCCAGGTCGGCATCCTCCCTCCAACCCATGCCAAGGGGCAGCTGGGCGGAAAAAAGATTGCGGATGCGTGCGGATATCTGGTGGAGCACCTTTGTGCGGTGGCCTCCCGGCCATTGCGTTGTCTGCGCGGGATGCTTTTGAAGGCGTTGGCGCGAGCAGCTTCCCCAGCGTGCGCGCTGGTCGCGCACGCTTACCCCGGCAAGGGCAAAGCCGCCGCTGACGGCCATATGCGCAAGAAAGGGCGGCAGCATGAGCGCCGCTTTTTTGCGGCCCCACTGGCGCAGGGCCTGCGCGCACAACGACAAGTCGTCCACGCTGCCAAAAAGGCTCAGCTGGTTAGCGCTCTCCACGAGCAACACGCGGCGCGCACCCCTGGTGAGCTGCAGCGTGCCGGTCGCCGGGCTGGCTGTGGCGACCTTGCGCCCTGCGGCCATATCTCCCCCGGCAACCACCATGTAGTTTTCGCCCGCCAGGGGCAGGTCAACGCGCGCAGGCAGTTGCGGGGTCGGCAGCTTGCGCAGCTGGTTGTTTTTTGCCCGCTCGAGCCAGGGCACAAAGAGCTGCAGGCTTGCCTTGAGCTGTTGCGGCCCCATGCCCAGAGGTATGGCAAGCACAAGATCGCCTCGGGGAGAGAGCGAGAGCCGGGCTCGCCGGGCGCGTGGCGAAATGCGCACAGCCGCCGTCAGGCGCGTGCCGTCGGTCAGGGTAAATTGCACTGTTGAGGGAATGTCGTGCAACGCGACGACAGGGGCTTTTGAGGCTGGCATTGCGCAAGGCTGCCACAGTGGCCGGGGACTGTAAAGACTGCCGTCGGCATGCTTGTTGCTTTACCTCCTGCGGAAAGATGCACCCGGCAGTTTTTGCCTGCGCGCGGCTTTGGCGGCGGACGTTCTGCCGAAACAGAGCAAATGCCGTGTGCGGCGTTGTCAGAAAACTCTGCCGCAGGAGGTTATCATGGGCATATCAGGTATTGGGAGCCTGTTGGGAACACGCGGCACAGACGCGGTGTACAAGGTAGGCCTGGGCGCAAACACCATCCGCACCCGCAGCGACGATTCCGACTCCGGTGATACTGTTGATATTTCGGATGAGGCCAAGAAGCTGTTTTCAGAAAAAATCCACATGTACGACAATGGCTCGTCTACTCCCACGTCGTCCGCTTCGGCCAAGAGCAATGACGACGCTTCGTCCCAATCGGCCAGCGGCGAATCCAGCGCTGGGGATGATTCTTCAAAGGCCGGAGGCGACATCGGCGGCGGCAGCTCGTCGTCATCCAGCGAGGTCGAGCGCATCAAAAAGCAGATCGAAGCGCTGAAAAGTCAGCTTACCAGTGTGGCGGCCCACGCCGGCAAGGGCAAAGAAACGGCGGTGGAAAGCAAAATCCAGTCGCTCGAATCCCAGATAGCCTCGCTGGAGGCGCAACTTGCCGAGGCGGAGAAGACTTCTGCTTGACATAGGAATAATTCCTAATTAGAGTGATTGAAGATTGAGCGCGCAATTGGCTGCCCGTTCCTCTGAAGCTGCGCCGGCAGGCGCTCAAGCCACCAATCATTCCAAGGAGAAAACGCTATGAAGTCGCTGAAAGGCTCCCAGACCGAAAAAAATATTCTTACCGCCTTTGCCGGTGAATCTCAGGCGCGTAACCGCTATGACTACTTTGCCGGGCGGGCCAAGAATGACGGGTTTGTCCTGGTTCAGGAAATTTTTGTCGAAACCGCCCTGCAGGAAAAAGAGCACGCCAAACGTCTATTCAAGTTTCTTGAAGGCGGCGAGGTCGAGATTAACGCGGCGTTTCCCGCCGGCGTGATCGCTGGCAGCGAAGCCAACCTGATCGCAGCCGCCAGCGGTGAAAACCACGAGCACACCGTCATGTACCCCGAATTTGCCGCCACTGCGGACAAAGAAGGTTTTGGCGAAGTTGCCGCAGTGATGCGCAATATCGCCGTGGCCGAAGCCTACCACGAAAAGCGCTTTCTTGCACTTGCCAAGGACATCAAGGAAGGGCGCATGTTTATGCGTACCAAGCCCACCGTATGGCGTTGCCTCAACTGCGGCTGCCTTGTGGAGGGCGACCATGCCCCTGAAATGTGCCCCGCCTGTGCCCACCCCAAGGCCTACTTTGCCGAGCTTAACTACACGTTCTAGCTCCAGACCCGGCATGGTTATTTTGAGCCCGGCTTTGTCCCCATGCGTAGCCGGGGCCCCGCATAAGGCACAGAAGCTGATTTTTTGCGGGAGTCGCCAGCCCTGAAAGCAAGAGACTGCCGCCCTGCAAGAACAGATCCAACACAGTGACTTCAAAACGCCAGACCTGAGCGGGTCTGGCGTTTTTTTTTGACGTTAAACCGCCATTATTCCGTGATGATAATGATTGTCGGCGTGGCGTGATATTTGCAGACAGCAGGGAGCATTACTTGTGTGTCAAATTACTGACATTTCCAACGCGCGGCGCAGTATCGGTTTATCCCTGCCAAGGGGATGGCAGCCAAATACCTTGCAGTACAAGGGCTAAGAAGTTATCAGGTATGGCAAGGCATGTCGTTGTGCGGGGGAAAAGGCTTTTACCCTCAGCAGAATGTGGTCCGTAATGGGCGGCATGCTGATTGCGGGAAAATGCGTACGGTGCATTTTTCATGCTCAGGAGTAACCGTGAAACATCTGTTTTTTGCAGCGGGGGTTTTTCTGCTTCTGGTCACAACGGCCGCGGCGGCAGAAATTGGCTACCCACCTCCGCCGCCAGCTGGCAAAGCGCTTTCTGTTGAAGACACCATCTATGGCGTGCTGCGCAATCACCGCAATCTCCGTAGTATGATCGAAAACCGCGAGGCGCTTGATTATGAGGTGCAAAGGGCGCAGGCAGGCTTTGGCCCCCGTGTGGACCTGAACGGCCAGGCGGGCGGTAGTGTGCTGAGCGATTCGAGCACGCGCAGCCAGAATCTTGATTCGCAGATGTGGGGCAAGGTGAGCTACTCGGCTAAGCTTGTGCAACCTATCTGGGATGGCTTTGCAACGCGCTCGCGCGTGCGCACGGCCAAGTCTACCCTTGAATCACAACAATATCGCGTTTTTGATACGGCCACATCGCTGTCGCTGGATGCCGTCATTGCGCATATAGATCTTTTGCGCCGCAGAAAAATATTTGAATTGTCCGAAGAAAACGTGGCGCACCACAAGGCCCTTGTGGCGCAGGCCCAGGACCGCGCCAGCGTTGGCGCGGACACGGCGGCGGACGTTACCCAGGCGCAGTCGCGCCTGCAGCGCGCGCTTTCCAGTTTTTCCGAAGCCAAAGCCGCCTTGCGGGTGGCGGAAGAAACCTATGTTCGCCTTACGGGCCTGCCCGCAGCCAGCAAGCTGCAGCCTGTAAGCATGCCGCCCCAGGTTTTTGCCGCTTCACAGGCGGTCATGGATCAGGCCAAAAAAAGCAATCCCAAGCTGGCCGCTTACCTGCAGGATATCCGCGCGTCTCGCGGTAACCGCGAGCTGGCCGACTCCGCCTTTGCACCTGCCGTCAACCTTGAGGCCGGGCCCGGATACTCCAATCTTGGCGGAGCCAGCGACCGGTGGGTTTACAGTTTTGACGTCATGGGCGTGGTGCGCTGGAATATTTTTAACAGCGGGGCCGATCTGGCCGAGCAGCGGGCCGCTTCCGCCCGCGTGCGCCAGTCGCGGCAGGTAATGTACAACTTTGTTGACGACCTCAAGCTCGACGTGGAGAGCACCTGGATCAACTATCAGGCGGCTCAGGAGCAGTACAACCACTATTCAAAGGCCATCGAGTATAACAAATACACCCGCACGGCCTACCTTGAGCAGTTTCAGATCGGCAAACGCAGCATTCTGGATGTGCTTGATACCGAAAGCGAACTGTACAATTCCGCAACCCAGGCAGAAACAGCCAGGGGCAATATTCTGGTGGGCGCGTACAGGCTCTCGGCCCTGACGGGCAACATGCTGCCGCAAATGTCCATTAACACTGGGCCATTGGGTCAGAGCGCACCAAAAGACCCGGGCGATCCCCGCGAGGAGTTCGCTCCTGGTTGGTTCAATTGACAATCATAGTCACATGCCCTCATACCTGAGGGCATGTGCTTTTTTGGCTGCAGGCGCATGATTGCGTCTGCAGCCAAACTGTCCGACAATTGTCGCCGTCTGTACGCCATATGGGTTCACTCTGGCCGCAGACTGCAGACCTTGCGTGCGGGCAGCAGGCAGGCTGATTTTTTTGTAGTGCGTGTCTCGCCAGGCGGCACCGCTTCTGTTTTGCATCAACGGAAAATGCATGGATAAAATTACTTCCACGGGTTCAGACGAACAGGCCCGGCACGCTGTTTCCGGTCAGGAAACCGTCAGCCAGGATTCTGGTCACGCAGCTGCAGCCGCGCAGGCGCCACCGCCAGCGCAGCCGACGGCCGCTCGCTCTGCGGGCCCAGCCCCGGCCATGGGGCCGTTGCGCCCTTCAGATGTGGATTTTATGCCCGGTTTGCTGCGCAGTCTTTCTGTGCTGTTGCGTTTGCGCGGCCGTACGGTTTCGCCGCATATGCTGATGGCTGGCATCTCGGGCAGCAAGGTGACGCCGCAGGCTTGCCTGCGGGCGGCCCGCAAGGCCGGTCTGGCCGGGCGCATCGCCTACCGGCCTGAAATCGCGGATATTCCCGGTCTGGTTTTGCCGTGCATTCTGCTGCTTACCCATGACCGCTCGTGCGTGCTCACCGCCCTTGACGGCGATATGGCCGAAGTGGTTTTTCCTGAAACCAGCGAAAGCGCCCAGCTTGTGACGGTGGACGCTCTGCAGGAAGAATATTCTGGCTACGCGCTGTTTGCGGCAGTTGAGGCCGTGCCCGAAGACCGGGCGGAACGTCTCAGCATTGCCCGAGGCAAACGCTGGTTTTGGGACGTGCTGCGCTATTACGCCCCCATTTACAGGCATGTGGCCCTCGCCAGCGTGGTGATCAACCTCATCGCCGTGGGCAGCCCGCTGTTTACCATGAACGTCTATGACCGCGTGGTGCCCAACAATGCCATAGAAACGCTCTGGGTCCTGTCCAGCGGCATATGCATCATCTATTTTTTCAATTTTCTGCTCTCGGCGCTGCGCACGCATTTTGTAGATGTGGCGGGGCGCAACGCCGATATTGTGCTCTCGAGCGCTCTGGTCGAAAAGGTCCTGTCCATGCGCCTGGATTCCAAGCCCGAATCCACAGGCGCTCTGGTAAGCAATCTGCGCGAGTTTGAGCAGCTGCGCGAATTTTTTAGCTCTTCAAGTCTGCTTGCCTGCATTGATCTGCCTTTTTTGGTTATTTTTCTGCTGATTACGGCTTTTATAGGCGGCCCCATTGTTTTTCTGTCACTGGCGGCCATGCCCGTAATGATCGGTATCGGTCTGCTGCTGCAGCACCGCTCGCGCACGAGCGCCGAGGACAGCTATAAGCAAAGCATGCAAAAAAACGCCCTGCTGGTGGAAATTGTCAGCGGGCTTGAGACCCTTAAATCCTGCATGGCCGAAAGCCGCATGCAGAAATTGTGGGAATCCGTGGTGGGGCTTTCGGCAAAATCCACCAGTGAGTCACGCAAATACAGCAGCCTGGCGATCACGTCTTCCCTGCTCATCACCCAGCTGGTCACAGTGGCCATGGTGGTGTGGGGCGTGTACCGCATATCCGAAGGTCTCATGACCATGGGGGCGCTGATCGGCTGCAGCATCCTTGTGGGGCGCACCATGGCCCCCCTGTTGCAGATGGCCTCGCTGCTTACCCGCCTGCAGAATTCGCATGTGGCGCTCAAGGCCCTGGACATGCTTATGATGCTGCCCTCGGAAGACCAGGCGGAAAAGACCTGCATGGATTTTGGCATGTTGCGGCCCTCGTTTACCATGGAAGGGGTTTCTTTTGCCTACCCGCGGCAGGAGCGGCTGGCGTTGCAGCATGTTTCGCTGCGCATTGAACCGGGCGAGCGCGTGGGCATTATCGGCCCCATGGGATCGGGCAAAAGCACGCTTTCAAAGTTGCTCATCGGCCTGTATCAGCCCAAGGAAGGGGCCGTGAAGTTTGGCGATGTGGACATCCGCCAGATCCCCAGCATGGAGCTGCGCAGCCGCGTGGGCGTGCTGCCCCAGGACGTGGTGCTGTTTTACGGCAGCATCCGCGAAAATATCGCGCTGGGCGACCCCACCATCAACGACCATCTTATACTCCGCGCCGCGTCGCTGGCCGGGGTGACGGACTTTTTGCGTAACAATCCCGCAGGGTTTGCCGCGCAGGTGGGCGAGCAGGGCAAGGCCCTTTCTGGCGGGCAGCGGCAGGCGGTGGCCCTGGCGCGGGCTCTGGTGCGCGACCCCGAAGTGCTTATACTGGATGAACCCACAAGCAATATGGATACGGACTCGGAACTGCTGCTGCAAAAAAGGCTGCAGACGGTTATTGGCGGGCGCACGCTGGTGCTTGTAACGCACCGTCTGTCCATGCTGCGCATTGTTGACCGGCTTGTGGTGATGGAAGACGGCCAGATAAAAATGGACGGCCCGCGCGATGTGGTACTGCAGGGTTTGCGCGAGCGGTCGCAAAAAAATTTGGGCAATGTGGAACGGGCCGCCCGGCAGGGACAGGATCGCCACGCCGACAACGCCGCCGGGGCCTGACGGTATTGCGGCCGTTTTTAGCCGCAAGCCGGCAAGCTGTTTTTAAATGACTGCCCAGTGGTTATTATTGGAGTAAGGCGAATGCAGTTGCCACAAAAAAAACAGGAAACGCCCGGTGCAGAAAACCGGCTGCAACCGGAGGGCGCGACGCCGTCCGGGGCTTCTGGCATCTCTTTGGCTGTCGCGGCCACCGAGTCGCAAAATACGGTTGTGACCATGGCGGCGGGTATCGGCCGGCCCCCCCCGGGGGTCGAGGCGCAGGCCAGTGCCGCGCCCGCAAAATCTGCCGCTGAATCTCCCCTTGCTTCTCCTCTTGCGCCAGCGCTGGGTTTAGCTTTTGGTTCGCAGTTTTCGCGGCCCGATGTTTCCGCGCCTCTGCCCGCCATGCCCGGCAGTGAGCGCATGGCAGGCGAGCCCTCCGCCGACGCCGACAACCCCGAGCGGCAAGCAACGCCCGACGCCGCACTGCGGAACTTGGCTACGCTGGTGAATGATCTGGCGCCCGACGCCGAGGCCATGCAGCCTCTGGCCACGCAAGCAGCAGAGGCCAAGCGCGAGCCGGGCAATCTTGAACTTTTTTTGCGCCAGCTCTTGCTGGGCGGCGATAACGAACAGCGGCCGGACAAAAGTCTGCGTGAATCGCTGCGCGAGACTGCGGACAGGCTGCTGGGCAAAGTCACAGGCAAAGGCGCGGCGGGCGGCCCGCAGGGGGCGGCGCAGGCCAACCCCGGTCTGTTTGCCGCCATGGATGCCCCTCTGCACGGTCTCACGCCCGAAGATATCCTGTACGCCAACGAGGTGGACGCGGCCCTGGCCCGGCGGCCCGAATTCGGCATCCGCGTGTTGTCCATCACCGTGGCGGCCTTTTTTTTGTGTCTGATTCTGTGGGCCGCCATTGCCAGCGTGGACGAGGTGACCCATGCGGAGGGTTCGGTGGTGGGCTCGCAGCGTACCCAGACAATTCAGAACCTGGAAGGCGGTATTTTGCGGGCCGTGCTTGTGCACGAAGGGCAAATTGTGGACAAGGGCGTCGTGCTGGCCCAGCTTGACAACGAGATGGCCGAGAGCGCTTACCGCGATGCCGTAAACAAGGCCATGGAAAACAGCCTGGCCATCATCCGCCTCGAGGCGGAAATGAAGGGCGAACAGCCCGTGTTTCCCCAGCAGATCGACGTGTGGGCCGAAAAGGTCATTGGGCGCAGGGTAGAGCCGGTTTTGCTGGGCCGGGTGCATCAGATAATCCAGGATCAGGAAAATGCCTGGACCAGCCGCCGCGACCAGCTCTCCTCCGAGGTAGACGTGCTGCAATCGCAGTATGTGCAGCGTCTGCACGATGTGGAAGAGCTTTCGGCCCGCAAGGTGCAGCTTGACCGTAGCCTTGAACTTTCTATCGAGCAGCGCAACACGGCCTACGCCCTTGTGCAGCGCAACAATTTTTCCAAGCTCGAATATCTGGGCATGCAGCAGCGGGTTGTGGAGCTGCAGGGGCAGATCGATTCGCTGGCGGCGACCATTCCCAAGGCCAAGGCTGCGGCGGACGAGTCAAAACAGCGCATAGCCTCGCGCAAGGCCGAACAGATTGCTGGCGTGACAGAAGAGATCAACAAGCGCAGGCAAGAGCTCAACTCGCTGCGCGAAAGTCTTTCGGCGGGACGCGACAGGGTCACCCGCACAGAGCTGCGCGCGCCAGTGCGCAGCACGGTAAGGCAGATATACATCACCACCGTCGGCGGCGTGGTCAAGCCTGGCGAGCCCATTATGGACCTTGTGCCGCTGGACGACACGCTGGTTGTTGAAGCCAAGGTCAAGCCGCAGGATGTAGCCTTTTTGCGCCCAGGGCAGGAGGTGATGGTCAAGGTCTCTGCCTACGACTTTTCCATTTACGGCGGGCTCGAGGGCAAGCTTGAGTCCATCAGCGCAGATACCATTGAAGACAAGCGGGGCGAGCATTTTTACCTTGTAAAGGTGCGCACCCAGAAAAACGCCATCGTCTACCACAACGAATTCTTGCCCATCATACCGGGCATGGTGGTGACGGCGGATATCCTGATAGGCAAAAAAACAGTGCTTGATTATCTGCTCAAGCCCATACTCAAGGCCAAGCAGAACGCCCTGCGCGAGCGTTGAGAACAGCAATGCGCGTAGCGCGACGACGGCTGCCGGAACCTCTGCGGCCTGCCGCTGCCCGATGAAGGAAAGACATATGGCACCCCAAGACCTGACGCTTCCAGGCGCGGCCCTGCGCAATCGCAAGGCGGCACTGACCATGTCGGCGCTGTTTGTGCTGGCGGTCTGCCTGATTTTTCTTTTTGCCCGTTGGTATCTGCAGGATTCACGCGAGCACCTGCTGCGCGAAATGGGGCAGGACATGAAATCGCAGGCCGCAAGCAAGGTGGCCCTGCTTACGGTATGGTCGGGCACGCTTGCCGGTCAGGTAAACGTGTTTGTCTCGCAGGACATGCTGCGTCTGTTTGCGGCAGAGGTCGCCAATGCCGGGGTTTCCGCTCAGGGCATACTGCTGCAGTCGCAGCGCAGCGCGGGCGACTCCGCAGTCGCCGACATGCTGTCGCCTCTGGGAGACAGCGGTTTGGCGAGCGACGACCCCCTGAAAAAGCTGGCGCCTCGCTTGCCGCTGATGAACAATTACCTGCGCGACTTTGCGGAAAAAAACAGTTTTATCGGCCTGTGCCTGGTCAACGAAGATCTGCAGATTTATCTGGCTCCCGACGGGCCGCAGCAGGTCGCCGAAGAGCAAAAGCCCTTTTTGCAGGCGGCGCTGGACAGCAAGCAGCCGGTGCTCATGCCTGTGCGCCGGGAAAGCGGCAAGCTTGTCATGGACATGGCCTTTCCTGTTTTTGCGCCCCTGTATGTGGATTCCACGGGCCAACGCGTGGTCTCGCTGCTGCTGGCCACCTACAACGTGCTGCCAGTATCGACCGCAACCACTGGCGAGTCAGGCAACGGCAGCCATTACGACACGTTTATCCTGCAGGCTTTTGACAACAAACTGCAGCGCATTTCTCCCACAGAGGCTGATGGCGTGGTTGCTCTGCCCGGCTGGGCGCTCAGGGACGGCAAGCTGCCTCTGGGAGCGTACACCGACCCCGGGCTTCCTGAAAGCGAGCAGCAGGTCTACGGCCTTGCCCTGCCCGTGCCAAGCCTGCCCTGGCTTGTGGAGCAGACCGTGCCCATGAGCCGCATAGACGAAAAAATCACCGACCTGCGCCAAAAGGTGCTGCTGGCCTCCGCCATTATGGCCGCGCTTGCGGGCGTGCTGCTGGCCGCCCTGTGGTGGAGCCTTGTGAGCCGCAATGAGCGCGCCGTGGCGGTGCAGATGCACAGGCTTTATCTGGTGGTCAACCAGCAGAAGCAGATCATGGACGGCGTAAATTCTGCCCTCTCGGCCGGTATTGTGCTTAACGATCTGGACGGAGGCATCCACTACGCCAACCAGAGCTTTGCCATGATGTGCGGCATGGAGGCGGCGGCGTTGCGCGGGCGCAGGCATTCCGACCTGGGCATGGAGCTGGCGCACAGCCTGGCGTCGCATACCCTTGCCCTGCACCGGTCGGGCGAGCCTTTCAGCTTTGCCGAGGCGCTGCTGGTTGGCGGCAAGCTGCGCTATTTTCTTACTTCGTGCACGCCCTTCAAGGATGAAAAGGGACGGCTTTCGGGCATTGTTTCCGTTTACAGCGACATGACGGACATCGCCCTGGCCCAGCAGCGCTCGCAGCAGATGGTGGCCCAGACGGTCAATGCCTTCGTGCGGGCCATCGAGGCGGTGGACAGTTATCTGCGCGGGCAGTCGGCCTTTACCGCGCAGCTGGCGGTGGCGCTGGCAGTCAACCTTGGCCGTACCGATGCGGAAACCCTGGCAACCCTGCGTACTGCGGCCAACCTTTCGCATGTGGGCATGATTCAGCTGCCCAAGGAACTGCTGACCAAGTCCGGGGCGTTGTCGCCCTCGGAGCGGGCACTGCTCGAAAAACACGTGGACTACGCTAGAGAGGCTCTGTCCGACATTGATTTTGGCCTGCCAGTGCTTGAGGCGATCACCCAGCTGTATGAGCGACTGGACGGCAGCGGGTATCCTGCCGGTCTTGCGGGCGACGCAATCTGCGCTAATGCCCGTATCCTGGCAGTGTCCAACACCTTTTGCGCTCTTGTGCGTCCGCGCTCCTACCGCGAGGCGCACGGCACGGACGACGCCTTGCGCATTCTGGCCGAAATGCCGCCCAAGTACGACGCCGCCGTTGTCGCTGCGTTGCAAAGCTATCTGGCGACGGAGTCTGGCAAGGCCTTTATGATGCATCTGCTCGCTGACCAGCTGACGAACGGCGCTTAACTGGACCAGGGGTGACTAATGCGTATACTTTTTTTGAATTCTGTTTTTCCTGGCCGCTTCAGGTCGCTTGCCCATGCTTTTGGGTCTACCCAGCACAACACCGTGCTGTTTCTTGCAGAGACCGGGCAAAAAATCGCCATCCCCGGCGTGCGCCGGTTGCGTCTGGCCCCGCCTGCGCCCTATGAAAGCGACGACCCTGCGGAAAGAGAAATTGTAACCCGCCTGCGGCGCGGGGCGCGGGCGGGCAATGCCCTGCTTTCGCTGCGCCGCAACGGTTTTGCCCCTGATCTTATCTGCGCCGCAGCAAGCATGGGCGGCAGCTTTTATGTGCGCGACATCTTTCCCAAGGCTTTTTATGTGGCGCAGGGCGACTGGTTTTACAACAATGGCGAGAGCCACTGTTTTTTTACCAGGGGCACCCCCCGTCCTCCCGCCGATTTTGCCCCGCTGCGTGTGAGTAACCTGTGGGAATACAACGCCATGGGCGAGTGCCACCTGCCGGTCACATCCTCGCTGTGGCAACGTGCCCAGTACCCCGCAGCGCTGCAGCGCGAAATCAAGGTTGTGCCAAGCGGCATCAATACGCGGTTTTTTGTGCCCGGCGACGAAAAAAAGGACGGCGACGCCCCGGCGGCTTGCGCTGCGGACCCCTGGGGCTGCGCAAGCCACGAACTGGTGACCTTTTGCGGCCCTATGCACGATCCCGCGCGTGGGTTTGACCAGTTTCGCCAGTGCCTGCCGCGCCTGCTGGAGCTCAGGCCCAACTGTCTTGTGGTGCTGGCATGGCTTGATATTGCCCAGACCGGGCGCAAGGACGGCACGACGCCTCCCCTGCCGGAAAACTCCGAGACCGGCAAGGCCATGCGCCGCGCAGTGGACATCCTTGGCATCGACCAGAGTTTCAGATCGCGGGTGCACCTGCTGGGCGCGCGTTCGCTCAAGGAATACAGGGCCATGCTGCAACATTCCACAGCCCACGTGTATCTGGCCGCCCCGCACGTCTTTTCCACCGGCCTGCTTGAGGCAATGGCCTGCGGTTCGCTGGTGGTGGCCTCAGACACTCCCCCCGTGCGCGAGGTGGTGCAGGACGGTGTTAACGGCTTTTTGTGCGATTTTTGGGATCACGAAAAAATGGCGCAAAAACTGGCCGATGTGCTTGCGCACGCGCCGCAGTTTGGGCATGTACGCCGTAACGCCCGGCAGACAGTGCTGCGCGCGTACGACGCGGACGTGCAGACGCGCAGGTTTATGGATCTGATTGCCTCAAGCATGCAGAGCAGGGAGCAGGGCTAGCATCTGCCGCCTTTTTGCCTTTGCGGGCCGGGCAAGGCGGGCGCAGCCTGTCTGCGTGGGCTACAAACCCTGCATGGCCAGCCTGGCCTCAAAGTCGTGCATGGGTTCGGGTTTGGCGTAAAAGAAACCCTGCGCCGTATAGCAGCCCAGCTTCACGATGATGGCGGACTGCTCCGCAGTTTCCACCCCTTCGCAAATCACGTTCATGCCCAGATCAGAAGCCAGCCGGATGATGTTGCCAAGCACAATCTGCGCTCTCTGTCCCGGCAGGTCCCGCTGAATAAAGCTGCGGTCGATCTTGAGGCAGTCGGTGTTGAGCATCTGCACAATGCCAAGCGACGAATAACCCGCGCCAAAATCGTCAATGGCGGTTTTGAAACCCATGTCCTTGAGCTGGACAATCTGCAGCCAGACGGCTTCGGGGTTGTTCATGATGGCGCTTTCAGTGATTTCTATTTCCAGCAGATGGTGAGGAATCCCGTGACGGTCCGCAATGTCGGCCAGCCGCTGGCAAAAATTGGGGCGGTCAAAGTGCAGCCGTGAAAAATTGCAGGAAACAGTGTGCAGCGGGAGGTTGCGCCGCTTCCAGCTGCGCAGGCTGCGGCATGTCTGCTCAAAGACAAAAAAATCGATGACCGTCACCAGTCCGTTGCGCTCGAACATGGGGATAAAACTGCCCGGCAGCAACAGGCCCCGCGTGGGATGGTTCCAGCGCACCAGCGCCTCGCTGCCAGTAATGCCCCCGGTGCGCATGTCCACCTTGGCCTGATGCCACACTTCAATTTCGCCATTGGTCAGCGCTTCTTCCAGTTTGCCGTTGAGCTCCTGGCAGAGCAGTGCCTCCTGCCGCATACGTTCGTTGTAAAGCACCATCGGTATGCCGGACGAGCGCTTGGCCTCAAGGCGGGCGTAGTTGGCCATGTCCAGCATGCGCTGTACGTCATAGGGTTGCGTTCTGGGCACATGAAATGCCCCGTAAACCGTGCGCACCGTATAGGGCAGATCCTGCTGCCGTCGCCATTCGTCGAGCTCCTTGTCCATCTCGCGTACGCGCGCAGCCAGCTGGTCCCAGTTTTCAAAGCGCAGCAGCAGCACAAACAGGTCGGAAGAAAGGCGCGCGCAACACTCCTCAGGCAGCACGTTGCGCCGCAAAATTGCTGCATAGGCCTGCAGCAGCCTGTCGCCCATGCCAAAGCCAAACTGGTCGTTGATGGTCTTAAACTGGCAGATGTCGCCGGAAAGCAGCATGTAGTCGGCGGTAACCTGGGTGCTCAGCAGGGCCGGGCACAGGGCCTTGAGCTTTTCCATATTGGGCAGGCCGGTCAGTTCGTCCTTGTTCAGCTGATCTTCCATGCGGCAGATGCGGCTGCACTTGTTGCCCAGACAGACCAGCAACCCGGCGATGAGGGCCATAAAAAAAAGAATGACGCCGCCAAGCAGGCGCAGGGGGGTGTTCTGCAGGGTGTCGTCAAAGCGCTTGCTGGTGCGGGCCGCGAGGGTGTCGGGATCGTCGGGCGGGTAAACCGGTAGCTTTGCCTGCGTATTGAACGGCGAGGCAATCGATTCTGCTTTGTTGTCCTTTGGGGGAATAGCCGCAGCGCTGTTTGCCATGACAGGCAGCACTGCAACCCAAAGGCATCCCAGCAGGAGCAAAAGGGGAAAAAGGCGGAACCGAAACAACTGCATGGGGCGGATTCCTCGGTCTACCTGGCGGAGGGCGACGCTGCCATTTGTGATTGTTCGCGTATGGGACCGCAGGGCATGGGAATGCCGTAACCGGCAGATTCGCGCCTTACGTCATATTGGAATATTAAATATAGGGTGTTAGGCGGCAGAAAGTCAAACGTCCTCCCCGTCAATGACATTGACACGACCAATATATATCAGGTGTGCGTCGGGCCGGAGGTGTGGATGCTGGCGGGGATGCGTTTCAGGCCCCCCCCAGACTCCCTGCTCCGCAGTGCCGGTCGGGCCGTCGGGGGGGGGGCTTGCAACGGAGAGTTTACAGGCAGGCGGCTACAGCCGTCACAAGACTGTCTATGGCTTTTTCGCGGGCTCCTTCGCCCATGACGCCGACGCGCAGAACCTTTCCGGCCAGCGCGCCAAGGCCGCCAGCTACTTCAATCTTGTGCTCGCTGCGCAGGCGGGCGCGCAGGGCGTTGGCATCCACGCCGTCTGGCGGCACAAAAAGGTTTACCTGCGGGGCGGCCCCTTCTGTTACATAGGGTTTGAAGCCGAGTTTGCCCATGCCCAGCTTGAGACGCTCGTGCATGGCCTGATGCCGCGTAAATGAAGCCTCAAGCCCCTCGGCCAGCAGATTGTCCAGAGCCTGATGCAGGCCGTAGTACATATTGATGGGCGCGGTATGATGATAAGTGCGGGGCGTACCCTCCCAGTATTTGCGGATAAGGGACACATCGAGATACCAGTTGGGAACCTTGGTTTTGCGCTGGGCCATGGCCTCCATGGCCGCTTCGGAAAACGAGGCGGGCGCAAGGCCGGGAGGGGTGGAAAGGCATTTTTGCGAGCCGCTGTAAAAAGCGTCGATGCCCCATTCGTCCACCCGTACGTCCACACCGCCAAGCCCCGCCACGCTGTCTACCAAAAACAGGGTGTCGCTGTTTTTAACCAGCGCGCCAAGCTCGCCCACTGGATTGTTTACACCAGTGGATGTTTCGGCATGTACTACGGCTAATATCTTGTATTTTTTTTGTTTCAGCTGTTTTTTTACGGCTTCTACAGAAATGGGAACGCCCCATGGGCAATCCACGGTATCCACCAGAGCGCCCAGACGCGAGGCCACCTCGACCATGCGCGAGCAGAACAGACCGTTGTTGACAATAAGTACCGGGTCGCCAGGTTCTACCAGGTTGACAAAGCAGGCCTCCATGCCGGCAGAGCCAGTGCCGGAAATGGGAAATGTTACGGCGTTGCGCGTTTTGCACACGGCGCGCAGCTGATCCTGCAATGCATCCATCACCTTGATGCAGTCGGGGTCAAGATGCCCCAGAGTCGGCAGGCTCATGGCTTCAAGCACGTTGGGGGCTACCGGGCTGGGGCCGGGGGCCATCAGAAGCACATGGTCCAGTTTTCCAAAAACCGTGGTCATGACAATCTCCTGGTTTACGTGAGGGGACCGCACGTAACAGCTCCTTGCCGGGCGCTTGCTGCAACGGCGGATAAAGCACCGTAGCACGCATGGTGCTGATCTGAAACCGTGCGGCAACTCACTTGCCGACGCGTGCTGGCAGTCGCGTGCACGGAACAAAACGCATTGTATTCATGGCGTGCATTCGCTACCTTTAAGAAAAATTCCGGCAACATGTGGCAGATAGCCGGAATTTGGCTGTGTTTTATGAATACTATCAAACGGAGCGAGTGACAGATGAAACGCATTACCACTCTTATTTTTGCTGCCGTCTTTTTGGCGGCCTCGTCATTTTCGGCTTTTGCCGCTGAAAAGCTCGTGGTTTACACCTCCATGAAAGAATCAATCATTGGTTCTCTCAAAGAGGCCTTTGTCAAAAAATATCCTGATATAGCTATGGATTACCAGTCTGCAGGCGCGGGTAAGCTCATGGCCAAAATTGCCACCGAGCGTCAGTCGGGCAAGATTATGGCCGACATTATCTGGACCAGCGAAGTGCCGGACTTTTTTAACATGAAGGCTGAGGGGATTCTGGAAAAATACGAATCGCCCGAGTTGAAGAATGTCATCAATCCCTTCCCCGATTTTGACGGATCGTTTACCGCCATCCGGCTGGGCACGCTGGGCATTGCCTACAACAAGCGTCACGTCAAGGAGGCTCCCACCCAGTGGAGCGACATGATGAAGCCCGAATTCAAAAAGGCCTTTGGCATCGCCAACCCGGCGCTCTCCGGCACGTCGTACATGAGCATTCAGCTGCTGGTGGACAAGTTTGGCTGGCAATACATCGAAAACGTGCACAAAAACGGCGCGCGCATGGGCAAGGGCTCTGGTCAGGTCATCGACGACACCGCCTCAGGCGACCTTTTGGCCTGCATCGGCGTAGATTATATTGTGAACGATAAAATCAAGAAGGGCGCTGATCTTGCTCTGGTGTACCCGCCAGAGATGCTGGTCATCCCCAGCCCCGCAGCCATATTCAAGGGCACGCCCAACCAGGACGCCGCCAAAAAATTTGTGGATTTTTTGCTGTCTGAAGAAGGGCAGAAAATTCTGGCCGATCAGGGGACCCTGCCCGTGCGCAAAGGTATCGTGCCCCCGGCGGATTTTGGCCTGCCCACCAGCGAGCAAGCCTTTGAACGCGGCATCAAAATTGATTACCAGCATATTTTGAGCGAAAAAGAATCCACTGTTAAAAAATTTACCGATATTATGATGTCGAAATAGCGACAGCGGTGTTGCAATTCTGCGTCTCTCTCCGGCTGACAGAAGGCGGAGGCGGCGGGGACAATTTTAGCGTCGCGCGGGCATGGCGGTTTGCGGCAGGCTGCCGACATGCCCGCGCACAGCGCAAGCGGGAAATTTCATGGCGGAAATACTTCTTGAGAGCATATCAAAATCGTTTGGCGACCATACCGTGCTCAGGGATTTGTCCCTCACGGTGCGAGACGGCGAATGTTTTACCCTCATAGGGCCCTCGGGGTGCGGCAAAACCGTGCTGTTGCGCATCATGGCTGGCTTTGAAACCCTTGATGCGGGCCGCATGAGCATTGGCGGCGAGGTGGTGGCCGACGCGCAGAGCGGCACGGCGCTGCCGCCGGAGCAGCGCAGCCTTGGCGTGGTTTTTCAGGACTATGCCGTGTGGCCGCACATGACGGTGCGCGAAAATGTGGGTTATCCCCTCAAGATAGCCCGGCGCAACCCTGCCGAAGCTGCGGCTCTGGTGCAGAAGAGCATAGACGACGTAAACCTCTCCGGCATGGAAGACCGCCTGCCCTCGCAACTCTCTGGCGGGCAGCAGCAGCGGGTTGCCCTGGCGCGTGCGTTGGTGGCCCAACCCAGCCTGTTGCTGCTGGACGAACCGCTGAACAACCTTGATGCCAACCTGCGCGAAGAAATGCGCTTCGAAATCAAGGCGCTGCAAAAAAATCTCGGCGTCACCATCCTGTACGTCACCCACGATCAGGAAATAGCGCTGGCGATTTCTGACCGCATGGCTCTGCTGGACGAGCAGGGGGCCATACGCCAGGTGGGCACGCCGGAAGAGCTGTTTTCCGCCCCGGCGGACGAGTATGTTTTTTCTTTTTTGGGTATGAGCAATTTTTTGCGGGCACGGGTAGACGGCGGGCTTGCGGATATTGAGGGGCAGGGGTTCCCTCTGTCGCCCCCGGCCGGGCTGACGGGCGCGGCGCGCGTGGGCTTTCGTCCGTCTGACGTGATTCTGCGCCGCAGTGGCGAGGGCTTGCGGGCTACGGTGCACCGCGCCAGCTTTTTGGGCGCGTTTACCGATTATCAGCTGGACGTATGCGGCCAGCGGGTGCGCACGGCGGTGGATACGCACGAGGCTCTGGCCCGTGATCTGCTGCTGGCGGAGGGCGATGACTGCGTCATCAGCCTGCGCGGCGCGCATTGGTTCATTTAGCTGGTTATGCGGTTGCCGGACCGGGCATTGCCCGTTCGACGGTGCAGCGCCGGTGCAGCGCAGCCGCTGTGCAAGCTCTAGCCGCCTGGCAGGGCGGTGGGCGGTTTACTCCAAATTGGGCGGTCAGATATGCAAGCAGTAAAACAAAAGCGCTCTTGGGGCGTGGCGGAAGTTATTTTGCTTTTGTCCATCGCCATTCTTGTGATTGTGGTTGTTGTTCCGGTTGCGCTTATTTTTTTCAACGCCTTTTTTGTCAACGGACAGTTTAATGCGGCTGACCTGGTAAAAACCCTCAGCGAAGGGGAAACTTATCAGGCCCTGATGAACTCGCTGTTTATCGCCAGCGGCGTGACCCTGTGCGCCACGGCTGTGGGCACATTTTTTGCCTGGCTGGTGACCCGCACGGACATACCCTACAAGGGATTCATGAAGAGCATGTTTCTTGTGCCCTTCATGCTGCCCTCGTTTATCGGCGCACTGGCCTGGAAGATGCTGCTCTCGCCGCGCGCGGGATACATCAACAGGCTCTGGCGCGACATCACCGGCGCGGAAGACGCCCTGTTCAACATTTTTTCGTACGCGGGCATCATTTGCATCGAAACCATGTACCTCTTCCCCTTTGTGTTCATCCAGGTGTGCGGGGCGCTTGAGCGCATGGACCCCACGCTGGAGGAATCGGCCCGTATTTCGGGCGCGGGGCTGTTCACCATCACCCGCAAGATAACCCTGCCCCTGGTGCTGCCCAGCATCCTTTCGGGCGCGCTGCTCATCATGCTTTACTCCATGGCGCACTTTGGCACTGTGGCCGTGCTGGGCATAGAGGTGGGCATCTATAACATACCCACGCTCATTTACGAGCGTATTCACGAGAGCGCGGGCAGCTTTGCCTCCATACGCACAGGCACGGTGCTGGCTTCGGTGCTGGTGGTAACGGCTGCCCTGATCATCTGGCTGCAGCGCAAGGTGCTGGGCTCTGGCAAGTACCAGATCATCGGCGGCAAGAGTTTTCGCCCCATGGAGCTTAAGCTGCGTGGCCTGCGCACGCCGCTGTTTGCCTTTTGCCTGCTGTACATTGCCATTACCATTGTGCTGCCCACGGTGACGATCTTTCTTGTGGGCGGGCTCAAAACCTACGGCGTGCCCATTACCTGGGAGAACCTCTCGCTCGACAACTACAAATATGTGCTCTTTGAATGGGATCAAACCCAGCAGGCCATCAAAAACAGCATCGGGCTGGGGCTGGCCGCAGCTACCATAACCATGTTCGCGGGCGTGATGATCTCGTACGTCATTGTAAAAATGCGGGTGCGGGGCAAGGGCTTCCTGGAATTTCTGGGCATGCTGCCTTTTTCCGTCCCCGGTTCGGTCATCGCCCTGGGCGTTATCCTGGCCTGGAGCGGGCGCTTTGGGGTCAACCTTTACAACACCATATGGATTATCCTTATCGCCTACATCGCGCGGTACATGGCCTTTTCACTCAAGGCCAACTCGGCCGCGCTTGAGCAGGTGCACGACTCGCTGGTGGAGGCGGCCCGCGCCTGCGGCGCGAGCATGTGGCAGGCCCTGCGCGATGTGGTGCTGCCCCTGGTGCGGCCCGGCATGGTGGCGGCATTTTTTCTCATTTTTTTGCCAGCCCTGCGCGAGCTGACTGTTTCGGTCATGCTGTACGGCACAACAAGCCGCACCATCGGCGTTGCCATCTATACGCTTAACGAAGACGGCGAAACCGTGACCTCGGCGGCGCTGGCAGGCGTTGCTCTTATCCTTATTGTTACCGGCCAGAGCATCATCAATCACTTTGCCAAGTCCAGGCAGGCCTGATCATGTCCATCTCACTGAGCAATGTTACCAAGTATTTTGGCAAGGTTAAGGCTGTTTCTTCCCTGAACCTCGAGATCGGCGACGGCGAGTGCTTTTCCATGCTGGGCCCGTCTGGCTGCGGCAAAACCACGACGCTGCGCATGGTGGCTGGGTTTGAAGATCTGGACGAGGGCGAGATCAGCGTCAACGGCAAGCTGCTTTCGTCCGGCAGCAAAAAATATTATCTGCCGCCAGAAAAACGCGATTTCGGCATGGTTTTTCAGGCTTTTGCCGTGTGGCCGCACATGAGCGTGTACGAAAATGTGGCCTTTCCCCTGCGCATCAAAAAAGTCGGCGCGACAGAGCTGCACAAACGCACCACTGAGGCCCTGCAGCACACCAATCTGCTTGAGGTGGCGCAAAAAAGCCCGGCGGACCTCTCCGGCGGCGGCAAGCAGCGCGTGGCTCTGGCCAGGGCGCTGGCCATCAACCCCGCAGTCATGCTGCTGGACGAGCCGCTCTCAAGCCTTGACCCGCATCTGCGCGAAGAAATGCGCTTTGAAATCAAGGAACTGCAAAAGATTTACGGGTTTTCCATCATGTACGTCACCCACGACCAGTCGGAAGCCATGGCGCTCTCTGACCGCATTCTGGTGATGAAAAACGGCGTAGTACAGCAGGTTGCCTCGCCGCTGGAGGTCTATACCCGGCCAGCCAACCGCTTTGTATTCAGCTTTATCGGGCTTTCAAATTTTACGGAAATGTCGGTTACGGCTACCCACATGCAGCTTGACGGCGTGAGCGCGGTTTATCCCGCCGGGTGTGCGCCTGATGCTGCAATCGTGCAGGCCGGGCGGGGCATTGTTGCCAGCAGACCCAACGAAATTGATTTTACCGACGAGGGCGGAGTGCCGGGGGTAGTGGAGCGGCGTACATTTTTGGGCGAGCAGCTTGACTATCAGGTGCGGGTGGGCGAGCAGAGCGTGCGCGTACAAAAGGGGCGCTATGACCGGGGCCCGCAGCAGGGTGAAAACTGCCGCCTGCATTTTTTGAAACCGCTGTGGTTCCCCGTGGGCGAGCAGTAGCCAACCAGCGTGGAATGTTGACGTTTGCCACTAAGGCGGCCATGCGAAACGCCGGATGTCTCGCATGGCCTTTTTATTTTGCGGCAGTGCATTCATCGTTTATTTGCGCAGCCGGGTCACGTGTGGCTGATGCCATTGCGGGAGTGAAAAAAATTTTAACCAGCAGGCTCTCGACATGTTGTGCGCCAGCAGTGCGGAATTTTGGGCGTTAGCCTTGCATTTTGTGCTTGTGACAGCCATGTGACAAAAATTTTTTTTGAGTCTAAAGTTTTTTTAACCATCTATAATATAAGCATATACAATTTTGTAAGCCAAAATTGCCTGTTTTGGGTAAAAATTTTTGCACGATAGGGCTTGCAATGTGTTTAGGCCTTCCATATATTTGCCCCGAAGCGGGAAACCGCTCCACAGGCGTTTATATGAAACCATAGTCCCAAGCGGGGCAAAAGAAAGGAAGGATAACCATGAAAAAGATCGCTACTCTTCTGTTGGCGGCCGGACTTGTGTTCGGTGTTGCCACGGGCGCCAGCGCCATCGACTTCAAGGCCAAGGGCCAGTGGATCATGAGCTTTGACTACGGCCAGAACGGCGGCTTCACCGGCGGCAATGGCGCTACCGGCTTCAACGGCGCCGCTGGCAGCCGCGGCAACTCCTCGTACCGCAACCAGGACGAATTTGAAGCCAGCCAGCGTGTACGCCTCCAGTTGGACGCCGTGGCTTCTGAAGCCCTGTCCGGCACGGTGTTCTTCGAAATCGGCCAGCAGACCTGGGGCACAGCCAACGGCGCTGGCCCTGGCAATAATGGTGGCGCTCTTGGCGCTGACGGCGCTAACGCCATCAAAGTCAAGAACGCCTACATCGACTGGATCGTTCCCCAGACCGATCTGAAGGTCCGCATGGGCATTCAGGGCATGGCTCTGCCCAGCTTCACCACTGAAAGCGAAGTCTTCAACGACGATACCGCTGGCATCAGTGCTTCTTACCAGTTCAACGACAACGTTGGTCTGACCGCCATTTGGGCCCGTCCCCTCAATGACAACTACACCAACGCCAACGACCACGACAGCAACCGCAACAACTACATGGACAATGTTGACCTGTTTGCCCTGCTGGTTCCGTTGACCTTTGACGGCGTGAAAGTTACCCCCTGGGTGTCCTACGCCGCCATCGGCCCCAACGCCTTCCGCGGCGCTGGCTACAACAACTACTNCCCCTTCAATGACAACTACGCCAACACCAACGACCACGGCGGCAACCGCAACAACTACATGGACAATGTAGACCTGTTTGCCCTGCTGGTTCCGTTGACCTTTGACGGCGTGAAAGTTACTCCCTGGGTGTCCTATGCCGCCATCGGACCCAACGCTTTCCGCGGCGCTGGCTACAACAACTACTATGGTAACTTTGCCAACGTTGGTACTTCCAACAAGTACCCCAGCGCAGGTATGGTTCCCGTGGGCGGCGCCATCCATAAGGACGGCTCTCCCAGCACCAAGGCTCTGGGCACCTACGGCAACGCCGTGTGGGCTGGCGTGACCGGCGAAGTGACCACCCTTGATCCCTTCCGCATCGCTTGGGACGTGAACTACGGTTCCGTTTCCTACGAAGACACCCGCGCCAACCGCGCTGGTTACCTGGCCTCCCTGCTGTTCGAATACAAGCTTGACTGGGCCATCCCCGGCATCTACGGCTGGTACGGTTCCGGCGACGACGGCAACCCGGCCAACGGTTCCGAACGTATGCCTTCGCTGAGCGTGAACAACAGCAACAACGGCTTCTCCAACTTCGCTTTCAACGGCAACCCCTACGTGGCGCGTGAAGGCGTCATGGGTTACGAAATGTCCGGCACCTGGGGCATCGGCGCCCGCTTGAAGGACATGAGCTTCGTTGAAAACCTGAAGCACACCCTGCGNTTGAACGTCATGGGCGGCACCAACAGCACCACCATGGCCAAGCGTTACCTCTCTGGCAGAGCTGGCAGCTCGCGCACTTTCATCGCTGATGGTGCCAACGACAACGTGGGCGGCATGGGACCGTTGTATCTGACCACCAACGACACTGCCATGGAAGTTGGTCTGACCAACTCCTACCAGATGTACGACAACTTCACCATCATGCTTGACGCTGCCTACATCGCCACCTGGCTTGACCAGTCCAACGGCACCTGGGGCAAGAGCAACCTGAACGGTCGTAGCGACCAGGTTCGCGATCCTTGGAACGTCAACCTGAGCTTCGTGTACTCCTTCTAAGAGCACACCGGCCTAGTTTATCAAAGGGGGAGCCTTCGGGTTCCCCCTTTTTATTTATGGACGAAAACTCCCCGCCAAGCGGGGTGTTTTCGTCCATAAATAAAAACGGCGCGCCCCGACAAAGGGCACGCCGCAAATACTTTGCATGGGCGGCGTTGCTGCTCGCCCATGCATTTTATCGGGTAGCGTTAGCCCAAAAAGGCCTTGAGGTCGTCCTGCGGGTTGCTGATGCCGCCAATGCCGAACTGCTCCACCAGTACCTTGACCACATTGGGCGAAAGAAAGGCGGGCAGCGTGGGGCCAAGGTGAATGTTTTTCACGCCAAGGGCCAGCAGGGCCAGCAGCACGATAACCGCCTTCTGCTCGTACCATGCAATGTTGTAGACAATGGGCAGGTCGTTGATGTCGGCCAGACCAAACACTTCCTTAAGCTTGAGAGCGACCACTGCCAGCGAGTAGGAGTCGTTGCACTGACCAGCGTCGAGCACGCGGGGGATGCCGCCGATGTCGCCGAGGTCAAGCTTGTTGTAGCGGTATTTGGCGCAACCGGCGGTGAGGATGACGGTGTCCTTCGGCAGGCCTTCGGCAAATTCGGTGTAGTACGAGCGGCCCTTGGCGCGACCGTCGCAACCAGCCATGACCACAAACTTTTTAATGGCGCCGGACTTCACGGCGTCAACAACCTTGTCGGCCAGGGCCAGCACCTGATTGTGCGCAAAGCCGCCCACAATTTCACCGCTCTCAATTTCCGTGGGCGCGGGGCAGGTCTTGGCATGGGCGATGATGGCCGAAAAATCCTTGTGCTCGCCGATTTCACCGGGAATGTGCTTGCAACCCGGAAAACCCACAACGCCGGTGGTGTACACGCGGTCCTTGTAGCTGTCCTTGGGCGGCACAAGGCAGTTGGTGGTCAGCAGGATGGGGCCGTTGAAGGTATCAAATTCTTCCTTCTGCTTCCACCACGCATTGCCGTAGTTGCCCTTGAAGTGGCTGAATTTTTTGAAAGCGGGGTAGTAGTGGGCGGGCAGCATTTCAGAGTGGGTGTAGACGTCCACGCCCGTGCCTTCGGTCTGCTCAAGCAGCATCTGCAAATCGCGCAGGTCGTGTCCCGAAATAAGGATGCCGGGGTTGGTTCCCACGCCGATGTTGACCCTGGTGATTTCGGGGTTGCCGTAGGCGCCGGTGTTGGCGGCGTCCAGCAGGGCCATGACGCTCACCCCCTTGTTGCCGGTTTCGAGGGTCAGGCCCACGAGGTCGGCAACTGTGAGGCTGTCGTCAAGGGTTTTGGCCAGGGCTTCTTGCAAAAAACCGTCCACGGCGGGATCGTGTTTGCCCAGCACGTCAGCGTGCTTGGCATAGGCGGCCATGCCCTTGAGGCCAAAGGTGATGAGCCAGCGCAGGGAGCGCACGTCGTCGTCGCTGGTGGCCAGCACGCCCACCGTGGCGGCCTTGGCTAGCATGGCGGTTTTGTCGTCGGCTTCCCACTGGGCTGCGTCGGCCAGACCGTCGCTCGAGCCAAGCTCGGCAATTAGGGCTTTTTTGGCGGCACAGGTTTTGCGGACGCGCTCGGCGAGCATGTCATCGTCAAAGTTGGCGTTGGTGATTGTGCAGAAAAGATTGCCGACAACCATGCGGTCAATATCGTGAGCCACAGCCTTGCCCTGTGCGCGCAACTTGGTGGCAACCTGGGCAAGGCCCTTGGTAACGTATACCAGCACATCCTGCAGGGCGGCTGTTTCGGGCTTTTTGCCGCACACGCCTATCTGGGTGCAGCCTTTGTTGCCCACGGTTTCCTGACACTGGTAGCAGAACATGGCGTTGCTCATAAAAATGTCTCCTGATGCTCCGCAAAGCGGAGGCTGCACGGGTGATCCGCCTACGCGGCGGCCTTGGGGGGAAAAACAACGGTAAGCAGCATCTTGAAGCGCTCTTGCGCGCGCACTGCGTGAGGCTGACCAGCGGGCATGACGATAAATTCGCCTGCCTGCACCGTTTGTGACTGACCATTGATGGTCACCAGCGCCGAACCTTCTAGCACGAGCACCATGGCGTCGCCGGTGGAGGTATGGGAGCTGATTTCCTCGTTGGCATCGAATGCAAACAGGGTGATGCCCAAAGAGGCGTTCTGGATAAGGGTCTTGCTGGCGATCTGGCCGGGTTGGCACTCAACCTGCGCGGCCAGGGGCAGCGCTGCGGCGTAGTCAAGGTTTTTGAGAATGCGTTCCATGAGGCCCTCCTTGTGTTGACGATTTCGTTCTATCAAGGCTGGGACAATGGTTCCGTACCAATTGTTACGGATGAGCAAAAAAATAAAAAAATTATGGGGCGAGATCTGAATAAGTATATAAATAAAATCAATATGTTAAATATTTATCCACCCGTATCAGGCAGAAAAATATTCGCAAAGATAATTAAGTGCGGCCGGGTCGGGCACACGTATGCTGCGCCCTTCGAGGTGCAGCAGGCCTTCGTCGCGCATGGCTGACAGCTCGCGCGAGAGAGAAGGGCGGGTTACGCCCAGATAATCCGCCATCTGTTCCCGGTTCATGGTCAGGGCAAGGCTGCCGTCCGCGCGGCGGTGTTCAAGCAGCAGGGCCGCAAGTTTGCGCCGCAGGCTGCCCGACGAAAGCAGCGAAACGCGCCGCGTTAAAAAAAATGCCTTGTGCGCAAAAATGCCCAGCATATTTCGTATCATACGCGAATGAACCGAGCAGGATTTTTCGCAGGTAGCGTAAAAAAAACGTGCGGGTATGCCCAGAACACGCACGGGCGTTTCCGCCAGTACGCTGCACCCGTAACTGGGGCGACCCAAAAAAACATGCACTTCGCCAAAAAGGTCGCCAGGAGCGTCAACGCGCGCCATAACGGCTCGCCGGCCTTCGGACGATTCGCGGCAGACGTTTACCACGCCCTCAAGCAGTACATAGAGCCTCTCTGGCGGGTCTGACTCGCCAAAAACCAGTGCCCCCTTGCCGTGCTGTTCTTCTACCGCGCCGCTGCANGCAAGGCACAGTCTGGCCTCGTGCCCGGTCATGCCCGAAAACAGGGGGGATGCTTCCAATGCGCGTTCCATGTGCTCCTCAAGTGTGTGTAGAGAATTTGTACCATTATATCGTAAATCATATTTGTGATGCAACCACACGTTTGTCATTTTTGCGCAAAAAATAAAAAAGGGGGCCGAAGCCCCCTCATGGTTCATGTAGTCAAAAGGCCTACAGCGACGGCATGCCCAGCAGCAGGCGGGCCGAAACCACAACCTGCATGATGACCTGCGTGATGTCCTTGACGGCCTGCATGTTTTTGGATTCTACCTTTGGCAGCACCATAACCTGATCGCCAGGCAGAATGTCGTCGCCGTTTTGCGAGACNGATCCGTTCTGGTGCAGCACCAGCACCTTGTCGTGGTCTGCGCGGTTGGTGTAACCGCCAGCNCCCTTGATGTAGTCGTCCACATCCTTCTTTTTACCCCACAGCATGGCCTGGGGCATCATGACCTCGCCGCTCACGAGTACAACGTCGCTTTTGGGCGGNATAACGATAATGTCGCCGTCTTCAAGCGACAGGTCGGCCTTGTCCGGCCCGCCGTCAAGCACCACAACGCCTTCNGGNTCCACCGTTTTGGCCCGCTCCACAAACTTGGAGACCATCTCGGCCTCTTTGGCGCGGATTGCTGCTTCGTCGGCACTGGCGGAGGAAGCCGTAAGGGCTGTTTCCTCCAGCCTGCGCAGCGAGTCGGCGATGGCCTTTTTTTGACGGGCGGCCACGCTCTTGCGCTTGATGTACATGGCCTGCAGGTTGGCCCGGCCGGGTTCGACCGCGATAAAGTTTTTCACTTCCTGCAGNCGGGCTCCGCGCCGAACGGGGAAGCGCGACGCGCCGCGCACAGCGCCCTGTACCTCGACCATCATGGTGTTGCCGGGGGCATCGGCGATAAACTGCACCTGGTCGCCGTCTTCAAGCATGAGGTTGCGCAGTTCCTTGAGGGGCAGGTAGGTGCTGTAGGGCGCACCGCTGCGCGTGCCCGAAAGGGCAATGTGCGAGGCGCTGTTCTGCGGTTCTGCAAGTTCTATCAGGGCCGCCCCCGTGGACTTGCCCTTGGGAAATTCAAATTTGGCCGGGGTGCGCACCGCGCCGATGGCGGTAACCGTGGGCCCCTTGTCGCCGACCACAAGCGTGTCGCCCTCCTGCACGCGCACGGCTGGCAAAACGCCCTTGCGTGCAAAGGGGTACAGATCAAGGTTGGCTACAGCCTTGCCGTCGCGCATAAGGCGGATATCGCGGTAACTGCCGCGCGCCGGATCAAGCCCGCCCGCCTTGTCCAAAAAGCTCAGCAGGGGGTCGCCGGGCGTGCCGGTGTAGCGCCCTGGCCTGGTCACGCCGCCGGTAACAAAGATGGCGATGGGCCGCGCATCCAGAGGGGCCGCGTATATCTGCACGTCGGCGTGTCCGTTGGCGGCCAGCTTGCTGCGCAGGGCTTCGGCCAGTTTGTCGTAGCCAAGACCGGCCACGGGAATGGCCCCCACTTCGGGCACGTCCAGATGCCCGTCGGCCGCTACGGTCAGGGTGCTGTCAACCTTGAGGTCGCCACCCCAAAGGCGCAGCACCACGCGGTCGCCTGGAGCGATGATGGAGGTGTCCTTGGCGTCCTTGGCCGCGTCCTTGCTCTGCGAAAAGTTGCCCTGAAACAGGTTGGCTGCATAGGGTTGCGGAGCGTTTTCGGCTCTGGCCGCGCTGGACAAGACCAGAAAAACCAGCAGAAAAGCAAATAATGTTCTGTGCGACATGGCAGTGATGATGCAATGGATTCGGGCTTGCATGGCCCCCAGAGGTGGTTCCACAAACAGGCCGTAGCCCTTGGGTTCCGTATTCNGCCTCGCGATGCNTTCTGTCCGTAGGCAAGGGGCAGCCTGTTTGTGCTGTTCCTTGCCAAAAGGGCGGATGGCGCGAGGCCTGCGACCGTAACAAGTAAAGCGCACGGGCATGGTAACCGCCGTGCGCTTCAATAAATAATCATATTTTCCCGGTTTAGCCAGAGGCAATACAGGCCCGGGCCTTTTTTGCCCNNTCAAAGCCCGTNCAACACCGTNCCGCAAACNGGTTTATTGCGAGANGCCCTGGCCCCACACCCTGGGAGCCATGTTCCAGTGACCCTTGGGGTCGCGGCAGATCACAATAACCTCTGCCTCGCGCTGGCCCGAAAGCACTGTTCCGCGTTTGCAGTCTTCGCCCTTGGCGGAGGTGAACAGCTCGTCAAGGCTCACGTGCACGCCCTTGCCAAAGTCCGGGTCGTCAACAGTCGCGGTTTCACCCACGTTGGAAACAATCATGAATCCCGTAACCGGGCCGGGGGGAGTGTCCGGCTGCTCGGGCGCTCCACCAAAGCCGCACCCGCCGAGCAGCATGATAGCTGTAACCGCCAGGCCAGTAAGACCAAGTCGCCCCTGTCTGAACAGCCCCTGCGGCAGATGTGCAAAAAGCGTTTGCATGGCATTTCCTCATAGACCGCCGTATCCTGCTGAACACTGCGGCGTTTTCTTTCCATCTCGCAAAGAAAAGGGCGTCTGTCAATGCTGCCTGAAGCTCGGCCCCGCTTGCCGCGTTATAATAATCACGGTTTTTGCAAAAATGAGGAATTTATGTTGTGATACCAAAACAAGTCGACTAGTTAGCAAAATCACAATTACTAAATAATGAATTTTATTTTGCATTTTGTTGCGGCCATGGTATTTTACAGTCAATCTAGAAGTAAGCTTCGGGAGATGTCATGTCCAAATTGGCGATGAAAACCATCCATGTGCATGACGCCGTGGGCAGCGTGCTGTGCCACGACATCACTAGAATTGTGCCGGGTGAAAGCAAAGGGCCAGTTTTTCGCAAAGGCCATGTGGTACGGCAAGAAGACGTTGAAGTGCTTTTGCAAGTTGGCAAAGAGCATCTCTACGTTTTTGAATCGCTGCCCGGCATGGTGCACGAAAATGACGCCGCCGCGCGGGTTATTGCTGCCGTGGCAGGCAGCAACCTCGCGCGCACCGACCCCAAAGAGGGGCGCATTGACCTGCTGGCCGCCTGTGACGGCCTGCTGCGTATTGATGTGCCTGTTCTCAACCGCATTAACAGTCTGGGCGAAATCTCCGTCGCAACAATCCACACCATGCAGCACGTCACCAAGGGCCGCCCTGTTGCGGGCTCGCGCGTCGTGCCGTTGATGATCGAGGATGAAAAGCTGCGGCAGCTCGAATCACTTGTAACCGGCCCCGTCATAGAAGTGCTGCCCCTGCGTCGCGCCAAGGTTGGCGTGGTCACCACAGGCAGCGAGGTGTTTTACGGGCGGATTCAGGATGCCTTTGGCCCGGTGCTGCGCAAAAAGTTTGCGGCTCTGGGCAGCACGGTTGTGGGGCAAACCCTCACAAGCGACGAGGTCTCCATGACTGCCGGGGCCATCAGGGATTTTTTGGAACAGGGCGCTGACCTTATTGTGGTAACAGGCGGCATGTCTGTTGACCCCGACGACCGCACGCCAATGGCCATCCGCGCTTCCGGGGCGGAGGTGTCCAGTTACGGTGCGCCGGTTTACCCCGGGGCCATGTTTCTTCTGGCTTATGCCCAGGGCGCTGCGGGGCGGGTTCCCGTGCTGGGTTTGCCGGGCTGCGTCATGTACCACAAGGCCAGCATTTTTGACCTCATTGTGCCGCGCCTCTTGGCAGGCATAGAAGTAACCTCGGCCGATGTCGCGGCACTGGGGCACGGGGGCTTTTGCGCCCAGTGCGAAGTGTGCCGTTACCCCGTCTGTCCCTTTGGCAAGTAGGCGGCGGGCAAACAATTGACCCCGGGCGCGGATTTTCCGCGCAGGCATATACCTTTGTTCATCATTTAAAGGAGTCGCGCATGGAAACAAAGACCCTTGTGATTAACGGCATCCCCCGGCGTTTGCTGGTTAAACCCGAAGACATGCTGGTGGATGTGCTGCGTGATCAGCTGCAGATTACCAGCGTTAAGGTTGGTTGCGGTAAAGGACAGTGTGGCGCCTGCACAGTTATTCTTGACGGCAAAGTGGTACGCGCCTGCGTGGTAAAAATGAGCCGCGTGGCCGAAAACGCCGCCGTCACCACCCTTGAGGGCGTGGGCACCCCAAGCAACCTGCACCCCCTGCAGCACTCGTGGATTTACCACGGTGCGGCGCAGTGCGGTTTCTGCACCCCTGGTTTTATTGTTTCGGCCAAGGCCCTGCTTGATTCCAATCCCAATCCCAGCCGCGAAGACGTGCGCGACTGGTTCCAGAAAAATCACAACGTGTGCCGCTGCACGGGCTACAAGCCCCTGGTGGACGCGGTTATGGACGCAGCCGCCCTCATGCGCGGCGAAAAAACGCTGGACGACATTACCTTCAAGATGCCTGCCGACGGCCGCATCTGGGGTTCCACCATGCCCCGCCCCTCTGCGGTAGCCAAGGTTACCGGCACTGCAGAGTTTGGCGCGGACGCCGCCCACAGACTGCCCGAAAACACCCTGCATCTCGCCCTGGCCCAGGCCAAGGTATCGCATGCGAACATCAAGGGCATCGACACCTCTGAAGCCGAAAAAATGCCCGGCGTGTACAAGGTGCTGACCCACAAGGATGTGAAGGGCAAGAACCGCATTACCGGTCTCATCACCTTCCCCACCAACAAGGGCGACGGCTGGGAACGTCCCATCCTTAACGACAAAAAGATCTTCCAGTACGGCGACGCGCTGGCCATCGTCTGCGCCGATTCGGAATGCAACGCCCGCGCCGCGGCGGAAAAGGTCAAGTTTGACCTTGAGCTGCTGCCCGAGTACATGAGCGCTCCCGAGGCCATGGCCCCGGACGCCATCGAAATCCACCCCGGCACCCCCAACATCTATTACGAACAGCTTGAAGAAAAAGGCGCGGATACCGCCCCCTTCTTCAAGGACCCCGCCAACGTGGTTATCGAGGGCGACTACTACACCCAGCGTCAGCCCCACCTGCCCATCGAACCTGACGTGGGCTACGGCTACATCAACGAAAAAGGCCAGGTGGTCATCCACTCCAAGTCCGTGGCCATTCATCTGCACGCGCTGATGATTGCCCCCGGTCTTGGTCTGGAATTCCCCAAAGATCTCGTGCTGGTGCAAAACACCACCGGCGGCACCTTTGGCTACAAGTTCAGCCCCACCATGGAAGCCCTGCTGGGCGTGGCCATCATGGCTACCGGCCGTCCCTGCCACCTGCATTACAACTACGAACAGCAGCAAAACTACACCGGCAAGCGCTCGCCCTTCTGGACCACCGTGCGCATGGCCGCCAACAAGCAGGGTAAAATCCTCGCCATGGAAACGGACTGGAGCGTCGACCACGGCCCGTATTCCGAATTTGGCGATCTGCTCACCCTGCGCGGCGCGCAGTACATCGGCGCTGGCTACGGCATAGCCAACATCCGCGGCAAGGGCCGCACTGTTGCTACCAACCACTGCTGGGGTGCGGCTTTCCGCGGCTATGGCTCGCCTGAAACCGAGTTCCCCTCTGAAGTGCTCATGGACGAACTGGCTGAAAAGCTGGGCATGGATCCCTTTGATCTGCGCGAAATGAACTGCTACCGCGAGGGCGACACCAACCCCTCCGGTCAGGTTCCCGATGTCATGAGCCTGCCCGAAATGTTTGCAAAAATGCGCCCCTACTACGAGGAGGCCAAAAAGACCGTCAAGGCCAAGTCCACCGCTGAAGTAAAACGCGGCGTGGGCATCGCCCTGGGCATATACGGCGCCGGTCTTGACGGGCCCGATACCTCCGAGGCCTGGGCCGAACTGAACCCCGACGGCAGCGTAACCGTTGGCAACTCGTGGGAAGACCACGGCCAGGGCGCTGACTCCGGCACGCTGGGTACCGCCCACGAAGCCCTGCGTCCTCTGGGCGTCAAGGCCGAAAACATCCACCTGGTCATGAACGACACCAGCAAGACCCCCAATTCCGGTCCTGCCGGCGGTTCGCGTTCGCAGGTGGTTACCGGCAACGCCACCCGCGTGGCCTGCGAAATGCTTATTGAGGGCATGCGCAAGCCCAGCGGCGGTTTCTTTACCTATGACGAAATGAAGGCCGAGGGACGCCCCGTCCACTACGACGGCAAGTGGTCCGCACCGGCCAAGGACTGCGACCTCAAGGGCCAGGGCGAACCCTTTGCCTGCTACATGTACGGCCTGTTCCTGGCCGAAGTGGCTGTGGAAGTGGCCACCGGCAAAACCACGGTTGAAAAGCTCGTGTGCGTGGCCGACGTCGGCACGCTGTGCAACAAGCTTGTGGTCGACGGCCAGATCTACGGCGGCTTGGCGCAGGGCGTGGGCCTTGCCCTTACCGAAGACTACGAAGACCTCAAAAAGCACAGCACCCTTGCTGGCGCGGGCGTGCCCACCATCAAGATGATTCCTGACGACATGGAAATCGTCTATGTGCAGACCCCCCGCAAAGCCGGTCCCTTCGGCGCGTCCGGCGTGGGCGAAATGCCCCTCTCCGCGCCGCATCCGGCCATCATCAACGCCATCTACAACGCCTGCGGCGCGCGCGTGCGTCATCTGCCCGCGCGTCCCGAAAAGGTGTTGGCGGCCATGCCCAAGTAGGGTAGGCTTTAGCTAACCTTCTGGAGAAGCAGGGGAGATTCCTTTTGCAAAAAAGGTTTCTCCCCTGAATCCCAGCCCCAGGTTCATCTGTTATCCACACCGCGCGTCAGTTCGGTTGGCCGTAAGGCGCGCAATGTTTGCGGCGGGGCTTTCAGGGGGTTCTCTGAAAGCCCCGCTCAGCATTGGGGCAGCGGTTCGCGCCGACATGTCCTTTGCCAATCATACCCGCACCAAGCCATCGAGAACATCGCCATGATGGATCAACAACGTCTGCACGAAATAGAATCGCACTGCACGCAGGAGAGTCCGCCACGCTGCCGGGTGGCCTGCCCCTTTGGTATGGATGTGCGCGCCTTTATGGCCCGTCTGGCCGAGGGCAAACCGGGCGAGGCCCGCAAGGTGCTTGAGCGGCATCTGCCCCTGCCCGGCATTGTGGCCAGTATTTGCGACCACCCCTGCGAAAATGCCTGCCTGCGGCAGGACCTGGGCGGCAGCGTGGCCATGCACGGGCTTGAGCTGTCGTGCATGCTGGCCGTGGGCGCGCAAGGCCGTCCGTTGCCCCTGCCACCAAAAAAATACCGCATGGCGATCATGGGCGCCGGTTTTGCCGGTTTGGTGGCCGCCTGGGATCTGTCGCGCAAGGCCTACCCTGTCACGGTTTTTCACACAGGTACTGCGGCGGAGTTTTTGCTGGCGCGCTATCCGGCGCTGGTCCAAGGCCCTGCGTCTGGCATAAGCAAGGATTTTGCGGCAGAGGACATGGAGCTGCTTGTCCGGCAAAAGGTCAGCTTTGTGCAGGCGACGCTGGACGCTGCCTTGCTGGAAAAGCTGGCGGCGGAATACGACGCCGTGCTGGTGGATGCCGATGCCGTGCAGAAGGCTGCGAGCGGGCTTGTTCCTGAAGAATCGCAGGTTGATGCCGAAACCCTGCTCTGGCGCGACAATATTTGTTGCGCGGGTTGGCCCAGCAGCACGCCCACCGGGCATGCTTTTGCCTCGCCATCGCGGCAGGGCGGGCAGGGGCGGCACGCCGCCCAGACCATGGAACGCGTGACCAGCGGCGTATCGCTGACGGCGGCGCGCGAAAAATCGCAGGGACCGCTGCACACCGATGTAACTGGTATAGCGCCCGTGCCGCGGATAGAACCGGCCCTGCGGACGGGCGACAGCCTGGCCGAACCGCTGTTTTCAGAGCAGGAATCAGTGCAGGAGGCGGAGCGCTGCCTGCAGTGCCAGTGCATGATCTGCGTGCGCGAATGCGTTTTTTTGCAAAAGTTCAAGGGCTACCCGCGCCTGTACGCCCGGCAGGTCAACAACAACGCCTCCATAGTCAAAGGCCTGCATACGGCCAACGCCGTCATCAACGGCTGTGCCCTGTGCGGCCAGTGTGAAGAGCTGTGCCCGGAGAATTTTTCCATGGCCGAGCTGTGCCTCTCCGCGCGGGAGGACATGGTCGAACGCGGCTTTATGCCACCCACGGCGCACGAATTTGCTCTTGAAGACATGGAGAGCGCCTCCGGGCCGGAATGCGCGCTTACGCTGCCGGGCGTACCGCCAGCCGCTGCCGGAGCCCAAGGCAACGCCCCGGCTCAAAGTACGGACAGCCAGTGGCTGTTTTTCCCCGGCTGCCAGCTGGCAGCGTCGCGGGTGGAGCAGACCGCCGCGCTGTACGATCTGCTGCGCCGTCGTTTGGGGCCTGAGGCCGGGGCGGGCGCTGGCTCGGGCGTTGGCATCATGCTTTCCTGTTGCGGCATCCCCGCCCGCTGGGCAGGCAGAACGGCCCTGTTCAACGAGCACACGGCAAAATTGCGGCAGGCCTGGCAAGACATGGGCAAGCCGCGCATCATGGCGGCCTGCTCGTCGTGCCTTGCCGCCCTGCGCGAGGGTCTGCCGGAAGCGCAGTGCGTCTCCGTGTGGGAGGTACTGGACGGACTGTCTTCCCATTGGCCGGACAATCAGTCCCGCCATCTGCCTTCATCCAGGGGCAATGCCCTGGCTGGACCGCTGCCCCAGGTTTTTTCGGTGCAGGACCCCTGCACGGCCAGGCACGACAAGGCCTGGCTGGCCGCTGTGCGCAGCCTGGCTGGCAAATGCGGGGTTACAGTTGAGGAGCCCCGCCTCAGCGGCGCATCAACCGCCTGTTGCGGCTACGGCGGCCTTGTATGGTGCGCCCAGCCGCAAACCGCCAGGGCCATGAGCGACAACAGGGCCGCGCAGCTTGAGCACCCCGGCCTGGCCTCGTGCATCATGTGCCGCGACCGTATGGCGGCCAGCGGCAAGGAATGCTGGCATCTGCTCGACCTGCTGTTCCCTGCGGCGGAGGTTGCGTCCGGCCTTGCCCATGGCCCCGGCCTGTCGGCCCGTCGCGCCAACAGGGCCGCGCTGCGCAGTAGGCTGCTTGAAACATATGGCCCCAATGCCGGGCTGCCTGCCACGGCTGTTGCCGCATCCGGGCACACGGGCAAGGGGCTTGTGCTGGTAGCGCCGGAGGCCTTGGCGCGGCTTGAGGAGCGGCACATCCTGCTGTCTGACGTGGAAGGGGCCGTTGTGGGGGCCGAAGCCAGCGGCCACTGGTTTGAAAATCTGGAGAACGGTCATCGCCTTGGCTCGTGGCGGCCCAGAAAGGTGACCTTTTGGGTGGAGTACGAAAAACAGGGCCAGGGTTTTGTGCTGCATGATGCGTGGTGCCACCGCATGGTGGTTCCGGGGTCTGGCGGTCAGGAAGCGGCGGACGTCATCAACAGCCACCAGTGCTGCACAGACGGGCAGCGCGCGGCGCACGAGACAGGGCAACCTGGCTCGCAGGGAGGTGAGCGGTCATGAGTATGGGGCCAAACTACGGGCCGGACAGCGGCAAGTGGGTATGCGGTCGTTGTCATGTCGCCCTTGAGCAGGTGAAGGTTCCAGTTTTTTATCTCAACAGCGCCTTTGACGTGTTTTTACCGCGCTGCCCGCAGTGCGGGCTGACGCAGGTGCCCAAATCACTGGCCGAAGGCAAGATGCTTGAGGTGGAAGCCCTGCTGGAAGACAAGTGAACGCTCTTTGGGAACGGCCCGATTTCCGCCGTGCGGCGGGCGACGCCTGGCGGCCTGGCGGCGTGGAGCTGACAGGGCGGGCGCTTGATGCGTGCGCGTCTCTGGGCCTGCTGGCTCAAGGGGGCACGGTGCTTGATCTGGGCAGCGGGGCGGGGGCCACTCTGCGCCTGCTGGCTCAGCGGGGCTACCGGGCCGTGGGGCTGGACAAGCATGCGGAATGCGTATTGCCTGCAGGCGTTCCGCTGCCCTGTGACGCTTGCAGTCTTGTGCGGGCCGACCTTGCCCGCCCGCCGCTGGCTGCCGGTTGTTGCGACGGGGTACTGTGCGAATGCGTGCTCTCGCTGCTGGACAACCCCCAGGCGGTCCTCGGCGCGGTCTTTCGCGCTTTGCGCCCTGGCGGGGCGCTGGTGGTCAGCGACCTCATGTTGCGCCCCGGCCATGACCTTGCGCCAGCAGCCTGCAGCTGTGGCCCAGACGGGGCAGAAGCCGTATGCGGCTCCGCACCCGCAGGTGCGCAAAGCAGGGTTGCAGTCGGGTCTGATGGCAGCGTTGAGGATGCTCTTAAAAATTCGTGTCTGGCTGGCGCTCGGCCAGAATCCGCATGGCGCGGGCTGATTACGTCGGCGGGGTTTGCGTTGCAGCGCTACGAGGACAACAGCCGGGCGCTGGTGGAGCTGGCGGCGCGTATGCTCTGGTATGGCGAAGGCGATTCGCGGCCCTCTGGCTCCTGCGCCTGTCGCGGCGTGGGCGCGGGCCGACCCTGGCGGGCCTATGGATACGGCCTGTGGATAACCCGCAAGGAGGCTTTATGAATCCCATGATGATGGAATTGCTGCCCCTGGTGCATCAGGGCTACTGCTGCAGCCAGCTGCTGCTTTTGTTGATGCTGCAGGCCCAGGACAGGCAGAACCCCGGTGTGGTGCGGGCGGCGCAGGGGCTGTGCCACGGCATAGGGCAGTCTGACGGCCCGTGCGGCCTTTTGACCGGCGGGGCGTGCGCGCTGGCGCTGGTTGCGGGCAAGGGGGCGGATGACGAAACCGCCCACCATATGCTGACGCCCCTGCTCAACGATTACGCCACATGGTTTTACGACCGCACCTCCGCTTACGGCGGGCAGCGCTGCGGGCAGATCGCGGCGGGGCTTGGCGCTGCTTCCGGGGTTGCGGGCGAGCAGCCCAACCCTGTGGCCTGCGGCGATCTGCTGGCCGAATGCTGGGAAAAAATTATGGAACTGGTTCAGAGCTACGAGCTGGATCTTACGGAAAAGGCATGACCCTGCGCCGCACCCAGAGTCTGTGCCCCGTATGCCTGCGGCGGATCGAGGCCACGTACGAGCAGTCGGGCACTGATCCACGGGACGTGGTGCTACGCAAAACCTGCCCCGATCACGGCACGTTCAGCGTGCCGGTGTGGCGACAGTCCGATGCTGGCGCACTGGCCGCGCCGTCCTTTACCGCATGGTCGCGTCCCAAAAGTCCCTCCTATCCGATCAACCCGCACACGCCTATCAGCGACGGCTGCCCCTTTGACTGCGGCCTGTGCCCGGCCCACGCCCAGCATACCTGTACGGGCCTGTTTGAAGTCACCAAACGCTGCGACATGGCTTGTCCCGTATGTTATGCCCAGGCTGGTTCGTCATCGAACCCTCGCGGCGAGGCCGACGACCTGCCGCTGAGCGTTGTGGCCATGCAGATGGACACCCTCAAAGAGGCATCCGGCCCTTGCAACGTGCAGATATCGGGCGGCGAACCCACCGTGCGCGACGACTTGCCGCAAATTATCGGCATGGCCCGGCAGCGCGGGTTTGGCTTGGTGCAGATCAACACAAACGGGCTCAGGTTGTCGCGTCAGCAGGGCTATGCCCGCATGCTTCACGCTGCAGGGCTTGATTCCGTCTACCTGCAGTGGGACGGCGTGCGCGAAAGCACTTTTGCCGCCCTGCGTGGCCGGCATTGTCTTGACTTCAAGCGCGCGGCGGTGCGCAACTGCGCCGACGCCGGGCTTGGGGTGGTGCTGGTGGCCACGGTTGTGCGTGGCGTCAACGACTGCGAGCTGGGCGACCTTTTGCGGCTGGCGCTGGAAATGGGCCCCGCAGTGCGCGGGCTGCACATCCAGCCAGCGGCGTTTTTTGGCCGTTACCCCTGGCGGCTTGAGGATGCCCCGCGCCTTACCCTGCCCGAGGTCATGATAGAGCTGTCCCGGCAGGCTCCGGAAATGGTCAGCCCAAGCCATATGCATCCGCCCGGCTGCGAAAACGAACTGTGCTCGTTCAGCGCAGTTTATCGCCGGGTGCAAAAAAACGGACAGCCGGGGCTCGAGTGGTTGCCCGATGCNGGGCAGTCGTGCTGTTCGCCCACGCCGCAGCCCGGCGTTGCGGCTGCGCCGCCATCCGCCGGGGAGGGGGCGCGCAAGGCCAAACAGTTTGTGGCTCTGCACTGGAAGCGCGACAGCGCGGCGGTGGGCGGCGATCATGTTGCAGACAGCTTTGGCGGCGGGCCTGACCAGAATGTCGCTGCAGACGGCTTCAGCCGCTTTTTGGCGCAGGCCGGGGCGGAGCAGCGGTTTACCCTGTCGTCCATGGCGTTTCAGGATGCCCTGAGCCTGGACCTTGACCGTGTGCGCGGCTGCTGCATCCACATGGTGCGGCCCGACGGGCGCATGATTCCGTTTTGCCTGCACAATCTGACCGCCAGCAACGGCGCGCGCCTGTATGGTGAATGAGCATGGATGTAGCCCAATCCGTCGGCCTTGCCCCTTGCTCGCTTGACGGCTGGCTTGCCGCGCAGTGCGGCGCAACCAGCAGTCACGATCTGCCCGGCTGTCTGGCGCAGGCGCGGCTTGCCCGTTTGCGCGAGACATTGCTGCGTGCAGCGCACGGTTTTTTTTACGCCACGCGTTTGCAGTGCTGCAATCTTGACCTTGCGCGGGTGGAAGACCTGGAGAGCCTGCCCTTTACCACCGCTGAGGATCTGAGCAACTGGGGCGATTTTTTGTGCGTCTCGCAGGGGGATGTACAGCGCATGGTCACGTTGCACACGTCGGGAACCACAGGCCAGCCCAAGCGCCTTGCTTTTACGGATGCCGACCTTGCCCGTACGCGAGATTTTTTTGCCGTGGGCATGAGCCAGCTGGTGCGGGCCGGGCAGCGTCTGGCCGTGCTGCTGCCGGGCGCGGAGCGCCCGGACGGCGTGGCCGATCTGTTGCGTCAGGCTCTGGGGGGCGTCGGGGTGGATGTTGTGGCCCCGCCGTCAGACATACATAAGGCCAGTGAGGCAGGCAGCGCGGCAAACAGTCAGGTTGCCGGGCAAGCGCGCGGGCCGGAAGTCTTTTGCCAGAGCGGCGGGCAGCCGGGCGCGGCGCTGGCCTGCTGGCTCAGCGAGGTCGCGCCACATTGCCTTGTGGCGGCCCCGGCGCAGCTGGCCATGCTGCTGGCGCATTTTCCCCGTTGCGCGCCGCGGAACCTGGCGGGGGTGCTCTCCAGCGCCGAGCCGCTGGACGCAGAGCTTGGGCAAAACCTGAGGCGTGTGTGGCAGTGCGAGGTGCTGGATCACTACGGGCTTACAGAAACAGCCTACGGTTGCGCTGTTGAATGTCCGCGCCACGACGGTTTTCATATCCGTGAGCTGGACGTCCTTATAGAAATAGTAGATATTTCGGGGAGTAAAGTTTTGCCCCTCGGCCAGGCTGGCGAGGTTGTCATTACCACCCTGCAGCGTGAGGCCATGCCGCTGGTACGGTACCGCACCGGCGATGTCGCCCGTCTGCTGCCCGGCCCGTGCGCCTGCGGCAGCCCGTTGCGCAGGCTTGGCCCGGTACTTGGACGCATAGAGCGCCGGGCCGGATGCTGCCCCCGCATTGTCTGCCCTCCCAAGGGGAAAGGCTGGCAGGCTCCCTGCCTGTAACGGGCCGCAAAATTGCCATCCTACATCTGCCGCAAACGTGGTATCCGTATCGCGACGAAGGAAATGAAGCTCATGAACCCAGCAGTTATTATTCTTGCCGCAGGCATGGCCTCGCGCATGGGCGAGGCCAAGGCTCTGCTCCCCTTGCCGTTGATGCCCCGTGGCGGTCTCTGCTCGGCCCTGCGGGGTCTGGTCATGATGTACCGGGCGGCAGGGGTGGAGAATGTGGTGATCGTCAGCGGTTTTCATGCCGGGGTGGTGGAAGGCGAGGCTGAAACGCTCGGAGTCACCGTGGCGCGTAATCCTGACCCGCAGCAGGGCATGTTTTCTTCGGTGCAGGCCGGGGTGGCGGCGTTGGCGCAGAGCGGTTTTGGCGGATATTTTTTTGTGCAGCCGGTAGATGTGCCGCTGGTGCGTCCCCTGACCCTGCTGGCGCTGCGCGACGCTGCCATGCAGGATGAGGCCGACCGCGCGGCCGCGCTGGCCGTGAGCGGCAAGGCTGACCCCTTGCCGGTGCTTGTGCCGGTCTTTGACGGGCAGGAGGGCCACCCTCCGCTTGTTCCCATGGCCTTGGCGGGGCGCATCATGACGCACGATGGGGGCAACGGTTTGCGCGGGGCGCTCCAAGGGGCTCCCCTGCGCCATGTGCCCGTGCCCGATGCCATGATTCTGGAAGACATGGATACCCCTGACGACTACGCCCGCTTGCGTGTGCTGGCCCTTGAGCGCCCCATGCTCTCACCCGTCGAGGCGGATTTTTTGCTCCATCTGCACGGCGTGCCCGAAAAAGGCCTGCGCCACGCGCGGGCCGTGGGCACTGTGGCCTGCTGTCTGGCCGAGGCCCTGGCGCACGCGCGGGAGGCCGCCGGGTATGACGCCGGGGTCGACCCTCGCTGGGCGCTGGCTGGCGGCCTGCTGCACGATATCTGCAAAGGCCAGCCCCGGCACGAAGCGGCGGCGGGGCAGTTGCTGCGTCAGCTGGAGCTACCGCAAATGGCGCGTCTGGTGCAGGATCACCGCGATCTCTCCTTGCCGTGCGACGAGCCGGTAACCGAGCGCGAGCTGGTCTATCTGGCCGACAAATACTGCTATGGCGGCAGCTTTGTGCCCCTGCAGCGCCGCTTTGACCTCAAGCTTGAGGCTTACGCCCAGGACACGCAGGCCTGCGAGGCCATATTGGGACGCCTTGGCCGCGCCAAAGAGTTGGAAGAACGCATCGCCCGCGAAATTGGCAGGACGCCTGCCCATGTGGCGGAAAAAGCCCTCGTGCGCAATTGCGGCGCAATGCGGGGACACGCCGCATGAGCGGAATGTGGCTGGTGCGGCACGGTTCTTTGCCGCCCAACCCCGAGCGCCGCATGGTCGGCGCGCGCGATATCCCCCTGAGCGACGCTGGCCGCGACCAGATACGGGCCATGGCCCGGCAGTTTATGCCTGAGCTGGGGCCGGGGCCGATTGTCGCGGTCTGCTCTGATCTTGATCGCTGTCGCGAAACTGCGACCCTTCTGCTGCAGTCCTTGCCGTCAGCGACCGTCCCCTTGCATGCGGAGCCCGGCTTGCGCGAGATATGCCTTGGACTGTGGCAGGGCTTGACCAAGGCGGAAATTGAAGACCACTGGCCCGGCGCATACGCTGCCAGAGGGCATGACATGGCCCACTTTTGTCCCCCGCAGGGCGAGAGCTTTATGCAGACCCAGCGCCGGGCGCTGGCGGCGCTTGGCCGCTGGCGCGGGCGGTATCCTGCGGCCACGCTGCTGGTGGTTTCGCACGCGGGCGTTATCGGCACGCTGCTGGCCCACTATCTTGCGCTGCCGCTCAAGGATGTGCTGCGTATCCCACAGTACTACGGCTGCCGGGCCTTTGTGCCCGAGTGGTAGCGGCCTGCCTGCGCTGTTGCTTCCCCTTGCCCAGACTGCGCCCGCCCGCATTTGGGCGTCAGACCCAGGCCGTGGGGTTGTACACGCTGATGTGCAGCTTGATGTAGCGGTCTTCAAGCACGTCGGCGGGCAGGTTCAGCGCAATATGTTCCTGCTCCAGTTGGCTGAATTTGGCCAGCCATGCGGCGGCCTCGCGCCCCAGGTCGGCCATGCGCGACAGCGGCGTAAACAGGCTGGCCGGGCATATCTGGTAGAGGTACAGCTCGCCCGCGTTGAGCACAAAGGGAAACAGCCCGCAGGCCACGGGTCTCTCGGGTCTGGGCAGGCGGCAGCCGTGGCTGGTGCACGAGCGGCAGCCACGGCCGTCCATGAAGGCCGTATCCTTGCTGAGCAAAAAAAAGTCGTTGGCGAGCCCGGGCCGCAACTGGTCGGGCAGCAACCCCATGGGAAACAGTTCGTTGGAATCCTGCGGGCCGCAGCAGTAGCGGCAATCGCGGCAGTAGCCGTTTTGCAGCCAACCGTTGCGCCAGCTGACGGTGCGCCGACGCGGAAAAACTTTTTGCCAGTGTTCCAGATAGTCCCAAAACCCTTTGCTCATAAACTCTCCTGAAAGCCCCAGTCCAAAACTCAGTTTGAATGCAGCAGAACCATGCCGCACACAAGCAGGGCTATGCCCGCAAATGCGCTGGCCTTGAGCCTTTGGCGCAGCAGCAGCCATCCGCACAGCGATGTGCCCAGTATGCCAAAACCGCCCCACAGGGCGTAGGCTACGGCTAAATCCATATGCCGAACTGCCAGTGAAAGGCAATAGAAAGCCAGCCCCACCAGCACCAGGGCCAGAGCTCCCATGCCGCGTCGGCGAAAGCTGTCGGACCGCACAAGCAGAATGTTGGCGGCAACATCAAGCGCCGCAGCCAGCATGACCAGCGGCAACGCCGTATTGTCTACCAGATTGGTTACGTCCATTACCTGTCCCCTCCCCGCGTCGCATTGCTGCGTTCAGGGCCTGCGGGCCAATGAGCGACCGCGGCATCGGTGTTTGCGGGCAGCGCCGCATCCCGCCGATTTGCCTTCAGTGGGACAGCAGGCCCGGTTTGCGGCCCGTGCCCTGTGCCTGCATTAACGAGCAGGGCGCCGGCCAGCACGCAGGCAAGCCCCAGCATCCGGCGCGGGGTCAGGGATTCATCCAGAAAAAACACGCTGCCAAGGGTAATGCAGGTGAGGCCAAGGCCTTCCCAAAAGGCAAAGGTCACCCCTACAGGGATGCCCGTAATCGCGTGAGACAAAAAAATATACGACAGGCCGATGGCCAGCCACATGACGGTCAGCCCCAGGGCAGGCGCATGTGCAAAGCTCCAGCTCTGAGCCAGCTTCATGGTGAGCGTGCCGCCTGTTTCCAGAGCTATGGCGGCGATCAGGCAGTACCAGTGGTGTGGTTTTGTTGCAAACATAAAAATTTCTCGCTGAGAACAATGGATGTGCCTTTGCAAAGCAAAGGACAATGAGGATGATGATTTGAGATAACAGCGAGAAATGCTATAGCAGGCAACGCCAGCAGCGTTCTTCAGTAAAGCCGCAAAAGCACGAGCGTAAAAGTGCTGTTAAGGTACATATAAATAGTAACATAAGTTCAGTATAAGACTGAATAGCCTTGAGTCAATACCGCAGTGGCAGTGGCTGGCGCGGTATATGGCTGGTGGATATGAGGCATGGACTTGTTGCATTGCTCCGGGGCAGCCATCGCTGCTGAAGCAAATGGAAAAGGCGGGTCCTGCGACCCGCCTTTTTATGAACTGCAACAGTGTGGAACTGGACAATGCATTGGCGTGGTTCAACGCCGGAGGGCATCCTGGTATCTTTGAAAATCAAGGTTTCAAAGACGGGATGCTACTGGGCGGCAATCCAGGCGTTGGCTTCCTCAAGGTTGAGGGTGCCCTCGTACAGGGCCCTGCCGCTTACCGCGCCCACCAGGCTGGTGCTGAGGGTGAGGGGGTAGAGTTTCTGCACGTCGGCTAGCGTCGCCACCCCGCCCGCCGCAATGACCGGCACGGTGGAAAGGCGCGACAGATGCTCAAGCGCGGCCACGTTTACACCGCACTGCATGCCGTCGCGTTCAATATCGGTATAGATGATAAAGGCCGCGCCGTCCGCCAGCAGTCGGGGCAGCGCCCCGTCTACGGTCAAACCCGTATCGGCCACCCAGCCGCGCGTTTTAAGCTTGCCGCCGTCCGCATCCAGCGAGACGCCGATGCGTCCGGGGAAGGCCCGGCACATCTCGGCAAACAGGTCGGGCTGTTCCAGCGCCAGCGTGCCGATGATCAGGCGAGAAACGCCCGCATCAAGGTAGGCGCGGGCCGTTTCCATATCGCGGATGCCGCCGCCAAGCTGCACGGGGATGGAAAGCTCGGTGCAGATACGGCGTACGATTTTGCGGCTTTTGGCCGCCCCGTCAAAGGCCCCGTCAAGGTCAACCACATGCAGCCAGCGCGCGCCGCGTGCCTCCCAGGCTTTGGCGGCGTCGGTTGGGTCTTCGGCAAAGACGGTGCTTTCGTGAGCGCGCCCCTGTTTGAGACGTACGGCCTTGCCGTCCTGAATGTCCACGGCGGGAAACAAAATCATAAATTCATGTCCTTAACTGCTTTGTGCATGCCGTCCACGGACATCTCTTCAGCGGTAACCCACTGGCCGTGCCGCTTAAAGAACGTGCCCACGTTGAGCAGATTGTCGGCCAGACCCTCCTGCCGCTCTTCAAAGACCGAGCGCGACATCACATAGCCGTTGGCAATGTTGATGAGGAAAAATTCCACGCGCACATGGGCAGGTTCGGTAACGCCGGCGGTGGAGCCTTCGCGTTCGTGCCAGTCGAGCACCTGGGGCACCAGCAAGAGCTGCGCGCCCTGCTTTTTGCCGTAAGCTATCCACAGGGGCAGTGCCTGCGGCTGCTCGGAGCTGTGAAAGCGAGTGAGGTCCTTGGGCAGGTCAATGGCGTTGATAAACTTGTACTGACGTTTGGTGTCGGCGGTGAGCACGCTCTGCAACCGGCGGTCAAGCGAGGGCAGCATCTCGTCGGCAATACGCCCCTGATTTTCGGGTATGCGCCCGGTAATCAGCTGGCTTGCGTTGATCGGTTGGGTAAAGGGCGCAACCGATATGACATACGAAGGCGAAATGACGCGGGGAACATCCGCCGTGCTGGTGGGACGACGGCTGCATGCGCAGGCGATCACCAGCAGGCAGAGCGCGGGCAGCAACAGTATACGAAGTCGGGATTGCATCAATCAAGACCTCCCTTGGTGCTTCTGATAGTTGTGCCGTTTCGGCGTACCGCCTGGGCCAAGGCAAGCCCCAGCCCTTTGGCGGCCGATTCCAGCAAGTGATGGCCATTCTGACCATAGCGGAATTCTACATGCAGGTTGCAGCGGGCGCTGCTGGCAAAGGCCTTGTAAAACTCGCGCCAGAGGTCTTTTTCCTCCCCGGCCAGAACCGGGGGCAACAGCTCGCCGCCGCGCCATTCAAGCCAGGGGCGGCCCGAAAGATCGACGGTTGTTTCTGCAAGGGCTTCATCCATAGGTACACGGCCATACCCCACCCTGGCAATGCCTGCTTTGTCGCCAAGGGCCTCAAGCAGCGCCTTGCCAAGCAGCAGACCTACATCTTCGGTGGTGTGGTGGGCATCCACTTCCATATCGCCTTCGCAGACCAGCCGCAGATCCATACCGGCCCAAAAGGCGGTGAGGGTCAGCATGTGGTCAAGCAGGCCAAAACCAGTTTTCACGTCTGTGATGCCCTGACCGTCGAGGTTCAGTTCAAGCCGGATGTCGGTTTCGGCGCTTTTGCGTGCCTGGGTGGAAGTTCTTATTGCCGTGTTGCTCATGCGTCCTCCGCAGAGTGTTCGCCCTTGCCCGGTTTTTTGTCCGCGCTGGCCGTAGCGGCTTCGCCGGCTTCTGCGTCGGATTTTTCTTCCGATTCTTCATCCTTGGCGGTCTTTTTGCCAAAGGCCGAGGCCACATAAATGCTTATTTCGTACAGCACAAGCATGGGCGCGGCCATAAGCAGCTGCGAAACCACGTCAGGCGGCGAAAGAATGGCCGCAACAATAAAGATGCCAAGGATGGCGTAGCGGCGTACCCGACGCATAAGCGCGGCTGTGATAATGCCCATGCGCGCCAGAAAAAAGGCGAACAGGGGCATTTCAAACACCAGACCAAAGGCGAGAATGAGTTTGAGCACAAAGCTCAAATAATCGCTGATCTTGGGCATGGCCACAATGGTGTCTGTGGCGTAACTCACAAAAAAGGCAAAGGCATTGGGAAAGACCACAAAGTAGCAAAACGCGCCGCCGCTGATGAAGAAAAATGCCGACATAAAGGCCACAGGCAGAATATGCCGTTTTTCTTCTTCATACAGGCCGGGGGCTATGAAGGACCATATCTGGTAAAAAATGACCGGGCTGCTCACAAACACGCCTGCCACAAAAGAAATGTGCATGCGTGTAAAAAAGCCTTCGGGCAGGGTGGTGTAGATGGCGTGCGAGCCTTCGGGCAACACCTTGAGCAGCGGGTCGACCAGTGCGTCAAAAATGGGGTCGACAATGGCCCAGCAGGCCATAAAGCCCACCATGACGGCCAGACAGCAGCGCACAAGGCGGCCGCGCAGTTCCGAAAGGTGGTCCATAAGGCCCATGGGGCGGTCATCGCCATCCGCCTCTTCCTCTTCGCCTTCCGGAGTTGCGGGAGGGGTGCTTTCGCTCTGGGCGGGCAGGTTTTCCGGCTCTGCCGCAGGGCTCAGCGTTTCGCCCACGGGCGGAACAGGGGGCAGGGGAGGCTGGCCGTCGGCCTGCGTTGGCGGCGCGGCCTCGGCAGCCGCGTCAGGGGCGGCTTCCGAACCGGTTTGAGGAGCTGCCGTCGCTGCCTCTTGCGCAAGGTCTGCAGCCTGTGCGGGAGCAGCCTCGACTGACGGCGTTTGCGCCGGCGCAGTCGCATCTGCCGCCGGGTCTACCGGGGCCGTTGCTGTATCGTTTACTTTATTAAGGGAAGCATCCCCTGCGGTCTCAGGGGCAGACGTAGCAGCGGCCACCTCAGGGCTCAAGGGTTTGTCTGTGCTCATGCCTTGCCGCCGTTGTCAGTGGCTGCGGCAACCTGCGCTGCGCCTGAGGCAGCTGGCTGCTTTACTTCGGCTGCTTCAGCCTCGGCCCTGGTTTTGGCAAGGGCCTCGGCCAGCGGGCTGCCCGCAGGGGGCGTTGCCGGGGCGGCGTCTGCTTTGGCGTTTGCGGGGCTTTCCGCAACCTTTGCCCCGGCAACCGGCTCAGCTGTGGGGGCCCCGGTTGCGGCGGCCTCCTGCGAGTTTTCGGCTGCCTGGGCTTCGGCGGCAACAGGCTGGACGGTCTGGGCCGCCTCCTGTTGGGCTGCTGGCGCGGCCTGCCCGGCTTGCGCCGTGGAGCTGGTTGCGGAAGCGTCAATGACCGCCTCGGAGGCAGGTATGTTTTCACCCTGCGCTGTTGCTGTCGCCGTGCCAGCCGCTTCAGCGCTTTCCTTGGCCGCGCGCGCTTCCTTGGCCGCTGCTGCGGCTTCCTTGGCTGCGCGGGCAGCCTCCTGCTTGCGTTTGCGTTGTTCTTCCTCCTCGGCCTCAGCATTCAGCGTGCGCTGAAAATCTGTGGAAACCCGGCGGAATTCACCCATGGCCTTGCCCAGCGTGCGCGACACGTTGGCGAGGCTTTTGGGGCCAAGAACAATGAGGGCCACCACCAGGATGACCAGAAGTTCAGAGCTTCCTATCCCAAACATGCTGCCCCCCTATTCCCACTCAATGGTGCTCGGCGGTTTGGAAGAAACGTCGTACACCACGCGGTTGACGCCCTTGACCTCGTTGATGATGCGGCTCGACATGCGCTCGATGAGCTCTGCGGGCAGCCGCGCCCAGTCGGCGGTCATGGCGTCCACGCTGTCTACCACGCGCAGGGCGATTACATGCTCGTAAGTGCGCCCATCGCCCATGACGCCCACGGTCTTGAGCGGCAGCAGCACGGCAAAGCCCTGCCACACCTTGCGGTACCAGCCGGATTCGCGCAGCTCCTGCTGCACGATCTTGTCAGCCAGACGCAGTATCTGCAGGCGTTCTTCGGTAATTTCACCAAGCACGCGGATGGCCAGACCGGGACCGGGGAAGGGATGCCGCCACACGATGGAGTCGGGCATGCCCAGCTCGGCGGCAACCTTGCGCACTTCGTCCTTGAACAGTTCGCGCAGGGGCTCAATGAGCTTGAGCTTCATGGTGTCAGGCAGACCGCCCACGTTGTGGTGGCTCTTGATGACGGCGCTGGGGCCCTTGTGCGACACCGATTCGATAACGTCGGGGTACAGCGTGCCCTGCGCCAGGAAGTCCACTTCGGGCAGCTTTTTGGCTTCTTCGTCAAAAATTTCAATAAAGGTGTGGCCGATGATCTTGCGCTTTTTTTCCGGATCGTCCACGCCAGCAAGCTTGGAGAGAAAACGCTCCTGCGCCTGCACAAAATTGAGGTTGAGGTCAAAGTGCTCGCGCAGGTAGCTGACCACCTCGTCGCCTTCGCCAAGGCGCAGCAGTCCGTTATCCACAAAGATGCAGTGCAGGCGCTTGCCGATGGCCTTGTTGAGCAGCACGGCCACCACGGTGGAATCAATGCCCCCCGAAAGCGCGCAGACCACATGGCGGTCGCCCACCTGCTCGGCCATTTCGGCAACCACGCGCTCCACAAATGAAGACATGGTCCAGTCGGGCTTGATGGCGGCAACCTTGAACAGGAAGTTGCGCAGCATGCGCTCGCCGTCTACGCTGTGGTGCACCTCGGGATGGAACTGCACGGCGTATATCTTGCGGGCTTCGTCGGCCATGGCAGCCACGTCAAGGGTGGGGGTGCGGCCCGTAATGGTAAAGCCTGGCGGAGGTGCAAGCACCTTGTCGCCGTGGCTCATCCACACGCGGCTGGTCGACTTGATGCCATCCCACAAGGGGCAGGCCGCGGTGAGGGTGAGGTCGGAGGGGCCGTACTCGCGCGTGAGCGACTGGGCAAGCTGACCGCCGAGGTTCTGGGCCAGCAGTTGCATGCCGTAGCAGATGCCAAGCACCGGCACGCCGAGATCAAGAAAACCGGGGTCAAGCACCGGGGCGTCGGCTTCGCCCACGCTGGCGGGCCCGCCTGAGAGAATGATGGCGGAGGGCTTCATGGCCGCCACCTGGGCGGCTGTGGTGATGCAGGAATGTATTTCGGAGTAAACCCCGGCTTCGCGCACGCGGCGCGCGATGAGCTGGGTAACCTGTGAGCCGTAGTCAATAATAATGACTTTGCTGGGCATGTGTGTCCTCGCCTGGTGCTGGCCGTGGCCTGTTGCTGTGCGCCGCTTCCGTGCGCCCGGTTGATCGTTAGCCCGATCTTGCGCCTGATCGCTCGTCCGATCGGCTCGATGCCGGGGCTTGTGGGGAAGCGCAACCGCCTTGCCGCTGTCGCGCTTCCCGCAGATGTCGCCGCGAGATGGGGTTTGCCCCCGTCAGGGAACGCCTGCCCTGGGTGCGCTTTTGCAGCGCGGTGCCAAAAAGCAGGCTCAGTCAATACCGCCGGGGGCTGCAGCCGCTTGTCGCGGTCTGGCCTAGTTCTCGATGCGGTAGTTGGGAGCTTCCTTGGTGATGACAACGTCGTGCACGTGGCTTTCGCGCAGGCCCGCCGGTGAAATCTCGCAGAAGGTAGTGTTTTCAAAAAGGTCGTTCAGGTTATGCGCGCCCACGTAGCCCATGCCCGAGCGCAGGCCGCCCATGAGCTGGTACACGGCTTCCATGACCGGGCCACGGTAGGGCACGCGTCCAACGATGCCTTCGGGCACGAGCTTTTTGCTCTTTTCCTGGAAGTAGCGGTCGGAGCTGCCTTCCTTCATGGCGTCAATGGAGCCCATGCCGCGATATATCTTGTAAGTGCGGCCCTGATACAGAATTGTTTCACCGGGGCTTTCTTCGGTACCTGCAAAGAGGGAGCCGATCATTACCGAATGCGCACCTACCACGAGGGCCTTGACGATGTCTCCCGAAAACTTGATACCGCCGTCGGCGACGCAACAACGGTCCATTTCGCGCGCGGCGCGGCTGCCTTCCATAACGGCGGTAACCTGCGGCACGCCCACGCCTGCCACGATACGGGTGGTGCAGATGGAGCCGGGTCCGATACCGACCTTGACGGCGTCGGCGCCTGCTTCAAGGATGGCCTTTGCGCCTTCGTAGGTCGCCACGTTGCCTGCCACCAGCTGGCAGTTGGGAAACGCGGTCTTGACCATGCGGATGGCCTTGAGCACGTTGAGCGAGTGCCCGTGCGCAGAGTCGAGCACCAGCACGTCCGCGCCTGCCTCAAGCAGCTGCTCGGAGCGTGATTCGCAGTCGCGGCCAATGCCGATGGCAGCCCCCACGCGCAAGCGGCCGTTGGAGTCTTTGCAGGCGTTGGGGTATTTTTGGACCTTGTCGATGTCCTTCATGGTGATGAGCCCGCGCAGGAGACCCTGGTCGTCAACCACCAGCAGTTTTTCGATGCGGTGCTCGTGCAGGTGACGCTTGGATTCTTCAAGCGATGTGCCCATGGGCACGGTCACAAGGTTGGTGCTGGTCATCACTTCTGAAACGCGCACCGCTGCGCCGTCCTGCACAAACCGCACATCGCGGTTGGTCAGAATGCCCACCAGACGGCCATCTTCCACCACTGGCAAACCCGAAACGCGAAAGTCGGACATGAGGTCCAGGGCTTCCTGCACGGTGTTGTTGGGCGAGATGGTTACGGGGTCAAGAATCATGCCGCTTTCGCTCTTCTTGACTTTTTCCACTTCAAGACGTTGGCGGGCAACGGGCATGTTTTTGTGGATAATGCCAATACCGCCCATGCGGGCCATGGAGATGGCCATGGCCGATTCCGTCACGGTGTCCATGGCGGCAGAAAGCAGGGGGATGCGCAGGGGAATTTCGGGGGTGAGCCAGGTGGAGATGTCTACGGCGTCAGGAGTGATGTCCGAAAAGCCGGGGACTAGCAAAATGTCGTCAAAGGTCAGCGCCTTACCGCGATTGGTGAACATGACGTCCTCGTAATTGGCTGTAATAATTCTGAAAATTATAATCCAAAAGACTATCCCCTTGTGCCTCATATGTCAATGAGGGCAGCGCTCGCCAGCCCTTGGGCCACAAGGGGTTGCGGGTGCGCAGGATATTCGTGCCGGTGGCTGTTTCAGCGTAAAAAAACATGGGCGGTCTGTGTACCGCCGGGGCGCAAACTCCGCAGGGCGGGGTTTGTCATCGTATTCAAGCGTGGTTTTGCGCCCTGGCGCGCGCGGCATGCGCGGCGGGTTGCACCCGTAGGGCAGGGCGCGGTGCGCGTTTCTGCCGTTCAAAGGGGTGCTGGCGACCTACAGCTTTTAGCCGATTTTTGCAAGGGGGCTGGCAGCCCTTGAGCGGTGGAGCTTTGCGGGCGGGCCTGTAAAAAGCCTCTCGTGCGCGGGCATTCTGCGCGTAAGGCTTGACGTGCTGCCCCAAACAGCCTATGAATCAGCACTTCGACCAACGCGCGGCCCTATTGCGAGTAGCGGCTGCGACAGGGCGGGCGCTACAGCGCCGATTTTTTCGCCGCAGAGGCTGCGGTGCAATGGGGACTTCATGTTCGAGAGCCTTTCCGACAGACTTTCAGGCGTATTCCGCTCATTCAGCGGGCGCGGCCAGCTTACCGAAGAAAACGTGCAGGCAGGCCTGCGCGAGGTGCGCCTTGCCCTGCTTGAAGCGGACGTCAACTTCAAGGTCGTTAAAGACTTTGTGGAAAGCGTACGCGAAAAATGTCTGGGGCAGGAGGTGCTCAAGGGCGTCAGCCCGGCCCAGCAGGTGGTCAAGATTGTTCACGACGAGCTCGTGCAGCTGCTTGGCGGCGAAACCGCCGGGCTCAACCTGCAGGGGCGCGAGCCTGCGGTCATCATGCTGGTGGGCCTGCAGGGCTCGGGTAAAACCACCTCTGCGGGCAAGATTGCCAATATTCTGCGCAAGCAGAAAATGCGGCCCTATCTTGTGCCCGCCGACGTGTACCGCCCGGCCGCCATTGATCAGCTGACCGTGCTGGCAAAGCAGCTCGACATACCCTGCTACCCCTCCACGGTGGACATGAACCCCGTGGACATCGCCAAGGCCGCGCTTGAAAAGGCCCGCGAAGATCAGGCAACCGTGCTGCTGCTTGATACCGCTGGCCGTCTGCACGTTGATGAGCTGCTCATGCAGGAGCTGGTTGCCATAAAGCAGGCCGTGCAGCCGCAGGAAATTCTGTTTGTGGCCGACGCCATGACCGGTCAGGACGCCGTGACCGTGGCCGAAAGCTTTAACGAGCAGCTTGGCATTACAGGCGTGGTGCTCACCAAGATGGACGGCGATGCGCGCGGCGGTGCTGCTCTCTCCATCCGCTCGGTTACCGGCGCGCCCGTCAAGTTTGTGGGCATGGGCGAAAAGCTGTCCGAGATGGAGGTCTTCCATCCCGACCGCATCGCCGGGCGCATACTTGGCATGGGCGACGTGCTCACGTTGGTGGAAAAGGCGCAGAGCACCATCAACGCCGAAGAAGCCGAAGAACTGGCCCTCAAGATGAAGAAGGCCAGCTTTGACCTTGAAGATTTCCGCACCCAGATGCGCCGCATCAAAAAGCTTGGTTCGCTCGACAGCATCCTTAAGATGATTCCTGGTATGGGGGGCCTGCGCGAAAAGCTGGCCGAAGCCAGCGGCGCCATGCCTGAAAAGGAAATGGAGCGCACCGAGGCCATCATCAATTCCATGACCATGGCCGAACGTCGCAACCCCGACATCCTCAACGGCAGCCGCAGGGCGCGTATTGCCAAGGGTTCGGGCGTTACCGTAGCCCAGGTAAACCAGCTTGTGCGCCAGTTTGAGCAGATGCGCCAGATGATGAAAGGCATGATGGGCGGCAAAGGCGCCAAAATGCCCTCCATGCCACGCATGCGCGGCATGCCCCCTGGCATGAACCTGCCCAAGGGGCTTGGCGGTATGGGCGGTATGCCCAACATGGGCGGCATGGGTGGTATGCCCGGTATGCCGGGGATGGGTGGAATGCCCGGAATGGAAGGCATGCCCGGAGCGCGCGCTGGCGCGACCAAGGCCGCGCCCAAAAAACGCAAGAAAAAAGAGCGCCCCAAGCGCAAAAAAAAGTAAACAAATTTACGGGGCAAGGAGCGCCGCCACGCGCGGCAGTAAATCTCTTTGCGCCAGGGCTTCCCGCCCTTGCCCTTTCCCGGGCGCAACGCTAACATAACATCAATCAAAGGGAGTTGGACTCATGGCAGTAAAGTTGAAATTGACCCGCCTTGGCAGCAAGAAGCACCCCTTCTACCGTGTGGTGGCCGCTAACGACGAAACCCGCCGCGACGGCCGTCCGCTGGAATTCCTGGGCTACTACAACCCCATGGTCAATCCGGCTGAAGTGAAGCTTGACGCTGGCAAGATTCAGGAATGGCTGGGTCGCGGCGCTGAGCCCACCGACACCGTGCGCGCTCTGATCAAAGAGCACCTGGCCTAGTTTTCGGGCTTTTCTTTGCGGCGGCGCAAGGCCCACGGCAAATCTCTTTCAGGCAAAGCCTGAAGGAGAACTTTGCTGCGGGCTGTTCTTTGGGAAAGCTCAGGCAATATTTTTCCCGGTTCCAACGGACCGGCGGCGGCCTGCTTGCAGGCCCCGTTTGAGTCGTGGACGCGCATGCGCGCCCTGGCTCTCAGGCTGACCCCCCACTGGAGGTACTTATGAAAGCCCTGATAGAATACATTGCCCGGTCCTTGGTGGACAACCCCGAAGATGTGCAGGTCAGCGAGGTTGAAGGCGAACAGACCACGGTTCTTGAGCTCAAGGTCGCCAAAGAGGACCTTGGCAAGGTTATCGGCAAACAGGGGCGCACGGCGAGAGCCATGCGCACCATCCTGAGCGCCGCATCCATCAAGTGCAAAAAACGCACAGTGCTGGAAATTATGGAGTAGCGCCGCGTTTTTTTCCGCTCGTTGCCGCCTTGCGGCGGCCGTGAAGGGAAAAACCGGTTCCGCCTGTTGCACGGTCTGTCGGTGCGGCAACAATCAGCCAGCCGCTCTGCGGCAAAACTGGAAATATGACGGAATCCTGGATTCACATGGGTACGCTGGCGCGGCCCCACGGCATCAAAGGGGAGATCTGCATCGACTGGTATGCGGACTCCCCCTTGCTTTTGGGCATGCCTCTTTGGTTGCAGCGGGGCAAGGATGAACCCCGCAAGGTCAAAATAGCGGCGGTGCGTAGCCACAAGGAGCGCCCCCTGCTGCAGATCGAGGGGGTTGCCGACCGCACGGCGGCCGAGGCCCTGCGCGGCTGCCAGCTGCTCATGCGGCGCGAAGACCTGCCCGAAACCGATGACGACGAGATGTATCTGGAAGACCTGCTTGGCTGCGACGTGCTCTTGCCCGACGGCAGTCGCATAGGCAGGCTCGACCATTTTGAATACCCGGCTGACCTTGAAATGTGGGTCATCATGACCGACGACGACAAGGAAGTGCTCTTTCCCGCCCGACCGGAGTTTATCGCGGGCTTTGACATGGACGGCCCTGCTGTGGTCATTGACCCGCCAGAGGGGCTGCTGGACATCTACCTTGCCGAGGGCAAGTAGGGCCCGGCTGAGCTACAGGCCTGGCTGATCCGCCTGGCAGGTCCGTCTGGCTGGCCCACATGGCTGGCCCGCTTGGCTGGTCAGGCTAGGCAACCACAAATTTTGCCCGCCCCTGGCGGCTGGCGAGACAGTACACGCGGTTTGCGCGCGTGGCGGATATGGGGAGAAGCTTTCAGCCGAAGGTTTCTCCCCTGAAACTATTGCGCGGTCCACTGGCGCAAATCGTCGCCGGTACAGACCGGAACAATCGCACAACAGACAGGACAAACCATGCCGGAATTGCCGGAAGTTGAAACCGTTGCCCGCACCCTGCTGCCTCATGTGCAGGGCTGCGTCATCACCGGGGCGCGGCTGCTGCGCGATTCGAGCCTGCATCCCCTGAGCTTGCGGCCAGAGGATTTGCAGGGCTGCGTCATTACCGGCGTGGGCAGGCGGGGCAAGCTGCTGCTGCTTGAACTGGACGCGGCGCAGGCGGTGAATGAAGGCGTGCGGGGCGCGACCGGCCTGCGGCTGGCGGTGCATCTGCGCATGACTGGCAGGCTCATGACCCACGAGGCCCATGCCGAGCCGGGGCCGCACACGCGTTGCGTGTTTGCGCTGCAAAGCGCCGGGGGCGAGGCTCGCTGCCTGTTTTTTGATGATGTGCGTGCTTTTGGCGTGTTGCTGGCGGGTACGCCGCAAACCATGCAGCGTTGGGNCTTCTGGCGCGAGCTTGGGCCAGAGCCGCTGGAACTGACCGAAGCCGCCTTCAGCGCCCGCCTCGACGGTAAAAATTCGGCCATCAAGGCCGTGTTGCTGGACCAGAAAGTGCTGGCGGGCGTGGGCAATATTTATGCGGACGAAAGCCTGTTTGCCGCAGGCATTGACCCGCGCCGCAAGGCGGCCTCCCTCTCGACGGCGCAGCGGGNCCGTCTGTTGCNCAGCCTCAAGGATGTCTTGCTGCTGTCCATCTCGCAGTGCGGCAGCTCCATACGCGATTACCGCGACGCCAACGGCAACGTGGGGGCGTTTCAGAACTGCTTTGCCGTGTACGGCAGGGGCGGGCAGGCCTGCCGCGCCTGCGGCCGCAGCCTGGAAAAATGCAAGGTGGCGGGCCGGGCCACTGTCTACTGCCCGCACTGCCAGAAGTAGTTTACTGTTCCTGCGGGGCATCCCGCCCCGCACTATCCCTCCATGCGCCATCCCCGACTTTTTCAGGGCGCGGGCCGTACGCGGATGCTGCGCCGCGCGGCGCGTCCCGCGTCGTCCACCACCCGTACCGTCACATCGCCCAGACCCGTCTGCCACAGCAGCGGCTCGCCCGGCGCGGTGCTGCCCACATAACTGTCATTGGCAAACCAGTAGAGCTCCCGCACGCCAGCCTCGGCATGGGCCATAAAGACCATGCTGTCGTTCTGCGCCTCCGCCGTACGGCGGTAGATCAGGCCGCTTTTGGGCTGAATAATGGCGGGCGGCTGGCCTGCAACCTTCTGCTCACGTCGGCACTGCTCTTCAAAGGGCGGCGGGGGCGGTTTGGGCATGCCCGCGCGGGCAAACATGCGGGCCAGATCGCTGGGCCAGAACTCCCATATGCGCTGCTCCGTGCGGCCCTCCTGCGGAATGCAGGCCCGCAGGCCGCTGGCTTTGTCGATGAGTATGGGCCGAAATACGCCCGACGGGGCCACCGGCGAAACACCGGGGATAAACCAGGCGAGCGTGGTTTCCGGGCACAGGGATGTATCAAGGTCGCCCGTTGCGGCGCACACGCGCATTTTTTCCACATTGAGGCCGGGGGCCGGATCGCGGAAGGGATCCGTCATGGGTTCCGCAGCCGTCAGCTCGCGGGCCATATCCATAAACAGCGGCGCTGCCACCATGCCGCCCACCAGCAGCGGATTGGCGGCATTGTTGAAATTGCCCACCCATACGGCCAGCACGTAGGGGCCAAACTGCCCCACGGCCCAGGCATCGCGAAAGCCGTTGGACGTGCCGGTTTTGAGGCGCACGGGCAGCACCACGCCGCCCTGCGAGCGCGCCATCCTGTCCGGGTCCTGCGCTTCAAGCATGGACAGCGTTACAAAGGCCGCCTCGGGCGTCAGCAGGGGCAGGGCAGGGGCCGAAGGGGCCTCGTCGGCAAGAAAGCGCAGGGGCCGCCACACTCCCTTGTTGGCCAGCATGGCGTACAGGCCCGCCAGTTCGCGCATGCTTACCTCAGCCCCGCCAAGCACCAGAGACAGCCCGTAGTGGTCGGCGCCGTCGGCAAATTCCACCCCGGCGCGGCGCAAAAATTCGTAGAGCGTGGGCCGGGTAAGCCTGGCCGTCAGCGTTATGGCGGGTACGTTGCGGCTGGCGCGCAGGGCTTCAGCTGCGGAAAGCGGGCCGCGAAATGCGCCGTCGTAGTTTTCCGGATCATAGCCGGCAAAACTGTGCGGCGTGTCGGCCAGCAGGGTTTGGGGATGGATGAGGCCCTGCTCCAGCGCGAGGGCGTAGATCATGGGCTTGAGGGTTGAGCCGGGCGACCGGCGCGCCCGCGTGCCGTCAACCTGGCCTTCGATGGCGCGGTTAAAAAAGTCGGCGGACCCTGCCAACGCGCGCACCTCCATGCTGGGCCAGTGCAGCAGCAGGGCGGCGCAGTTGGTGAGCCCGTAGGCGCTGTGGCGGGCGGCAAAGCGCGCTAGCTGGCGCTCCATGCGGCGTTGGGCGGTGGTGTCGAGGGTCGTGCGCAGGGTGTCCACGCCGGGGCGCTGCAAAAGTTCGGTGCTGAGATGGGGCGCGACAAAGGGCATGTCCTGCGGGCTGTAAACGCGCAGGGGGGCAGATTCCTTTTTGCCAAACCATGTTTCGTTGAGCCTGTGCACGGCCTGGGTAAAGGCCTTGTTGTCGGGGGCGGGCCTGCGCCGGGCAGGGTTTTGCGGCACAAGCATGAGGGCGGCGCTCTCCGCCGGGGCCAGCTGGGCGGCGGTTTTGTGAAAATAGCACACTGCCGCCGCGCCCAGCCCTTCCACATTGCCGCCGTAGGGGGCCAGGTTGAAGTAGGCTTCGAGAATTTCTTGCTTGCTGTAGTGCCATTCAAGTTGCAGGGCCAGCAGCATCTGTTGCAGTTTGGCCCGCATCCTGCCGGTTTCAAGCCCGACGGAGAGCCGCGCCACCTGCATGGTGATGGTGGAGCCGCCCATGCGGCGCCCGCCCGCGACAATACCGGCTGCGGCCCGGAAGAGCGAAAGGGGGTTGATGCCGGGGTGATGCCAGAAGTACCTGTCTTCGTACCGCAGCACGGTGTCCACCGCAGCCGGGGGAATATCGGCAAGACGGGTGCGGATGCGGTATTTCTGGTCGGCGGCAAGGCTCACGCGCATGATGCCGCCGCGTTTGTCCAGCACCATGCGCGAAAAGGGCACGCCTTCNAGCGGATGGGGGCAAGGGGCAAGAGCCAGCCAGACGAGCAGCGCCGCCAGCGGCAGGGCTGCAAGGCCCACAGCGGCCGCAACGCGCCGTCTGCGCCGCAGGGCGGCGNAGACGGCATGAATTGCAAGCGAGGCCCGGTTGCGCACTAGCGGCAAGGCAAGACAAANCCGGGCGAGAGGGCTATTCGACCGAGACATTTCCGCCGCCCGTGCGGGCGTTGACTGCCGGGTTGTACATGGCCTCCGCCGTGGCGGCGGGCAGCGCAAAGCGCCCGCGCGAGGCCGCCCGCACCTTGTAGGTAAAGGTTTGGCGGTCGCCGTTCAGGTCCACAAAGAAGATGCCCCTGTCCTCGCGGCGTTCGTAGCGCACCAATCCATCCTGCGGCTGGCTCTGGCCGGTCTTTTCCAGCACAGGCTCAAAGCCGCCGGGCAGCAGATCCACCAGCACCACGTTGCTGATCTCGCTGGCCGCCTGCACGGCCAGCTCAACCGTGATCACGTCGCCGAGTTTTGCCGTGGTCACGGCTTCGCCCCTGGAATCAACGTAACGCCGCTGCAGACTTGATGCCGCTGGCGGATTCGCTCATGGGCGTACGGTCAAACCCCTCGGTTGTGGTCAGCAGACTGAGCAGGGGCTCGCCCTGCGGCATTTCCACCCGGTAGCGGGTGCAACCCGGCGCATCCAGCACNAGNGCGCCTCCAAGGGGCTGGGCCGGGGCCTCCGCCGGGGTAAAGCCCTGCGCATATTGCTGGCAGGTCAGCCGCAGGCTGTCGGTCTTGACGGCGGCGGCATCCCCCATGGCCAGCAGGGTTCTGGCTGCAAGGCCCATGTCCACAGTGGTNGCATTTGTACTGAAGGCGCTGTCGAGCAGGTCGTCCATACGCAACTGTTTTTTCTTTTCGGGGAAGTGCCGCACCACCATGAGAGCATGCAGCGCCCTGGCGGCGCCGTTGCTCATGAAGCTGTCGTCGCAGCGGGCAATGGTTGCGGGCATACGCTGCTCGGCCCGGCGGCGCAGGCGCAGCATGTCAAAGCTGTCGGCAAGAAAGGCCGCGGCTATGTCGTTTTCCCACCCACGGGTATTGTCCTTGAGCCATTGNTCNAGGCGCTCCAGGTCCTGGGTCATGATGCGGCCATCGCGTTGCAGAATCCACGCCGCATACAGTTTGACGCGGGCGTCGGCTATGTCGGTTGGCGAGCGGCCCACCATGGATTCGAGCGTATCAAGCAGATGCTGCGAGAGGCCCTCGGGCGTGACGGTTCCGCTGTCGCGCAGGGTGAGCAAAAAGTCAGCCGCGTAGGCGGTGACAAAGTCGTTGGCCGTGCTGCCGGGCCACAGGCTTACCCCTTCGTATTGGGTAAAGTTGCCCATGATGGCCGAGAGCGCGGCGCTGACAATGGCGTTGCCCTGCTTGCGCAGGGTCTCGGGGCTGAGGTTGGGGTTGCGCAGCACCTCGTGCCGCGCCTCAGGCGCGCCCAGCAGTGCCGCATAGGGCATGGCGCGGCTGATGAGCTGCTCTGTGCAGCCGTAAGGATATGTGTTGAGGCGGGCAAGCAGCGAGCGCAGGGCAAGCACGGGCATGGCCCCCGCGCTGGCCTGACCCCTGGCTTCGTAGGGGTACAGCGTGCGCTGCACGTCCACGGTCGCGGGCCCGCGCAGGGGGGTGACGGTCTCTGTGCGCAGCCAGGGTACTGGCGGGCGTATGGAAACCGTCTGGGTGCGGACGACAGGTTTGTCCGCGCCGGGTTTTGCCGCTCCGGTCTTGGCATCCTTGGGTTCTTCAAGGCTAGCGGTAAAGCGCACCGCAGCCTCGCCAAGCGTATCCTGCGCCCGCATGCGGAAGTTGACGGTCGCCTCGCCGTTTTCGTCCACAGCGACGGTTTGCGGGGCGGGCTGCTGCACAAAGGCCAGCCCGCCGGAGGCGCTCTCCATACTCACGCGTATGCGCGCGCCGGGGCCGCTGCCCTCCACCGTATTGGCCACCACCAGCGCCCCGTCAAATTCGTCGCCGGGGGCTGCGGCCAGGGGCAGCAGAGGTTTGAGAATAAGCGTGCCGCGCACTTCCATGGAGGCTTCGGTCCTGCCAGCCTGGGCACTTCCCTGCCTGGGGGCGGCGCTGCCCACGGCCATGATGCGTATTTTGCCGCTGGCGTACTGCGGCACGGTAAAGCGTACTTCCGTCCCGTTGGCGTCCACGGGCACGATTTCCTGCCACAGGGCAAAGGGCGGCTCGCCCCGGCGTTTGAAGGGGTTGAGAAAGCGCCCGCCGGGGCCGGACATGTCGCCGCCAAAACCGGGGATACGGCCCCGCAGGCGAGCATGGTCGGGCATGAGCAGGTCAAAGATCTGCATGGTTTCCACATCCAGCGCCCTGTCGCCCAGCAGGTCGCGCAGCGGATCTGGAGTGGTAAAGCCGGTGAGCTGCAGCACGCCTTCGTCGACGGCAAAGATCAGCGCCCGCCCCGGTACGCGGGAGGTCAGGCGCACCGTGACGGCATCGCCCGGCAGGGCGCGGGCTGGCGCGGTAAGGGCAAGGCCCATGTCGCGCTGGTCCATGCCCGACATGAACGGGGCCACGGCCACCACATGGGGTTTCATGTAAATAACGTCCGAATCCAGCGAGCGGGCGTATGATACGTTGACGTAGCCGCGCCCCTGAAAATCGTCGGGAATGCGTATCTCCTGCACGCTTTCGCCTGCCTGGGCCGTAAACCATGCCTGCGTCAGGACGTTCTCGCGCTCGATGGTGATGAGGCCCGCGCCCGCATAGGGGGTGGAAAGGCGCATCTTGATGGTTTCGCCGGGGGCGTACTGCTGTTTTTCAAGCTTGAGGCGCAGATCGCCCCTGGCCAGCGATTCGGCGGAGAGAGCCGAAGGCTGGGCCAGCCGGTTGCCCGCTACGGTATAGGGAATAATCGCCAGCACGGCTCCGTCGGGCTGCCGCACGGTAAGCAGAAAATCACCGGCGTCGGTGGTGGGCAGCGGCAGGGAGAGACCCTGCGCGCCAAGATCAAGGCTTGTGCGGGCCAGCTCCGTATCCACGGGCGTGGCGTCGTAGCGGTATTCGCCGCGCGAGTCGGTGACCAGGCTGTTGACGTAGCGCCGGGCGGAGAACACGGCTTCGGCTCTGGACAGCGTGACGGGCGCAAGGTCGTTGTTCAGCACCAGCAGGTGCAACGATGCCCTGGCGTTTTGCGGGATGTAGTCGAGGTTGTTGACCTCGCCCTCGGGCTTGTAGCCAAGGGCCACCGTCAGAGGCGAAAACAGCGCGTCAAGCTGGCGCGTCACGGCTCTGCCGCCCGCTGGTTCAAAGCCTTCGATCTGCACGGCCCCGCGCAGCGTGCCTGCCTGCAGCCTGCCCAGCGGCAGCGCAAACGAGGCTATGCCCTTGCTGTCGGTAAAGGCGGCGGGCAGGTCCTGCGACTGGCCTTCGCCCTCAAATCCCGCAGGTTCGTAAAAAGTGTAGTCTTCAAATCCCGCAAAGTGCAGGCGGCTTTTTTCCGTGCGTAGGGTCGCCTGCACGCGGTGGTTGCCTGCCGGTTCGCCATACAGGTTGTCGAGCCGCGCCTGGGCCTCCACAGCCGGGGCGTCCTGCCCGGTGCGTATCCAGCCCTTGGGTGCGGCGGGGCTGAAGGAGGCCGCGAGGGCCAGCGTATCGGGCTGAAATTCCTCCACGCGTGCGCGGGCGCTGCCCAGCACGGGCGAAGCGCCGGAGCGGGCGTTGCCTCCGGGCAGGCGCACGTCAAGCTGGTATGACCCCACGGGCGCGTCGACCGGGCAAGACCAGTCAAAGGAGTTGAGACCGTCGTCGCCCACGGTGAAGGCCCGGCGCATGACCTCAGCGCCTGTGGGGCTGACGAGCAAGGCCTCAAGCGGCAGACCGGCGGGCATGGGCTGCCAGTCAAAGCGCCGTACAATGCAGCCAAAGTGCAGGGTTTCGCCCGGCAGATAGATGCCGCGTTGGCTGAAAACCGACGCGCTGAGGCCGTCGGCTGAGGTGTGGCGGCCCGAAATGGCAAAGTTGCTGTAATCCACCATGCGGGCTGCGTCGTCGAGCGAAAGCCACGCCAGATCCTGCGGGGCTGCATCCTTGCCAGCCTCGGCGGTTTTACCTGCGGCGGGGGCCAGGGCCACCACGGCCACGGGGCGTTTTTCGCGTTCAAGGCCGTTGGCGGGCGGCAGATCGGCGCGGCCTTGGGCGTTGGTGACGGCGNTTTGCAGCGGCAGGCCGTTTGCGCCCAGCAGGCGCACCTCGGCGCCCTGTACGGGCTTGCCCGTGCCAAGGTGCTGCACAAAGACCGTGCGCGCGCCGTCGCCGGCCGTTTTAACGGTCAGGCCCATATCTGTAATCAGCAACATGCGCGAGGCATAGGCAACGGATTTGTCTCCGTCGTAGCCGGTCAGCTCCATACGCATGAGGCCGTGCATGGGCTCCTTGCCGCCGCGCAGCAGCGGGGCCATATCCAGCACGGGAAAGGCCGACGTGCCGGGCTGCTCCTTGCGTACCTCCAGTCGGCCCTCCACAGCGTCGCTCATGACGTCCATGTCTGTGGGAGGCGATTGAAAGCCAGCTTCCCTGGCCGCGAGGGCAAGAAAAGGATCGCGTACGCGTTCGGCCCGCCAGACCACGGATGTGAGGCCGGTGGCGTAAATATCCAGTTTTTTTTGCCCGCTCAGGGTCAGCACGTTGCCGGGCTGCAAAAAGTCCACTTCCCTGCCCAGCGAGGGCACGGTCATGATAAAACGGCGTACCTGCGCCGTCTGCGGCCCGGCGGTGGAGGGCAGGCCCTTGTCCACGGCGGCCAGCAGGCCCCGGCCAGATTCGGCGGGGATGCGCAGCAGAAGCCGGTCGGCAGGTTCGTCGGCGGCCTGCATAAGCTCCGGCTTGAGGCGCGTGCCGTTTTTGACATCCTCGGCGCTGACGGCGGGCATCTTGGACCAGTCGGCGTCTTTGTCCGCCTCGGCGGTGAGCTTGCGGGGCAACTGGATAAGTTCAAGTTTGCGCAGCAGCTCTGTGGGCAGCACACGCAGGGAGGTCTTGACCTCCAGCTGAAATTTTTTGTCCAGCTTGTCGTCGTACACGGGGCTGATGGTGATTTTGACCACATCCATCAGGCGGGCGCGGCCAGTGATGGAAAACATGGCTTCCACATTCTGCGGAGCTTTGGCGTCCTTTTTGGGCGCGGCAACCACGCACTTGCCCGAAGCTTCGGTAAAGGCGGGCAGGCCCTTGATGCTGATGCGCGCTGCGGCGTTGTTTTCCGGCAGGGCCGTTACGGGTGCGGTAACCACCACCTCGTCGCGGCGTTCGTTCCACACCAGACGTGGCTCGCCCAGGGTCAGCCCGCTCTTGGGGTCGCTGGGGGCAATGGATATGCGTCCATCCATGTCTTGCGCGGCCACCGGCCAGAGAAAGCGCAAGGTCACGGATACGGCGTGCGCGCCCTTGGGCGAGGGGTCGATCCAAAATGTCTCTTTGCCCACGCGCACTGCCTGGGGCTGCGTGGCGTACACCGCCTGCCGCTTGAGCGAAAAACGCCCCGGCAGGGCCATTTTTTCGAGCGAGATGGCGTAACGCGTGTCAGGTGCGAGGCGCTCCTTGGGCGTAAACTCCATGGTCGCATCGTCCACCCAGCGCCATACGCCAGCCATCGACGGGGTCAGGCGCACGCCTTCCACCACGCGGCCCTCCTCCCCGGCAGGGGCTGAGGCGCACTGGCGCGACCAGTCCGCGCCGTATTCCTTTTTGCAGCGGGCTTCATCCACCTGAAAGGTTATGGAAAACCCCTCGCGGCGCAGCCAGTTGTCTTCCTGGGGCGAGCTGGGCGTAGCTACCCTGTAGGCTGGCCCGCCCATGGCGGGGGCCGCGTACAGAAAAACAGCCAGAACGGTAAGCAGAAAGCGCAGTTGCGTAGTCGGCATGATTCCTCCGCGGTGCGGTGAAAGGGCAGTGGCGGACACCCCGGCTGGCGCCGGTACGCTGCAAAACACGTGGGAATATGGGCTGATAAGCGGAAAGGCAGCCAGCGCTGGGCGTTGAAAAGCCTTTAGGCTATGAATGCCGGATTCGGCAGTATTTGTCTACGGCAGGGACCCCGTGAGCGGCAAACGGGTGCCAGCGGGGAGCAACGCGGAGGGATTCGTGCCAGCTCGCGCCGGGGGGAGGCGCAAACTGTAAAAGGCAGAGAGCAAAAGCTGGCCGCTGCAGGCAGGCAGGGGCAGCAGGGCGGCTAATGGGCCGCCTTGGGGCAGGCCCGGTCAGCGAGACTGTCGGCATTGAGCCACATGTGACGGATGATGCCGTCCACAAGGCCAATCTTGGGGATGATCAGCTGCTTTGCGCCCGACATGTCCACAACGCCCAAAAATATGTCCAGCGCAGGCACGATGACGTCCGCCCTGTAGGCGTTGAGGCCGTACTTTTCCATGCGTTCTTCAAGCGCAAGGCCCAGCAGGTCTTTGTACAGGGCGCGCAGCTCCGGCGCGCCCACGGGCTTGCTGTCGCGTTTTTCGAGCAGCTTGGAAACCTTGTTGATATTGCCGCCCGAGGCGATGACGCATTCCGGCGCGTAGGTCTGGCCCAATCTGCGCATCTCGGTGCGAAACCGTTCTTTTTCGGCGGGGGCGACGGCATTGGCGAGGATGCGCACCGTGCCGAGCTGAAATGAAAAAGCCTCTTGCAGTTTGCCGTCGCGCAGGGCCACAACCTCTGTGCTGCCCCCGCCCACATCCACATACAGGGCGCTGTTTACATCGGTATATTTTGCGAGGGCGTTGGCGTTAAAGAGAATCTGCGCTTCTTCAAGCCCGGTGATGATATCGATGCGCAGGCCTGTTTTTTCGCGCACCAGATTCATGATATCCTGTCCGTTGGCGGCATCGCGCATGGCGCTGGTGGCGCATATGCGGTAGTGGTCCACCCCGTAGGCCCGCATGATGTGGGCAACGCCTGTCATGGCGTCGAGAAAGGCGGTTTGCTTTTGCTCAGAGATTGCCCCGTAGAGAAAAACATCTGTGCCCAGACGGATGGGAATGCGGAGATAGGCGTTTTTTTTGACGGGCTTGTCTGGGGTCAGCTCTTCAACATTGCTGATGAGAAAGCGGATGGCGTTTGAGCCCACATCAACGGCGGCAAGCATGCTGGGTTTCACTCTGTCTCCTCATGCGGCAGTTGGTGAAATTGCCTGGCGGTAATCACGGCGCACGTTCAGACGCCATTCAGCAACACTACACCAAGACCGCAGGAATATACACTGGTTTTTGCGGGAGGGGACGGCAAAAAGCCTGCGTCCCATGGGGGCTATATTGGGGGCAGCGCTACTATTCCGCAACCTGCGCCGACTGCGCCTGCGCCTTCGGCAGGGCTTTGGGGGCCGAGGGGCGCTTTCTTTTGACCGGCTTGGGCTTGGGCTCGGCTGCAGGCTGGGCCTGCATGGCCTGCGAGACCTTGCGGCTGTAGTAGTCGTGCAGCACCGTCTGCGAGCGGCAGGGAACTGCAGATTCGCCCTTGTTGTAGCTGTTGGCGCCCGAACCGTCGAGTATGCGGGCCTTGACGTTGTCGGCCCACTGAATGTCAAAAATATCCCGCAGGGTCTGCCGTATGGCCGGGCAATGGATGGGAGCGGCCACCTCAAGCCTGCGGTCGAGGTTGCGGGGCATCCAGTCGGCGCTTGAAATATAGGCCAGCTCGTTGCCGCCGTTGCAAAACAGCATGATGCGCGCATGCTCAAGAAATTTATCCACAATGCTGATGGCGCGGATGTTTTCGCTGAGCCCCTGCACCTGCGGGTTGAGGCAGCAGGCGCTGCGCACGATAAGCCGTATGTCCACCCCGGCCTTGCTGGCCCGGTAGAGCAGCCGGATCATGGATTCGTCGGTCAGGCTGTTGAGCTTGGCGTGGATAAAGGCCTCTTTGCCAGCGCGGGCGTTGCGTATCTCACGCTCGATGCAGTGGGTAAAAAAGGACCGCATGCACTGGGGTGCAGCCACCAGCTCGCGGCACGAAACAGGCTTGTGCGAGGCATTGAGAAAATTGAAAATGGTGCGCGCGTCTTCGGCGCAGCCGGGGTTTGCGGTCAGCAGACCCATGTCGCTGTAAAGTCTGGCGGTGTCCTCGTTAAAGTTGCCGGTACCTATGTAGACATAGCCAACTTTTTTGCCGCCGTCGGCCCGCTCCACGAGTATCAGCTTGCTGTGCACCTTGAGGTCCTTGAGCCCGTGTATAACGCGCACGCCGCCCTGGTGCAGCATGTCGATGCTTTTGACGTTGCGCTCCTCGTCAAAACGGGCCATCAGCTCTACGCAGGCGGTGACGTTTTTGCCGTTTTGCGCGGCGTTGATCAGGGCGTTGATGATGCGCGAGTGGTCAGCCGTGCGGTACAGGGTTATGGAAATATCCGTAACCTTGGGGTCGATGGCCGCCTCGCACAAAAATTCCACCACGTGGTTGAAGGTGTGGTAGGGAAAGTGCAAAAGAATATCCTTCGTGCGCACGACCTTGAGTATGCTGGAAAAAGGCTTGATGTCAGGATGCTGCAGAGCGGGCATGACGGCGTTTTCGAGGTCAGGACGCACTCGTGGAAAATTCATGAGGCTGCGCATCATGTGGTAGCGCGCGCCGGGGTCAAGCTCGCCCGGTTTGAGGTTGAGCTTTGAGGCCAGCAAAAACAGCAGATCCTCGGGCATGGCCCTGTCGTAGATGAGGCGCACAGGGCGGCCGCGCAGGCGGTGCTCCAGGCCTTCTTCCATTTTTTCGATCAAGCTTTTGGACACGTCGTCGTCGAGGCTCAGCTCCGCGTCGCGCATGACCTTGAAGGTATAGGCCGTTATGCGGTCGTAGTTGAACATGAAAAAAATGTTGTTGAGGCACAGCCTGATAATGTCGTCCACAAAAATGATGTCGTGACAGCCGGGCGACGAGGGCATTTCCACAAAGCGCGGGCAGGCGGCGTTAACGGGGATGCGCAGCACGGCGTAGCGGCATTTGCCGGGCGCGCCGGTGGATTCCATCTTGACGGCATGGTATATCTGGCTGTCCTGCAAAAAAGGCAGCCTGGCGGATTTGTTGAGAATCAGCGGCACAAGCTGCGGGTAGACCACATCGCCGAAATACCCCCGGCAAAACGCATCCTGCCCCTCGCTGAGCTGGGTTTCGTCGCGCACGCGTATGCCCTCGTGCTCCAGGGCGTCCAGCACTTCCTCGTAGGTTTCGCGAAAGGCCCTCTGCGCGGCGGCGGCCTTGTTGTTGACGCGCTGCAGCGCCTCGTCCGGCGTCAGGCCGCCCATGAGCAGGGGCTTTATTCTGCTTTTTGAGCGGGTAAGGCGCACCAGCGAAGCCACGCGAACCTTGATGAACTCATCCTGATTGCTGGAAAAAATACCGAGAAAGCGCAGCCGCTGGACGAGCGGGGTGGAATGGTCTCGGGCTTCCTGCAAGATGCGCTCGTTGAAGCTGAGCCAGCTCAGTTCCCTGTTATTCATAATAGCCGAAGGCTTCATGGTGTGCTCCCAATGGCATGTACGTGAGGCCGCAGGGCAATAATTGCCAATGCTTACAGTTGATATGTAGAATGCAATTGTTACAGTTATGTGCCGTGGCGCAGCCTTTGCGCCCCTGCGTGCCTGGGTATGCGGCAGAAGTGCGCCCTGAAAAGCGGCAGATATGGGGCAGATATGCCGAACAGCAGCAGCTGGCAGCGCAAAAAAAAGGGCGTCCGCCTTGCACAAGCGGACGCCCTGACAGGCAAAAGAGGTGCGGGCCTAACCTCGCTTCATGTCGGCCACAAGGTTGCCGAGGTTTTTGGTCTGCTCGGCAAGGTCGGCCACAGCGCCTGAGGCGGCGTTCATGGCGTGCGCGGTCTGCTCGGCCCGGTCGTTGACCTCGACGATGGACTTGTTGATCTCTTCGCTGGTGGCGGACTGTTCCTCGCTGGCCGTGGCAATGGCCCTCACCTGGTCGGCTGTGGAGAGGGCGTTGTTGACGATTTCGCGCAGGGCCTCGCCGGATTTGTTGGCAAATGTCGTGGCTGTTTCAACCTGCTCAAGCGCGTTGTCCATGCTGCCCACGCTCTTGGCCGTGCTCTGCTGGATGGCCTTGATGGCGTTGCCCACGTCGTTGGTGGACGCCATGGTTTTTTCGGCCAGTTTGCGCACTTCGTCGGCCACCACGGCAAAACCGCGCCCGGCCTCGCCTGCGCGCGCGGCCTCAATGGCTGCATTGAGGGCCAGCAGGTTGGTCTGGTCTGCTATGTCCGAAATGACGTTCATGATGCGGCTGATTGCCTGGGCATGCTCGTTGAGCGTGCCCATGTCGTCCTTGAGCGCCAGAGAGACGGAGTGTACGCGGTCGATGCTCTCCAGGGCCTGCCGCACAATTTTTTCGCCGTTTTCGGCATTGGCCTTGGTTTGGTCGGACATGCCCGAGGCGGCGGAAGCGTTGCTTGCCACTTCGCGCACGGTGGCGTTCATCTGGTTCATGGCGGTGGCGGCGTCGCCCATCCGCAGGGCGGACTCGCCCGAAAGATGGTTGGCCTGACCTATGTGCGCCTCAAGCTCGTTGGAGGCCGAGGCAATAACCTTGACCACCTCCTCAAGCTGTTCGGCGGCGGAGAGCATGCCTTCGCGGCGGGCGTTTTCTGCCTGCCGACGTGCCTCTTCTGCCTGCTCGGTGGCGGTTTTTGCCAGCGCGGCCTGATGCTGCGCTTCCTCCCCCTGCTGGCGCGAGGTGGTGATCATTTCCTGCAGGTTGCCTACCATGTTCAGCAGGGCGGCGTACAGCTCGGCCAGTTCGCCATAAAACAGCCGGGCGTCAAGGTTGACGTCAAGATCTCCGGTGGCGATCTTGTCGGCTTCCTTGACAATAAGGTTCAGGGGCCGATTGATGGAACGCGCAATGCCCCAGGCAATGCACAGCATGACCAGAGCCACGCTCAGGGATATGACCACGCTGGCGCGTATGGCCGAATTGGTTGCCGCAAAAATTTCATCCTCGGTCTGCAGCATGAGAATCTTCCAGCCGTGAGGCGTTGTGCGTACGCTGGCACGAACATCCTGGCCGTTGACCTGCGTGCTTGCCGAGCCTTCTTTCATGCCGAACAGTTTGACCAGGCCTGGATCCTGAATATCTTTGCCGATGATTTTTCCGGTCAGATTTTTGTCGCGCGGGTCGCAGAGGATGCGCCCCGTGTTTTCAAGCAGCATGAAGTAACCGGTTTTGCCAAAGTTGAGCTCGGTAAAGCGCTGGGAAAGACCGTTGAGCGATACGTCTATGCCAAGTACGCCCGTAAAGTCGCCCTTGCGCGAAAACATTTTGTGCGTGATGGCCACGACCAGCTCGCCGGTGATGGAAAGGTAGCTGTCGGCCAGGCCGACCTTTTGCGCGGAGGCAGCGCGCTGCGTGTACCACGGGCGCTTGCTGGTATTGTACCCGGCGGGAACCTTGGTATTGTCGACTGAAGTTGCGTAGCTGCCGTCGGTATAGCCGGCGTAGACTTCCACATAGTCTTCAGAGCCTTCGTCCAGGCGCACAAGAGGCTGCACGGTTTTAAACGCGTCTACCGAAAGATCGGCGCGCGAAAAAACATCGGCTTCCTTGGTGCTGGAAAAATTGGGAAAAAGCCCGACAGCTTCGGCAATGTAGGGCTCCTGGGCCAGAAGGGCCACATCGCGTTCCGCACCGCTGATGAATGTTTCCACATAGTTGCTCATGAGCAGCAGCTGGGTGGAGGTATTGGCAAGGTAGCTTTCTTCCGCGTTGTCGCGCATGGTTTTGACCATGACCGGCAGGGTTCCCGCAGCCATGACGACAATGGTAAGAAGAAAACCAAGGATAACCCGCAGTCTGATAGTCATAATCGCTCCTGCGCAATCTTAAAGATGGACGGGCGACGGTCTGGCGGACCCGACTCATAGCTGAGCTATCGGTCAGTTGTTCGGAAACTTAATATATGAAACACAAATGTAACCAGCTGGCCAGGTAGGGGGGAGGCGGCTTGCATAAACAATTTGCATATCCCTTGTAAGCGTTGCCGCACGCCGGTTGCAAGGGTCTCTTGCCTGTGTGCGCCACTGCATATACCTTTGGCAAGATGCTGCATAGCCGGTTACGGCAGCTGCAGCTGGCGGCTCATGTACTGCCCGGATTGCCCCTGATCTGGCGCGGCCTGCGGGGCTTGGCGGCGTAGTGTAGAAACAAGGTCAATACAGCAACTGGGTATCAAAAATAATATATCTGGAAGGTAGGCATGGGCGTAAAGAATTTTTGGAGCGCGTGCACGACGTCGGGCATTGCACGCAGCGGCGAGGAGTTTTTAAAATTTGTCGGGCCGGGTCTGCTGGTGACAGTGGGCTTTATCGACCCCGGAAACTGGGCGGCCAATCTGGCTGCGGGGGCCGAATACGGCTACTCGCTGCTGTGGATGGTGACCCTGTCAACCTTCATGCTCATTGTGCTGCAGCACAATGCCGCGCATCTGGGCATTGTGACCGGCAAGTGTATGGCCGAGGCCATAACCGAGTATTTTCCCTGCAGCATTGGTCGGCTGGTGCTGCTCTCCGCCTTTGGCGCTTCGGTCATGACCAGCATGGCCGAGATACTTGGCGGGGCCATTGCCCTACGCATGCTGTTTTCCATCCCCCTGCCCATTGGGGCTACCCTCACCGCTGTGCTGGCGGCAGGTCTGCTGCTGCTCAATTCCTACAACAAGGTGGAAAAGTGGATTATCGGCTTTGTATCGCTGATCGGTATCGCCTTTTTGTACGAGTTGTGGCTTGTGCCCGCCGGGTGGGTTCCGCAGGCCGCCGTGGGCTGGGTTACACCCAGTTTTCCCCAGGGCTCCATGCTGGTGATCATGAGCGTGCTGGGCGCGGTGGTGATGCCGCACAATCTTTTTTTGCATTCCGAGATCATTCAGAGTCGACAGTGGCACCTTGAGGGTGAAGCCTTTATCAAAAAAAGGCTTGATTACGAGTTTTTTGACACGCTGTTTGCCATGCTGGTGGGCTGGGCCATCAACAGCGCCATGATCATTCTTGCCGCTGCGGTTTTTTGGGTGGCGGGCCAGCAGGTCACCGAGCTGGAACAGGCCAGGGATCTGCTGCGCCCATTGCTGGGCGACGGTGCCTCCGGGGTTTTTGCCGTGGCCCTGCTGTTTGCGGGCGTGGCCTCCTCTGTCACCTCGGGCATGGCCGGGGGCATCATGACCTCTGGCATGGCTGGGGAACCCTACAATACCAAGGATAAGCACAGTATCACCGGGATTGTGGGCTCGTTGGGCTGCGGCCTGGTGCTCATCTGGCTGACCAGCGATCCTTTCAAGGGGCTGTTGCTTTCGCAGATGGCGCTTTCGGTGCAGTTGCCCATCACCATGGTTTCGCTTGTGGCGCTGACCTCCTCCCCCAAGGTTATGGGCAAATACGCCAACGGCAAGGGCACAAAACTGCTGCTATACGTGCTGACCAGCATTGTGACGGCGCTCAATCTTATGCTGCTTGCCAGCGCGCTTGGCTAGACAACAGTGTCTTGCGGGTGAACAATATTGTGTCATAGTACAATATTGTTCACCCATCCGGCATGCCTGATTCGTAAAATGTCTTTAAATCAAGCTTGTTATAAATGTTAACAGACGGCATGCTCTTTGCTGCTTCTTAACCGGCCCCCAAACTTTTTGCGGAAAGAGGCACTATGAAAAGGCTCGAGCATCTTATGCAGTCGTTGCAGCAGGCAGACGAAACCCCCGCCCCCGGCAAGGCGGATCTGCTGCTTTACGCTCCCTGCCCGGTCAAGCTGGTGGTCAAGGAGCGCATAGAAGCCATTGCGCAGACGCAAAACCCTGCGCTGGCAACTCACATTCCCATGGGCTGCACCTCGGTGGACCCCTACGACCCCCTGTATATGGAGACGGATGTCGCCAGATTGCCAGCAGTTATTGCTTCCATCGGCTATGGAGACTTTTGGCGCGGCGAATTTGTGCGGCGTTTTGTGCACACCGGCGTTTTTGAAAGCGTGCAGCCCCGGGTGCTCAACCCCCTGTATGCCGAGGCCGGTCTGGTCGACCCGGCGGGGGCCTATACCATCTACGGCGTGACTCCCTATATCTTTCTGGTGGATCATAAAAAGCTCGACGGTCTGCCCGCGCCCAAAAACTGGGCCGACCTGACCAACCCGCGCTACCGGGGGCAAATCGTCATGTGCGGCGACGGCGACGATATGGCCGACGCCGTGCTGCTCAACCAGTACAAGGATTACGGCGAGCCTGGCGTCACAGGGTTGGCCGCAAATATCAAAAGCTTCATGCACTCCTCGCGCATGGCAAAGGTATGCGGCAGCGCCGCGCCCGATGCCGGGGGCATATTCATTATCCCGCTGTTTTTTGCCGAGAGCACCAAACTGCCCGAACATGTGGAAGTCGTCTGGCCCGAGGACGGCGCAGCGGCAAGCCCCCTCTACCTGCTGGCCCAAAAGACGGAAAAACAGCGCCTGGCACCGGTGCTGGACTTTTTTGCCAACGACTTTGGCGATATTGACAGCGCGGCCTGGTTTATCCCCATGGACGGCTCGCGTCCGTCGCGCCTGCCGCGCCACGCGCGTCTCAAATGGGTGGGCTGGGATTTTGTGGAAAACAACGACGTCAACAGCCTGCGCGACATCTTGGCCCTCAAGTTCCGCCGGTTGCAGGCGGGTGCGGCATGCGGCTCATAACCGTGGCGGGGCCGCCCTCGTGCGGTAAAACCTCGCTGGTGGTCAAGGCGGGCGCGAGCCTCAAAAGCCGTGGCGTCAGCTGCGCGGTCATCAAGTTTGACTGCCTGCAAAGCCGCGACGACGAGCTGTACGGGGCGGCGGGCATCCCCGTTACCGTGGCGCTTTCAGGCGGCCTGTGCCCTGACCATTTTTTTGCCACCAACCTGGAAGAGGCCTTTGCCTGGGCTGTGGAAACCGGGGCGCACATCTGCATCATCGAAACCGCAGGCCTGTGCAACCGCTGCTCGCCGCATCTGCGCGGGGCTCTGGCCCTGTGCGTCATCGACAACCTCATGGGCATAGATGCGCCGGAAAAAATCGGCCCCATGCTGCGGCTGGCAGACGTGGTGGCTGTCACCAAGGGCGACCTGGTTTCGCAGGCCGAGCGCGAGGTGTACCGCTACCGCATCCGGCAGATGAACCAGCGGGCTGTGATCAGGCACGTGAACGGCCTGACCGGCCAGGGCTGCGCCGAGCTGGCCTCCATCATGGCCGTTGCGCCCGATATTGCCTCTGTAACCGACATGCGGCTGCGTTTTGCCATGCCTGCCGCCATCTGCTCGTATTGCCTGAGCGAAATGCGCATTGGCGCGCGATACCAGAAGGGCAACGTTAAAAAGGCGGACTTTGGAGACGGCCATGGAGCGTGAAAACACCGAGCTTGCCCTGAGCAGCCTGAGCCTGACCCCAGGGCGCGACAAGACGGGCCAGCCGGAAAAAATGCAGATACAATTTTGCCCCGGTGAAATTACGGCTCTGCTGGGCCCCACCGGTGCGGGCAAAAGCCGTTTTTTGGGAGATATCGAATCGCTGGCCGCTGGCGACACCCCCACAGGCCGTACCGTACTGCTCAACGGCGTTGCGCCGGACGAGGATACGCGTTTTGACCTGCAGGGACGGCTGGTGGCCCAGCTGACCCAGAACATGAATTTTGTGCTTGATATGGGCGTGATGGATTTTTTGCGCGCGCATGCCCTGAGCCGCGAGGTGGCAGACCCGGAGGGCGCAGCGCTACGGGTCTTTGAGGCTGCCAACGAGCTTGCTGGCGAGCCATTTTATGCCCGCACCCAGCTCACCCAGCTTTCTGGCGGGCAATCGCGCGCCCTGATGATAGCCGACACGGCCCTGCTAAGCTGGTCGCCCGTGCTGCTCATCGACGAAATAGAAAACGCCGGGGTCGACAAGCGCAAGGCCCTTGAGCTGCTGCTGGCCTCGGACAAAATTATCGTCATGGCCACCCACGACCCTGTTCTGGCTCTGGCGGCGGACCGGCGGCTGGTGTTCGAGCGGGGGGCTGTGGCCGCAGTGCTGGCCCGCACCCCGGCGGAGGACGCCCTGCTGGCCCGGCTGGAAGCCATGGAACGCCAGTGGTCGGATGTGCGCAACGCCCTGCGCGTCGGGGCGGATATGTCGCCCTGGGCGGACGGCTGGTAAGGCGTTGGCGGGGCGCCAATGGCGCACAAACTGCTTTCGTCCGTAACAGGTCAGAATTGCAAAGGCAGAGGCCGTCCCAGGGGACGGCCTCTGCCTTTGCATATGCTGTGAAAACTCGTTTAGTTTTTTTCAAACATTTCTATCTGCGCGACCACCATGCGCTTGAACACGGCGGCAATGCCGTCGGCATCCGCGCTGGGCGAGCCGGAACCGGCAAAAGCTTCGGCCACCTTTTGCGCATTGCTGACCATGGTGGAAAATATCTGCGGGGTAACGCCTGCGGTCATGGCGCGCTGGTAGGTGGAATCCATATTTTTTCCTTTCAGGCAGGCGACTGCCTGCAATGGTTTGAGACAGAGCCAGTGGTTTTGGGGAGGCCCTCCCCTTGAAAACGGTGTTAACAGATGCGCGGCAGCTGCGCACCTTCCAACATGCCCAGCAGGCGGCGGCCGCCTATGCGGGTCTGCAGCGCCACCTGCGCCTTGCCTTCGGCCACGGAGCCGATGCGGGCGGCCTCCTTGCCGTAGGGCGAGCGGCGCATGGCTGCAAGGGCCGCCTCGGCGTGGGCCTCGGGCACGATGCAGATGCACTTGCCTTCATTGGCCAGATACAGGGGGTCCATGCCAAGAAAGGAGCAGCCGTTGCGCACGGCCTCGTGCACGGGCACGCTGACCTCGTCAAGCACGATGGACACCTGCGACTGCTCGGCAATTTCGTTGAGGGTGGTTGCAAGACCGCCGCGGGTGGGGTCGCGCAGCACGTGCACCTCGCCCACGGTATTGATGATGTCTTCAATCATATGGTTGAGCGGGGCGGAGTCGGAGGCCACGTCGGTGAGAAACGAGAGCCCCTCGCGGCTGCCCATGACGGTGAGGCCGTGGTCGCCCATGGCCCCGCTGACCAGTACCGCGTCGCCGGGCCGGGCATTGTGCCCCGAAGGCGCTGGTGAGGCAAAGACCTGGCCTATGCCAGTGGTATTGATAAATATTTTGTCGCACGCGCCGCGCGGTACAACCTTGGTGTCGCCTGTCACAATGCTCACCCCGGCCTCGCGGGCGGCTGCGCCCATGTCGGCCACCACCCGCTCCAGGGTTTCGAGGGACAGGCCTTCTTCAAGAATAAAGCCGCAGCTCAGGTAGCGTGGGCGTGCGCCCAGCATGGCCACGTCGTTTACCGTGCCGTGCACGGCAAGGCTGCCGATGCTGCCGCCGGCAAAAAACAGCGGCGTGACCGTGTAGGAGTCGGTGCTCATGGCCAGTGGCCCCGTGAGGTCGGTCAAAAGCGCCGCGTCGTCCATGCGTTCCAGCAGCGGATTGGCAAAATGGCGCATGAAGCACTGGGTAATGAGGCGCTGGGAGGCCCTGCCGCCGCTGCCCGCATCAAGAAGAAGGCAATCGTCCATTATCGCTCCGAATATTTGAAGTAGGCGGCGCAGCTGCCCTCGGTGGAAACCATGCAGGGACCCACCGGGTTGGCGGGCGTGCATTTTTTGCCAAAGAGCGGGCATTGCGGCGGGGTGATGCGCCCCTTGAGCACATCGCCGCAACGACAGCCGCGCAGGGGGGGAACGTCCGGCAGGGTAAGGTCAAGACGCTTCATGGCGTCCATGCTCTCATATTCCGGGCGCAGGGCCAGGCCGCTCTGCGGTATGCAGCCGATGCCGCGCCACAGGGCGTCCGCCGGTTGAAAAAACTGCTCCAGCAGGGCGCGGGCGCGGGGGTTGCCCGTGTCGTCCACCGCGCGGGGGTAGGCGTTGACCACCGCAGGGGCCTTGTCGCGCATCTGCTCGGCCATAAGGCAGAGCGCCAGCAGGATATCGGCGGGCTGAAAGCCGCCCACAACGCCGGGAACGTGAAAATCGCGCGCCAGAAAGGCGTAAGGCTCCAGCCCGAGAATAGTGGAGACGTGCCCCGGCAGCAAAAAGGCCTCTACGCCGCACTGGCTGTCTTCAAGCAATATGCGCAGGGCGGGCGGCACAAGCTTGTGCAGCGAGAGGACGCAAAAGTTCTTCAGCTTGCGCTGCTGGGCGGTCAACAGCGTGGCCGCCACCGTGGGAGCCGTGGTCTCAAAGCCTATGCCCAGAAAAACCACCGTATCGCCGGGGTTGGCTGCGGCAAGGGCAAGGGCGTCCAGAGGCGAATAGACAATTTCTACCCGCGCACCTTGCGCCTGGGCGTGCTTGAGGGTGAGGCCGCCGGGGCCGGGTACGCGCAAAAGGTCGCCAAAGGTGGCCACAATAACGCGGTCGCGCCCGGCAAGATCAAGAAAAGCCGCCACTTCGGCATCGTGGGTGACGCACACCGGGCAGCCGGGGCCGGAGAGATGGGTTACCGCAGCGGGCAGCAGCGAGCGCAGGCCGCTTTGAAAAATGGCGACGGTATGCGTACCGCACACTTCCATAAAGCGCATGCTGCGGTCATCAAGGGCACGGTTGAGGCGGTCCAGAAGACTGTGGCACAACTGCGGGTTCTGAAAGGCGGTTTCCAGCTGCATGGGCATTCCTTTTTTTGCAACCCGCCTGGGGCGGGCAAAACTACTGCTGCATGTTAAGCTCTATGACCGGGCCAGTAAGGCCCCCGTTGGGCGCTTGCCGCATGGCGAAAGGCTTTTTACCGCTGCTGCGCATAGCTGCATCATGCAGGAATAAAAAGCTTTTCTGCCGTGCCCTGAATGCAAAACGTTTCTATGCCAGCGGCGCGAGCATATCGAGGCCTGCGCCCACCGGCAGCCCGCACATGAGGTTGGCGTTGGCTATGGCCTGACCCGAAGCTCCTCTGCACAGGTTGTCGATGGCCGAAATAATAATGAGCCGCCCTGTACGTGGGTCTACCACAAGACCGAGGTCGCAGAACATGCTCCCGCGCACAAAACGCGTTTCGGGCAGCGAGCCCTTGGGCAGTAGGCGTACCCATGGGCTGTGCGCCCAGGTGTCCGTATAGGCCTCGCGCACCTCGTCCAGGCTGGTCGCGGGGTTTTTGAGCTTGGTGTAAATAGTGGACAGGATGCCCCTGTTGGTGGGCAAAATGTGCGTGTTGAACGAAATGCGGATATCATGACCGGCCAGCAGCGACACTTCCTGCTCGATTTCTGGCGTATGGCGGTGCGTGGGCAGACCGTACGCGCGGAAGTTGTCAGAGACCTCGCAGAACAGCGTGGGCACAACAGCCTTGCGCCCAGCCCCGGTGGCTCCTGATTTGGCGTCCACCACGATGTCGTCGGTGCAAACAAGGTCGTTCTTGATGGCGGCGTACAGCCCCAGAATCACCGAGGTGGGGTAGCAGCCGGGGTTGGCGATCAGTTTGGCCTTGGCGACTTCAGCCGCGTACAGCTCGGGCAGGCCGTAAACGGCCTTGTGCAGCAGGTCGCTGCACACGTGCTCGCGCTTGTACCACGCGGCGTAGGTCTCGGGATCGCGCAGGCGAAAGTCCGCCGACAGGTCAACAACCTTGACCCCGGCGCGCAACAGCGGCTCGGCCATGTCCATGGCTGTTCCCGCCGGTACGGCAAGAAAGACTATTTCGCACTGGCGGGCGGCTTCTTGCGGGTCAAAAACGCTGATAACCACATCCGCGCCGGGCAGGTGGTTGAGAAAAGGATAAAAATCGCCCAGCCGCTTGCCTGATTCGGCCCGCGAACAGGCCATGGCAAGGCGCATGCACGGGTGGCTGACCAGGAGCCGCGTCAGTTCCATGCCCGCATAGCCGGTAATACCCACCAGGCCCACATTGATTGTCTTCATGCCGCTGATCCTTTGAAACTGTATGGTCAATGGAGTCACGGGACCTCGCGGCGCATGGCGGTGATGCCGCGCCGGGCAGGGCCGCCCCGTGGTGCCTCAGGCTTTTTTTGACTGGCAGTCGCAGTCCGGGCCGCACTTCATTACAAACTTCATGCGCAGTTCGTAAAGGATGCTTTCCAGCAGCTGACGCTCCTGTTCTTCCAGCCCGTTTTCGGTCTTGGCCCGCAGCATTTCCAGCACGTCAATGCTGTGCTTTGCCAGGGGCAGGCTTGTTTCTGTGCCGCCGGTTTCGGGGTTCGGCACTTCGCCCAGATGCACCAGGGCCGACGAAGCCAGTGAAATGACAAAGGTTGAAAACGTCACTTCGGGCATGGGGCCATCGGCCTTGCAACCGCAATTGTTGTCACTCATGGCGACCTCGTGGCTCATAAATCGGTTACGGTACCAGCAGCTTGCGCCGCGCTTCTGTCAAACATACAAGCTTTTGCCGCCAGCGCAAGGGCTGGCGGCCCGCAATGCCTAGCTGTGGATCAGGTTCAGGGGTTGCCCCGGTTTGCCGGCAAGCGCCGCGCGGTAAGCGGCCAGCGCTTCTTCAAGGTAGTCACGCGAACCGCAGTGTCCGCCAGCTTCAACGATGCCCCGGTTAAGGGCGTGCAGACCCGCCGCCAGGTCAGCCCAGTCAACCCAGCCCATGTGGCCTATGCGAACCATGCGGCCCTTCATGTGATCCTGACCGCCAGCCATGCACACGCCGTATTTGTCCATGGCGATGCGCAGCACCTCGGTGCCGTCCACGCCAGCGGGCAGCATCACGCTGGTGATGCCCCAGGCAAAGTGGGTTTTGGCGTACAGGTCAAGGCCCATGGCGGTAACGCCGGTACGGGCCAGCATGGTCAGCGCCCACTGCTTGGCGTAGATGGCTTCAAGGCCGTTTTCGAGCAGCATTTCAAGGCTCTCGTCCAGGCCGACGACAAGGTTTACCGCGGAGGTAAACAGGGTCTGGCCTTGCGCGATCTTGACCCTTTCCTTGGGCAGGTTAAAATAGAAGCAGCCGGGCGTGACGCTTTCGGCCCGCTTCCAGCCGCGAGGCGAAAGGGCCAGCAGCGCAAGGCCGGGGGGCAGCATCAGGCCCTTTTGCGAGCCGGTGACCAGACAGTCGATGCCCCATTCGTCCATGGGGCAGGGGGCCAGACTCACGGCGGAGATGCCGTCCACCAGCAGCAGGGTGTCGGTGTCCCTGGTGATGCGCGCTATCTCTTCAACCGGGTGCAGCACGCCGGTGGATGTTTCAGAATGCTGGACAAGCACGCCCGCAATGCCGGGGTCGGCCTTGAGGGCCGCCGCCACTGCCTGCGGGTCAACGGCTTCGCCCCACGGCACTTCGATGGTTGTGGTTTCGAGGCCGCGCGAGACGGCAATTTCGCGCCAGCGCTGGCCAAATTTGCCGCCCTCGATCACCAGCACGCGCTGGCCGGGGGTAAACAGGCTGTACACCGCCGCAGTCATGGCTCCGGTGCCGGAACAGGAGAGGGGCAGCACCACATCGCTCGTGCCGAACAGCACGCGTAGGCGTTCCTGAACCCTGCCCATCACGGCTTTGAATTCACTTTTGCGGTGGTGGATCATATCTTTGGCGAGCACAAGCCGCACACGCTCCGGCAGAGGCGTGGGGCCGGGGGTGAGCAGGCGAAATTTGTTCAGCATGGCAAATCCTTGTGGTTAAGCGCCCACCTGGGCGATAAAGCACTTCAAATAGGCCGTTTCGGGCATGGCGGCGTGGATGGGATGATCCGGCCCCTGCCCCCCGGCAAATAAAATACGGGCATGCAGTTTGCGCTTGGCGGCGGCCTGCGTCAAGCAGCCGCGCAGGGCCTGGGCCTCAAGATGGTGCGAGCAGGAGGATGTGGCAAGTATGCCCCCCGGTGCAAGCAGCTGCACGGCCAGATCGTTGGCCTGACGATAGGCGGCCAGCCCCAGTGCGGCGTCCTTGCGGCGTTTGATAAAGGCTGGCGGGTCGAGACTGATCACCTCAAAGCGGCGGCCCTCGTCGCGCAGCTGGCGCAGCAGGTCAAAGGCGTCGCCGCACAGTATCCGGGCCTCGCAGTCGGGGGCGTTGGCCCTGGCGTTTTCTTCCGCAAAGGCAAGAGCCTGGGCCGAGGCGTCAACAAAGGTGACGGAGCGGGCGCCTGCCGCAGCCGCACTGACGCCAAAGCCGCCAACATAGCTGAAAATATCCAGCACGTCGGCGTCGGCGGCGTAGCGGGCAAGCTCCGCCCGGTTGGCCCGCTGGTCGTAAAACCAGCCTGTTTTTTGTCCTGTGGCGCACGGGGCGTAAAAGCGGCAGGTGCTTTCGGGCACTTCAAGCCTTTCGGGCAGCGGGCCTTCGCTCTGCTGCTCGCGCGAGAGGTTTTCGAGCCCGCGCGCTGCAAGGTCGTTGGCCCAGAGTATTGACGTTGGCTGCACAAGCGTGCGCAGGGCCTCCGTCAGCGCCTCTCGGCGCTGTTCCATGCCTGCCGTGGTGACCTGCACGGTGAGGTGGTCGCCGTAACGGTCGATGACCAGGCCGGGCAAAAAATCGCCCTCGCCGTGACACAGCCGGTACCAGGGGCCTGGGTAGAGGCGCTGGCGCAGACTCAGGGCGGACTGGAGCCTTTGGGCAAGCAGGGGTTCGTCCAGCTCGGTATCGGGCCTGCGGCTGTGCAGGCGGGCGCAGATAAGCGAGGCCGGGTTGACGCACACGCTGCCAAGCGGTGCGCCGCGCCAGTCGCAAAGGGTTGCGGCCTCGCCGGGGGCAAAGTCGGTAAGCGGGCTTTGCTTGACGTCCACCTCGTTGGCGAAAATCCATAGGTGGCCAGCGCGTACGCGCCGGTCTTCATTTTTTTTGAGCCAGAGTTTGCGCATAGGTTACTTTCCCGCTGCTTCGGCGGGGGCAGATGTTTGGGCGGCCTGAGCCGCAAGGGCGTTGATCTGTTCTTCAAGCGCCTGCTTGCCGGGAACGGCGCTGCATGAAAAGAGGGTGCCTGGGTCGTTGAGGGCGGCCAGCAGCTGCAAAATGCCGATGCGCTGGCCGCGCGCGCTTGTAACCTCGAGCTGGCCGGGGCGCTGCACAAAGGTCAGCAGGGCCTCGCGGATGGCCTTGTTTTGCGGGGTAGGATTCAACTCCAGCCCCGTGTCGAGGCTGTGGTGCAGGCTTGCCGCAGCCGCGCGGCCGTTGTGCGAAAGGTTGAGACCCAGCCAGGCAAGCGCGCCCCGGTCTTTAACCGTAAGCTGCAGATCGCTGAAGCTCTGCAGCAGCAAGGCCTGCTCGCTGCCGCTCATGACGCCTGCGTCGTACAGCGTGAGCGAGCAGTTCACATCGGTAAGGCTGTCGGCCTTGATGGAAATGGTCTTTTTGTGCGAGGCCGTGCTCAGTCCCAGACTTTCAAAGGACATGTCGGCCTTGAGGTCGGGCATGACAAGGCCAGACAGCTCCTGCAGCAGCTGACGGGGGACCGCCAGATCGCGGATATAGCTTTTGGTGTGACGCGGCGTGTTGGAAAGCCAGTCAAACCCCGCGCCGCTCACTGTCGCGACGCCGTTTTCCAAGGCAAAGGCCATGCCCTCGGCACGTACCTGCCTGACAAGGGGCGGCTCGGCAGCAAGGATTTCTTCCACAATCGGGCCAAGGGTTTTGACGGTTGCGTCCATGTCGTCCTCGCTCATGGCGGCGGCGTCCATGAGGCGGTGCAGCAGGCCAATATCGGGCAGGGTAAGGCCGTTTGCCTCAAAGCTTGTCATGTGCATGCTTTCGCGGCCATTGAGGCGGCTCTGCATGTCGTCGATGCGCATCTGCTCGATGGCGGGGCCGTTCCACCCCGCAACCAGCGATTCCTTGACGGTCAGCTGGGCCAGACCGTCCTTGCCGGGCATGTTTACGCTCAGAAAATAGCTCTGCGCCCTGTCCGCGCCCATGAGGTACGAGGCAGCCAGCGCGTCGATGGGTGCGCCGTCAAGAAAACGGCCCACCAGCTCGCTCTCGCTGCGCAGCTCGTTTATTTCCTCCCGCTGCACCGCGGCGCGAACCTCGGGCGTGCGCAGGGCGAGGTTGCGCAGCACGATGTTTTCGGCCACGGGCATCATGCCTGCATCCTTGAGGGCCAGGGGCCGCAGGGGCGTGTAGGCCAGCAGCATACGCAGCGGAATGCGCAGGGAGACCTCGGCCACTTCGTACGAAATGGGCCCCTGGGGCGTTTCGCCGCGCAGGCGCAGGCCATACAGCTTGAGCGTACGCGAAAGGGGCGAGAATTCCACCCTGTCCACCGCCGCCTGCGTGGATATGCCGTCGCCGGAGATGCCGATGCTCTGGATGCCCCGCTGCACCTGTCCTTCAACCAGCGGGCTCAGGCCCAAAATGAGCCCCACGACGCCCGCTGCAACCAGAATAACAATAGCGGCGGCCAGATATGCTTTTTTCATTCAGAATTCTCCAGCTTGAAAACTTTGCGGTCAAACCGCGCGCCACGGCTTAGCAGCCGTGGCGACAGATGTTCAGAGTTTGCGCCGAGGCGCAGGGGGCGGCTTTGCCGCAACTTTATTCCGCCCGGTGGTGGCAGCCGATGCTCTCTTTGTTGCGCAGGGCCGCCTGCGTGATAATGTACGATGTTTGCGACCCGTGGAAAAGATCCACCAAACGCCGCGAAATACGCGTGCGCTTGTAAAAGTCGTGGATGTGCCGCACTAGGTCGCGCATGTCTTCAAAGGCGCGGCGCAGGCGCGCCTCCGTGCGGGCGATGCCCACGTAGTTCCACATGGTGTTGCGGATATTGGTCCAGTCCTGGGCCACCAGGGCTGGGTCGTCTCTGCGTTCGTCGCCCTCGTGCTGCCAGTCGGGTATGGATGAGGCCAACGCCTTGGGCAGGCCGCTTTCGGCCACGACGCGGTGGGCCAGATCCTTGCCGCTGCTGACGCCCCATACCAATGCCTCAAGCAGGGATGTGCTGGCAAGGCGGTTGGCTCCGTGCAAGCCGGTGCAGGCGCATTCACCAATGGCGTACAGACCGTGCAGCGAGGTGCGGCCATGCACGTCGGTGAGCACGCCGCCGCAAAAATAATGGGCCGCCGGAACCACGGGGATGGGTTCCTTGAGAATGTCGATGCCCGCCTCGCGGCATTTTTCGTACACAGTGGGAAAGCGCGTGGGCAGATCCTGCTCGACGCCGCTCACGTCCAGATACAGGCATGGCGCGCCGTTGTGCAGCATTTCGTCCATCATGGCCAGGGCGACCACGTCGCGCGGGGCGAGGTCGCCCCTGGGGTCGTGGTCGCGCATAAAGGAGCGGCCCTTGTGGTCCAGCAGGCGCGCTCCTTCGCCGCGCATGGCCTCGGTGATCAGCGAGCGGCGGGTGCTGCGTTCCTCGTACAGCGCCGTGGGGTGAAACTGCATGAACTCAAGGTTGGCAAGGTCGACGCCAGCGCGAAAGGCCATGGCCACGCCAGTGCCGACGCAGCCTGGGGAGTTGGTCGAGTGCAAAAAAACCTGCCCTACGCCGCCGGTGGCCAGCACTGTCCAGTCGGCCAGGATGGTTTCCGTCTCGCCGGTTTCTTCGTTGAGCACGTAAGCTCCAAGGCAGCGGTTGCGCACTTCGTAGCGGTATTGCGAAGCCCTGGCGTGGTGGTGACTGGTCAAAAGGTCGATGGCGGCGCGGCGGTGCAGGCGAGTGATGCGCGGGTGAGCCAGTACCTGCGCGGTCAGGCCGTCCATGATGGCGCGGCCTGAATAATCGGCGCAGTGCAGGATGCGCGGCAGGGAGTGCCCGCCCTCGCGCGTGAGGTTAAAGGTGCCGTCTTCGTTGCGGTCAAAGGGAACCTTGGCGCGCTTGATCAGCACCTCGTCAACGCATACCGGCCCCTGGACGCACAGGTAATTGACGGCCTTGTTGTAGTTGTAATTGTGGCCTGCAACCAGAATGTCTTTTTCGAGCGCGGGCGCGTCAGACGGGTGCTCCGGCGTTGGCGTCGCCTGATAGATGATGCCGCCCTGGGCAAGCTCGGAATTGCCGTCGGCCAGCCTGTCGCCAGCGTTGAGCAGTAGAACGTCGCAGCCGGAATCGGCCAGTGTTAGCGCAGCGGTGCACCCGGCAACGCCGGAGCCGATGATGAGGACGGGCACATGACGGCGGATAGAATTCACGGCGCAAACCTCAGTTTCCGCATGCTTCAAGCATGCGGGTTAGGGAGAGACGGGCGGGGGGGCAGAGTTTCTCCTCTATGTGCAGAGGCGAGGCTGCTCCGGCAGCAACACTTTGCAGGGTGGCCAGCAGCTTTTTTTCTGTGACTTTGGCCATGTTGCCGCAAACAGCGTGACCAAGGGGCAAAATGCGGCACTGCGCCGCATGGCGCTGGGCCAGACGATATACGAGGTTGTTTTCCGTGCCGACAACAAGGGTCGAGCCCGGAGCTTCGGCGGCAACGCGGGCCGCTTCCTTGATGATGTACGAGGTGGAACCCGCGCCGTCGCAGGCTTCGATGACCTCCTGCCTGCATTCGGGGTGGGCGATAACGCGGCAGCCGGGGTATTGAGCGCGCATTTCCGCCACGTCTTCGGGCTCAAAACGCGCGTGGATGGCGCAGCAGCCGGGCCAGAGCAGCAGCTTGCGGTCAAGGGGCTGGCTTTCGGCCTGCACCAGCCCGCCTGCGCCTATGCGCAGCACGTGGCGCTCATGCCGCCCGATGCCCAGGGCCTCGGCGGTATTGTTGCCAAGGTGTCTGTCGGGCAAAAAAAGCACGCCGTCGCCCTGATCCAGCGCCCAGCGCAGCATGGTCTTGGCATTGGCCGAGGTGCAGACCGCGCCGCCAAACTCGCCCACCACGGCCTTGAGGGCCAGGTCTGTGTTGACGTAGGCCAGCGGAACAACCTTGCGACCAGCGGCTGCCAGCTGTTCCAGCACCTTGCGGGCCAGCGGCGCGGGCGTCATGCGCGACATGAGGCAGTCGGCGTCAAGGCTCGGCAGGTGCACGCTCTGGCCGGGTTTGGCCAGCAGCGCCGCCGATTCGCCCATAAAGTACACGCCGCAAAAAATGATATGGCCAGCGTCAATGCCGGGAACGCGCCTGGCAAGCTCGAGCGAATCGCCGGTGATGTCGCAGTGGCGCACCACAGCGTCGTTTTGATAGTGGTGGCCCATAATGCACAAATCCGCGCCCAGCTGTTTTTTCAGGGATGTAATGGCTGCGCTTGTGTCTTGCATATGTGTGGTTCCTCAGCAGGCAATGGAAAATATGTGGCGTAAGCGGAAATTTGTTCCGGGGATGTCACGGTGCTGTCGCAATGCTGCCGTATGGTTGCCATGGTTTGGCGTGGTGAGCGAGGCAACCGGGCGGTGGAGCACGGAAATTACGCGTCCGCCTGCACGGCCAGCAGCGTCATGCTAAAATCAGCCGATACTGCAGAGTGGGTCAGCCGCCCTACCGAAATAAAGTCGGGCCTGCGCGGCTTTGTCAGCGCCAGCGCGCGTATGGTATCCAACCGCACGCCGCCGCTGACTTCGGTTTCGATGGACTGGGGCACAAGGGCAAGCGCCTGCGACAGACGTTCGCCGTCCATGTTGTCCATCATGATGCGGTCGGCCCTGGCTGCAACGGCCTCGCGCACATGGTCGAGCGTACGGCACTCCACCTCGATGGGCGGGCAGGGCGTATACTGCGCCCTGAGCGTGGCCACCGCAGCGGTAATGGAACCGGCGGCATCGATGTGGTTGTCCTTGAGCATAAGCATTTCGGTCAGGTTTTTGCGGTGGTTGTGCCCGCCGCCCGCCTGGACGGCGTATTTTTCGGGCCAGCGCAGACCGGGGGTCGTTTTGCGGGTGTCGAGCAGCCGCACGCCCGTGCCCTCAAGCTCGCGCACGTAGCGGGCCGTGAGGTTGGCGATGCCCGAAAGATGGGTGATGAAATTCAGGATAACGCGTTCGGCCTTGAGCATGGCCGTGGCAGGTGCGGTGATGCGGGCAACCTCGGTCATGGACGGAACCGCCGAGGCTTCCTTAACCAGGGCACGCCACGCAAAGGGTGCGCCAAGGCTTTGGAATACAGCGCCGATAACGGGCAGGCCCACCACAAGGGTGTCTTCCTTGGCGCGGATGACGGCGTTCATGGAGGCATCGGGGGCAAAAAGCCCCAGAGCTGTCAATTCGGGGCCGTCTTCCTCCAGGGCGAGGTCGATGGATTTTTGAAGCAGCCGCTGACCTTCTGGAGAGAAAAATGCGGCCCAGGGCTTGAACATTGCGCTTGTCCCCATTTCTTGCGCGTGCTAAGTGAAAACTCGCCCGTCAGGGCGCATGCTGCGCACGTTGCAAGACTGTAAATATGACCCGATTGCGGCTGTCGCCCGATACGGGTGTGCTGTAATAGATAGAATGCCCCGTGTTTCGCGTCAAGGTGCTGGGACATCATGAGTTTTTTCACAAGCCTGTAAGGCTGGCGACATTCTGCCACGTTGTGCAGTACAGTCGGCCTTGCCGTACGGCGGCGCAAGCGGGTAGCAAGGCTCCGTCGCCGGGACAGCGCAATGCTGCTGATGGCGGTTTTTGCGGCTGCCAGAACAGCCGCAGTTTGGGCGGAACCGCTCGGTTCCCTTTTGTTATGTCGCGCCCTGCGCGACGATATTCATGGATACAGACTGGATAAAGGCGCGCCATGGCTGACCTGCACAACGATGATTTACGTTCCAAGCCTGTGGAACAGCCCGGCGGCGTTCAGCCCCAAGCAGAGCCCCCGTCTCTTTCTCCCGCCAAAAGCACCCCCTCTCTCCATGCCGCCTCCCCTGCATTGTCTGGCGCGCCTGAAAACGTCGATGCCCCTGATGTCGGCGGCACGGCGGAATTCGCCGATGGGGAATTTGTGCATCCGGCCGACATGGCCGATCACCTTGAGAATCTGAGTCTTGAAAAGCAGGTCAGCACCCTGAGCCGCATGTCCAAGGAGGACGCCGCCGAGGCGTTGGCCGAGCTGGACGAAAACATGGCAGTGGACGTGCTGGAAAATCTGGACGACGACGTTGCCGCCCAGATTATCGCCGAGATGTCGCCCGACGATGCCGCCGACGTGCTGGACGAGCTGGACGAGGACCACCGCGACGCCCTGCTGGAAAAGCTGGACCGCGAAGATTCCGAAGAATTGCGCAGCCTGCTCAATTTTGATCCGGATTCCGCAGGCGGCGTCATGAACACTGAGCTTATCCTGCTGGAAAAAAATTTTACGGCGGACGAGGCCATAGCCCATATCCGCAGCGAAATGGCCGACAAGGAAAGCCCGTACTACGCCTACGTGGTGGACGCGCAGCAGGTGCTAGTGGGCGTGCTATCCCTGCGCGACCTCATGCTTGCACGGCCCGGCACCTTTGTGGGCGACGCCGTGGCGGGACAGAGCGTTGTCAGCGTCACCTACGACACAGACGAGCGCGAGGTGGCCAGCCTGCTCTCGCACTACAACTTTCTGGCCATGCCCGTCGTGGACAACGAGGGGCATATTCTCGGCGTGGTGACCTATGACGACATCATGGACATCATGCACGAAGAAGCCAGCGCCGACATGCTGGGCATGGTGGGCGCGGACCCGGAAGAAAGCGTGGATACGCCCTGGCTTGAAAGCGTGTGCAAACGCCTGCCCTGGCTGTTTGTAAACATGATCAATTCGGCCCTGTCGGCCTCGGTGGTGTACATGTTCGAGGGCTCCATCGCCCAGATGGCCGTGCTGGCCGTGCTCATGCCCATGGTGGCAAACCAGGCGGGCAATACCGGGCAGCAAGCGCTGGCGGTTATGATCCGCCAGTTGGCCACGGACCGCTTTGACCATAAAAAAGCCTGGATGGCCGTGGTGCGCGAGGGCAAAATCGGCATCGTCACGGGCATGGCCATGGCTCTGGTGGCTTTTTTCGCGGCCTGGTGGTTTACCGGCATGGCTGTCGTAGGTGGGGTCATGGGCGGGGCGCTTCTGTGCGACATGCTTTTGGGCGCGGTGGCTGGCGGCTCTATCCCGCTTATATTTCGGGCGCTTGGGCGTGATCCTGCGCAGGCGTCGAGCATTTTTCTCACTACAATCACTGACGGCGCAGGTTTTTTTATCTTTTTAGGCCTGGCCTCTCTGTTCATTTTATAAAAAATTTGTCACCCTTGGTCCGTTTGGTGGGGCATCTGCCCCGGCCACTGCTTTATAAGCTGGCCGAAACATTTGTCGCGTCTGTCGCGGGGCCGTGTCTATGGGTGATATTCCGGGTGAAATCTGCCGTATCTTGCTGGTGGACGACCATAAGCTGCTTATGGAGGGCGTGCGCAGTTTGCTTGCGCCCTATGGGCATCTGCGGGTTGTGGGCATGGCCCAGAACGGCGGCGAGGCCGTGGCGCTGGCCGCCTCGCTACAGCCCCATCTGTTGGTGCTCGACCTTGGCATGCCCGGTATGAACGGCCTTGAAACTGGGCGGGCCGTGCTTGAGGTGCGGCCGCAGACCCGCATTCTGGTGTACACCGGGCATGAGGATCAGCGCTGGCTGCCGGAGCTCATCGACCTGGGCATCATGGGGCATGTGCGCAAGTCTGAGTCGCCCGGCGTGCTGCTGCGCGCCATTGAAAGCGTGCGCGCGGGCGAGATTTATCTGAGTTTTCCCGATCCAGGCGGGCGTGTCGCCGCCATGCTGCGCCAGCGGCGCGAGGCCGCCGACACCGCCAATGCCGATGCCGGGGCTGATTTGGGGGCGCTTTCGCCGCGCGAAAAAGAGATTTTTCGTCTGCTGGCTGACGGCAAGAGCGTCAAGACCATTGCGGCAGAGCTGTATATCAGCCCCAAGACTGTCGAGACCCACAAGTACAATCTGCTCACCAAGCTGCAGGCAGGCTCGTTGGGCGATCTGGTCAAGATCGCCATCCGGCATGGGCTGGTGAAGGTCTAGGGGAAAGCATGTAAGAGGTCAGCGGCGG